>Ga0302320_10001744_pt1 | contig 52046 bp, 43 predicted proteins | sample Bog_T0_3_FD_202130 | JGI IMG/M metagenome (GOLD analysis project Ga0302320, IMG submission 202130) | Peat permafrost microbial communities from Stordalen Mire near Abisko, Sweden - Bog_T0_3 | ecosystem: Environmental > Terrestrial > Soil > Wetlands > Peat | place: Sweden: Abisko, Stordalen Mire...
CGTCGTGCTGAGCCCGCACCTGGGGGACCTGGGCGGAACGGCGACGCGCGCAGTGTTTCGGCGCACGGTCGACATGCTCGCCGAGTTGCACGGCGCCGATTTCACCGCGGTGGCCTGCGATCGCCACCCGGATTACGCCTCCACCCGCTACGCGGAGGAGCTCGGCCTGCCGCGCGTGGCCGTGCAGCACCACCTGGCCCACGTGCTCGCCTGTCTGCTCGAGCATCGGCAGGCCGCCGACGACGTCCTCGGCGTCGCCTGGGATGGCACCGGCTATGGCGAGGACGGGACGATCTGGGGGGGGGAATTCATCCTGTTGTCCCGCAATTCGGCGAGCCGGTTCGCCCGCCTGCGGCCCTTCCGGCTCCCCGGCGGGGAGGCGGCGATTCGCGACGGCCGCCGCACCGCCCTCGCGTTGGCGCACGCCGCCGGGGGAGCGGACTTTGACGAGCTCGCCGAGCGCCTGGGGCTCGGCCCGGCAGCCCCGACCCTGCGCCAGATGCTGGCGCACGGGCTGAACTCCCCGCTCACGACCAGCGCCGGCCGGCTCTTTGACGCAGTCGGCGCCCTGATCGGATTGGACGGCCTCAACCGCTTCGAGGGGCAGACGCCGCTCGCCGTCGAGGCTTGCGCGGCCCGCTCCCATAGCCGCCGCACCCTGCCCTTGCCGCTCCGTCCGGTCCCGGCGGGCGGCGGCGCGGCCTGGGAGCTCGACTGGCAGCCGCTGCTGGAGGAAATCCAGCGCGGGCACGGCCGCGGCGATGCCGCCGCGGATCTGGCCGCCGGATTCCACCGCGCCCTTGCGGCCGGAATCGCGACCGCGGCCCGGCAGGCCGGCGCGGGCACCGTCGCCCTGAGCGGCGGGTGCTTCCAAAACGCCTGCCTGCTCGACCTGACTGAAAGCGCGCTGCGCGCCGGGGGCTTCAAGGTGCTGACGCACCGCGAACTGCCGCCCAACGACGGCAACATCGCCGCCGGCCAGGCCCTGGCGGCCCTTTGGAATCTTACGTCGGTGCAACTTCCCTAACCCAAATCTTTTTATGTGCCTTGCTGTCCCCGGCCGAGTTCTCGAAATCCAAGGCGACGATCCCCTGCTGCGCAGCGGGCGGGTCAGCTTTGGCGGAGCGGTGAAGGAGGTGAGCCTCACCTGCGTGCCCGAGGTCAAGGTGGGCGACTATGTCCTGGTCCATGTCGGGCTCGCCCTCAGCGTGGTCGACCAGGAAGAGGCGGAGCTCACCTTCCGCTACCTGCGGGAGATGGGAGACCTCGACGGCCTCGACGTCGGGCCCCCTTCGTCATGAAGTTCGTTGACGAATACCGCGACGCGGCGGTCGTGAAGTCGCTGGCCGCCGGCATCGCGCGCGCGGCCACCCGGCCCTGGACCGTGATGGAGATCTGCGGCGGCCAAACCCACGCGATCGTGAAGTTCGGCCTGGACGAGATGCTGCCGCCCGGTATCACGCTCGTGCACGGGCCGGGCTGCCCGGTCTGCGTGACCCCGGTGGAACTCATCGACCAGGCGGTGGAGCTCGCCCTGCGGCCCGGCGTGATCCTCTGCTCGTTCGGCGACATGCTGCGGGTGCCGGGCACCACGATCGACCTGCTGACCGCCAAGGCGCGCGGCGGCGATGTCCGGATCGTCTACTCCCCGCTGGACGCCGTCGCCCTCGCCCGCAGCAATCCGCAGCGCAGCGTCGTCTTTTTCGCGGTCGGCTTTGAAACCACCGCGCCGGCCAACGCCCTGGCCGTGATCCGCGCCCATCGCGAAGGGCTGCGCAACTTTTCCGCCCTGGTCTCCCACGTGCTCGTGCCCCCCGCGATGCGGGCCATCCTCGGCGCGCTGGACAACCAGGTGCAGGGATTCCTGGCCGCCGGCCACGTCTGCGCGATCATGGGGACCGCCGAATACGGGCCGATCGCCGCCGAGTACGGCGTGCCGATCGTGGTGACCGGCTTCGAGCCGGTCGACATCCTGGAAGGCCTCCTGCGCTGCATCCGGCAGCTGGAGGCCGGGACCGCGGCAGTCGAGAACGCCTACGCCCGCGCCGTGCGCGAATCGGGCAACCCCTCCGCCCGGCAGCTGATGGAGGAGGCGTTCATGGTGGTCGACCGCAACTGGCGCGGGCTGGGCTCCATCCCGGCGAGCGGCCTTGGCCTGCGTCCGGAGCTGGCCGCCTACGACGCCCCGACCAAATTCTGCCTGCCGGCGGCGAAGCTGGGCTCGTCCGGCGAATGCATCAGCGGCGAGATCATGCGCGGGGTGAAGAAGCCCCACCAGTGCCCGGCTTTCGGCACCCGGTGCACGCCGGAACATCCCCTCGGGGCCCCGATGGTCTCCAGCGAAGGGGCCTGCGCGGCCTACTTCCGCTACCGCCATCGGGCCGCCGCCCTCACTCCTTCCACTTCTTCGCCCGCTTGACCGGCCGGATGGCTCGCCGATTTCAGCAGATTCGCGGCAGCTGCTCGCCGCTCAGGCGATCCAGGATGCGCTCGGCCCCGATCACGCTGCGCAGCACCGCCATCCCCTCCGGCCCAGCCCGCACCCGGCCGATCACGGCCGGCGGCTCGCCCCGCGCATGGGCGGCCAGGATGCGCAGCGCCGCCGGCGCCTCGGCTTCCGGCAGCACGCAGACAAAGCGCCCCTCATTCGCGACGTAACTCGGCTCCAGCCCCAGAATCTCGCAGGCGCCGCGCACGACGTCCGTCACCGGAATCGAGGCCTCGTCGACGGCGATCACCAGCCGGCTTGACTCGGCCAATTCGATCAAGGCGGTCGCCAATCCGCCGCGCGTCAGGTCGCGCAGGCAATGGATCTGCAGTCCCGCGTCCAGCAGCGCCCGCACGGGCGCCGCCAGCGGCGCGCAATCGCTCTCGATCGGGCTCTCGAACGCCAGGCCCTCCCGGGTCGCGAGAATGGCCATCCCATGGCGCCCGATATCGCCGCTCAGCAGCACGGCGTCGCCGGCGCGGATCGAAGCCGGGCAGATCTTCAGGGCGTGCTCGATCAGGCCAACTCCGGCGGTCGCGACATAGAGGCCGTCGCCCTTGCCGCGCTCGACCACCTTGGTGTCCCCGGTCACGATGCTGACGCCGGCTTCGGCGGCGGCCGCCCCCATGGCGGCGGCGACCTTCTCCAGCTCGGCCAGGGGAAAACCCTCCTCCAGGATGAAGGCGGCGCTGAGCCAAAGCGGACGGGCCCCGCACATGGCCAGATCGTTGACCGTGCCGTTGACCGCGACCGTCCCGATGTTCCCGCCCGGAAAGAAGAGCGGGCTGACGACATGGGCGTCGGTCGCGAAGGCGAGGCGGGCGCCCCCGGCGGTGAGCACCGCCCCGTCGTGCTGCGCTTCCAGCTCCGGATTGGCGAACGCCCGGCGAAACACCCGGTCGATCAGGTCCTGTGTGAGCCGGCCGCCGCCGCCATGGCCGATCGTGACCTCCCGGTGGCCCGAAAAGGGCACCGGGCACGCGAAATTCGGAGCCGGACCGGCGGGCGCGTCCATGGCTTCGGGCTCAGGCGGCGGCCGCCTGGGCGGGGCTGCGCCACTTGACCCGCGGGATCGCCGCCAGGCCGATCAGGGCGAGCTGCACGGCGACAAAGACGATGAGCCCCTGGAAAGCGGCGTTGGTGAAGCCGTAGCTGTGCAGGCCGATCCCGAGCATGTTGGTGCCGAACCAGCTCCAGGCGGTCACGATGTTGCCGAAGACGGCGAGGCACATCAACCCACGCTGCTTGATCAGGCCTCCCCACCGGCAGTGGAGGATCACCGCGTTCCACAGGACGATGATCAGGGCGCCGTTCTCCTTCGGATCCCAGCCCCAGAACCGGCCCCACGACTGGTCGGCCCAGATGCCGCCCAGGACCGTGCCGACAAAGCTGAACAGGGTCGCAAAGCAGACGATGCCATAGACCATGCGGGCCAGGGAATCGGCCGTCGGCCGGTCCAGCGTGCGGGTCAGGACCCCGCGCACGATGTAAATGGTCGCCAGGAAGCCAGCCAGGAAGGTCGAGGCATAGCCGGTGGTCACCGTCACGACGTGGGTCGACAGCCAGAAGTTGGAGTCGAGCACCGCGCGCATCATCTCCAGAGTGTCGCCGCTCAAGGACAGGTTGTGCGCGATCACCAGCGTGCCAAAGCCGATCAGCGAACCGGCCGAACTCGCCACCGCGTTGCGGTTGATCCGCTCGAGCACCAGACACAGGGCCACCGCGCCCCAGCCGATGAAGAGGGCCGACGAATACAGGTTGGTCACCGGCGGCCGGCCCTCGAGCCACATGCGGGCGAGGATTCCGGCGGTCGCGAGCAGAAAGGCCACGCCCATGAGCCAGAAGGCGGCGCGGCCGAGCTCCGCGGGCCATTTCAGCCAGGAGATGACCGCCAGCAGAAAAGCGGCCACGTAGAGCACCAGGCTCGTGTAAAAGGGCTCGGCCTGGTTGAACCCGGCCTCGAAGGCGCAGCGGCGCACGGCCCCGGGGAAGCGCGCGGCCAGGGTTCCCTGCTCGGCCTGGATCAGGGGATTGAAGGCCTCCGGTTGCGCGGCGCGCCAGGCCTGCCCGAGGGCCGCGTAGAAGCGCAGCTGCGGGTCCGGGGCGCCGCCGGCCAAGGTCGCCAGCAGCGCCTGGCCGGCGCTGCGCCAATCGTCAGGCCGGGCCGGATCGGCCGGCGGGATCGCCCGCAGCGGGCTGAATGTTTCCATCGCCTCAAAGCTCGCCCGGTCGGCGGCCAGGCGGGCGGGGGCGTCCAAATCCGCCAGCAGGTTCGGTCCATCCGGCGTCTGCAGGCTGTACTTCAGGCGGCTGTAATATTCCAGGTGCTCGCGCAATTCGACGACCCCGCGCTGGAAGGCGGTGCGCGTCTGGGCCTCGACCGGCTCGGCCAGCTGGGCCTGGCGGTCAAGCTCGGCGACGCCGGTTTGGAGCTCCGCAAAGGAGAACCGCACCCGGCCCGCGCTGTCGCCCGAGCCCAGGCCGAAAAGCGAGAGGACGTCCGGATTGTCGATCCGAAAGATCTGGTAGCTGTCGGCCACGGCGGGCCGAAACAGCATGTCGAGGAGCCATTCCTCCGGCTCCACCGTCCGGTCGCCGGCCGCCGAAAGGCGCTGGCGCCCCTGCAGCATGAGGAGGCTGGTGCGGGCGATGGTGTCCAGCGGCTTGATCCGGCCGTCGGCCAGAACGGGCAGCCGGCCGAAACCCGCCAGGTCGAACGCACCGGCGTTGCCGCGCGGCACCAGGGTGGAGGCGATCCAGATCAGCGCGAGCAGGGTGACTCCCAAGGCAAAGAATTTTTTCATGGCGACTTCGGGGCGGCGGCGAGCTCCGGGGCGGCGGCCGCGGGGGCCGGGTGGCGGGCCTGATCCCGGCTGGGGCCGGCGAGGCGCCGCCGGAAGAACGCGAACAAATGGAGGCCAAACTGCACCAGCAGGCCCAGGACGATCAGCGCGCACGAGACGTACGGGATCTGCCAGCTGGGGTTGCGCACGACCTGCAGCACGGTCGTGCGGTCGTTGTTGGCATAGCCCGCCTGGTAAAAGGCGCGGCCGCCGAAACGCAGCGGATTATTCATGAAGATCCGGATCTGGCGGTCGTCCCGGCCGTCGTCGCTGCGCAGGCGGATCGTGCTGGCGAAATCCCGCGGAATATCGGTGCCAGGATAGATCTCGTGGGTGAATTTCTCCAGGGTGATCGTGAACGGCAGGTAGTCGCGCTGCGCGCGCAGGGCCAGTCGGAAGGTCCGGCCCTGGTAGGTGAACGGCGCGGGGGACTGCAGCAGGGTGGAAACGAGGAAGGTGCCCAGGGAGCCGTCCGGACCGACCAGCTCCACGTAGCCGGTGGGCCAGTTGGTCTCGTCCGGATTGGTCGTGACCGCCATCGGGGTGGCCACCATGTCCACACCTTCGCCCGCGGTCGCCAGGCTGGGCGGCGGGTTGGTCACCTGGGAGCGCATCCGCACGTCGGCGTTGGCAAAGTAGGCCACCGGCTTCACGACAAACGGCAGCAGCGGGTGCTGGATCGAGCCGCCGGCGGTGAGGAGCGCCGCCGGGATGGCGACCACCTGGTCATAGTCCGGGTGGGTGGTCTCGATCACCGCCAGCTCGGTCTCGCGAAAGCTCTCGGAGTAGCGGCGGGTCTGCCCGACATCGATCCGCATTTGATTGTCCTTTTGCAGCATGCCGGACAAGCCCTCGCCGGCCAAGAGGAGGATCAGGCCGATGTGCGTGAGCCAGATGCCGGATTTCTTCCAGGACCACTTGAACCGGTAGAGATGGGCCGTGACCAGGTTGACGATCAGCACGCCGCCGAGCAGCGTGCCCCCGGGAAAGACCGGGAAAAGAAACCCGCTCCCGCCGACCTGGCTGAAGACGAAAAACGAGCGAAAATACTTTTCCTGCACGCCCCAAACGCCCAGATGCACCTGATCCAAGGTCGCGGCGAAGACCAGGATGATGGACATCACGAGCAGCACCACGGTCAGGCGGAGCGAGGCCAGGAAGGCGAGCGGATGAGGGCGGGCGGAGGACATCGGCTAAAGGGGGCGGCTACGGGGCGTGAACGGTGCCGAGGAAGGAGAGGAAAGCGGGCTTGGCGCGCGTGACCGCATCCACCGGCCCGGTGAGCTTGAAAAACCAGGTGCCCCCGTTCCACGGCAGCAGGGCGGCCACGATCGGGTTCGAGCCGCCTTCGGCGTCGACCAGGGTGAAATGCATCCCGTTGCTGTCGAGGGCGCTCGTGGCCTGGGCCAGCCCGGCGTCGTCCACCGGCGCGAGCCCCGCCTGGCCCCGCCAGCGATTCACATTGGCCAGCACGCCGCCGACATCCCCCGGGAAGGCCGTGATCGCCACTTCCGCGCCGCCGCCCAGGGCGTAGCTGCCCTTGCGCATCGCGTTGCCGGGCTGGTTCTGCCAGTCGGCGGGCGCCTGCCAGAGCAGCGAGGCTCCGCTGGCGGCCTGCACGGGCATGGAGGTCATGCCGGCGCCGGCCGGCCCGGCGAAGGGCGGCTGCACGGCGGGGCCGGCCTGGGGAAGGTCATTGGTGTTCACCGCGACCGGAGCCCCGCCCGCGGCCAGGGTCACCGACTGCAGGAACCCGGTGAAGGCTTCCTTCTGAGATTCCACCAGGTCGGCGGGGCCCATCAGCTTGAAGAACCAGACGCGGTCCGGCTGCCGGAGCCAGGCGCCAAGCAGGCGGGTGGCTCCCTTGTCGGCCGCCGTGCCGGCGAAGTCGGCGAGAACAAACTGTCCGGCCGGGGCCGCCAGATTTTGCACCTGGCTCGGAAGGTCGGCGGCGGCGATCGGCGGGAGGCTCACCTGGGCCCGCCAGCGGTTGATGTTCGCCAGGTCGTCGCCGCCCGTGCCGGGAAAGGACACCACCGACATGTCCGCCGTGGCTCCGCCGGCACCGGGGACCAGGAAGCTTCCCTGGCGCATGCCGCTCGCCGGTTGCGTCTGCCATCCGGACGGAGCAGTCCAGCTGATGGCGGGCGAACCGGACGGAGCGGCCGCGTCGGGAGCCGGCGCCTGGGCGGCATCCGGCTCCTTCGGGACCCGATAGCTCGTGATGCTCTTGTCATTGCACGCGGCCAGACCGGCGCAAAGCGCCGCCAAAGCAAGGCGGCGCAGCCGGCGTTGAGTCGAGGGAAGGAAGAGCATGCCGCGGGAAGGGTTTTGGGACTGAATTCGGCGCCTAGGAGAGGCGCCGATCGGGTCAGCTTGACGATGATCGATTGCGAAGGCCGCGCGAGGCTATTTCTGGAAGGAGCGCACGTAGGCGACCAGGGCCTTGACCTCGTCGTCGGAGAACTTGTCGGCGAAGGCCTTCATCTTCTCCTTGCCGGTCGCATCCTTCAGGCCCTCCTTGATCTGCTTGGCGGCCTGATCGTCCGTAAAGGTCTTCTGGTAGGCGGCATCGGTCATATTCTTGACCTGGGCCATCCGGCCGGCCTTGGTGTGCCCCGCCCCGTCGGAACCGTGGCAGGCGGCGCAGTTCTTGGCCCAATTGTCGTTGGCTTCGGCGGCGTGGGCCGCGGCGGTGGCCAGCGCGAACAGGGCGGCGCCGGCGGCGAATGAACGAATGGATTTCATCGGGGTGGTTTTTTTGAGTTGGTCGGTTGGTTGACGCGCTCCCATTGCGGCAGCGCAGGATTTGGCTGTCGAAGTCAAAGCTTGCGCAGTTCTTGCGAAAGCGTGCGCGGCGGTTGCCGGGCCCGTCCGAGATCCTGTGCAAGATTTGCGCGGTATCGCACAAAAGATGACAGGCCGGGATTCGGGCCGATCGCTAAGGTGGAGATCCGCACCCCGTGGAACCCAACCGCAAAACCTCTCTCGTGCTGGCCGCGCTCACCGCCGGCTTCGCGGTCCTCGCGTATGCCTTCGCGCAAGTCCCGGCAGTGCCGGCGGCGCCGGCCCGCCCTCCCCTCGTTCCCGTCGACACCTTGGCCGGCGTGATTCCGCCGGGCACGATCCGGATCTCCGCCGCCCAGCTCGCGAGCAGCGGCGGCGACACCTCCGGCTTGAACTGCTACGCCTGTCACCACCAGGACAGCCCGCCGCTGATCAAATTCGACGACCAGCACCGCATCGTGCTGCCGAAGGAGCACGCCGACCTGATCTTCAGCATGCGCAATTGCGTCGAATGCCACGCGGCGAACGATCCGGTGAAGCTCGAGTACAAGGACGACGGCTCGCTCGTCATGCCGGCGGCGCACCAGGGTCTGCTCAAGATGGCGCACGGGCGGAATCTGCGCAACGAGAACTGCTACAACTGCCACGATCCGAACCAGCTCGACCAGCTCCACACGCCGGAGGGCGCGAAGCTCAAGTTCGACCAGGCGACGCTCCTGTGCGCGGGCTGCCACGGTCCCACCTACCGCGACTGGGAAGCCGGCGTGCACGGCCGCACCAGCGGCCACTGGGATCGCTCCGCCGGGCCGATCGAGCGCCAGCAATGCACTTCCTGCCACGATCCGCACGCGCCGGCCTTCACCAGCCTGATCGCGATGCCCGGACCCCACCTGCGCGTCCGCACCCCGTAACCCAGCCGACCCATGGACGATCCGATTTCCAGCCCGGGCCTCACCCGCCGCAGCTTCCTGCGCGCCTCGACCGTGCTCGCGGCCAGCGCCGCGGCGGTGACGGCCAGCCTGGCCCCGCTGCGCAAGCTGGGCCAGTTCACCACCAGCGACGAGTTTCTCCAGAAGTACTACAAGGAGATGACCCCGGAGGAGATGAAGGTCGTCCTGGCCCGGATCGAGAACGAAGTGGAGCATCAGTACGGGGTCCGGCCCCACCTCCGCGATTTCAAGCCGATGAACGGCGTCGAGTTTGTCTACGCGCTCAATTTGAGCCGCTGCGTCGGCAGCCGCCAGTGCGTCCACGCCTGCGTCGCCGAGAACAATCAGTCCCGCAACCCCGAGATCCAGTACATCCGCGTCCTGAAGATGCCCAACGACGGCACCTTCGACCTGGAGAAGAGCGAGGTCAGCTACGACTCGAAGGCGGTGCCGGAAGCCGGCTCCTTCTATCTGCCGGTGCAATGCCACCAGTGCCGGAACCCGCCCTGCGTCAAAGTTTGTCCGGTCAAGGCGACCTGGCAGGAGGCCGATGGGATCACGGTGGTCGACTACAACTGGTGCATCGGCTGCCGGTATTGCGAGGCGGCCTGCCCTTATTTCGCCCGCCGGTTCAATTGGTCCACTCCGTCCATTCCCAAGGAGCAGATCAATCCGAACATGTCCTACCTGGGCAACCGGCCGCGGTACAAGGGCGTGATGGAAAAATGCCACTTCTGCATCCAGCGCACCCGCGCGGGCCGGTACCCGGCGTGTGTCGAGGTCTGCCCCACGGGCTCCCGCAAGTTCGGCAACATCCTCGATCCGAACAGCGAGGTGTCCTACATCCTGAAGAACAAGCGCGTCCTGATCCTCAAGGAGGAGCTCGGGACCCTGCCGCGGTTCTTTTACTATTTTGACGTCTGACCCCCGGGCCATGAAAAACTTCCTTCGGTTTCTCCGCCGCTGCGCGGCCATCTCGTTCGTCGGGGACTGGCGGTACTATGCCTGGCTCGGGATCCTCACGGCCCTGTGCTTCATCGGCCTCAACGCCTATGCCAAGCAGTTCGTCTCCGGGCTCGGCACCACCGGCATGACCGACCAGGTTTCCTGGGGCGTCTACATCGCCAACTTCACCTTCCTGGTTGGCATGGCCGCCGCGGCCGTGATGCTGGTGATCCCGGTCTACATCTACAAGAACGAGGATCTCCACGACCTGGTGATCTTCGGCGAATTGCTGGCGGTGGCGGCGATCCTGATGTGCCTGGCGTTCGTGACCGTCGACCTCGGCCGCCCCGACCGCTTCTGGCATCTGATCCCGGGAATCGGCGTCTTCCACTTTCCGGGTTCCATGCTCAGCTGGGACGTCCTCGTGCTCAACGGCTACCTGGTGCTGAACATCTACATCTGCGGCTACCTCCTCTATTGCCGCTACCGGAATCGCAAGCCGGCCAAGTGGCTCTATATCCCCTTCGTTTTCACCGCCATCGTTTGGGCGATCTCCATCCACACGGTCACGGCGTTCCTGTACGTCGGCCTGGGCGGCCGGCCGTTCTGGAATTCCTCGATCGTCGGCCCCCGCTTTCTCGCCTCGGCGTTCACCGCCGGCCCCGCGTTTGTCATCCTGGCGCTGCAGGTGATCCGGCGCGCCACCACCTCGGCGATCGGAGCCCGGTGGCCCGAGCACGGCGTGGTGCCGCACGAGATCCCCGCGCGCGCGGCCACGCTCTCCGACCTCGAGGTCCTGGCCGAACACCTGCCCGAATTGGCAGCGGTATCCGCGGCGGAGCGCCGGGAATGCCTGGAGGGCGCCACCGTCCTGCACGCCGGGGCGGGCGACATCCTCCTGCGCCAGGGAGCAAACGAAAAGAACGCCTTCCTCATCCTCAAGGGGCGGGTCGTCGTCCGCCGGGATGAGCGCGGGCGCTCCCGGATCACGCGCAACATCGGCCCGGGCGAGCAGTTCGGCGAGGTCTCCGCCCTCGCCGGCACGCCGCGGGCGGCCACGGCCACCGCCACGGAACCCTCCGAAATCCTCTGCCTGCCGGCCGACTCGCTGCGCAAGCTGATGCGCAACCCGAAGATGAACGAGATCATCAGCTGGCGGATGACCGAACGGCTCATGATCGCCGATCACAGCCTTCTGATCCTCCGCGGCATCGTGCAGGTGGCCATGATCATCAACGTGTTTCTCCTGGCCAATGAGCTCTTCACCGAGTTCTACAACAGCAACCATGACAGCACCTCCTGGCGGTACCTGGTGCTCGGCCTGAACGGCTTCCATGCGCTCGTGCCCTGGTTCTGGACCGCCGTCACCCTGAATCTCGGGGCGATGGTGCTGTTCATGCTGCCGCTCAGCCGCAGCCTGAAGTGGCTCGATCTAGGCTGCGTCATGTGCATTGTCGGAATCTGGATCGAAAAGGGCATGGGGCTGGTGATTCCCGGCTTCATCCCGACCCCGCTCGGCCAAATCGTCGAATACGTCCCCTCCTGGAACGAGACCCTGATCTGCATCGGCATCTGGGCCTTCGGCTTCCTTTGCTTCACCGTCCTGCTCCGGATGGCGGTGCCCATCCTGCAGGGCCAGCTGTCCCATGCGAACGAATCCCAGCCGGCCACGCGCTAGGGCCAGCAGCCGATGAAACCGAAATTGACTCTCGAGGACGCGCGGGAGTCGCTGAGCACCCACGTCGCGGCCAAGGGTGCCGACCTCCGCGAGAAGTACGGCCCGACGATCGGCTGGGCTCAGCTCCAGCGGATCCTGGCCGACCGGGACTTCGTCCGCTATCCCTGCGAGCTCGTGTTCGATCCCGAGCCGCTGGAGCCGGAGGAGCCGGCCTACCCCCAGCCGTGCGGCGAGCGGCCGGAGGACGGCTTCCGGCTCTGCGTACATCCCTACTACGCCCTCGATCCGGCGCGCGTGCCGCTGCTCGCCCTCTACCAGGTGGCCGCGATCAACTACGGCACCTTCGCCACCCCGGACGACGCGGAGGCATTCGCCGCCGCAGCGCTGGGCCTGTCACGGGAAGACTACTACACGGCCCTCTGCGCCCTGGCCGACGAGATCTCGACCCGCCCGCTGGCGGGCGAATCCCCGGAAACCTCGGCGTGCGCCTGCGGCGGTCACCGGGACGACGGGCCCGGGGCCAATCCATGCGGCTAGCTAGCCAAAGAATGCGCAGATTCGCTCCCTTGATTCTGCCAGACTACTGCAAAGCAAAAACTTTTCATCCGACCCCCAAGCCGTAAAGCCATCCGTCCCTCAACATGAAACTTCTCCATCCACGTCGCTGGTCCGCGAGCCAAATGATTTTCGGCGGCTGCGCGCTCTGGTCGCTGCTCCTGATCTCCTGCGAGACCGCCGACCGCATCGTCGTCGCCCCCAGCGCGGGCACCCCCGGCGCCACCTACGTCGGCAGCAAGGAGTGCGTGCAGTGCCACGCCGATGAAACCGGCCATTTCGCGGGCGCGACCCATTCCCGGCTCAAGCTCGCCGACGCCAAGGTCGGCGACACCAGCTGCGAGGCCTGCCACGGCCCGGGCAGCCTGCACGTGCAGTCCGGCGGCAAGGCCGGCACGATCGTCAATCCCCGCAAGTCGCCCGAGGCCTGCTTCCAGTGCCACCTCGACAAGCGCGGCGAATTCAGCCTCCCCCACACCCACCCGGTGATCGCCGGCAAAGTGAGCTGCGTGGATTGCCACGACGTGCACCAGGGCAACTCGACCCGGGGCGGCGGCGCCGCCCTCGCTTCGCAAACCCAGACCTGCCTGCGCTGTCATACCCAGCAGGCCGGCCCCTTCACCTATCAGCACGGGGCGATCCGGGAGGAAGGCTGCACCGCCTGCCACAACCCGCACGGCACCGTCAACGACAAGATGCTGGTCGCCCGCGACGCCAATCTCTGCCTCCGGTGCCACCTGGCCGAACTCAGCCCCGGCTTCAACATCGGCGGCTACTCCAGCGGCGGCGCCCACGCCAATGCGCTCGCCTCCCGGCTGTCGGAAGGCGCCTGCTGGTCGGCGGGCTGCCACGAGGATGTCCACGGCTCGAATGTGAACGCATCGCTCCGCCCCTAACCCACTCAAGGAATTTACCACCATGCCAACGAACCTTTTTACCCTGCGGAGCTGGACCGGCCTCGTCTGCGCGGCCGCCGCGCTGATCATCCCCGCCCTCCGGGCAGCGGCCGACGACACTCCGTCGCAGGCCGACGCTTTCCCGACCTATGAGAGCTACGTCAAGATCTCCGGCCTGGCCCCCTGGGTCTCCGGCGACACGGCCGCCTATGCCCAGCGCAACGGCAACTCGAGCCTGGGCTCGGGCGGCATCGAGGACCTTTTCTACACGAAGGACCTGAGCGACAGCACGACGATGACGATCAACGGCCGGGCGCTTGCCGGGTCCGACGACTACCTCGCCAGCCTCAACTTGACGGACTCCGGCGTCGGCTCGATCGAAGCCGGCTACAAGCGCTTCCGCACCTTTTACGACGGGGTCGGCGGGTTCTTTCCCGAGACCGACAAGTTCGAGGCGTGGAGCCCCGAGGATCTGCACGTCGACCGCGGCGCCTTCTGGGTCAACCTGAAGCTCGCCCGGCCCGACGCCCCGGTGTTCACCCTGAGTTTCCGCGACGAAGTCCGGACCGGGATGAAGGACTCCTCCGAATGGGGCCCTGTGATCAACCCGCTGGCGGTCGTGACGAACGGCGCGCTGGTCGGCACGGCGCTCCCGGCGAACACGCCCTACATCGCCCCCAACGTCCTCGAATTGAATGAGCACCACGACATCCTCGAGGGCGCCGTGACCGATACCTTCGGCAAGACCACCGAGACCCTGAAGGCGACGATCGACACGGTGAACAACCTCGATTCGCGCGATTATATCAAATACCCGAATTCCAACGTAATCGCCGATCCCACGGTCCAGTTGACCCAGGACGACCAGGAGGCGATCCGCTCGACCAGCTTCCGCCTGCTCGACCAGGTCTCGACCGAAATCAGCAGCAAGCTCGCGGTCGACGTCGGGCTCACCTATCAGCAGCTGTCCTCCGCCAACGGCGGCAGCTGGATCACCCCCACCTACGAGACGACGCCGAACGCCATCCTGCCGGTGGACACGGCCGCCAACATCTATGGCGGCTCCAAGCTCTATGACTACGTCGGCAATATCGACCTCAAGTATACGCCGACCAAGGATTGGCTGGCCGACCTCGGCTTCCGCGAGGAGTCCAACAACACCACCAGCAGCGGCGGGTTCACCACGACCAGCCTCGCGTCCGGCTCGACGACGCTCGCCAGCACCAACATCACCACCGCCAACGACGTGACCTATTCGCACTACGACGACCATATCGCCACGCCCGAGATTTCCCTCCAGTACCTCGGCATCGACCGCCTCGCCCTGTATGCCAATTACGACGACGCGATCGACCACGGCAACCAGCATTGGATCAATCCCTACGCCGACATCACGACCACCGGCGCGGGGGTCGTCACGACCGCCAACGCTCCGATCGGCTCGGTTTTCTTCCAGGAGGCCAACGCGGATGATCTGAACGCCAAGATCGGCGCCAACTGGAACGCCTCGAAGTTCCTCACCATCCGGGTCGAGGGCTTCCGCAAGGATCACCAGAACCGCTTTGTGGGCGCCGACGACATCATCGGCACCAAGAGCTATGGCGCACTCTATGTGACAGGCTACACGTTCACCGGGGTGAAGCTCAGCGTGATCGTCAAGCCGCTGCCGGAGCTGACCCTCAGCACCCGCTACCAGCCCCAGGAGGGCATGATGTCGGTGACCGGCAACACCGTCACGGGCGGCACCGGCTACGAGGTCACTTCCGGCAAGGCCAGCGGCCAGATGATCAGCGAGACGGTCGACTGGACGCCGACGACCCGCTTCTACGCCCAAGCCAACCTCAACGTAGTCTACAATTACATCCAGACGGCCTACCCCGTCGTGGTGGTGTCGGCGACCTCGAACATCGCCACCCCGATCCAGAACTCCAACGACAACTATATCACCAGCAGCGCGCTCGCCGGCTTCGTGGTCGACAAGAAGGACGATGCCCAACTCCAGGTGGCCTGGTCGCAAGCCGATGACTACAATCCGCAGATCGCGGCCGGAGGCCAGCCCTATGGCGCCAGTTTCCTCGAAGAGACCGCCACGGCGGGCCTCAAGCACAAGTTCAGCGACCGCCTGATCGGCGAGGGCAAGGCCGGGTACTTCCGCCGGACCGACGCCACCACCGGGGATTTCACCAATTACCGCGGTCCCCTGGTCTACATCGGCCTCACCTATTCTCTCTGATCCGCGCGACCTGCCCGGCGGCGGCCGCGGCGGCCCGGCCGCCCGGGCGAGACCGGGATGAACGGAACCGACCAGCCCCTTCCGGAGGAAACCACGGCGGAGCGGCTGGCCCGGGTGGAGGCGAGGCTTTCGCGGTTGGAAGCCTACCTCCAGTTCGACGTCGGCGCCGCGAGCGGCCCGGCGCCGGCCGCGCGGCCGGGCCGGCCCGAGGATGAATTCGAGTTTGAAGTCGGTCAGAACTGGTTCGCCATCGTCGGCATCGTTGTTTTGGTGCTCGGGGCCGCCTTCACCCTTTCTCTCCCCTACGCCGGCCTGCCGGCCGGCCTGCCCTCGCTGATCGCCTATGGCGCGGCCGGCGCGCTTTTTGCCCTGGGTCGCCGCTGGCGGCGCGCTTTCGAGCTCGTGGCCGCGAGCCTGCGCGGCGCGGCCATGGCCCTCCTTTACTTCGCGAGCCTGCGCTTGTGCTTTTTCGGCGCCCAGCATGCGCTGAGCGCCGCCGGGGCGCCGGGAGCGGCGCTGCTCGTCCTCACGACGGCGCTCAATCTGACTCTCGCGCTGCGCTGGCGCTCTTCCTGGCTCACGGGCCTCGCCCTGGCCAGCGGCTATGCCACCACGCTGGCGGTGGGCAACAGTTGGTTCTTGCTGGCCGGCCTTCCGATCCTGGCCGCCGCAGCTGTTGCCATCGGTTGCCGCCGCGGCTGGCCGGGGTACGGCCTGCTGGGCATCGCGCTCACCTACCTAACCTATCTGGTCTGGGCCGTCGGGGACCCCCTCCTCGGCCGGGCGCTCGCGATGGTCCCCGGGCCGACCGCCAGCCTCGGCTGCCTCCTGGTCTGCGCCGGGATCCTGGCCACCGCTTCCTGGCCCCGCCATCCCGGCCAGACCGAAGGCGCGGCCTCCAATCTCGCGGCGTTGTTCAACTGCCTCGCCGGCTACGGACTGTTTCTGCTCCACAGTCTGGCCTCGTTCCCCGCGATCTTTGCGGTCACCCAAAGCGCCGCCGCGCTGGTCTTCGTCGCCCTGGCCGCGAGCTTCTGGATGCGGGAGCGCAGCCGGGTGGCCACGTTCCTCTACGCCATGACGGGCTATCTGGCCCTGACCTGCGCCATCCTCAAGGCCAGCGAGATCCCGCAGGTCTTCATCTGGCTGTCGCTGCAGAGCGTGCTCGTCGTCGCGACCGCGATCTGGTTCCAATCGCGCCTGATCGTCGTCGCCAACTTTCTCATCTATGCGGCCATCGTGGTCGCCTACATGGCGCTCGCGCAGGTGGAGACCGGCATCAGCGTCGCCTTCGGCCTGGTGGCGCTGGGCACCGCCCGGCTGCTCAATTGGAAGCGGGACCGCCTGGAGCTGAAAACCGAGCTCATGCGCAACGCCTACCTGGTCAGCGGGCTGGTCGTCTTCCCCTATGCGCTCTATCACCTGGTTCCCCGGGCGTACGTGAGCCTGGCCTGGGTCGGGGCGGCGCTGCTCTACTATGGGCTCAACCTCGTCGTGCGCAACCAGAAGTATCGCTGGATGGGCCACGCCACCCTCCTCTTCACCGCCCTTTACCTGCTGGTCGTCGGCGTGAATCGCCTGGAGCCCCTGTACCGCAATCTCTCGTTCCTGGTTCTGGGCACGGTCCTGCTGGTGATCTCGCTGATTTTCACCCGCCTGCGCGCCCGTTCCCGGGCCTCGCTCAAATAGTCTGCGAGTGGCGCCCGGCGCCCGGCGCGAAGGTGGTGTCGAACCGCATCGCGATCACCCGCAGGAGCGGCACGCCGCGTGGGAGCACCTCGATGCCCGCCGCGGTCCGGACCAGGAGCCCTTCCGCCTCGAGATCGGCCAGGCCGGCGATCTCCGCCGCGCAGTCCCGCGCGGTCTGCCCGCCGAATTCCGCGTCGAGCGCGGCATAGTCGAGCCGCCGGTCGCACATCAGGCCCATGATCAGGGCGCGCCGCCCGCGGTCCTCCTCGGACAGGATCAGCCCGCGCTCCACCGGCAGCCGGTCGGCATGGAGCGCCGCCCGCCAGTCCTCGAGGCTCTTGAAATTCTGGCGGTAGCTGTCCGCCGTCGAGGAAATCGACGACACGCCGAAGCCGTAAAGCGAGGCGCCGGCCGCCGTGCTGTAGCCCTGAAAATTGCGCTGGAGCGTGCCCTCGCGCTGGGCGAGGGCCAGCTCGTCGTCGGGCCGGGCGTAATGATCGAGCCCGATGTCGATGTAGCCCGCCCGGGTCAGGCGGTCGTGCGCGACGCCGGCCATCGCGAGCTTCTCCTCCGGCGGCGGCAGCTCGCCGCGGTCCTCGAAGATGCGCTGGGCGGGCTTGAGCCAGGGCACGTGGGCGTAGCTGAACACCGAGAGCCGGTCCGGGGCGAGGTCGAGGATCTCGTCGATGGTGCGCCCGAAGGACAGGGCCGTCTGGCGCGGCAGCCCGTAGATGAGGTCCACGCTCACCGAGCGGAAGCCGGCCGCGCGCAGCCAGGTCATCGCCTGGCGGTTGAGGGCGGAGGGCTGCCACCGATGGATGGCCAGCTGCACCTTCGGATCGGTGTCCTGCACCCCGAGGGAGGCCCGGTTGACGCCCATCGCCCGCAGCGCCTCGACGTGCTCGGCGGTCAGGCGCCGCGGATCAATCTCGACGCTGAACTCGCAATCCGGCGCCACCGTGAAATTTTCCCGGATCAGGGCGCCCAGGCGGGCCAGGTCGGCCGGCGGAAAGAAGGTCGGCGTGCCGCCGCCCAAGTGGATCTGCGCCACCGGCCGGCCCCGCGCGATCCGAGGCGCGGTCAGGGCGATCTCGCGCGCCAGGTCGTCCAGGTAGTCGCAGGCCGATTCGCGGCGGCGCGTGATGACCGTGTTGCAGCCGCAGTACCAGCAGAGCGACTCGCAGAACGGGAGGTGGAAGTAGAGGGAGATCGGACCCGCCCCGGGGCGGTTGTCCGCGGCGATCGCCGCCTCGAGCTTCTCCCGGTCGACCTCGGCCGTGAACCGGGTGGCCGGGGGATAGGACGTGTACCGCGGGCCCGCGATCGCATATTTGCGGATCAAGTCGAGATCGAGGGGGGCGCTGGCCGCCCGGGCTGGTTCGGTCGTTTGGTTCATCGCCGGTCAGTTGTCCTGGTTCTTGCCGTTGTGGCAGTCGGCGCACTGCAGCCCCATCCCCTCGATGTCCGTGGACGGGTGCTTGAACGCCGCCCCTTCGGGAACCAGGCGGGTGAGATCCGCCCCGGCGCCCTGCGCGAGGATCGTGTGGCAGGTGTTGCAGTCATTGGTGAGCACCTGCTTGCCGCCGCCGACCAATTGATGCTTGCCGTCGTGGCAGCGGAAGCAGCCGGCCGAATCGAGGTGCCCGATGTTGTCGGGATACTTGCTCCAGTCGGCGTTCATCTCCGGGAAGAAATTCGTCCGGTAGATCGCCTGGGCCGCCGCGATCGTGTCATTCAGGTTCGGCGCGGCGGCGTAATGGGCGCGCAGCCCCTGGTCGAGGGCCGCGGTGGCCGCCGCGGCGTTCGGATAGGGCTTGGTCAGCAGGTCGACGATCGTGCGCTTGATCGCGGGCAGGTGGGTGTCGATCCGGCCCAGATACATGGCCTCGTCCACCGCCGAGTCGGGGCTCTGGTACTTGTGCGCCGGCCGGTTGTGGCAGTCCATGCAGTCCATCTGGCGGATCGCCTTCGGATCGGGCTCGCCCTTGAAATCGGGGGTGCGGTACACGGTGACCGTGCCGTCGGCCGCGGTCCGGCGGATCCAGGGGATGGTCTGCCGCTGGGCGTCGGTCGCGTAGTACTCGACCTTGTTGGTGACCATCATGTGCCAGTGGATGCCGCCGACCGGTCCGTTCTCCGGACTGCCGCCGCCCACGTGGACGAGCATCCTGACCGTGTAGGGAGTGTTCGCCGTGTCGGTCAGGTAATGGTGTTCGGTGCGCTCGATGCTGCCCGAGTATTTCTCCGGCCAGTGGCACTGCAGGCAGGTCTCCCGGGCCGGCCGCAGGTTCTTCACCGGCGTCGGGATCGGGCGTTCGTACTTGTTGAAGAGGACCGCGTAGACCTGGTAGGTGCCGCTGATCTTGGCCTTGACGAACCAGGCGGCGCCCGAGCCGATGTGGCATTCGACGCAGGCGACCCGCGCGTGGGACCCGTGCTGGTAGGTCGTGTACTCGGGCTCCATCACCGTATGGCACACCTCGCCGCAGAACTGCACCGATTCGCTGTACTGGAAGGTTTGGTAGCTCCCGACCGCCGTGAGCATCATGAAGGCCGTGGCGCCGACCACAAACCAGGTGAGGATCTGCCGGTCGCGGGGGCGGGACAGGTCGATCGCGACCCGCGGCGGCGGGGCGTTGGGCCGCTTGACCCGCCGGCGGTTCTCATGCCAGGCGCCGCCCAGCACCAGGATCAGGCCGAGAAACAGAAATCCCGGGGCGACCAGGTAAGTCAGGATGCCGAGGTAGGGGTTCTTCGCGCCCCTGCCGGTCAGATCCAGCGTCAGCAGCAGCAGGAAGGCGAACAGGCTGCCGGCGGCGACCACCACTCCGGCGAAGGTGATCCAATTGCGCCACACCGAAAGCGGGCGGGAAGGGGCCTCAGGAGAGGGGGAAACCGGATCGTTCATGCGGATGAGTGGATGGGCAAGGACGAGAGCCTAGCAGGGTTTCGGTGCAAAGTCTGCGCGGGCGTTGCCCGGCAGTGCGCGGATCTTGTCCTGTCCCCGAAAGACCCCGCCTCGGCGCTTCCGCGGCATTTTGACGCAAGCAGCTGATTGGCATAAGGCTCGATGCCGCGGCAAACCATCGGCTGGGCCGGACAAAAGCAAAATCGATCCCGGGCTGCCCCGCTGAACCGGCTAAAGGGCCTTGCCGGTCCCATGCGCCCCGGCAAGATGTGCGGCACTCCGGGCAAGAGGCGCCGAGCCGGGGTTTTACGGCCGCATTAGCATCTTCACGACATGACTCAGGCAATCTCCACGGCCCCTCCTTCTGGCCTCCCAATCGCCGTCCTCGGGGCGGGCATCACCGGACTTAGCGCGGCCTGGCACCTGCGGCGGGCGGGAGCGGCCGTGGTCCTGTTCGAGGCCTCGGACCGCGTCGGCGGCGTGATCGAGTCCATCCGCGAAGACGACTGGCTGCGGGAGACCGGGCCCAATTCCGTCCTCGAGGGACCGCCGGAGCTGGCGGAGGTGATCGCGGCGACCGGGCTCGAATCCCGCCGCCTTTACGCCGGCGAGGCGGCCAAGAAGCGCTTCGTCGTCCGCCGCGGGCAGCTCGAGGCCATGCCGGCCTCGCCGGGAGCCTTCCTCAGCACCAGGCTCTTCTCCGTCCGGGCCAAGCTCCGCCTGGCGACGGAGATCGTCCGCCCCCGGGGACGGCGCAGCGCCGAGGAGAGCATCGCGGAATTCACCGTCCGGCGCCTTGGCCGGGAGTTCCTCGACTACGCGATCGACCCGTTCGTCGGAGGGGTCTACGCGGGGGACCCGGGCCGGCTTTCCGTGCGCCATGCCTTTCCCAAGCTGCTCGCCCTGGAACAGGAGCACGGCTCCCTGCTGCGCGGGGCGATCGCCAAGCGCAACACCCGCGGCGGCCCGGCGGGCCGCCTCTTCTCGTTTCCAGACGGCTTGGCGGAGCTGCCGCTGGCCCTCGCCAGGGAGCTCGGCGCCGCGGTCCGCCTGCGCGCCCCGGTCCTCGCACTGCGGCGGGAAGCCGGCGAATGGGCCGTCGTCCACGAGCGCGGCGGCGAGACCCGGACCGAGCGCTGTTCGGCCGTGGTCTGCGCGCTGCCCGGCGACGCGCTGGCCCGGCTGCGGATCGAAGGCGTGCCGGCCGCGGGCGGGCTCGCCGCCCTGCTGGACATCGAACATCCGCCGGTCGCCACGGTGTTCACCGGGTTTAGGCGGAAGGACGTGACGCATCCCCTGGACGGCTTCGGCCTCCTCGCCCCCCAGGTCGAAAATCGGCGGATCCTCGGGACCCTGTTCTCCAGCACCCTGTTTCCCCGCCGTGCCCCGGACGGCCATGTGGCGCTGACCACCTTCGTCGGCGGCTCGCGCCAGCCGGCGCTGGGCCAGCTGGACGACCCGGAGCTCCTCCGGCTGGTCCAGACCGAACTGGCGGCGCTCGTGGGCGTGCGCGCCGCCCCGGTCTTCGCCCGCGTGCGCCGCCACCCGCGGGCGATCCCGCAATACACCCTCGGCTACGACCGGTTCCAGGCGGCCTGCCGCGCGGCCGAAGCTTCGGCCCCGGGGTTCCATATCGGCGGCAACTGCCGGGACGGGGTGTCGCTCTCCGCCTGTCTCGCCGCCGGCAAGCGGCTCGCGCTGGCAGCCGGCGCAGCCGCGGTCCCCGCCGCCAACTAGCGGCGCCTAGGGCCCGCGGTTCTCGTTTTCCACCCAGCGGACCGCCTCCCGCATCAGCTCGGGCGCGGTGGCGATATCGAGCTTCTCCTTGATCCGGGCGCAAAAGGCCTGGACCGTCTTGATGCTGATCCCAAGGTCGGAGGCGATCCGCCGCGTGGTCTGGCCCGCGCCCAAGCGCCGGAACACCTCGATTTCGCGGTCGCTGAGAATGCTGATCGATCCCTTCGGCGGCGGGGGGGCCCGCCCCACCATGCGCTCGGCGAGGCGGGCGAGCAGTTCCGCGCTCGCATAGACCCGGCCGGCGCGAACCTGGCGGATCGCCTCGACGATCTGGCTGGTCGATTCCCGCTTGGTGACGTAGCCGCGGGCGCCCGCCCGCAGCGCGCGCTCCGCGTAATAAATCTCCTCGTACATCGACAGCACGATGATCGCGACCTCCGGATGGCGGTCCCGCAGGTCCTTGATCAGATCGAGGCCCGAGCCGGTCTTCAGCGAAAGGTCCACGATCGCCACGTCCGGGGCGGCCCGGGCGATCGCCGCCAGGGCGCCCGCCGCGTCGTCGGCCTGGCCGCAGACCTCAAAGTCGGCCTGCTGGCGCAGCAGGTTGCCCAGCCATTCGCGCACCAAGGGATGATCGTCGACGATGAAAATCCGGGACTGGGCGGCCATGGAAGCGGCTTAGCCGGCGGAGGCCGGGATGCGGCAGCGCACGGCGGTGCCGCCACCCTGCGGCGGCTCGACGCCAAACTCTCCGGGGATGATCTCGGCGCGGTGGGCCGTGATCCGCAGGCCCATCCCCGGGCCGTTGTCGGTCAGCGTCAGGTCGGGGCCCTCCTGCTGGAGAACGATCTCCAGCCGGCTCGCCTTGGCATGGCGGACGGCGTTGCGCACCGCCTCCTGGCGGTACAGATTGGAGGCCATGCTCTCGTCGGCGAGGGCCGGATTGCCCCGGACGGTCAGCCGGCCGGCGACCGCGGGCCGCGCCGAGACGGCGGTGGCCCGGACCAATTCGGTGCCCGGAGGCGGCGGCAACGTCTTCACGATTGCCCGGATCGTAACGCCGCGCAGAGGCATGGCAATCCCGGATCGGCGGCTACCGCCTCCGCAACCGGTTCCAGTAAAATCGCATCCGGAAAATCGCCAGCCGGGCCGGCGAAAAGAGGGCGCCCGGCGCCGCCAGACAGTCGCCGCTCACGCGGTAAAGCACCGAGCCGCTCCAGTCGGGATTGGCCGCCCCGCCGATGCGGAAGGCGTACCGGTAGTGCTGCTTGACCTTCCTCAGCGCGGCGCCGGAGAAGCGCCCGAAGGGAAAGAAAAAGCTGTCCACCGGCTGCCGCAGCCGCGCCGACAGCATGACCCGCGGGATCAGGATTTCGGCGTCAAGGTCCGCCTCGCGGCGGTCCAGCCGGGCATGGGAGAGGCCGTGCGCGGCGATCGCCACCTGCCCGCTGGCCGCCAGGATTTCCAATTCGGCCCAGCTGCAGTGCAAGTCCTGGTCTCCCCGAACGCCGGCGCGATCCGCGTTCCCGCGGGCCGGGTTCGAGGCCGGAGGCCCCGCCTGCTCGTTGATCACCGCGGGCGGGACCGCGAGCATGGCGCGCAGGCCGTGCTTCTGCAGCAGGGGAAAGACCACCGAGTAAAAGTCGGCATAGGCGTCGTCGAAAGTCAGGCAGACCTTGAGCCGCGGGCCCGCCAGCGGCTCACCCGGCAGCACGCAGTCGCAATGCCGGGCGACATGGGCAAAATGGGCGTCGAGCGCCACCGGCGAGTTGCCGTACGGGCCCGGGAGGGCCCGGTGGTACATCACCGCGAGCAGATTCACCGCCGGAGCGCGCGGTTGGCCTCGTCCAGCAGCAGATACTTCCAGAATACGGTCTGGGCCTTGTTGGCGCTGATGATCAACCCTTCGCGCCCCTGCAGGCACCCCCGCTGCAGGCCGTAGGCCTTCACAAAGGCCCAAATGCTCCGGGCGAGCGCCTTGGCCGGGCCGCCCCGCTTGCGCCCGGCATGCTGCGCTGCGAACAGCCGGCCGTAGACCTGCTGCTTGCGCAGGAAATCCTCGACCGAGCCGTAGGAAAAATGCCGCACCGGGTGTCGGAGCCGCCGCGTGCGCAGGCCGCCGGTCTGCACCCGCTCGTGCACCTCGCTGGCGCAGAAATTCGTCGCTTGGCGGTTGAAGAGCCGCTCGTGGCTTTCGGGGTGCCAGCCGCAGGAGGTGATCAGCCGGCCGCCGAAATAGTTGTGGAACGGGAGCGAATACACCGTGCCCGGGTCGAGGCGCAGTCCCGAGATCTCTTCGGCCAATTCGGGCGAGACGATCTCGTCGCTGTCGATCGACAGGATCCATTCGTTGCGCGCCAGGGCCACCGCCCGCTCATGCGCCCGGCCAAAGCCGGGAAACGGGCCGGCCAGCCGAAAAATGGCCACGTTGTCCTGCGCCTGCGCGATCGCGATCGTCTCGTCGGTCGAGCCGGTGTCGAGCACGACCACTTCGTCGCACCACTGGAGCGCCTGCAGCACCTCCCGGAGCCTGGCGGCGCTGTTCTTGGTCAGGATCGTCGCACTGATCTTGGTCGGCGTCAGGCGGCGGCCAGAACTCAGCGGGCCGGCGGTCGCCGGCCTTTCCGGCTGAAGGAGGAGGTTGTGCTGGGGCAAGGCGGCAGCCTGAAACGATACTGGGGGAGGCATGTTCCATCGTAGCCGATCCGAGCCCTTCCTGTCTGTGCGGCCGCGCCGAAATTTCTCGTCAGGCGCTCCCCTACACTCTTGGCCGCAAATCGGGTGGTGCGGTCGCCGGCAGGCGCCGCCTCACCCGCGCAAAATCCCGCCGCTCAGGCGAACACCGCCGCCGGCAGGCCGCGCGCTTTCGCCGGTTCGCTGGCCGGAGCTTGGCCGGGGGAGGCCGCTCCGGCGGCCATCAGCGAGAACTGCAAGTGCCGCCAGAGCGAATCGACCCGCGGCGGCAGGGCCTGCCGCCCGCGTTCGGCCTCCGCCATCCGGGCCAGGCGGTTCTTTTCCGCGATTCCGGCCAAGTCGTCGAGATTGTAGAGGAACACGTTGCCGACGGCGGCCACCGCCGGATCGACATCCCGCGGCATCGCCAGGTCGATCAATAAGATCGGCCGCGCCGCCCGCGCCTTCATGGCGGCGCGGACGGCGGCGGCCGAAATGACGGTGCCTGGGGCAGCCGTCGAACACACCACAATATCCCAATCTGCCAGGCAGCTCTCGCGGTCCTCGAACGGGAGCACCCCGCCGCCCAGGACCGCGGCGAGCTCGCCCGCCCGCTCCAATTTCCGGCTGGCGACCGTCAAATTCTTGGCTGCGCGGCTGGCGAAAGCCCGCCCGCTCTTCTCCCCCATTTCGCCGGCGCCGACCAGGAGCACCCGTACGTCCTGCAGGCTGCCGAATATGTCCTGGGCAAGATCCACCGCCACATTGGCCACGCTGACCTGGCCCGCGGTGACGGCCGTCGTGCTGCGGATGTGCTTGGCAGACTGGAAGGCCTTCTGAAAGAGTCGGTTGAGCACTGCGCCGGCGGAGCCACGGGCCTGGGCGGTGGCGTAGGCGCGCTTCACCTGGCCAAAGATCTCGGTTTCGCCCAAAATCTGCGAGTCGAGTCCGGAGGCGACTTCCAGCAGGTGCCGGACCGCATCGCGTCCCTGGGCGGAGAAGCCAAACCGGCCGAACTCCGCCGGATCCACGTGCTGGCGGGCGCAAAACGCCGCCGCCACCTGGTCCGGAACGCATTCTTCGGCCGCCACCCCGTAGATCTCCACCCGGTTGCAGGTGTTCAGAACCGCGAATTCACGCAGCGAGCGCATGCCGGCGAGTTCCTGGGCAAAGCCGGCTTCGGCCTCCGCCCCCAGCGCGATCTTCTCCCGGAAACCGAAGGGAGCCGTGCGGTGGGTGGCGCCGACTAGGAAAAGCGTGGGGAACTGCATGGGTCTGGGGCTCGGTGGACGGGCGGGAGGTTTGCGACGGGGCCCAGTTTCGCAGAAAGAAGGTTTGCTGGCCCCGCGTCATTTGGCTGAGGCTGCGCAAATCTTGCACCCAGGCCGCTTGAGGACGGCAAAGCGGGCCGGTCGGCCGGCCGCATCCGGGCCCGCTCAGGGCTTAAGCTCCCAGGCACAGGCGTCCGTGATCGCCAAGTCTCCGAACCGGCCCGTGGCCGTGATCCGGTTGAGGCCCGGAGCCAGGGTCACGTTCGGCCAGCGAAAAAGGTGGTCGTCACCCTGCCGCCGGCCCAGGGACACGCCGTTGAGCGTGACCTCCACCTCGGACGCGGTCGAATAGACCTTGATCTCGGTCGCGGCCGACTTCCGGGCGGCGAACCGCCGATCGGTCAAATACACCATCGGCTCAGGATTCCAGTTTGCCTTGTACCAATAGAATGCATCTTTGCGGATCCGGCGGTCGTAGGTCACCAGGCCCTTGTCGTTGCGGCCGGGATGGTCCCCCTCGTTGCGGATGGCGGAGCTGAAGTCGAACAGGCACCAGACGAACTTGCCCCAGATAAAGGGCCGGGTCCGAAGCGCGAGCCAGGAAGCCTCGTGGAGCTTCGCCTGGTATTCCTCGGGATGCCACGGGCTCTTGGGCTCCGGATGGGTGACCGGCTCCTCGTGCTGAAAGGCGCTGGCCCCGGCGCCGTACTCGCTGAGGGCGATGGCGGACGTCGGATGGCCGGCGTGCAGCGCATCAAGCCAGGCGGGAAGCTCCGCGTAGTCGGGCGTGTACCAGCCGGCGTAATGGTTGAACCCGACCACGTCGGTGTGCCAGTTCTTCGATTCCTCCGGCTTCGCATCGGACGCATACGTCGACCGGCGGCTCGAGTCCTCCGCGGCCGCCTCATTGGCCAGCGCCGCGATCGCCGGTCCCGCCGGGGGATCGCGGGTCTCGTTGCCGACGCTCCAAAAGCAGATCGACGGATGATTGTAATTCTGGCGGATCAATTCCCGCAGCTGCTGCTTTGCATTGTCCAGGAAGTCCTTGCTCTCCAGGGCGGGGCCGATGAACGGCAATTCCGCCCACACCACGACGCCGCCGCGGTCGCAGCGCAGGTACCAGCTGCCGGGCTGCTCGTAGTGGGAGGCTCGGGCCGCGGTGGCTCCCATCTCCTGGAGAAAGGAAAAGTCCTCCGCCTCGTCCGCGCCGCTGATCGCCCACCCCTTGCCCTCGCGGTCCGGCTGGCGGCTCGGTCCGTGGAGGTCGAGCGGATGGCCGTTGAGCAGGAAGCCGGCCTCGGGATCCACGCGGAAAAACCGCAGGCCGATTGGCTCGGTCACCGCATCGCGCACCGCGCCGTCGATCCGCACCACCACGGAGACCGAATAGAGGTAGGGATCGGCCCGGCCGTCCCAAAGGTGAGGATGGAGGAGGGAGAGCGGCTGCCGGGCCTCGAAGGAATCACCGGCGTCGAGACGCACCTTCTGGGCCTGGGTTTGAAGCACCTCGTTCCGGCTGCCCCGCAGCTGGGTGTCCACCTCGATCGTCTGGGCCTTCTCCTCGTAGTTCTCGATTTCCGCCCGCACCGTGAGGTCGGCGCGCGCCGCCGTCACCTGGTCCTGGGAGACGTACACGCCCGAGGAGGCGTAATCCATGGTCGAGATCTGCACCTGGTCGGTCGCCAGGAGGCTCACCGGCCGGTAGATCCCGCCGTAACAGGTGAAGTCGGCCGCGATCGGGATGATCCCGAGCTTGCCGTTGTCCACCCGCACGCAAAGGACGTTGTCGGCCCCGGGGCGAAGGGCGTCGGTGACGTCGAACCGAAAGCGCGCAAAGCCGCCCAGGTGGCTGCCCACGTGCACGCCGTTGACGTAGACGTCCGCCAGCAGGCTCACCCCGTCGAACTGAAGGTAGAGCCGCTTGCCGGCCAGTTTCGGATCGAGCCGCAGATGGCGCCGGTACCAGGCGGGCCCGCGGTAATAATCCCCGCCGCCCGCCCCGTCGGCCGCGTTCCAGGTGTGCGGCAGCGCGACGTTCTCCCAGGCGGAGTCGTCAAACGCCGCCTCGGGTCCGTGGCTATTGTCCCGGGGGTAGAACTTCCATCCGCCATCGAGCCGCTGCTCGACCCGCGGCGTCGCCGGCAGGTCCATCACGGCAGTCCCGTGCGGCGCCGAGCCCAGATGATCGCGCAGGAACGCCAGCGCCACGGCCCGCAAGTTCCGCGGGAGCGGGTGCTGCTGCCAGGCGGCCAGATCGAAGGAATGCCCCACCCGCTCCATCAGGATCAATTCGTGCGCGACGCCGCGGGCGGTGAGCGCCCGGTCCAGTTCGACCGACTGGTCGTGGTCGACGGTGGGATCGGCCAATCCCTGCGCGATCAGCACGGGCGGGGCCGCCGGGGTCAGGTGGTTGACCGGCGAGACGGCGCGCCAAAGCTGCGCATCGGCTGGCCGGCCGGCCGCGAACACCTTGGCGTCCCCGGCGTGATCGTCCGGCCCCAGGGCGGCGCCGGCGGCGTCGGTCTTGCGCCAGGTCAGAAAGTCAGTCGGGCCGTAGAAGTCGCCTACGCAGCTGACGGCGCTGGGCACTCCGGGGTAGGGTGCCGCCGGCTCAAGTCCCGCCTCCCCCGCCGTAAATCCGACCATCAGGGCCAGGTGCCCGCCCGCCGAGCCGCCGAACACCCCGATCCGGTCGGGATCGACATGGTACTGCCCGGCATGGGCGCGCAGGAAGCGCACCGCGTTCTTGCAGTCGTAAAGATCCGTCGGCCACGAGCCGGCCCCGAGCCGATAATTGACGCTGATGCAGACGTAGCCGGCGGCGGCGAAGGTTTCGCAGATTTCGTGCGCCCGGGCCTCACCCTTGTCGCCATCGACCCAGCGGCCCCCGTGGATCCAGACCACAGCCGGCACCGGAGCATCGTCCGCCGCCCGGGCAGGCAGATACAGATCGAGCTTCTCGCTTCGTCCCGGCTCCAGGTAGGGCACGTTCGGGAGGAAGGCGACGCCGTCCGCCCAGGCCGCGGCCGGCAGGGCCAATACCAGAATCGGACCGAAAAGGGACCGCCGAAGCCAGGCCGCGGCAAGGGTTAAACAACGCATGGAAAAGGAGGCAAGAGCATCGGGGAAACCCAATGGGAGTCCACTTTTGATTGAGGGTTCCGCGGAACCTGCCCACCCTGGGCGTTTCGATCCCACGATGCGCATCATCGATCATGGCCCAGGCGGGGCGCCGGAGGTCCTGGCGATCCGGGAGGCGCCGCTGCCCCAACTCCGGGCCGGCGAGGTCCTGATCGAGGTCGCCTTTGCGGGGGTGAACCGGCCGGATGTCGCCCAGCGCCAGGGCCTATATCCTCCGCCACCGGGGGCCTCGCCCATCCTGGGCCTGGAGGTGTCGGGCCGGGTGAGCGCCGCCGCGCCCGACGTGGCCTCGCCGGCGGTTGGGGAGGAGGTCTGCGCCCTGGCCCCCGGAGGAGGCTATGCCGAGTTTTGCGCCGTGCCCGCCGCGCACTGCCTGCGGCGGCCGCGCGGCCTCACCCTCCTCGAGGCGGCGGCCCTCCCGGAAAACTATTTCACGGTCTGGACCAATGTCTTCGAACGCGGCGCCCTCCGCGCCGGCGAGACCTTCCTGGTCCACGGCGGGACCAGCGGCATCGGCCTGACGGCGATCCAGCTGGCGAAGGCGTTCGGTGCGACTGTCTTCACGACCGCCGGCAGCGCGCAGAAATGCGCCGCGGCGACCCGGGCCGGGGCGGACCTGGCGATCAATTACCGCGAGGCCGACTTTGTCGCCGTCCTCCGGGAGCGCACCGGCGGCCGAGGAGTCAACGTCATCCTCGACATGGTCGGCGGGGACTATCTGGCCCGGAATCTTCGCTCGCTTGCGCTCGACGGACGCCTGGTCCAGATCGCCGCAATGCAAGCCAGCGCCGCCAGCCTTGAATTGGGGCCGCTCATCCAGCGGCGCCTGACGCTCACGGGCTCCTCGCTGCGCCCGCGCAGCATCCAGGACAAGGCCGCCATCGCCGCCGCCCTGCTCACCCACGTCTGGCCCCTGCTGGAGGCGGGCCGGTGCAAGCCCTGGATCTACCGGGTTTTTCCGCTGGCCGCCGCCGGCGAGGCGCAAGCGCTGATGGAATCCTCCCAGCACATCGGCAAGATCATGCTGCAGGTCGGCGCGGCCGGCTAAAGCACCCGCCGCAGCGCGTCCGGCCCGGCGTCCGTCACCGCGACATAGACATAGCGCGCGTCGGCCCAGGTGGCCGAGGTCAGGGCCCCCTGGCTCGTCAGCTCCGGCGCGGCGCCCGGCCGCGCCGCCTCGAAGTCGGCGACCGAGGCGACATAGAGGTGAAACTGGCCGTCGCGGACAAAGCACAGCTCATAAACGTCGCGCCCGGACACCTTGATCACGCGGCAGCCGTGCTGGCGCAGGGCGGCCAGGTCGAGGTTCAACCCCGCGCCGAGGCGGGTGGACGGATCGGCCAGGTGCCGCTGCAGATCGGCCAGGCCCGGGACGGCGCCCAGGTGCTCGCTGGCATCGGCGGCCAGGTCGTGGCGGGCAAACGCGGCCAATTCCTCCGGGCCGGGTCCGGACGACCCGCGGCCGAGGCGGACGGCCGTTCCGATCAGGACAGCGGCCGCCGCCGCCGCGGCCAGCCAGACCGCCCCGCGACCCCAGGCCCGCCGCCGCCGGCTCGCGTGCGCTCCGGCCAGGATCTGCTTGCGCAGATCGGGCACCGGGAATTCCGCCAGTTTGGCGGAGAACGCCTCGTCCAGCGCCTGCTCCCGCCGGAGCCAGGCCCCCAGCACCGGATCGTGCTGCGCCTGCGCCAGGGACTCGGCGAAGGCCGGATCGGCGGCGTCGCGGCCGTCGGGCCGGTAGACGCCCAGAATGAATTTCGCCTCGTCGTTGTTCATGAGTGGCTCCGCTCCTGCGGCGGAAATTCGAAGATCCGGCCGTGAGTCGTCTTCTGCGCGAGCACGGCGCGCAGCTGCGCCTTCGCGCGGGAGATCCGCGACATCACGGTGCCGATTGGCACTTCAAGCACCTCGGCGATTTCCTGGTACGACAGCTCCCGCAGGTAAAAGAGCGTCAGCGGGGACCGGTAGATCGGTTCGAGTTCCTGCAGCGCGGCCAGGATCTGGGGCGCGTCCAGCTTGTTGACCCCGTCCGCCTCGAGCGCCGGAGGATCCTTCTCCGCCGGCCCCAAGTCTTCCAAGGGGGTTTGCCGCCAGTCGCGGCGCCGCATCCCGAGGAATTCCCGATGCAGCGTGGTGAACAGCCAGGTCTTCACCTTGGTGAAGTCGCGCAGGGTGTGTCCCTTGGTCGCCCAGAGAAAAAAGGTCTGCTGGGTCAAGTCGCTCGCATCCGCGGGATTGCGCGCCAGGCTGAGAGCAAAGCGGTAAAGGGCCGGGTAGTAGGCGTCGACCAGCTGCGGAAAAACCTCGTCGGGCATCGTGATTGGGAGGCGCGACCGGGCGTCCTATTCCCCGGCAAACGGCGGACGCCAGCCTGCCCGGAGGCCGGGGCCGGAGGCAATGTCCATCGCTCCGGCCGGCGTAGCCGGGCAGGCGGACGGTCCGGACTTTTGCCGGCAGCGCGCGCCGTTTCTTCCTCGTCTCGGCAAACTCGGGCTGCCAGCTTCACCCGCCACCGAAAGCACGGCGCCATGAATCCATTTCGGTTTCTCCGCAACGACGGGAGCACTTCGCCCCTCGCCCGAATCACGGGCCTCGTGGGGATTCTGCTCGTCGGGCTGCTCGTTTGGCTGAGCGCGGATCCGGAAGCCCATGAACGCTTCCATCCCGACGCCGGCAAGGAGGATCACCACTGCGTGGTCACGGAATTTGCGGCCGGCGAGGCCTACTATCTCGCCCCCGTGATCGAGCTGCGGCCGACCGAGGCGCTTCTCTACGAGGTCGCCCGGTCCGCCCCGAAGGAAGTCCTCCGGGAGCCCGTCGCCTACGTCCTGCTGCCGACCTGCGGGCCGCCGTCGCTGGCGGCCTAGCTAAAGCCTGAATCGGAGCTGCGGCGCGCAAGCGCCGATCGCCGCCCTCCTGGGCGCGGCTCGTCGTTTGGCCGCCCGGCGCTTTCGGAGCCGGGCGGCCGCGCGCGGCCCCGCCGGCACCGTCCCTCCGGCGACCAGCTCGATCTCGTTTCCACCCCAAGGTTTCCACGCCACCATGAATTTCCGCCTTTTCCTATATTCCTTCCTCCTCGGCGCCGCCTCGGCGCGCGCCGACTCGAGTCCGCCCGCCCCGCCGGGCGGACCGTCCTCCGCTCCCGTTGCGCCCGGGGCGAGTCCGCCGGCCGCCAGCCCATCCCCCGGCGCGGTCATTCTCGACCCCGTCGTCGTCTCCGACAACCTGGACCAGGAGCGCGGGGCCATTCTCCCGGATTTGGGCGCCACCGCCTTCGGCATCAGCCAGGAGCAGATCTTCAACCTCCCCCAGGGAGCGGACACCCCGTTCAACCAGGTGCTGCTCCGCGCTCCCGGCGTCGCCGAGGATTCGGCGGCCAACGGCGACCTCCACGTCCGCGGCGAGCACGCGAATCTGCAGTACCGAATCAACGGCGTGCTCCTGCCCGAAGGCATCTCGGGCTTCGGCCTGGAACTCGATCCGCGTTTCGTCGACAGCCTGCAGCTCATCACCGGCTCCCTGCCGGCCCAATACGGATTCCGGACCGCCGGGGTGGTGGACATCACGACGAAAAGCGGCGCGATGGAGGACGGGGGGGAAGCCGGGGTCGAGGCGGGCAGCTTCGACACCTTCCGGCCCAGCGGCGAAGTCGCCGGGACCGCGGGAAAACTGAGCTACTTCGCCGATGCCAGCTTCGACCAGAATGCCCTCGGGATCGAGAATCCGACTTCCAGCGCGGCCGCCGTCCACGACCGCACGGCTCAAGGCAAGGCCTTCGCCTACGCCTCCTACATCCTGGATCCCTCGAGCCGGATCAGCTGCATCGCCAGCGCCTCGGACAGCGACTACCAGGTTCCGGACACGCCCGGCCTGCCGGCGGGCACCGCGCCCGACGGCGTGCCCTGGCTGCCCGGCGGCTTCGACTCCTCGAAGCTCGACGAGAATCAGAACGAACAGAATTATTACGGGGTCCTCGCCTATCAGAAGGCGGCCGGCGACCTCAACTATCAGCTCTCCGGCTTCGGGCGCGCCAGCAGCGTGCGCTTCACCCCGGATCCGGTGGGCGACCTCACCTTCAACGGCGTCGCCAGCGACGTCGAACGGAGCCTGCGCTCCGCCGGCCTGCAGGGCGACGGCAGCGACGCGCTCACGCCGCAGCAGATGGTGCGCGCCGGGGTTTTCCTCCTCAGCGAAAACGTGACCGCCGATGCGACGACGACCGTCTTTCCGGTGGATGCCGACGGGGACCCGACCGGGCCGGCCTTTCCCATCACCGACGATCACCGGCTCTACGGACTGTTCGCCGGGGTCTACGCCCAGGACGAGTGGAAGCTCACCCCGCAGCTGACGCTCAACTCCGGGGCGCGGTTCGACCTCTACAATTCCTCGTTCGACGACGAGCACCAGCTGAGCCCCCGCGTGAACCTGGTCTACCAGCCGGCGGTGGGAACGACGCTGCACGCCGGCTATGCGCGGTATTTCACGCCGCCGCCGGTGGAGAACGTGGCCTCCGGGACCCTCGCGAAATTTGCCGGCACCTCCAACGCGGCCGCGACCGACCAGGACGATCCGGTCCGCGCCGAACGCTCGAATTACTTCGACGCGGGGGTCACCCAGGCGCTGGGCGCCGGCTTTCAGGTGGGCCTCGACGGCTACGACAAGCGCGCCCGCAACCAGCTCGACGACGGCTTGTTCGGCCAGACGCTGATCGTTTCGGCGTTCAATTATGCCGAGGGCCAGGTGGACGGCGTCGAATTGACCGGCTCCTACGCGCACGGCGGGTTCTCCGCCTACGCGAACCTGGCCCGCTCCGTGGCCAAGGGCAGGGACTGGGATTCCGCTCAGTTCCTCTTTGATCCCGCGGATCTGGCCTACGTCGCCAACCACTGGATTTATCTCGATCACGACCAGGCGCTGTCGGGATCCTTCGGGATGGCCTACCGCTGGCGGCAGAGCCGGAGCGACACCCAGGTCAGTGCGGACGCGATCTACGGCACCGGCCTGCGGACCGATTCGACGGCGCCCGATGGGGCCGACATTCCCAACGGGGGCACCGTGCCGCCACACGCCGTCCTCGACCTCGCGGTGGAGCATACCTTCAAGCTCGCCCTCCGGCATTCCTGGAAACTGCGCCTCGATGCGACCAACCTCCTGGACAAGTCCTACGAGCTGCGCAATGGCACCGGCGTGGGGGTCAATGCCGCGCAATTTGGCATGCGCCGGGGCTTGTTTGGCTCGGTCCGCTATGCCTTCTAGCCCAAGCGGCCGGTTCCTTGACCCCGTTCAGAAATCGCGTTCCCTAAGGGCATCGGCCCGCGTCAAGCTGCCGGTCGGCGAATTCCATCCCATGCCCCTCCTCTCGATCAGCGCACTGCAAAAAGCCTTCGTCTCGCCCGATGGCGAACGCCGGGTGATCGTCGATGTCCCGCAATTCGGCCTGGAGGCCGGCCAGCAGCTCGCCCTCCGCGGCGAAAGCGGCTCCGGCAAGACGACTTTCCTCCACCTCATCGCCGGCATCCTCGCCGCGGACCGCGGCTCGATCCTGCTCGGCGCGCAGGACATGGCCAAGCTGAAGGAGGCGGCCCGCGACCGCCTGCGCGCGGAGGTGATCGGCTACATCTTCCAAACCTTCAACCTGCTCCAGGGGTACACCTGCCTCGAGAACGTGCTGCTCGGGATGTCCTTCGGCCCGGGGGCCGACCGGGCGCAGGCGACGGCCGTGCTGGAGCGGGTGGGCCTGGGCCACCGCCTGCACCATTACCCCCGGCAGCTGTCGACCGGCCAGCAGCAGCGCGTGGCCGTGGCCCGGGCCATGGCCAACCGGCCCAAGCTCGTCCTGGCCGACGAGCCGACTGGAAATCTGGACCACAAGAACGCCAAGGAAGCGCTGGCGCTGATCCGCGAAACCTGCCGGGAGAATGGGGCGGCGCTCCTGCTCGTGAGCCACGATGCCGCGGTGCTCGGGGTCTTCGAGGACAGCCGCAATTTCGACGCACTCAACCTCGCGGCCAAGGAGGTCGTGTCATGACCCTCGCCCTCATCGTCCTGCGCAGCCTGCGCCAGCATCTGCTCTCGACGGTCATCACCGCGCTCTCCATCGCCCTGGCCGGCGGGCTGCTCATCTCCGTGTGGGTGGTCAAGCAGCAGTCGCAGGCGACCTTCACCCAGGTGAACATCGGCTTCGACGCGGTCCTCGGAGCCCGCGGCTCGAAGCTCCAGCTGGTGCTCAACTCGATCTTCCACCTCGAGGCCTCGCCGGGGAACGTGTCCCAGGCGGACTACCAGTACATCAAGCACCATCCGGCGGTGAAGCTGGCGATTCCGATCGCGGTCGGGGACAACCTCCGCGGCTACCGGATCGTCGGCACGATCCCGGAGCTGTTCACCGACGTCCAGTATGCTCCGGGCAAGCACTTCGCGCTCGAATCCGGGGGCAAGATGTTCGACCCCGACGCCAAGGAGGCGATCCTGGGCAATTTCGCGGCGGCGCAGCTGGGCCTGAAAGTCGGGGACACCTTCCACCCGTTCCACGGCCTGGCATACAATCCCAAGGAACAGCATGCCGACATCTATACGGTGACCGGGATTCTCGAGCCCTCGAACACGCCGGCCGACAAGGTGGTCTGGATCCCGATCCACGGCCTGCAGACGATGAGCGGCCACGATCCCAACGCGGCGACCGACGTCAGCGCGGTGCTGATCCAGCTGCGTTCGCCCTCGGCCGGATTCCGCCTCGACATGATGTACAACAAGCAGGGCAACCGGCTCACGTTCGCCTACCCGATCGGGGCGATCGTGGCCGACCTGTTCAGCAAGATCGGCTGGTTCAACCAGGTGCTGACGCTGATCGCCTACCTCGTGGCGCTCGTATCGGCCGCCGGGGTGCTCGTCTCGATCTACAATTCGATGGCCGCGCGCCGCCGGGATATCGCGATCCTCCGGTCGCTCGGCGCCCGGCGGCGCACCGTCTTCGGCGCGGTCGTGCTCGAGGCGGCGGCCATCGGCCTGCTGGGCATGATCGTGGCTTTCGGCGCCTACCTGGTCATCGCCACCGTCGTTGCCGCGGTGATCCGCGCCCAAACCGGCGTCGTGCTGACCCCCTGGACCTACGATCCGGTCATGCTCTGGGCGCCGGCCGCCATGATCGCCCTGTGCGCGGCCGGCGGAATCGTGCCGGCCTGGGTCGCCTACCGCACCGACGTCGCCTCGACGCTGGCGCCGTCCTCCTGAGGCCCCCTTGCGCCCATCGGCCGCCGCCATGATCCGCCGCCGCTCCATCGGGATTCTCCTGCTGCTTCCGGCCCTGCTCCTCGGCGGGTGCGGCCGAACGGCGGATTCAACCGCCGCCGACGGCAAGCCGCAACTGCACCAGGACGTGCCCCCGCACGGCGGCACCCCGGTGGCGCTCGGCGACGACTACAACCTGGAGTTGGTCCGCGATCCGGCCGCCGGCACCCTCTCGGGCTATGTCCTCGACGACGAGATGGAGGAGTTCATCCGCTCGTCCAGTCCGGCGGTCACGCTTGAGCTCACCGTCGGCGGCGAACCGCGGGAACTCGTCCTGGCCGCCGTCGCCAATCAGGCCACCGGCGAGACGGTGGGAGACACCTCGCTCTTCCAGGGGCAGGCCGACTGGCTGAAGGCCGCGGGCAATTTCACCGGCAAGGTGCGGCTGATCACGATCCGCGGCACCCCCTTCGCCGACGTGTCCTTCGTCTTTCCCGCCGGAGCTGCGAAGGAGTGAAGCGGGGGCGGCCGGGACCGGACCCGGCCCGCGCGTCTTTGGCCATCGACGAATCGCCCGCGGTCCGCCAGCTTTCCCCCAGCCGCCGCGGCGGCTCCTATGCCCCAAGCCAGCCCGCTTCGCGCCTACAATCGGCTGCTCCTGTTTGTCGCCGGACTGGGCGGCCTGCTCTACGGCGTTGACGTCGGCATCATTTCCGGCGCCCTGCCCTACCTCGAGGCGACGTCGGGTTTTAGCTCCGGCCAGCTTTCGTTCGTGGTCGCCGCCGTCCTGCTCGGCACGGTGATCTCGACGGTGTTCGCCGGCCTGCTCGCCGACTGGCTCGGCCGCCGCCGGCTGATGACCGCAAGCGGCCTGCTCTTCGTGGCCAGCATCCCGATGATCGCGCTGGCTCCCAGCTACGAGGCCCTGGTCTGCGGCCGCCTGCTCCAGGGCATCAGCGGGGGCCTGATCGGGGTCGTGGTGCCGCTGTATCTGGCTGAATGCCTCGGCGCGGCCGATCGCGGCAAGGGCACCGGCATCTTCCAATGGCTCCTCACCCTGGGCATTGTCGCGGCGGCGCTGATCGGCATGTACTTCAGCTACCGGGTCGACCAGGTGGCCAAGCTCGGCGATCCCGCCCGCCTCCTCGCCTTCAAGGACCGGGCCTGGCGGGGCATGTTCTGGGTCTCGCTGCCGCCGGGCGTCCTCTTCGTCCTGGGCAGCTTCCTGGTCGCCGAATCGCCCCGCTGGCTCTTTCGCCGCGGCCGCCGCGAGGCCGCGCGGGAGGCGCTGCTGCGGTCGCGGGCCCCTGAGCGGGCGGAGCTCGAACTGGCGGAGATGGCGCAGACGGCGGCCGCCGGATCCGCCCGGAGCTCCGCCGGCCGGCCCGCCGGCCAGGATACGCTCCTGCGCCGGAAATACGTGATCCCGTTCCTCCTCGCCTGCGTGATCCTCGCCTGCAACCAGGCGACCGGGGTGAACTCGATCATCGGCTACAATACGACGATCCTGCTGCAGGCCGGCCTGTCCGACGTCGAAGCCCACTGGGGCTATGTGATCCTCACGCTCGTCAATTTCCTCGTCACGATCGCCGGGGTCGTGCTGGTGGACCGCAAGGGCCGCAAGTTCCTGCTGACGCTCGGCAGCGCCGGCATCATCGCCTCGCTCCTGGCGGTCGGAGTGCTTTTCCGCCGCACGGAGGCCCGGCGGATCGACTGCCCCGCGGCGGTCCAGGCCTTGGTCGGGCCGGACCAGCGGGCGACCGTCCCCTTCCGGGGTCCGGCCGCCGCGTCCCTGCTCGCGAGCGCCGGCGACGCCGGCCGCTCCCTCGCGCTGCGGCCCTCCACCCTGATCGTCATCTACTCCTACGGGGATTTCCGGGCCGCCACCGAAGTGGCGCGCTCCGACGATCCCGACCAAAAGCCGATCCAGATCTCGCGGGACGCCTGCGTGCCCAAGAATCCGGTGGTGGCTTTCTTCGCCAATCCGTTCGGGGACCAGGAGGCGGCCCGCGCGGCCCCGCTGCGGATCGAAAATGCCCTGGTCACCCCGGTGCCGAGCGACGCCAACGGCTGGATGACCGCCCTCGGCATCTATAGCTTCATGGCGTTCTTTGCGATCGGACCCGGCGTTTGCGTCTGGCTCGCCCTCTCGGAGCTGATGCCCACCCGCATCCGCTCCAACGGCATGAGCTTCGCCCTGCTGATCAACCAGGCGGTCTCCACCGTCATCGCCGCCACTTTTCTTCCCACCGTCGGCCGCTACGGTTATTCGACGATGTTCTTCGCCTTTGCCGGCTGCACGGTCGTCTACTTCCTCACGGCCGCCTTCCTCCTGCCCGAAACCAAGGGGAAGACGCTGGAGGAAATCGAGCTCCATTTCGAAGGCGCGCCCTGAGCGTTCGCGGCCGCGCGTTCGCCGGCGGCGGCGGATTGGGAACGCTCCGGTCCACCCGATTGGATTGCCGGAGCCAGCACGGGCCGGTTACGGCCAAAGTTCCGGGATTCGGCGCCTTCAGCCGCGCAAGACCTTCAGCAGATGCTGCATCTCGTGCTTGGTTTCCGTCGGGTCCTGCAAGGTGGCGGCCACCTCCAGCTTGACCAGCTCGGCATAGCGATGGTTGAGCCGGTGCACCCAGACCGCGATATTGGCGCGCGTGGTGGCCAGCTCGCGGGCAGCCCGGTCGTAGTCGCCCCGCGTCGGAGAAGCGCTGAGAAATTCCTTCAGCACGGAGAATTGCCCCGCCCGGCCCGCGGCCGCCTGTTCGGCCCCGAGCAGCTGCAGGGCCCGGCCGAGGAGGGCCAGCGCCCAGCTCGCCTCGTAGTTCTCGCTCGGATCGCGCTGCGGCTGGTTGACCGCGGCAAATTCGCGCTCCGCGTCCAGGTTCTGCCAGTCGACGAACTTCGCCCCGCCGCCGCGCTTGCGGGCGCCCTCCCGCTCGAAGTGGCTGCCCAGAAAATGCCGCAGGGCGCCGATCAGATAGCCCCGAAAGCGGCCTTTCGCCGGGTCCGGCCGATCGAGGAAGTCGCTTTCCAGCAAATAGGCGAAAAAGCCCTGGGTCAGGTCCTCCGCGTCGGCCGGGGCGTGCCCGCGGCGCCGCAGGTAGCCGTAGATCGGCAGCCAATAGGAGGCGCAGAGCTGCTCGAGCGCCTCGCGCCGGCGGCTGGATTCGCGGTGCGCCTCAAGCACCACGCTCCATTGGGTGGTTGCGAATGCGCCGCCCCCGACATGGGTCGCATCCTGGGGACGGGCGGTTGGCGGCATCGGAAGGAGAATCCGTCCCGAACCCGGTCCGGAACGCGGCGCGATCCTCCCGATTTTTGCCGAGGCGTCAAGGGGGCAGCGGGGGTACCACCACCCAGGCGGACCGGCCGCCCGCGCCCCCTGAAGCCTAGCCCACCGGTCATGGACCGATCGGGTAGATCTCGACCAGGGCCAAGCCCGTCGAGCTGTTCGCGCCGGCGACCTGCACCGTGTAGCTGCCGGGCGGCAGGGCGGCCACCAGCGCGCAATCCAACGAGCCCGGCGGGAGGGCGAAGGCTCCGGCGGCGCTCATGATCGCCGCCGTGGCCGGCTGCACGGACGCCTGGATGCTCGAAGGACCCTCCACCGGGGCGTTGCTCCAGCCGGAGTCGGTCGCGACCACGGCGCCCGACCCGTCGAAGACGGTCAAGGCGGGCGCAGCCAGAGCGCCCGAAAGGCCGAAGGTGCTCAGCGTCGGTCCGACGCCTCGAATCAGGAAGCGCTGGGACGCTCCGACCGGAGTGACAAATCCGGCGAGCAGCACGTCCGGGCCGGAGCCCACCTGGGCCAACCCCGAGAGGTTGACGATCTGCACGGAAGCGGTCGAGCCGCCCAGGTTGAAGCCTTCAAACAAGACGATCCCCGAGTCGCCCGACGCGCCGGTGACCTGCGCGGTATAGGAGCCCGGGGCGAAGGGACCCAGGAAGGCCGAATCCCGGGAGTTGGCCGGCAGTGGAAACGCGCCCGCGGCCGCGAAGGCGGCGCTCAAGGCCGCGGTGCCTCCCCAGCCCGCGTTCGCGCCGACCTGCGCTCCCGAAGAGTTGTCGATCACCAGCGCCGGGTCGGGCAGCGGCCCGGGCAGGCCGAACGACGCGAGGGTCGGACCCACGGCGCGGAACAGGGTCTGGGTTGTCCCGCTCCCCTGAAGAACCAAACCGACCGTCATGGCGTGGGTGCCGGAACCCGCCAGACCGCGGATCGAGAAGTTCACCGGCTGCGAGGCCCGGTCGATCCCAACCGTCACCAGCAGCGAGTTCGAGCCGGTTTGGTTGGACGCCGTCAGAGTGACCGGAAAGGAGCCCACCTGCGTCGGAATGCCACTGATCGTCCCGGTCACCGCGTTGAAGCCCAGGCCGCCCGGCAGGGAGCCGGTGATCGAATAGCCGGTCGGAACGCCCGTGACCTGGATCCCATAGGCGAACGGCGATCCGACCGTCCCGGTGGCGTGGTTCGCGCTCGTGATCACCGGAATCGCCGGCCGGATCTGCAGGCTGACGGCAGCCGTGCCGGTCCCAAACGCGTTGGTGGCGCTCACGGTCACGGTGAACAGTCCGCTGGCGGTCGCAATCCCCGTGATCGCGCCGGTCGCGGGATTGACGCCCAAACCCGCGGGCAATCCGGCCGCGCCATAGGTCACGACCGAGCCGGCGGCCGTAATGGCGTAGGAAAATGCGCTGCCGACGATGGCGGCCGCCGTCGGCGCACTGGTGACGATCGGCGGTCCATTCACGACCAGTTGCGCGGCGGCGGACAACGAGCCGATCGAATTGGCGACCCGCACCGAGTAACTGCCGGCGGCGGCCGTCGTGACGTTGCTGAGCGTCAGCAGCTCCTGGTTCTGGCCGTTGATCGCCACGCCGTTGAAATACCACTGGTAGGTCGGCGCGGGCGATCCGTTGGCCGCGACGAGGAAGGCCACCGTCGCTCCGACCGGCACCGTCTGATTCTGGGGACTGAGCAACAGGGTCGGCGGGGAGTCCACCGTCAGGATCGCCGGGTTGCTGGTCGCCGCTCCCTGCGAGTTGGTGACGACGACGGTGTAACTGCCGGCGTTTCCAGCCTGCGCCGAGGCGACCGTGTAGGTGGAACCGGCGGCCATGGGGATCGGATTCCCATTCAACTCCCATTGATACGTCGGAGCCGGATTGCCGGTGGCGGCCGCCGAGAACGCAACGCCCGTTCCGGCCAGCACCTCCTCGGAGACCGGCTGGGTCGTGATCTGTGGCGCGCTCAGGACGTTTCCCCCACCGGTGCCCGTCCGGATGGTGTTGTTGCCGTAGTCGCTGACATAGAAGTTCGCGTTCGAATCGAGCACAAGGGCGAGCGGGGTGTGAAATTCCGCACCGGCCCCCGGTCCGTCCACGGCACCCTGGACTCCCGGCGTGCCCGCGATCGTCGAAACCGTGTCGTTCGGAGTGATCTCCCGGATCACCTGGTTGCCTTCGTCGACGACGAAGAGATCTCCGGCGCCATCCTGGGCGATCCCCCACAAGGCTTGGAAGTAAGCCGACGGCCCCGGGCCATCCCCATAGTTGCGGATGCCCGGATGGCCGGCGACCGTGGTGACGGTGCCCACTCCGGCCGCCACGGTGATTTTCCGCACGGTATAGTTTCCGGCGTCGGTCACGTAAAGCACCGTGCCGGCGGCGTTGCAGGTGATCCCAACCGGGACGTTGAACTGGGCGAAGACGCCGACCCCATCGTTCGACCCGGAAAAACTGAAGTTGCCGGCCAGCGAGATCCAGGGAATCAGCGCGGGCGTCGGCGAGTTCAAGTCCGCCGCCGGAATCTCCGCGATCGCGTTCAAGGCCGTCAGGGTCAGGAAAAGGTCGCCGCCGGCATCCAGCGCGATGCCGAAAAGCCCGGTGATGGGAACGGTGTTGACAGTCGAAACCGTGGCCGTTCCGCCACTGATGACAAGCCGGCGGAGATAGCCGCTCGCCGAGTCCGTGACGTAGGCCAGGGTGCCGGCCGAATTCACGGCAATTCCGACCGGCTGGTTGAACTGCGCCGAGAGTCCGGGACCGTCGACCGAGCCCGTGATGCCCGCCATGCCGGCCAGGGTCGTCACGACGCCGCCCGGAGTCACCATCCGGATGAGGCTGTTCGTTCCATCCACGACATAGAGGTTCCCCGCCCCGTCGATCGCGACGCCGGAGGGCCCGGAGAACCGAGCGGCGGGCCCGGCGCCGTCGGCGCTGCCGGCGCCACTGCCAGCGAGTCCCGCCAGGGTTGAAATTGTGTAGCCGGAGGCGGCGAGGCGCAGCGGCACTGCGGCCAGGACCCCGGCGAGAAGATACGGTGTAATGCGCACAACGGGAGATTACCGTCCCGGGCCCGAATTATTTCAGGGTTTCTGCCCGCGAGCTCAGAAACGGCCGGCCGCGCCGGTTTTCGGTTTCCAGTCCGTCGATCCGCCCCGAGCCTTGCGCCGGCCCCAAGGCGGGTCCACCTTGGGCCGTCCCAACCGCCCCATGTTGATCGTTCATGTTAACATTCACGTGAAGCCCGACTGCGTCGAAGCCTTCAAGCAGGCCACCCTCGCCAACGCCCGCGCGAGCGTGCAGGAGCCGGGGATCGCCCGCTTCGATTTCTGCCAGCGGTCGGACGATCCGACCCGCTTCGCGCTCGTGGAAGTCTATCGGACGGCAGCCGCGGTCTCGGCCCATAAGGAAACCGCGCACTATGCGACCTGGCGGGACGCGGTCGCCCCGCTGATGGCGGCGCCGCGCTCCCGCGTCGAATTCGAGCCAATTTTTCCGGCCGAGTCGGCGTGGTAGGCGGTGGCTCCGCCATGCGCTTCGAGTTCGCGACGGCGACGCAGATCGTGTTCGGGGCCGGGGTCCTGGCGGAAGCGGGACGGCTTGCCCGCCCCTGGGGCAGCCGGGCCCTGGTCGTCACCGGCGCCAGCCCGCAGCGGGCCGAGGCGCTGCTCGGCCACCTGGGCAAAGCGGGAATCGCCGCCGAGGTGTTCTCCTTCGCCGGCGAACCGTCGACGGCCACGGTAGCCGCGGCGCTGGCCGCCGCCCAGGCGGCCGGCGCGCAGCTCGTGATCGGGTTCGGCGGCGGCAGCGCGATCGACGCCGCGAAAGCGGTCGCCGGGCTGCTCACAAATTCCGGCGACCCGCTCGACTACCTCGAATTGGTCGGAGCCGGCCGGACCTTGACGCAGGCGGCGGCGCCCTGGATGGCGATTCCGACCACGGCGGGGACCGGCGCGGAGGTCACGCGCAATGCCGTGCTCGGCGTGCCGGGTCACGGCGTGAAGGCGAGCCTCCGCAGCCCCTTGCTCCTCGCCCGCGTCGCCCTCGTCGATCCGGAGCTCACCCTGCCGCTGCCGCCGGCTCTAACCGCGGCCAGCGGCCTCGACGCCCTGACCCAACTGCTGGAGGCCTACGTCTGCCGCCGCGCGAATCCCCTCACGGACGCCCTCTGCGCCGCCGGCCTGCCGCGGGCCGCAAGAGGTCTTCCGCTCGCCTGCCGCCATCCGCAGGATCTCGCGGCCCGGACCGACTTGGCGCTGGCCAGCCTCTGGAGCGGTCTGGCCCTGGCGAATGCGGGCCTGGGCGCCGTGCATGGTTTGGCTGCGCCGATTGGCGGCCGCTTTCCGGCGCCGCACGGAGCCGTCTGCGCCATCCTCCTCGCTCCGGTGATGGCGGCCAACCTCGCGGCCCTGCGCGCCCGAGACCCGCAGAATCCCGCGCTCGGCCGCTACACGGAAGTCGCGCGCTGGCTGACCTGCCGCCCGGAAGCCACGGCTGACGAGGGAGTAGCCTGGGTTGGCAGTCTGGTGGCCTCGCTGCCGGTGGCCCGCCTGGCCGCCTATGGCGTGAACCCCGGAAGCTTCGCGGAGCTCGCTGAAAGGGCCCAAGCGGCCAGCAGCATGAAGGCGAATCCGATCGCGCTCGAAACCAAGGAACTCGAAGGGGTTCTGCGGGCGGCTACCTAGCCTAGGACAGGCCTCGAGCCCCCTAATTGCATCTCATTTTGCAGTCATATTTTACGGGATTTCCCCGCAAGCGCCTATGGATCGATCCGGACAACAAATGACCAGCGTTGGCTAAGAACTGGGGAGCGACTGAGGCTCCGGGCGGGTAGATTGGATGCCTCACCAAATCTTACCTATGGCAGCCCTCACTGATCGCCTCCCCACCAACGCTTCCGGCCGCTACTACGTCGACTCGACGTGCATCGACTGCGATCAATGCCGGGCGATGGCCCCCGAAATCTTCGGCCGTGACGAAGCGACCGGATTTTCGGTCGTCCGCCGGCAACCGGCCAACGCCGAGGAAACCGCCCAGGTCGAAGACGTCCTGGCGGCCTGCGCCACCGCCTCGATCGGCAGCGACGGGGAAGCTTCCTAGGGCCGCGCTTTTCCCGGTTCGCGCAACGGCGCGGCCGCTTTTTTGCTAGGAAACAGGCGGCCGCAGGGAACCGAGCCGCCTGATCGACCGGCGTGGAGACCGCCGGCCGAATTTGCCTCGCAAACCGACCCGGCGCTGGTCTGATGGCGGCGGAAATCTTCCCCTGCGCATGTCCGCTCCCGATCCGCCTGCGACCGGCGCGGTGTTTCCCGAGGGCTCCCGCCGGAACGCCAGCCCCGCCACTCCCGAAACCGCGCCGCCGCGATCGGGCGGTCTTTGGCCGGCGCTCGTGCTGGCGGCGGTCGCCGTGGCGATCTACGCCAACAGCTTCGCCGTTCCGCTGCTCTACGACGACGACGCGGCGATCGCAAACAACACTTCGATCCGCCGCCTGGCGGCGATCGGAGGAATCTTTTCGCCGCCCCAGAACACCGGCGTGGGAGGGCGCCCCCTGCTCAATCTCTCGTTCGCCCTGAACTATGCTTTCGGGGGGACCGCGGTTTTCGGATATCATTTGGTCAACCTGCTGATCCATGTGCTGGCGGCCTGGACCCTCTACGGGCTGGTGCGCCGGACGCTCCTGCGCCCGGCTTTGGCGCCGCGCTTCGGCCCGTCGGCCGGCGCGCTGGCTCTCGCGATCAGCGCGCTTTGGTTGTGCCACCCGGTGCAGACCGTATCGGTGACCTACCTCTCCCAGCGGGCGGAGGCGCTGGTGGGTCTGTTCTACCTCTTGACGCTCTATTGCTTCCTTCGCGGCGCGGAGCAGGAAGATCGAGGCAAGGGCAGGCTTTGGTTCGCCTTTTCGGTCCTGGCCTGCCTGGCCGGAGTCGGCACCAAAGAAGTGATCGTCACTGCGCCCTTTCTGGCGCTGCTTTACGACCGGACCTTCCTGGCGGGGAGCTTTGCGGCCGCGTGGCGTCGCCGCCGGCCCGTATTCCTGGGCTTGGCCGGGACCTGGCCCGTCCTCGCCTGGCAGTTGAGCCGCCTGCACGAGAGGGTCGGCATCGGCTTTCGGGCCGGCCTGTCGCCCTGGGCCTACGGATGGGCCGAATGTCGGGTGGTGGTTCGCTACCTGCTGCTCACGGTCTGGCCGCGGCCGCTGGTCTTCGATTATGGGCAGTACTTCGCCGTCGCGTGGTCCCAGCTTTGGCCCTTCGCAGTGGTGGTGGCTGCGCTGATCCTCGCTACGCTCGTGCTGCTGCGGCGCTCGCCGGCTCTCGGATTCGCGGCCGCCTGGTTCTTGATCGTCCTGGCCCCGACCTCCAGCGTGGTGCCGGTGGTCCCGCAGCCGATGGCGGAGAACCGGCTGTACCTGCCTCTGGCGGGGATCGTGGCGATCGTGGTGCTCGGCGGTTTTGCAGCCCTCCGGCGGCGTAGCCTGCCGGTGTTCGCGGCCCTGGCGCTGGTCCTGGGTGTCGCCGCCGCCGAGCGCAACCGCTGTTTTGCGAGCGCCGAGTCGATCTGGACCGACACCGTCGCAAAGAATCCGGGCAATCCGCGGGCGCATTACAATCTCGCCTGCGTGCTGGAGCAGATTCCCGGACGCCAAGGGGACGCGATCGCCCAATATGAGACCGACCTGCGGCTCGACCCGGCCGACTACAAGGCCCACAACAACCTTGGGGTCGTCCTCAGCGCCGCCGGAAACATTTCGGAGGCGATCGCCCATTTCGAAGCCGCCCTGCGGCTGCAACCCGCCCTGGCGGAAGCCCACTGCAACCTGGGTGACGCTCTCGCCAAAGTCGCCGGCCGGGAAGCGGAAGCGGTCGGCCAATATGAAGAGGGCCTGCGGCTCAATCCGGACAACCCCAAGACGCGCTTCGACCTGGCCTGCGTGCTGGATCGGATGCCCGGCCGATTGGCGGATGCGATCTCCCAATATCAGGCGGTGCTGCGGATCGAGCCCGACTATCCCGAGGCCCATTACAATCTCGGCAACGACTTGAAAGCCGAGGGCCGCAATCCGGCGGCGATCACCGAATATGAAGCGGCGGTGCGCCTGAAGCCGGATTATGCCGAGGCCCACCACAATCTGGGGAACGCGCTCAGCGCCGCGGGGCGGATACAGGATGCCATCGCGGAATTCAGGACCGCACTCCGCCTGAGGCCGGACTTCGCCGAAACCCATTTCAACTTGGCGATCATGCTCTTGAGGACGCCCGGCGGCGCGGCGGAAGCCGCCAAGCATCTCCGGGCGGTCTTGCAGCTTCAGCCCGGAAACCGGCGGGCCCGCCAGATCCTGGACGCGATCGCGGCCGCCCAGCCCTGAATCTCTTTCCCTTGGGCGGACTTCCGCTCAAGAGCCGCGATTGACTTGACGACGATCCGGCGTAACGTTGGGGGCAACCACCCCGACAATGAAGCGCATGCTTTGCTTTGCGACCCTGGCCCTCGGCCCCAGCCTGGTTTTCGCCCAAACGACCCAAAACCAGTCCGACTCCAAAGACACCGTCAATTCGCCCCAAGCGAATGCGGCGGCGCCGGAACAGTCGGCCGGAAGCCGCACCATCCAAAACGAGTCCGACATCAACGACACCGTTTACCTGCAGCAGGCCAATGCGGGCATGGCGCTGGGCAACGCCATTGGCAATCCCGTGGGAGGCTCGCCGCCGACCTTCGGCTCCCCCCTTTACATGCAGGAAATGCAGGCGTTTAACCAGTATCAGCAATCCATGGGCATGGTCGTCGCCGCCCACGATGACATCGTCCGCAAGCAGAAGGATTACGAGCATCTGCTGGAGGAGGCGGATTTTGCCGCCAAAACCAAGGACGTCGACGAGCGCCGCCATTATTTCGGAAACTATCTGGTCGATAGCCGCAATTTCCTCCGGGACCATCCCGATGCCCCTCCCCGCCTCTGGGTTTTGCGGGCGATCGCCGCCGTGCAATTGAACAAGGAAGCCACGGGCAAGGAGGCCGGGCATATGATCCTGACCGCCCTCCCGGAGAAGGACCGCTCCGATCCCCATATCCAAAAACTCTTGGTGATCCTCCACGGCAAGGGCTGGCTCCCCGAGGTCAAGGTCGTCGCGGCGCCGGTTGCGACCCCGGCAAGCGCGGCTAAGTGAGTGGCCTGAGTGCCGGCCGCCGGCAGGCCGGCCTCGGGGAGGATTGAAACCAACCCGGACGGACCGCACCGGGATGGCCGGCCGTCCGTCAGCCTAGTGCCCCGCCGAGAATGGGCTCCGGTTGATCGAAAAAACGATCGGCACCTGCACGTGGGTGTTGACGGCCCTGCCCTTCCGCTGGCCCGGCTGGAACTTCCACTTGTTGACCGCGCGCACGGCCGCGGTGTCAAACTCCCGCTGCGAGGATTTCAAGGCGAAGGCATTCCGGACATCGCCGTGCGAGTCGACGATGCAGTCGACCATCACTTCCCCGGTCACACCCGCGCTGCGCAGCTGGTAGGGGTAGTCCGGCGGAAACTGCACGATCACTTCCGGGATCTGATCGACCTTGGACATTTCGAAAATCTCGCCAAAGCCGTCCGGCCGGGCGCCGGTGCTGCGCGGCAGCGCGATCGTGATCTTGTTGACGGCGACCGTGCCTGGCGCCGGCGGCTCGATCGGCTGCACAAACGAGGTGTCGAGCACCAGCTGCGGAATCTCATTGAGGACCGGGGGCGCGAAGTTCTGCTGGGTCGCCTGCGGCTTTTCCTCGTCGACCGCGTCCTCCTCGTCCGGTTCGAGCTTCGGCATGGTGATGACTTCGATCGTCGCCTGGGATACCGCGGGCGCCGGCGCCGGCTTCCCATTGCCGAAACATTCGGAAACCACCACCGCGCCCACGTTCAGCGTGAGCGAGACGAACAAGGCGATTGCGAGGTCCCGATTCATCGGCCGGCAGCTCAGGCCCGGCCAGCAGGCGGCGGGGGCAGGCGAAGACCAAACTCCGCCGTTGCCGGCGGAAGAATACGAAAGGACTGGGGGATTGCGGCGACCATCGTCGGGACCGACCGCGCCGGTGCAGCTGGCATGGGGGTAAGCGACCGATTGAGACGGATATTCCGCCGGGCGCAACCGCGAAACGGCGGCTGGGCGGACCAGGGCGAATTCCGCCTACTTCGCCGCCGTTTGCCGGGCGCTGTACTCCTTGACCAGCGTCTCGAACCGGGCCTCCTGCGCCACCCCCTGGAGGGTGGCCACCTGCGAAGGGGCGAGAAAGCTCGGCGCCTGCGCCAAAACCGCGTCCCAATCGACCGTCTTGGTGGAGGCATCCTTGCCCGCACGGTAATCACTGCTCGACTGCGCAAGCAACTGGACCAGCTGGTTGGATTGGTCTCCGCTCAGCGGCGCGGCGGAAAACTGGGTCATGTAGGCCACCTGTTCAACGGTGCCGCGGACTGCATCCGCGCGAGTCGTGGCGTCAAAGGCCTGGTAGGCATCCGGTCCGAGCAGATCTTTTTCCGCGGCCTCCAAATCCGCCTTCTGCTGCTCGCGCTCCTTGGCGATGGCCGGATCGTCGCCCGCCAAGCCCTGCGCCTGCGCGGTCGAGTTCAAATCCAACTGGCCCTCGATCTGGTTGACGATCAGCGTCTCCAGCCGGTCGATCTGCTCGTCCGAGAGATGCAGCTGGGCCCAGAGCGGGCCGTAACGCTGCTGGAGGTACCCCCGCAGCGCCTTGACGTAGGTGGCCAGCAGCTGGGGATGGCTGGAGATGAGCGCGCCAATATCGGGCTTGGCCGGGGCCTTGACGGCTGCCGCCGCCGTGGTGCGCGCCGCATCGGCGCTCGCGGCCGCCGCGCGGTTCTGCCGATCGATCCTCTCCCGCGCGCGCTTGAGATCGGAGGCCAAGTCCGCCTGCGTCCGGGTGAGCTCGGCCACCTCCGTTTGCGCCTGCCGCCGCTGCTGCCAGGCCCAGCCGGCCAGACCCGCTGAGCCCAGAACGAGGATCGCCGCGATCCAGCCGGCGGCGCCTGATTTTCCGGCGCTCATTGGCCTCCTTTGATCAAGACCTGCAGCTGCTGGTTGGCCGCCTGCAGCGTGAGATAGTTCTGCGTCTGCTGCCACTGGGCGTCGGTGAGCATGCCCTTGGCCTGCGCGACCACGCTCGCCAGGTCGACGGTCTGGGGATTGACGCGCTTGCCATCCGCGTAGTCCGGGCTGTTGTTCGCCACGATCTGCGTGAGCGCGATCGCCTGGTCGGCGGAAAGCGCCGGCGCGCCGTCCTTCACCGCAATCGCCAGCCCCCCGACCCAATTCTCGGCCGGAAGCGCCCGGGAGGAGTCTCGCCACTGCTGGTAGGCGGCGTCGCCAAACACGGAACGAAATTCATCCGGCGCCAGGTTGGGCGACCCATTGCTCCAGACCCCGTTCGGATCCAGCACGAGCGAATCGAGATGGGTGCGGGCCGTGCGCGCGATGAAGTCGTCGATCTGCGCCTGCGAAAACCCGGCCGCGCGAAAGAACGGGGCGTAATAATTCTCCATGTTCCGCGTCTGGAATTCGACCAGCATCGCCCGCGCCTTGGGATTGGCGCCCAGGAAGGCGCGGGCGAACGCCTGGCCCTCGGCGCGGGCGGCCTGCGCCTTCGCCCTGGGATCGGCGTTCGCCGGCGCCGCCCGGTCGCCCGCGGCCGCCGGACTGGCCGCCGCCTCGGCGCGCTTGGCCGTCTGCTCCAACTGTTGGAGACGTTTCTCGTCGGCGGCATGCTCCCGCGAGAGCTCGCTCAGCTGCGCCCAATCCGCGCGCACGGCCCAGAGCTCGAAGCCGGCAAAACCGAGCAACAGCGCGATCAGGATTGCCGCCAGACCCAGGAACGGGGAACGGGATGATGCTGCTGGGGCGGGCGGCATGACGGCGCGAAGCGCGGATTAGGTTGCGATGGTGGGGACCAGACGCCTCGAGCGGCTCACGAATCTCATTTATCGAATCGCCCTCGGCGTCAATGGCTTTAGGAGCTGGCGGAGAACTGGGACCCCCGGAAAGGCATTTCGATCCCAAAACCTGCGCCCGGCGGCCGTTGACTCCAACCCGGCGCCTGCCAGCGTTCGCCATGAACCGCGGCCGGCGGCGCCGAACGGGATTGCCCCCGCCGCCCCGCCCGCCGCCGGGTCAAAGCGACGCCGGCCCATCTAACCACCGATCAATCCGCCAAATGCCCGCAGAGCTTTCCGCGCAAGAACGCCGCTACGTCCGCATTGGCGCCACCGCGATCCGGATCGCTTGGGTGGGGGTTCTCGCACTGCTGTTTTCACCCATCCTGATCTTTGGCGGGCTGATGACCCTCTCCGGCCGAGCGGCCGGCGTCGCGCTGTTTTGCTGGCTGGCGCTGACTCTGGTTGGTCTCTTCGCCGCGATCGGCGTTTGGATCCTCGTCCTCTTCAAAGCGCGCTGTCCCGCCTGCCGGTGGATGCTGCTGCGCAACCCGAAAAAAATGGGGCCGGCGGGTTTCAAGGAACATCCGGCCTGCCCGAAGATTCCGGGATTCAATGCCTGGAGCTATCAAGTCGTGCGCGTGCGGAAGGAGCGGCGGCTCAGGTGCCTCGGCTGCGGCCAGGATTTCGATGTCTCGGACCATTTGGATTTCCATCCCGCGGGCTCGTGAGCCTGGATCCGGATCGCGCGGCGGCGAGCGGCAAATTGCTCCAATCGGCGAATGGCTCGCAACGAAAGCTCGCGCGGTGCGTTGAGCTAATGGCTAAAGCCCAGATCTTTCCCCTCGGTTGCCAGCCCCTGGCGATGTCCCACTCCCTGACCTCCGCCTCATCCGCGCGGGCCGGGCAGCCGCCACCGCCGGGCGTGGGAAATAACCTCTCAGACCGACCCTGCTTATGAAAACTGAATTCACCCGCCGGAAGTTTCTCCACACCTCCACGGTCGCTGCCGCCGCCGGTTTGACGGCTCCTTGGTGGCTGGCGCGCGCCCGGGCGGCGGCCGGCCCGGCGGAGGATCCCACCCTCGTCGCGCCGCCCAACGCCCCGGCCGGTCCGGGGGCCTGGAGCGGCCACGACACCCCTGAACTCGTTGCGGCCGCGCTCGAAAACTTGCCGGCGCCCCCTCCCGGACCGTTCGCGGAGACTTGGGATTCGATTGGGCAGAATTACAAGGATCCCGATTGGTTCCGCGATGGAAAGTTCGGGATCATGATGCACTGGGGCATCTACTCCGTGCCGGCGCACGCCAGCGAATGGTATGTTCGCTACATGTATGGCGGCAATGCCGCCGTCATGCAGTGGCACACCGAGCATTTCGGGCCGCCCACCAAGTTTGGCTACAAAGACTTCCTCCCGATGTTCACCGCAGCCAAGTGGGATCCCGATGCCTGGGCCGCCCTGTTCAAGCAGGCCGGCGCCCGCTACGTGTTCGCCCCCGGCGAGCACCACGACGGGTTTTCGAATTGGGACAGCGCGATCAATCCGTACAACGCCAAGAATTACGGACCCAAGCGGGATCTGGATGGCGAGCTGCTCAAAGCGGTGGAACGAGTCGGCCTGAATACGGGCATTTCCGATCATTCGGCCTTCCATTTCGTCTTTATTCCCGCTCTGGCCGGCAGCGATGAATACGACCCAAAATGGGCCGCCTTCTACAATGTCGCGGACCGCAGCAAGGCGGCCCGGATCAAGTTCATGCACGACTGGGTCGCAAAGAGATTCGAGACCATCGAGAAGTTCCGTCCCGACATGCTGTGGTTCGACATGAACACCGACCATAGCTGGG
>Ga0302320_10001745_pt1 | contig 52044 bp, 35 predicted proteins | sample Bog_T0_3_FD_202130 | JGI IMG/M metagenome (GOLD analysis project Ga0302320, IMG submission 202130) | Peat permafrost microbial communities from Stordalen Mire near Abisko, Sweden - Bog_T0_3 | ecosystem: Environmental > Terrestrial > Soil > Wetlands > Peat | place: Sweden: Abisko, Stordalen Mire...
GGCATTTCTGGGGAGAACGAATTTCTGCAACCTCTGCTCATGGGGCGATCAGCGACGAAATTCTCGAAGCTATGATAGACGCCCTGGCCCGGGCCGCGTAGGGGCTGAGAAAAGTGCAAAAGGCCACCGAGTGGAACGATCGGGATAATGTCCTCCGGTCAGGGCAGCATCACGAACAATGAGAACGGAAACTATGATGTCTATCGAGCAAGCAAGGCGGCGCTCAACATGTTCATGCGCAGCTTCGCCGCCCGCCATTCCGACGATCAAAGAACCCTGCTGCTCATGGCGCCAGGGTGGGTGCGAACGGATCTGGGGGGTCCTCACGCACGCGTGAGTGTCAAGGAGAGCATTACGAACCTCGCACAGGTGATGGACGCGCAGGTCGGTAAACCGGGTCTTCAGTATCTGGATTACCTGGGCCGGACGATTCCGTGGTGAGCGGAATCATGCGCGTTGTCACCGTCGACGAGCGCTGCATGAGGAAACGGGATATTTTCATTCAGCGCAGACCGCGCCCTGGTCATGGCGAGGTGAGGGTGCCGATCATCAGCACGGCTGGGGTGTGCGCGCGTGCAGCGGTCTCAGGCGACACCGGCATCGCGGCTCAGTGCAATCGCCGGGCGATCTCGCGGCGCAGGCATTCGGCCGCATCGACGGGGATGTCGGTGAACGCCTCGGTGACCGCGCCCTGGGCATCGAGGGTGCCGCGCCGGGCATGGCCGCCCAGCGCGCCGGCCAGCAGCAGCGCCACCTGGCGGCGGTTGGGGTCCTGCGCCAGCAGCCCCAGCTGCTCGGCGAGCAGCTGCACGTACTCGACATCCTGCTCGCCCCGGCGGTAGGCCTTCAGCCGCAGCGAGGCGCACGGGCCCATGATGCCCATCGGCGTGCCATCGTAGAGCACGCAGGTGTCCTCGAAGTGCGTCCAGTTCCCCGGCCCGCCGAGGGTCAGCCAGGGGACGAAGCCATCGACGCCGCGCGCATAGAGGTCGAGCGCCTGCTGCTCGATCCCCAGCGCGCTGGCGGTCGAAGGCGGGGCGCCGCCATAGGTCCAGACGCGCTGGCCGTAGCGCACCCGCCACTCCTCCAGCCATGGCCGGTAATCGGCGAAGCCGCCTGAGACGTTGAGGTCGACCAGGCGGTCGAGGGTGTCTCGTCCCCATTGCGGTCGCGAGATGTCGGCGCGGAAGACCACCCGGCTGTGATCGCCCTCCTGGCCCTGGCGGATCAGGCCGCCGAAGAAGGCAAGGGCCGAGAAATCATCGATGTGCTGCGGTTCGTCGAGCAGCCAGAAGCTGGTGCCCTCGCCATCGCGCTGGCGCTTGGGATCATACTGCTTGTAGAAGTACTTGTCGTTGAGGTAGACCTGGAAGGTGGTCTGCCACTTCTTGGCGGCGATATGCCGCTCGAGGTCGCGCATGACGGCGATCCATTGCTGGCGGTAGAGCGGGCTGAAGCCCTCGGTGACCGGACCAGCCTGCTTCCAGTGCTCTTCCCAGGTGAGGGCGTTCCAGCGGTAGCCGCTCGCCATCGGGGTCGGCCACGACTCCATGAACGGCAGGTAGAAATGGTCGTAGGGCACCCCGGCGCGCGAGGTCCCAGCGAAGGCGCTGCCATCGAACAGCGGCCCGAAGCGCTGGTCCCAGGCGCTCCAATCGGCGACCTGCATGTCCGGCCCGCTGCCGCGCAGCGGCCAGGCGATGCCGGCCTGGAAGTGCGCGCTGTGGCCGTAGCCCAACAGCGCCAGGGTGGTGCGGTGCTCGTGCGCCATGACATAGAAGCGCCGCTCGCCGGCGAGGAAGGCGGGGCTCTCGGCCGGGCCGAAGTACTCTCCAGGCGAGCTGTAGGCGTTGAGCGAGAACTGGAAGCTGGTGCGCTCGGGGATGGCGGCCGGCCGCACGGTGAGGGCGATGGCCAGGCGCACCGGCTCGGCGGCGCCGCTTCCGATCAGGAGCTCGCCGGCATAGCTGCCCGGTTCGGTTGCGGCGGGGATGAAGAGCTCGGCATAGACGGTCTGGTTGGTCTGCCCCGGCACGGCATTGCGCTCATCGGGGATGCGGAAGCGCTCGCCGGAAGCGAGCGGGAGCAGGGGGTCGGCATACCACGCTCGCGGAGCGCTGCCGACCTGCTGGTACCAGGTGCGCGCGAGCTGGATCGCTGATGCCGGCAGCTGATGGCCCTGCGGTCCCACCAGGGCGTGCGGGGTGATGCTCCACTCGCTCGGTCCGGCGCGGCCCTGGCAGACGATCTGGAAACCCACCCATTCCTGGCGCAGCCCCTGGAGGGCGATGGTGCGGCTCTCGCCGTTCCACACCCCGTTCGCCTGGCTGAACTGGCCCTGGCGCTCGTCGGTGTAGCCGACCCCGGCCTCCTCGGCGACGTTGCCGGTGATGGGGTTGACCTTCACCAGGTCCGGGACGGCCCACACCGTGCCGTCGGGGGTGGCGGGCGGCGCACCGGCGTGCGCCGCAGGAAGGGGTGCAGGTTGGAGCGCCTGCACACCGGCGAAGGCGGCCGAGGAGGCGCCGCTGGCCCGGCCGGTGGCGATCACCACCCCGCCCCGGCCGATCACCTCGACCTGGGCCTCGTAATGCGCCTCGGGCGGCTGGAAGCGCAGCAGCGCGCGCACCCGCTCGCCTGCCAGGCCGATCGGCGGGTGCATCCAGCGCGGCAGCTCGCTGAGGGGCTGGCCGGCCTGTGCGGTGCGGATGCGGTAGCCGATGATGGCGGCGGCGGCTGGCTCGGGGGGTCCTGGCCAGCTGATCTCCAGCCCGCCGCTGGCCTGGTCGGCTCCCGGCCGCCAAGCCGTGACTTGGACCGCCAGCGGCGCCGGGGCGATGGCCGCGGCCTCCGCCAGGGTGGCGGTGATGGTGGGTGCGCTGGCGCGCTGCTCGCGCGCGAAGAAGTAATTGTTCGAAAAGTTGGTCTGAGGGTCCACCTGTTTGGCGACCGACATGGTCTGCCCGTTGTCATCGCTCACCGCCAGGCCGTAGGAGAGTCCGCAGGCGCAGGCTTCGAGCAGTCGCCCATCGACCTCGATTGAATACCACTGGTCCTGGTCATGGGTGGCGATGCTCTGCGACCAGAGGGTGCTGCCGCGGCCGCCGACGGCATCGAGAAAGCACGACCCCGCACCCGCCCACAGCCGCGTACTGCCCAGCTCCGGGCTCTGGAAGCAGGAATCGCCGGGGCCGCCGGGCCCGGAGCCCTCAGAAGTGCCCTCGTTCCAGCGCGTGGCCACGGTCGAGAGGCCGACCTTGCGCACCATCAGGTGGGCGTCGCAGCCGCGCAGGTGCAGCACCGCATGCTCGACGCGCTTGCCGACCAAAAGCGCGCAGTCGGGGGTGAGCAGGATGATGTTCTCCAGCCCCTTGAGCTTGAGGCGCGCGGCGTGGCCGTAGTTCAGCGTGCGCTCGCCCTCGAAGGAGGCGATCGAGGTGTCGGCGACGATCGGCAGGGTGACCTCCTGCGCGCTCGCGCCACTCCCCTGCAGCGCGGAGAGCAGCAGGGCGAGCAGCAGCGGACCGCCCAGGCGGTGGCAGTACCGCCGGTGTCCAGGCGGGACCGACGCTTCGCGGCGGGTAGTGCAGAGGGTTCGCATCCGGGCGAGCGTACCCCTGAGCGCGTCATCCCGGCGCGGCCAGGTCGCGGAATGCGGCCGATCCATCCGGCGCTGATGAGACGAAACGCTGGTGCTGATGCCAGATCCACCGTCACAGCAGCGCCGGGGTCCTGTCTCATTGCGTTAGTACCCTGGTTGGCCCCGCCGGCCGACCCGCAACCACCAGGCCGCCGGCGCACACCCCATGCCAACGCCCTGGGTGCCGCACCCGCCTCCGCAGCGGCCCGGCACCAGATGACAGGCCCCCCCGCCGGGCCATGCTCATGAGGAGCACCCCTGGGTCTCGCCACCGCGACTTTCCTGCAAGCTCGGCAATGGACTGACGGATAGGAGAGTGAGGATCTGCCCCATGCGCCATCGTCCGCGGCTCCTGCTGATGCTGATGGCCACCATGACCGACCTGCTGGCGGTCGAGCGTGCGCCCCTCGATCCGCCGCCCCCGGCGGCCGCGCGCCAGGTCGAAGACTTCGCCCTGCTCGACCAGCAGGGCGTGCTGCACCGCCTCTCCCATGAGCGCGATGCGGCGGCGGTGGTGCTGGTGGTCTACCAGGTCGGCTGCCCGATCGTGCGCGCCAGCGCCGAGGAGCTGCAGCGCTTCGCCCTCGCAGTCGCGGCCCAGAACGTGCGTGTGCTCCTGATCGATGCCTCGACCCAGGATAGCCGCGCCGCCATCGCCGAGGAGGCGGCTTCACTGGGCTTGACCCAGCCGATCCTCTGCGACGAGAGCCAGGTGGTCGCCGAGAGTCTTGGTGTCACCCGTACCGCCGAGGCGATCATCATCCGCCCCAAGGACTGGAGCATCAGCTGGCGGGGCCCGATCGATGACCGCATCGGCTACGGGGCGCAGAAGGCGGTCGCCAGCCATAAGTGGCTCAACGAGGCGCTGACCGCCACCCTGGCCGGTCAGACGGTCCCCGCCGATGCCGGCCCGGTCAAGGGCTGCTTGATCACCTTCACCAAGCCGCGCGCCGCCGATCATGTCGACTTCGCCACCGACGTCGCGCCGATCCTCGCCGGCCACTGCCGCGACTGCCATCAGGTGGGCGGCATCGGACCGTGGTCGATGACCAACGAGAAGAAGGTGGCGGGCTGGGCGTCGATGATCCGCGAGGTGGTGCGTACCCGCGCCATGCCGCCGTGGGGAGCCGACCGCGCCATCGGTCAATTCGCCAATGACTGCTCGCTCTCGCCGGCCGAGACCCGCACGCTGGTGCACTGGGTCGAGTCCGGGGCGGCCGGCTCTCCAGGCGATCCGTTGGCGGACAAGCCCGCCAAGCTGCCGGCGGAATGGCCGTTGGGCCAACCTGACCTCATCATCGCCCTGCCGGAGCAGAGGGTCCCGGCCACCGGCGTGCTGCCCTACCGCAACGTCGATCTGCCGGTGGGGCTGACCAAGGATACCTGGATACGCGCGGTCGACCTGCGGCCGAGCAACCGCAAGCTCATGCACCACTCCTTCGCCTTCGTGGTCGGCGACGAGGAACTGCCCGACGATATCGCCGCCGACCCGCGCGTACAGAAGCTGCTCGAGCGCTTCAAGGGCCAGCCGCTGCCGCCCGAGCTGCAGGCGCGGCTGGAGAAGCGCCCGCGCGGGCTCACCACCTTCTTCGCCAGCTACGTCCCGGGCATGGAGCCGAGCCCGTTCCCCAAAGGCACCGGCAAGCTGCTGCCGAAGAACGCCACGCTCTCCTTCCAGATGCACTACACCACCAATGGCGAAGCGGGTGTCGACCATCCGCGACTCGGCCTCTATTTCGCCAAGACGGCGCCAGAACACGAACTCAAAGTCACCAGCGCCTTCCAGCTGCGCCTGGACATCCCGCCGCAGGTGCGCACCTACCCCACCCAGGGCATCCGCACCTTCATCAAAGATGAGGTGATCTACGCGCTCTCGCCGCATATGCACTACCGCGGCTCGGCGATGCGCTTCACCGCCGACTTCCCCGATGGCCACAGCGAGGTGCTGCTGTCAGTGCCGCAGTACGACCTCAACTGGCAGCGCTCCTACCAGCTGGCCACCCCGCGCGCAGTTCCCGCCGGCACCAAGATCCGCTGTTCCGGGGTGTTCGACAACTCGGCTACCAACGAGAGCAATCCCGATCCCACCAAACGCGTGCATTTCGGCGAGCAGAGCTGGGATGAGATGTTCATCGGCTACATCGTCTACGCCGATGCGGCAGTCAGGCGCTGAAGAGCCTCCCCAGCCCTTACGGCAGCGGATCCAGCCGCTGCGCATTCTCTTGCAGCTGGCGCTGCCACAGCTGATGCGCCTCGAGCGGGGTAGAGGCGGCCTGCGCCGCGTGGCCGAGCAGCCCCTGGGCGATGTCCCGCCCGACCGCCTCGGCGGTGGTCGCCGAGGCCGAGCGGCGCAGGCTGTGCGCGGAGAACACCCCCGGGTTGAGCAGCCGCCCCTCGTGCCGCTGGGCATGTCCGGCGCGTTCCATGTAATGGAGCACCTGACGGCGGATGGTCTTGGAGGTCAGGCGCTGGCCTTTGCAGCGGCGGTCCAGGGCGATGAAGAGCGGTGCCGGTCGCGGATGTTCCGGGATGCCCACTTCCGTCCGCCGCCGGGCCAGGTAGCGGCAGAGCAGCTCGGCGACGGAGCGCGGCATGATGGCGGTGGCATCCTTGCCGCGATGGCCCTTGGCCTGGTGGGAGATGGTGCACTGGGCGAGATCGAGATCCTCGATATCGGCGCGCACCACGCTGATGCTGCGGAAGGCGGTGGCATAGCTCAGCGCGATCATCGCCCGGTCGCGCAGGTGGACCAGGGTGTCCTCGCTCACCAGGCCGATCAGCGCGATGACCTGCTGGTGCGACAGCGCAGGCAGAGGGTGGCTGCGATCCTCGCGCAGGGCGCGGATCGAGCGCGCGATCGAGGGATAGCGCTCCTCCGCTTCGCACCAGCGGTAGAAGGATTTGACCGTATTGAGGTAGGCGTTGGCGGTGGCGGGCTCATGATCGGAGGCGACCACCGCATGCAGGTACTCCTCGACGGTGGCCGGAGTCGGCCGATCAGTGCGCGCGCTTCCGGCCAGGAAGTCGAGCCAGTAGCGGATCTTGCTGCAATAGCCGTTGCGGGTCAGCTCGGCGAGCTGATGCAGGGCGACCTGCTGATCCAGCCAGGCCAGCCACTGGGCGGCCAGCTCACGCTGCAGCGCCAGCGGGATCGGTGCCGGGGGGGGGCGGCTACGTCGAGGGGGAGCGGTGCGGAGGGGCAGTCAACGGGCATGGGAATCACCATCGGGGCTGGTCGTGAACGAGGACAGGGTGGACGGCTGGGGTGGCGCTGATCGGCAGAGAGGTGTGGCGGTTCACCAGAGTGCGGGCTCCTGGCGCAGGCGCTGGATCCACTGGATGGTGCCGCGCCCATGTTCGGCGCCATCATGGCGCCGGAGTAGCTGGCCGGATTCGCCGCGCCGCCACCGGAATAGGTGTGCGTGGCCACGGCGAAGAACTCCTCCTGGTACTCATGCAGGTAGTTGAGGTCGATGGCGGTGGTGGCGGGGCTCCATTCGACCCGGTACCACAGGCGCAGCTCATCGCACACCAGCGAGGCGAAGAAGGCGGGATCGTTATTGAACAGCGGCGTGGCCTGAGCGGCTACCACCTCGGCCCAGGTGCGGTATCCCTGGGACGCGCCGCAGCCGCAAGTCAGGGTGAACACCGCGCCGGTCGCTTCGCGAACAAGACGGAACCAGGACATGCCGAAGGAGTTCGAGCGCAGGGTAGGATCCCCCGCCACCCAGGAGGCGAAGCCGGCGGCCGTCACCGCCCCGGCCGGGTTTGCGGGATCGGCGGCCCAGCCATTGGTGGTCACCGGTTGCGGGTCGGGGTAGCGCAGGAAGGCCTGCCCATTGTCCGGAGCCCCGAGCTGGACCGGGTTGTAGGAGGCGGTCAGCTGGATCGCGCAGGGCGGCTGGTTCATCGCATGCATCGGGAAGCGCAGCGGCACCCCGATGGGGACATTCCCCGTCCCCTGGCCATCGCCATCGATGGGGTGCTGGCTGGCTGCGCGCTGGCCCGCCGTGATGGTGACCGTGGTGCTCCGCGGTCCCATGCTGCCATCGCGGACATCGATCCAGCCGGAGGCCTCGGCATGCTCGCTCGTGCTGTTGCCGACCGGCTCCCAGCCGAGACGTGCTGCCTCCTGGATGTAACTGCAGGCGGCATTCAGCATGATGCGGGCCTGGGTTTCGCGCACCAGCATCGCCATGTCATCGTCGTCGTCGCGCACGGTCATCAGGAAGATCAGCCCCATCGAGGACAATAGGGCCGAAATCCCCGCGACCACGATGAGCACGGTGCCGGAGCGGGCCCCCGGCGAGCCCATGCCATAGGGCAGGTTGGTGCCGCACCACTGGCCGAAGTAGCGGATGGCCTTGGCGAGCACGATGGGCGACACCGGCGCCCCGCAATCGCGCGCCTGGACCAGCGCCATCAGCGCGATGATGCCGACGTTGTTGATCTCGCCGTAGCCGCCCGGCTCGCCATGCGACCAGCCGCCTGAGGCGAACTGCTGGCGCTCGAGGATGCGCACCGAGTAGGCGATCTCCGCCAGCACCTCGGCATCGCGGGTCAGCTGGTAGTACTCGCAGATGGCGAGCAGATGGTAGCTGATGATCCAGGAGTTCCCGGAGGGCACCGCCTCGCGGGCATTCTCGCCATGCAGGTAGTCGTAGACGTAGCGCCGCGCGCGTTCGAGGGCGGCGTCATCGCCCGAGGCCAGGAGGTAGAGCGGCGTCCAGAAATCGAATTGCGTGCCCTGTTCGGTCAGGACGTTGGCCAGCGAGGCCTGCCGGATCGCCACCGTCTTGGGGCAGTCGTCCGGCCAGGTCGCACTGTAGCGCATCGGGGTCGGTAGCGCGATCGCCACGTTGAGGGGATGCTGGTGGCGGACCACCTGCAGGGTGAGCACGCCGTGCAGCTCCGGTCCCTGGCTGTCGGACAGCGCGCTGCCGAGCTCCGGTCGCGGATCCTCGCTGTCGCTGAACAGGTGGCCGTTGGCGCCGACGATCACATCGCCGACCTCCAGCTGGTGCTCGGCCGGGGTCGCGTGGACGAGGTGGATGACGGCGGAGGCGGGGGAGCCGATGAGGTCGCGAATCTGCGCTCCGGTGGTGGTGAGCGGGAACACCGCCCGTCCGCGGCTGCGGTCCTTGGTCAGATGCGCGCTGAAGTCTGCGGCCAGGGCCACCAGCCGCTGAGTGGTGGCGGCATCGAAGGCCAGCGTCGGCGGATGCCCGGGCTGATAGCTCGGGATCGGCCGGCAGGACAGCTGGAGGGCGGCGAGCGTCGCGGGGCTGTCCAGGGTGCCCAGCACGCTGGAGGTGGTGTCGTACATGTCGCGCTTGTTGTCGCGCACGGCGCTCAGCGCCTCGGCGACCGGATCCGCCGCTGCTGCCAGCAGCCCGACCAGGCAGAACGCGGCCAGGAGCGCTCCGGCGACGCACCGGCTGCGGCGATGGTCATCCCGGTGCATGGCGGACCTCCGTGAGTGGGGATGCCGTACGCTGGCGCACGCGTGGCGGGCAGCGCGACTCATCGCGGGATCAGCGCGGACATCGCCTGGCCGAAGGCCATGCCGATATTGGCGTAGGTCAGTGCGCTGCCCAGGTAATGGTACCCATAATCGGAGCCAACCTTGTCCCATTCGGCCTTGTGCTGCTCCCAGGTATTGACCAGGGCGGCGGCCTTGGCATCCCAGAAGACATCGGTGCGCACCAGGGCGACGGTGCCGGCGAACTCCGGCCGCTCGGCGACCGCGGCCTGGGCGGCCTTGATCTGCACCAGGGTGCCGGTCGCCTTCAGGCCATCCTGGCCCATCTGGCCGATGACCACCGGCATCCGGGGCACGCCGAACTCGCTGCGGACGTCGTGGATCAGATGGGTCAAGGTGGCGGCATAGCTGCTCACGAAATCGGGGGTGAACAGGTCGTTCCAGCCCTGGAACCACACCAGGCCGGCGATGTCATAGCCCTGGCCGTGGTAGTCGGGGAAGCGCGCCGGCAGGTCGCGCAGCACCGTGCGCACCTCGGCGATCATGTCCCGGTACGACTGGCCATAAGGACGGGGGATGTCCTCGAGGGTCAGGGGTCCGGGGTGCTGCGGGTCGGGATGCGCGCGCAGGCGTGCATTGGCCTCGGTGAGCTCCTGCTGCAACCGCTCCGGTGTGGGCAGTCCGGCGCTCGGCGGGCGGAAGTCGCGGCCCAGGCTCTTGCCACCCCAGGCAGTCTTGATCAGCAGCACCGGCTGGCTGAAGCGCTCGCCCATGACGATGCCGAACTCGAGCTCGGGTCCGAAAGCGCCCGGCGAGCCGTAGCCGACGGTCAACATGCCGTGCCCATCGAGGAAGTTGATCCACACATGGTCGCAGACGATGTAATGGCCCTGGGTGCGCAGATGGGCGAAGATGTCCCGCGTCTCAGGCGCGTTGACCTGGACGTCGAGCAGCGAGAGCTTGGCCTTGCCCTCCATATTCGACTGCCCGGCGAGGATGAAGACCTTCACCGGCGCGGTGGTCGTGGCAGCATCGTTGGCGCCCAGGCAGGCGCCAGCCGCCAGCAACCCGGCCAAGACGAGCAGCACATGTGCGGTTCTGCGCACCTGCGTGGCCCGCATCGGCAGCTGGTGCCCCAGCAGGCGTGTGACCAGGGGTGGTGGGTGCGGAAGGAGCGTGGCGGGCATGGGGGGGTGACCCTTCTGCCACAGGATACGCGCGGGATGCCTGACCATTCCGGACAAGGTTCTGCTCTTTCAGGACATGACAGGCATGCGGACTTATGCCCGTACGGACCGCCTGCCGGTCGCGGGTCGGCAGCGCTCAGGGCCTGGGACGCGCCAGCGCCTGCTCGATGGCCTCCGCCTCGATGGGGACCTCCGCCATCAGGTTGATGGGCGCGTCATCGGCGATGACGATGATGTCCTCCAGGCGGATGCCCAGGCCTTCCTCGGGGATGTAGAAGCCCGGCTCGACGGTGATGGCCCAGCCATTGGCGAACGGCTGGGTGAGATGGCCGACATCATGGACGTCTAGGCCGATGGGGTGGCCCACCCCATGCATGAAATAGCGTTTGCAGGGCGAGCGGCCGGAGCGGTCGCGTGCCAGCTGGCCGGTAGGCAGCAGGCCGAGCCCGGCGAGCGCCTCGCAGGCGAGGTCTTCCGCCAGGCGCTGCCAGTCGCGCCACAGGAGGCCCGGGCGCGCCGCTGCGATGAGCGCACGCTGCAGGCGCAGGACGGCGTCGTAGACCTGCCGTTGGCGTGCGCTGAAGCGGCCAGAGACCGGGATGGTGCGGGTGAGATCGGCATTGTAGTTGGCATAGCTGGCCGCCACGTCGAGCAGCAGCAGTTCGCCGTCTCGGCACGGCTGGTCGTTGCGGTTGTAGTGCAGGGTGCAGGCGCTCAGCCCGCTGGCGATGATCGGATTGTAGGCGAAGAAGCCGCGCTGGCGGGTGAACTCGTAGGCGTACAGCGCTTCCACCTCGCATTCGTTCATCCCCGGGTGGAGCTCGCTGAGCACGCGCAGGAAGCCGGAGCGGGTGATAGCGAGGGCTTGGCGCATGAGTGCGACCTCCTCCGGCGACTTGATGACCCGCAGGCTGTGCATCAGGCGCGCCAGGCGGCAGTAGCGGTGCAGCGGATAGCGCGCCATCAGCTCGCGGACGAAGCGCGCCTCGCGCGTCTCGATCACGATCTCGGCGCGCAGGTGCTCATTGCTGTTGAGGTAGACCAGCTCCATCTCGCACATCAGCTTATGCAGCAGCATCGGCAGATCGGAGAGCCAGCGGATGGTGGCAATGCCGGAGATCTCCGTCGCCTGCTCTTCACTGAGCTTGTCACCTTCGATGACGGTGGTGTCCGGATCGGGCTTGCGCAGGAAGAGCACGGCGCGCATCGCCTCGTCCAGGGCGGTGGGGGCCAGCACCAGCACCGACTCCTCCTGCTCGATGCCGGTGAGATAGAACAGGTCGGCCTGCGGCACCAGGGGCAGCACGCCATCGGCATTGCGCGGCAGCACGTCATTGCTGCCGACCACAGCCAGGGCTCCGGCAGGCAGGAGGGCCTGCAGGCGGGCGCGGTGGCTGGCGAAAAAGGTCGCGGGCAGCGGGGCATGTCTCATGGTGGTTGGGCTTCCGCAGGGACGGTAGGGGAGGCGAGGCAGCGGGCGATGGCGGGGGCGATGGCCGCCAGGACACCGGCGATGAGGAGAGATGCCAGCGCCAAGACCAGGAAGGTGGTCGGCATGCGCTCCAGGGCGTCGCCACCCATCCCGCTGGCCACCAGCCCGGCCACCAGGTTGCCGAGGGCGGCGGCGAGGAACCACAGGCCCATCATCTGGCTGCTGAAGCGCCGCGGCGCGAGGGTGGCGACCGCGCTCAGGCCGATCGGGCTGATGCAGATCTCGCCCAGGGTGAACAGCAGGTAGGTGGCTACCAGCCAGCCTGGCGAGACCAGGAGGCCGCTGGTGCGGCAGTGCAGCGCCGCACCAGCCATGACCAGGTAGCCGCCGGCCAAAAGAGCCAGGCTGGCAGCGACCTTGCGCAGCAGTGCGGGATTGCGGCCGCGTCGCCCCAGGTGCATCCACAGCGCCGAGCCGAGCGGCGCCAGGACCAGGATGGCCAGCGGATTGATGGACTGGAACCAGCCCACCGGGATGTCGGCATCCAGGCTGCTGAGATGGGTCTGGGTATGGTCCTTGGCGAACAGGGTCAGCGATGAGCCGGCCTGCTCGAAGCCGGCCCAGAAGAGCACCGAGCACGCCATCAGCAGCACGATCACCAGCACGCGACGCCGCTCATCGGCATCGAGGCGGCCAGCCCAAAGCACACCGAGGATGACCACCACCGCGAGCAGGCTGATGGCGGAGGCGCTGACGCGCGCCAGCGCGATTAGCGTGCCGTGCAGCGTCACCCAGGCGAGGGTGCCAAGCAGGGCGAGCGCCAGGCCGCCGCCCAGGAGCCAGCGCCGCCCCCGGCGCCGCCCGGCTCCCGGCCCGTGTGCCGCTGGCGGCGGGGGGTTGGGATGCCGCCCGGCCTCGCCCAGACGATGGGCGGTGAGGCGGAACTGGAGCAGGCCGGCGAGCATGCCGCAGGCGGCAGGGAGGAAGCCCCAGTGCCACGAGGTGTGCTCGGCGAGCGAGCTGCAGATCAGCGGGCCGAGCACGGCGCCGACGTTGATGCCGACATAGAAGAGGGTGAAGCCGGCATCGCGGCGGAACCCGCCCTCAGGATAGAGCTGGCCGACGATGGCGCTGGCATTCGGCTTGAGCAGGCCAGAGCCGACGGCGATCAGCGCCAGCGCGATCGCGAAGGCGGCCGTCTCAGGCACCACCAGGAGCAGATTGCCGGCCAGGATCACCACCCCGCCCAGGACTAGCGTGCGCTGGGCACCCAGGAAGCGGTCGGCGAGCCAGCCGCCGGGCAGGGCGGTGAGGTAGACGGCGGCGGAGAAGAGGCCGTAGATCGCCGTCGCCACCGGGACATCCAGGCCGAGACCGCCATGCACGTGGTCGGTCATATACAGTATCAGCAGCGAACGGTTGCCATAGTAGCTGAAGCGCTCCCACATCTCGGTGAGGAACAGGGTGGAGAGCCCCGGCGGATGGCGCAGGGCCACGGGATCGCGGAGAGACGCGTCCCTGGGAGGCATGGCCATCAGGCTCTCCGTCCGCGGCTGGTCAGCAAGTGCGCGCCTCGAGCGTCGCGCGGACGCCGCCGCGGCTGCGGCCGTGGTTGTGCGCGCGGCGTCTCCGGCGGTACCGTTCGGCATGGTGCATCAGCCATCCCCGAGGTCCTGCTGGACCAGCTCCGGCAGATAGCGGATCGGCACCGCGCCGTGGGCGATGAGGGCCTCGTGGAAGCGCAGCAGGTCGAAGCGCTCGCCTTGGCGACACTGGACCGCCCGGCGCAGGTCGGCGAAGGCGTGCTGCCCGACGAAGTAGGTGGAGAGCTGGCAGGACCCCTGCTGCGCCCGCCGGATCTTCAGCAGTGCCTCGCCACGCGTCTGGTACGCCTCGTCCATGAGCAGATGCAGCGCCTGCGCATCATCCATGGCCGTGCAGTGCAGGTCGTGATCGAGGATGGCATTGGCGGCGGAGCGCAGGTCGTATTTCAGATGGACCAGGCGCAGGGCGCAGTCGCCCTCGCCATAGCCCTGATCGAGCATCATCTGCTCGCAGTAGACCGCCCAGCCCTCCATGTAGACGCCTGAGCCCAGCACCTTGCGCACCAGGGAGGGCAGCCGGTTGGCGCGGGTGAGCTGGAGGTGATGGCCAGGATAGGCCTCATGGATGGAGAGCATCTGCAGCATGCGGCGATTGTACTCCGCCAGGAAGCCCTCCACCCGCTCGGCATCCCATCCCTGGGGGGGCGGGCTGATCGCATAGATGCTGGTGGCCTCCGCATCCAGGGGCGGGGCGGCGCTGAGGTCGGCGACGGTGTTGCCGCGCTGGAACTCCGGCATGGTGACGACCTGGAGGTGGTCGGGCTCGGGCAGCTGGACGATGCGGTGGGCGACGATGAAGGCCTTGATGCCGGCGAGGGTCGCCTGTGCATCGCTGCTCAGGCTCGTCGCCGTCCCATGGTCGCGGCCGATATGCTCGAGCACGGTGGTGATCAGGGCGCGGGTCCCCGCCGGATCGTCGCTCGGCAGGGCGCGTTCGGGGCAGACGCTGCTCCACAGCTGCCGGGCGATGACCGCCATTCCCCCCTGGATGCGTGCGATCGCGGCGCGGGCATCGGCGACCAGGCGGTCGGCATCGCAATCGACCTGCAGCACCAGGCCGAGCTTGCGCGCAAAGCGCTCTGGACCGATGCGCCACGAGCCGGTGGCGCGCGGCATGAGCTCCAGGTCGAGGAACTGCTGATGCTGCCTCAGGGCCATCACCAGGCGCGCGGAAGCAGCCATCAGCTCCTCGCGCTGGTCGGTGTCCCCCTCCAGCGCAAGGAGATCGGTGGTCAGGAAGGCGATCGCGCCGCGGTTCTGCTGGCTGGCGGTCTCCACCACCACCCGGGGCGGATGGGTGAGGGTCTGCCGGGCGATGTCCAACACCGCGGGAGCGGCGTTGATGCGGGCGATGGCGTTGCGGATGGTGGTCGCCCGGGGCACGGTCGATTGCATGAACAGGCGGTACACGCTGTCGGTTATCAGGTCGACGTAGACGCGCGGATCCTCCTCGAAGGGGTGTTCCATCTGGGTGAGCGCGAGGGTGCGCTCGAGATGGTCACGGAAGATCTCGTAGTCGATCTGGGCATTGCGCGAGAGCTGGGGATAGGCGATGCGGGTCGGCAGCTCGGCGAGGGTGGCGCGCACCTGCTCCAGCCAGCGTGCGCGAGCCTTGGCCGTGACATCGTCGAGCTGGTCGTCGAAGCGGTGGTCGCCGAGTTGGGTGGCCATGGTCGGATGGGCGCGGCAATCTGCGTCGAGGTAGGCGCGGAAGTAGCGCTCCAGGTCTTCATCGGCACTGGTGCTGGCCAAGCAGACGGGGCCGCTCAGCAGCCCGAGGCAGAGCAGGCTGGCGAGGTGGTGGTCGATCATCGATGGTCTCCTGGGCCGTAGCCGCCGAGCGGTAGGATAGGTCTGGGGCCAACGCGGCGGCGGAGGCGGTCAAAGAGCTGCCTCTTTCGGACATTCCCGGCCGGAGACCATGTCCCAGAAGGGCAGCACTGAGTCCCAGCAGTACTCTGCCCGCAGTGCGATGCTGGTGGTGTGCCCTTCAGCGATCCCTCGACCACCTGCAACCAGTGGAGGACTCATGAGCCCCAGGACCAGCACGTGGTGCCGCACGCTGCTCGTGGCCATCATGCTCAGCCTGCTGAGCGGTGGTGGCTGGGCGGAAGCCGACAAGGACAATCAGGGCCGGTGGACCACACCCACCACCAGCGGGCCCGATAAGGACGTTCCCGGCTTTCTCGTCAATCTGGGTCCCACCGGTGTGCGCGCTATCCTGACCGAGACCACCTTCATCGTCCGCTATGTCTTTGCCGGCGCACCAGCCGACGGCCGCATCCGCTGCGACGACGTCATCACCGGCGTCGCCGGCACACCGTTCCCGTCCTATACCTTCGGTGGTGCGACGCATGGCTACGAGGGGCCGATCATGAGCGTCGGTGAGGCCATCGAACGGGCCGAGTCAGGCACCGGCTCGCTGGTCTTCACCGTCCAGCGGGCGGGCCGGTCGATCGCGGTGACCGTGCCGCTGGAGCGCGTGGGCGCCTTCAGTGCGACCTTCCCGGTGCAGTGCGCGAAGTCGGCGCTGCTCCAATCCCGCGCGCTCAGCTATCTCGCCAGCCATCCGGAATCTTGGCAGGGGCCAGCGCATGTGCGGGCGACGGTCGCCCTGGCGCTCCTGACCAGCAGCGTACCCGAGCAGGCAGCCCTGGGCAGAACCATCATCCTGGGCTGGAACAACGTGCCGAGTGCCGACACCTGGACCTGGGCGGTCTCCTACCAGCTGATCGCCCTGAGCGAATACCACCTGCTGAGCCATGATGCGGCGGTGCTGCCGACCATCAGCGCCCTCTGCGCCCTGCTGCGACGGGACCAGTATGCGGGCACGATCCTGGTCTGGGGACCGACGGGGGACAAATACCTGGAGCGGCTGGATTATGCCAAGGTCGATGCCGCGCAGCAGCTCTACGCCGGCGGCTTCGGCCACACTCCCTATATCCCGGGGATGGGCAAGGATGGGTGTGGTCCGATGCAGTTCACCACCATCCTCGCGGTGATCGCCTGGCAGCTGGCGGCTCGCTGCGGCGCTCCGGTCGATCGCGCGGGCATCGCCAGTGCACTGGACTTCATCCATCGCGGCACCAATGCCGCCGGCTATGTCGCCTATGGCGGCGAATTCACCCTCAATGCCGGCCTAGTCGATCCGCTGCAATGGAAGCAGTCCACCGAGGGCAGCGATTATGTCGGCCGCGCCGGCGCGGCGCTGCTGGCGCATACCCTCAGTCCCGAATGCGCTCTCGCGGAGCAGTCGATCGCGCTGCATCGCCGCTACCTTAAGAGCGCCTACAAGAGCCTGCCGGATGGCCACGCCGATCCGCTGCTGGGATTCTGCTGGGGTCTGCTCGGTTCAGCCGCGGCGCAGGACGACAGCGTGCTGCGGACGATGATGGATTACCATAAGGCGCTGTTCAACATGATGCGCTGCGCGGATGGCTCGTTCGTCGTCCTGCCCGGGCGCAACTACGCCGATGGCTCCTACTTCATCTCGTCGCGCTACTACCCGACCGCGATCATGGCCTTGACGCTGGGCCTCGGCAATCCGCGCCTGATGATCCAGGGCACCCAGGTGTCGGTCCCCGGGGTGAATGTGAAGGCCTTGCGCGGCCGTTTCCAGGCAGCCTATCAGGCCATCGTCGCCAAGAGCTATCCGACAGCGATCCGGCTGCTGGCCGCGCTGCGCACCGGCACAACGGTGTCGGCCGAGGAGCGCACCGCAGGCGAGGCCCTGATGCAGGTGATCGATGCGCGCCTGCAGACCGCTGTCGTCGCCTTGGCTGTGCTCGAACGGCGCGGCGATGTCGCCGCCCTGAGCACCGAGGTCCAGCACATCCGCGCGACGTTCGGCGCTCTCGAGCAGTGCCCGGCGCTGATCCTGCCGATCGAGGAGCGCCTGCGCCGGGAGCCGGCACTGACCCAGGTCGCCCTCGGCATGCGCTTCGCGCACCTGCTCGCCTCGTTGCGCAAGTACCGGACCGCCGCCAGCGCCCAGGAGCTCGAGCGCTTCGCCGAGAAGAGACCCGAGGGGCTCTATGCCCGTTGGGCCCATGCGGTGGTCCAGGCCTTCCGTGAGACGGGGGTGGTCATCGATCCATCGACGCTCCCAGGTGAGCCGTCTCCACCCGCAACCTCCAGCGTGCCCTCCCTGTCGCCGTGACGACTGGCCGGCGGGTCGCCGGCAGGCCAGCGCCGCCACAAGCAGGCTCGGCCTGGAGCGTCGGGCTGAGCGCGGAACTGTCGCTGGCGGACTGGCAGTCTGTGGCATATCCCTTTCTGCGGACACCAGATCGCATCGACGCCCATGGTACTGCTGCCTGGTGGAGCGGTGAACTGTGCACGGCGAAGCAGCAAAATCCCTGACAGGTCTGGCTGCGCACCACCATTCCTCCAGAGCGTTCCCGCTGACCTCGGGAAGGAGGAGCCATGGCCCGACCCCAGATGACCGGCTGCCTGCAGGCCGCACGTGTGTTCCTGCTGGTCGTGGCCATCACCGGACTGCTGCGGGCGGGGGATGCGCCGCCAGCTGCCAACGATCCGGCCACCATCGTGCCGCTCAGCAAGGCGACCTTCTTCCTGTTCGAGGATTTCGAGTCGACGGAGGTCGGCAAGATCCCCAAGGGTTTCACCTCGGTTGGTTCGGTGGGGGTGGTGGATGACGTGGCCCATACCGGCAAGCATTCCCTGCGCCTGAATGCCGCCGTCAACGGTGCCCGTCAGATCATCTGGAAGGGCGAGCAGCTGGCCGCCATGGGCGGGGAGCACTGGGGGCGGCTCTTCTATCGCGTGCAGCTGCCCTCGCCGCTGCCCGCCAGTGGCATCATCCATTCCACCATGGTGGTCGGCGCGGCGAAGAGCCCCTCGGCCAAGGACAAGATTGAAACGCGGTTGATGGGCACCATCACCGGCGGTGACGGTGTCTTCCGCTATCTCTACAACGTCCAGCCCCTGCAGGGCCGCGCCGAATTCGGGGCCGGCTCCGGTCAGGCCAATCATTATACTGACAATTGGACACTGGCGGAATGGTATGTCGATTACGCCACCCAGACCTACCGCTTCTTCGTCAACGGCAAGGAGCTCACCGACATGGCCATCCACAAGGGCGCGAACAACTTCGCCGGTGCGGAGATCCCGCAAGCGTTCGATTCGCTCGCCTTCGGCTGGCAGAATTACCAGTCCGCCGCTGGGACCGGCTTTGTCACCTGGATCGACGACATCGCCCTGACCAAGGAGCGCATCGGCGGCCAGAAGCAGATCAAGCAGGATGAGCCGATGAGGCTCGCGCCCACCTTCCCCATGCCATCCGCCGAAGCCAAGGTGGCCAGGCTCGAGGACGGCATTGCCAAGGGCCGGGTCGGCTATGGGATCAAGGACCTGGAGAAGCTCAGCGCTGACAAGGATCAGAAGATCATCGATGCGGCCAAGGCCAGCCTGATGGTCATCCAGACCTGGAAGGAGCAGAACGATGCCGAGTTCACCCGCCTGAAGGATGCCGGCGACATCTTCACCGCCGCCGAGCTCGCAGCCGGCATGGCGACCAGCTATGCCGGGCAGGATGCGGCCAAGGTCTATCAGGAGCAGGCCGCAACCCTGAGGAAGGATCCCGCATTTGCGGCGGGCAGGGAGTTCCAGAAGCTGGCGGAGTTCCCCGCCGATCAGCTCAAGGACCCGCGCTTCGTGCATATGCTCAAGGCCTTCGTCAAGAAATACCCCTCTGGCTACTACTTCGATCTCGCTCAAGTCCTGCTGCCGGACAAGTAATCGGGCGCCGTCTACGCGTCCCCGCCTCGGCGTGAGCTAACGGCGGTCCCGTCCGTTCCGGCGTGGGGTGTGGGAGCAGTGCGACTGTCCCGCGGGGTGCCCCGGTCACTTGCCTATGGCGGCGGCTCTATCCTGCACCTCGAACTGGTACCAGGAGCCCTGCAGATGCCGGGCGAGGTCGAGCAGGATGCGCTTGGCCTCCGACTTCTTGCCCAGCTCGAGGGCTTTCGCCGATGCCGCCTCAGCATCGCTGCGCGCCTGGGTGAGGGCCGCGAGCCCGGCAGCCGCCTTGGCGGCCTTCTCGCTGTCGGGTATGAATGAGGCGACCTTCAGCAGCGGGTAGAGCGCATCGCCGTAGCGCTTGGCCTTGAGCGCCGCCAGGCCGACGCGCAGCGCCTCGGCCTCGGTCTTGGCGTACCAGTCGGCATAGGAGGCCGAGAAGAAGGCGAAGGCCTGCTGATTCTGCGACGCCGCTATGGCATGACCGCCATCATGATCACCATACAGGACATAGGGGAATTTGAAGTTCTTCAACTGCTCGAATACCGCCTTGGATGCCGCGGGCGGTGCGATGGTATCCTGCTGGCCGGTGCCGCAGAAGAGCGCCACACCCTTGCCGAGCAGGGCGGACGGCAGAGCCTTGTTCTCATCGAAGGTCACCAGCTGATTGCAGCCGAGCACCATGACGCCGGCAAAATCGGCAGGATAGCAGGACAGGTAGCCGGTGGAGATCTTCGATCCGCCGGAATGGCCGCCGACGTAGATGCGGTTGGGATCGATGGGCGCCCAGCGGGCGATGGTCGAGGCCACATACAGGCATATGCCAGCACGGAACTTGACGTCGCACCAGGGCTGATTCAGCATCGCGTCGACGAGCTGGAAGCCCGCGACCACATAGCCCGCAGCATGGGCCTGCTGGGCATACTCCCCGGCCTGACCGCGACTGTCCTTGAACTCGGTGAAGTTGCCGATGAACAGGGGATAGCGGCGGCCGGCATCGAGCGACTGGGGGAAGAAGAGGCGTAACGGAATGGTGAGGTTGGTGAGCGCTGCCTGGATGACCGCTGGCTCCACCACCGGTTTATCCCGCGGCCAGCGCTGGCCGTAATCGGCGATCCAGGTGGGTGTGAAGGCCAGGGAGCATTCCACCGTGCCACCGTGCACCTCGAAGGGAGCGCTGGACGGCACCGGCTGCTTGCCGACGAAGCTGGGAAAATCGTCCGCCGTGGCGGCCGCGACCAGGAGGGCGAGGAGGACAGTGCGCACGGCGCGGTGCATGGCGATGCCGATGGTGGTGATCGAGCAGGAAGGGGGAGCTACCCGTTCATGATGCGTGATCTCAGCCACACTCAATGCCGGAATGATCCGCCTGTCATGGGCGACCTCCCCCCGCTGCAGTGGGCGGTAGCCAGCGGCATCCCGGCGACGATGCTGTGGGCGCCAGTAGCCGCTGCTCTCGCGGCTGATGCAGGATCGACCAGGATGACTGTCCATGCCGCTCTACCTTCCCTCCTCCTGCTGCTGGCGTGCTCTGCCAGCCAGCCCCTGCGGGCTGCCGACACCCTGCGCGAAGCGGCCGGCTCCCGCCTGCTGTTCGGCTGTGCGGTGGCGACCGTCGATCTGCGTGATCCGGCGCTCAGCCAGCTGATCACCAGCCAGTTCTCCTGCATCACCCCCGAATACGAGCTCATGCCCGAGAAGGTGGTGGACGAGCGGGGCGCCTACACCTTCGAGGCGGGAGACCAGGTCGTCGCCTTCGCCCGAGCGCACCAGCTGCCTGTCTACGGCCATATGCTGCTCTGGCATTTCGTCACCCGCGCCTGGCTGTTCGCCGATGCCGCAGGCAAGCCCTTGCCCCGGGCGGCGGCGCTCGCCAACCTGAAGCGCTACATCACCCAGGTCGTCGGCCACTATCGGGGTGCGATCAAGGCCTGGAATGTGGTCAATGAGGCCATCAGCGACGCCGACGGCGAATACCTGAAGGACACCCCGGCCCTGCGCGCCATCGGACCGGACTACATCGACCAGGCCTTCGCCTTCGCGCAGGCCGCGGACCCCGATGTCGCGCTCTACTACAACGACTACAACATCGAGCAGCCGGCCAAGCTCGCCAAGACCACCCGGCTGATCACCGCGCTGCGCGCTGCCGGCAGGCGCATCGATGCGGTGGGCATCCAGGGCCACTGGCTGATCGATTGGCCGCCGACCGATGTCATCGCCAGCGGCATCGCCGGGCTCGCGCGCACGGGGGTGCAGGTGATGATCACCGAGCTGGACGTGGATCCCCTGCCGCGCAGCGCCAGCGGCGCCGATCTGGCGCTCCAGGAGCACGGGTCGGATCCCTATCCGCAGGGATTGCCGGCGGAGCTGCAGCGACGGCTGGCGCAGCGCTATGGCGACATCGTGACCACCATCCTCAAAGCCCCGTCGGTGACCATGCTCAGCATCTGGGGCACCCACGACGGCCGTTCCTGGCTCAACGACTTCCCGGTCAAGGGACGCACCAACCACCCGCTGCTCTTCGACCGTGCCCTCATGCCCAAGCCGGCGTGGAATACGGTGGTGGCGGCCCTGAAGGCGGGTGCCCGTCCGTGATGGGTCGGCCTGCCGCCGCGTGTCCCCATGCCATCGGAGCTCGGCGTCCCCGCAGCATAGCGGACCACTGGCGAGCGCCCGTGAAGATTCCTGGCGGCATCTTGGGCCAGCACAGCATTGGCGATCGGGGATGATCGGTCGCCCTTGGTGCGCTCGTCCCCATAGCCGGGCGGCACCGGGCCATGCGGATCGCTGATCGGTGGTCAACGACGCCACTCCCGGGCATTGCGCAACAAACTGTCACATAATGACTAGTGACCAATAATGCAATCGTTCGATCATGCACACCCGGCAGCATCAGCGCTTATCCGGCAGGGGCCATGGGGCACCTTGATGGAAAACTCAAATATATCAGTTCTTTGGCGGTGGTCAGCAGCTAAGCTCGAGGCGCTCTGGCGATGCCGGTTGGTCGATCACGACATAACTATCGTCTGAGAGAGACTGATGGCGGCCAAGCCGATCGCCGCCATCTAGCCGGCCAGGAGACGCATGGCATCGATCACCTTTGCGCGCTGGCGTTCCGGCATGAGCTCCGCTTCCAGTCCCGCATCGTCCAGAGCTCGTCCATAGACTGGGAATCATCGTGTTCAACGAACCGCACCTTTCCGCAGTCAGCAGCCACAGCAGAGAGACAGGCACCGACGCGGTGATCATCTGCAGCGAGGATGGGCGCATCCTCATGGCCGATCTCGGGATCGTGCGCCTTTTCACCTGCCCGCAGGCGGGCGTTATCGGCGCTCACATCGAGCAGGTCTTGCCAGGATGGACTGCCCTGTGCACGGCTGCCTCAGGCGGCGCTGGGAGAGCCAAGGGTGATCACCCCCCTGGACCCCATGCCCTGGAGTGCCGCCGTGCCGATGGCCGTCCCTGCACACTGCTGGTCACCACCCAGCCGCTGGTGACCGGCCAGGGCCCGGCGACCCTGCTGACCGTCCATTGCCAGACGGATACGGTGGCGCCAGTCGACGAGGGCATCATCTGCTACTTGGAGAACGGCATCATCTCGGGCTGGGACAGTGGAGCGGAACGGCTCTTGCAGTATTCCGCGAATGAGATGCTCGGCCAGTCGATCGCCGTGCTGGCGCCGGCGTACCGCCGCGATCAGGTGCCGAATACTATCACCGTGCTGTTCGATCGCATCAGGCGTGGCCAGCATATCGAGCCCTACGAGCGGATCGTGCAGCGGCGGGATGGACGCGACATCTGCCTGCTGCTGACCATCATCGGTGTGCGCGATCCGGCGGGCGAGGTCATCGGCCTGTCGATGCATATGCGCGACAACGCCCTCCGATCGATGGATGAGAAGCGGCTGCAGCTGGCGGCCATCGTCGAGTCATCCGACGATGCCATCATCAGCAAGACCATGCAGGGCGTCATCACCTCGTGGAATCCCGGTGCCGAGAAGCTGTTCGGCTACACCGCGCTGGAGGCCATCGGCCAGCCGATGGCCATCTGCATCCCCCCAGAGCGTGTCGGCGAGGAGGATCACATCCTTGAGCGAATCAAGAGAGGGGAGAGCATCGATCATTTCGACACCGTCAGGCTGCGGAAGGATGGGTCGCGTGTCGAGGTGTCGATCACCATCTCGCCCATCAGGGATACAATCGGGATCGTGGTCGGTGCGTCGAAGATCGCACGCGATATCACCGAGCGCAGGCAATCTGAAAAAAGACTGCAGGTGCAGTTGGAGCGCCTCGATCTGCTGAACCGGATCGCCCGGGCGATCGCGGAGAGGCAGGATCTGCCCAGCATCTTCCAGGTAGTCATCAATAGCCTTGAGGACCATCTGCGGATCGATTTCTGCTGCGCCTGCCTCTACCACCAGGAGAGGCATTGCCTCACGGTCACCAACCTCGGGGCCCACAGCGGTGACGTTGCTGCTGCCTTGTCCCTGAAGGTGGAGGCGGTGATCCCGATCGACGGGAATGGCCTTGCGCAGTGCCTCGACGGCCGGTTGATCTACGAGCCGGACACCCTGCAGGTGCCATATCCATTTCCCCAGCGCCTGGCAGCTGGTGGTTTGCGCGCGCTTATCGCCGTCCCCCTGCAAGTCGAGAGCACGGCCTTCGGTGTGATCATCGCGGCGCGCAGCAAAGAGCAGAGCTTCAGCAGCGGGGAATGCGAGTTTCTCCGGCAAGTAGGCGAACATGTTGCACTGGCAGCTCATCAGGCTCAGCTGCATGCGTCGCTGGTTCGGGCCTACGATGATCTGCATGCCTCGCAGCGGGCGTCGCAGCAGCAGGAACGGCTGCGGGCGCTGGGGCAGATGGCTGCGGGGATAGCCCATGATATCAACAACGCCCTGTCACCGGTGGCGCTCTATACGGGCTCACTGCTGGAGAAGGAGCCAGGGCTCAGCGTGCGGACGCGGAAATACCTCGATATCATCAGCCGCGCCGTCGAAGATGTTGCTGCAACGATCGCGCGGCTTGGAGAGTTCTACCGACCACGTGATCATCAGCTCGACCAGGTCTCCGTCGATGTCAACAAGGTGGTGCAGCATGTCATCGATCTGACCCGCGTTCGCTGGAGCGACATGCCGCTGAGGCGTGGCGTGGTCATCACCATGATCAGCGAGGCGCAGCCGGATCTGCCTGCCATCCTGGGGGTGGCCAGCGAGGTGCGCGAGGCGATCATCAACCTGGTGTTCAATGCGGTGGATGCCATGCCGGAAGGCGGCACCCTGACATTCAGGACGTATCGCTGCGAATTCCCCGCCACCTCATCCTCAGCGCATGCGCAAAGCCAGGTGGTCGTAGAAGTCGCAGACACCGGTATCGGCATGAATGAGGAGACTCGCAATCGATGCTTGGAGCCGTTCTTCACCACCAAGGGGGAACGGGGCACCGGCCTGGGACTGGCGATGGTCTATGGCGTCGCACGCAGGCACCGCGCGACAGTCGACATCGAGACTGCGGTCGGAGTGGGAACGGTGATGCGGCTGATCTTCCCGATCCCGACGATCGCCATTTCCCCGCAGCAGCCCAGTGCCAAGATGCGGGTACCGCAGCGCCTGCGTCTGCTCATCGTCGACGACGATCCGGTCATCCTGCATTCGCTACGCGATACGCTCGAGGGCGATGGTCATGCGGTGACCGCCGAGCACAGCAGCCTCCAGGCCATCGAGGTCTTCCGTGCGGCACTCGCTCGCGGCGAGCCATTCGCAGCAGTGCTGACCGATCTCGGCATGCCGCACATGGATGGACGGCAGCTGGCGAGCATGATCAAGGAAGCCTCGCCTGCCACCCCTGTGATCCTGCTGACTGGCTGGGGCACGCGCATGGTCGCCGATGGGCAGATGCCGGAGTATGTTGACGGCGTCCTCTGCAAGCCGACCAGCCTCACGGGCATCCGCCAGGCCCTGGCGACGTGCGTGCCAGGTGGTTGAGCTCGCGAGCGCTGGTGGTCACAAGCGGGTGTGCGATCAGGTCCGATGCCGACTTGTGAGCAGGACCACCAGAGACCACCTCAGACGGCATGCGAGACCGTGCACACCGGAGCGAGTCACGACGTCGCGGAGGAGCGACCGTGAGCACACAGCAGCCCACGTCACCTGCCATCGTCCCTGTCACAAAATAATCGTTGCCCCATTGTCTTATGGTGTCTGTATCCACCAGGACCGCCATGTCGCCATGGACTCCGCCACGGGCGATGTTACGACGTCAGGCATTCCAGGGCCCTGGCCGCCGAGCTGAAGAAGACGTGTCGTCCGCAGGGCGGCCCCGACTCGGCAGTAGGCGGCACCAGACCGGTCATCCACTCACCGTCGACTGGCCAAATGCCAGTCCGATTTCCATCCACACGAAAGGGATTCCACGATGCGTTTAACCCTGCTGGTGCTCCCGCTGATCTGCCTGGCCGGCTGCATGACCGATTCGGATCGGACCGCGTCGGCCTCATCTCCACCGACCGCTCCCGCAGTGCCGGCAGCGGCTGCACCTGCGGCAGCCGCGCCGGTGGTCGCTGCCATCAAGCCCGCTCCGGCTCCGGTCACGGTCGATCTCACCAAGTGCATCGGTCCGACGGAAGCTGCCGCGAACTTCGGCTGGGATGAGAACCTGGGGCGCCTGTTCCTGCTGTCCAACGGCGCCATCACCTTGCCGCTGAAGCTGGCCGCGGATGGAGACTACGACATTGCGATCAAGGCCGCCTGTGACGAGGCCCTCGGCCAGAAGGCGAAGTTCTCCGTGACCATCGATGACCAGGTCATCGCAGCTGAGGTCACCTGCACCACCATCGAGGTGAACGAGTACGTGGTCAAGGCGCACGCGCTCAAAGCAGGCGAGCACAAGCTGGCCATCGCCTTCCTGAACGATGCCTACAAGGAGAACGAGTACGACCTCAATCTCTACATCCATGGCGTGACGCTGCGTCCAGCCAAGTAGACCCTCTCGCTTGCGCAGCACCGCCAGCGCCGTGCCGCGCTCACGGCGCTGGCCCCCCCTGGCCGGCTCCCCAGCCCACCATTCAGGCGAGCAGCTTCTGCACCACCTCGCCGTGGACATCGGTGAGGCGGTAATCGCGCCCCTGGAAGCGGTAGGTGAGGCGGGTGTGATCGAAGCCGAGGAGGCGGAGGATGGTGGCGTGCAAGTCGTGGACATGCACCTTGTCCTCGATGACATTGAAGCCGAAGTCGTCCGATCTCCCCAAGGTGATGCCGGGCTTGATGCCGCCCCCCGCCAGCCACATGGTAAAGGCATTGGGGTGGTGGTCACGCCCATCGTTGCCGCCCTGCACCATCGGCGTACGGCCGAACTCGCCACCCCAGATGACCAGGGTGTCTTCGAGCATGCCGCGCTGCTTGAGGTCCCTGATCAGCGCCGCGCTCGGCTTGTCGGTCAGCTGGGTCTGATCCTTGAGCCCCTTGGTGAGGCCGCCATGGTGGTCCCAGGCTTCATGGAAAATTTGCACGAAGCGCACCCCGCGCTCGACCAGGCGGCGGGCGAGCAGGCAGGCATTCGCGTATGACGATTTCCCGGGCACCGCGCCATACATCTCGAGGATCTCCTTGGGCTCCTTGGCGAGATCCATGAGATCGGGCGTGCTGGTCTGCATGCGGTAGGCAAGCTCGAAGGAGTTGATGCGCGTCGCGATCTCTGGGTCTCCGACGATGCCCAGATGCTGCTCGTTCAGGGCCCTGATCGCATCCAGGGTGTCGCGCTGCATCTCGGCATCGACCCCAGCGGGATTGGAGAGGAACAGCACCGGATCGCCCTGGCCACGGAAGGGGACGCCCTGGTAGACGGTCGGCAGGAAGCCGCAGCCGTAGTTCGACGCCCCGCCGCTGGTGCCCTTCTGCCCGGTTGAGAAGACGACGAAGCCTGGGAGGTCTCGCGATACGCTGCCCAGGCCATAGGTCGTCCAGGCCCCCATGCTCGGCCGGCCGAACTGCGTCGCTCCGGTGTTCATGAAGATCTGCGCCGGGGCATGGTTGAATGCATCGGTCTGCATCGATTTGACGATGGCGATGTCATCCACCACTTCGGCGAGGTGCGGCAGCAGCTCGCCCAGCTCGGTGCCGCTCTTGCCGCAGCGATTGAATTTGTACTTCGGCGCCAGCAGCGTGCTGTTGGGGTTGATGAAGGCCGCGCGGTAGCCCTTGAGCAGCTCGGCCGGCGGCAGCTTGCCATCCCACTTCACCAGCTCCGACTTGTAGTCGAACAGCTCGAGATGGCTTGGCGCCCCGGCCTGGAAGAGGAAGATCACGCGCTTGGCCTTGGCGGCGAAATGCGGGACCTTCGGCGCCAGCGGATCAGTCGGTGCCTCGCCGGCCAGCGCCTGAGGCCCGTAGGCATCCTGGAGCAGGGTGCTGAGTGCGATTGATCCCAGTCCGACACCGCATTGGCGCAGAAACCAGCGGCGCGCGGCCTGGTTAGGAGAAGCTATGCGGAGGGGGTCTGCAGGGTTCATCGGCTCATTCCTTGGTGATGGTCTCATCGAGATTGAGCAGGACACGGGCGACGACGGTATAGGCGGCGACCTGCCTGGGCGTGGTCCCGGCCGGGAAGGCGCCGAGTGCATCCGGCTTCAGTCCGCTGACCTCCAAGGCATCGACCCAGCCGTCGGCGATCCGGCTGCGCTGCTTGTCGATCACATGCAGCAGCGTTTCGCGTTCGCTGGCGGACGGGAGGCGGCTCAGGCAGCAGCGGAAGCCGTAGGTGATGCGATCGGCATCGGTCATCCCACCCTCGATGAGCATGCGCCGCGCCAGCGCGCGCGCGGCTTCGACGGCCAACGTCTCATTGAGGGTCATCAGCGCCTGGAGCGGGGTATTCGACCGACCGCGCCGGCTGCAGGAGACGTTGCCTTCCGGCGTGTCGAACGCCTGGAGCATCGGGTAGGGCGTCGATCGGCGGCGGTAGGTGTAGATGGCGCGACGGTAGCGCTCGGTTCCGGTCTCTTCGATCCAGGGGAAGGGGGCATAGCTCGCCGGCGGCTTGAATAGGAAATCGGGTGCGGGCGGCATGACGCTGCGCCCGCCGATGGCGGGATTCAGCAGGCCGCTGGCGCTCAGCTGGATATCGCGCACCACCTCGCCATCAACGCGGAAGCGCGGACCATGGGCGAGCAGGCGGTTGAACTGGTCGCGCAGGTAGAGCGCGGGGGTGATGTGCGAGGATTGGCGATAGGCGGCCGAGGTGACGATCAGGCGGTGAATGTGCTTGATGCTCCAGCCGTGCTCGATGAACTCGCTCGCCAGCCAGTCGAGCAGCTCCGGATGCGACGGCGCCTCGCTCTGGCTGCCGAGATCCTCGACCGTGCTGACGATCCCGGTGCCGAAGTAATGCTGCCACAGGTTGTTGATGAAGACGCGCGCGCTCGTCGGCGCGCTAGGATCGACCAGCCACTGGGCCAGCGTGAGACGTGTCGGCGGGGCATTGGCCGGCAGCGGATTGAGGAATGCCGGCACGCCGGGGGTCACCGTCCGGGTCGGCTTCAGCCAATCGCCGCGCTTGAGGATGTGCGTTTCGCGCGGGGTCTGGCGCTGGGAAAGCACCAGCTGCGTAGTGCCCACGGGGTAATGCGTCCAGGCGGCGTCGATGGCGGCATTGGCCTCATGCCAGGCAGGCACGGTCGTCCGCCAGTAGCTGAAGAGCGCCTCGGCCTGTTCGGGGGTGCGCTGCGCCCGCGGGCAAGCGAGGATGGTGCGGATGGCGTGCGGCAGGGTGTCGCTGGCCGGATCGGCGGCAGTGGTGATGGCGAGGCGGAAATGGCCGAGATTCTCGGCCTGGAGATCGTCGGAGTTCCAGCCACCATGGTTCTGCACCAGCTTGATCGTCAGCTCGCTGCCCCCGGCATTGGTGATCGGCTTGGCGGCCACGAAGATGGCGAAGCAGTCCTGGTTGCGGCGACCCGGGCCAACATCGTTGGACCAGGCCGTCTCGCCATTGCCATCGATGGCATAGCGGGCGGGACCGATGACGCGATGCACTGGCTCCTTCTCGTTGAACTCGCTGTGCACCGGCGTCTCCGGCGCGGGCTCGAGATCCGAGACCGCCGAGGCGAAGGTGACCGCCGCGCGCTTTGCGGCCTCATGCATGGGCGCGGCCTCGACCTTGAATTCGGTGAGCGCGAAGGTCCCGAGGTGCGACCGGCCTGGGCCGTGGGCCGGCAGATTCTCATCCGTGAGCACTTCCAGGCGGAAGGCGGTGATGCCCTGCACTGCGGTGGTGACGGTCAGGAGCGCCTCATGCTTGGTCGGCTGGTAGCCGGCGGTGAGGAAGGAGCCGTCCGGCTGCGGCAGATAGCGCTGCCCGCCGGTGGAGATGTCCTCCACCACTGGCTGGATGACCGTCCACTCCGGCTGCGGTCGCTTGGCGATCTCCTCCTCCCAGGCCGCCAAGCGCTCCTCCCAGCCGGGGGAGGCGCGCTGCAATGCGATCTCCTGGTCATGGACCTGGCGCAATACTGCGGCGCGTGCCGCCTGCTCATCCGGGGTATAGACCAGCGGCTGGGCATCGTTGTCGTTGTTGAGGAAGGCGAAGAGGCGGTAGTAATCCTCTTGCAGGATCGGATCGTACTTGTGGTTGTGGCATTGCGCGCACTGGATGGTCAGCCCGAGCATGCTCCGGCCGACGGTCTCCATGCGATCGAACATCGCCTCCATGCGGAACTGCTCGGGATCGACGCCACCCTCCTCATTGATCATCGAATTGCGCAGGAATCCGGTCGCGACGATCTGATCCTGGGTCGCATGCGGCAGCAGGTCGCCGGCCAGCTGGTCGATGATGAACTCATTGTAGGGCAGGTCGCGATTGAAGGCGTTGATGACCCAATCGCGATAAAAGTACACGCTGCGCGGCTTGTCCTTCTCGTAGCCATCGCTGTCGGCGTAGCGTGCGATATCAAGCCAGTGTCGGCCCCACCGCTCGCCGTAATGCGGCGAGGCGAGCAGGCGATCGACCTGCTTCGCATAGGCATCCGGAGCGGTATCGGCCAGGAAGGCATCGACCTCGGCGATGGTGGGCGGCAGGCCGATGAGATCCAAGCTGAGCCGCCGCAGCAGGGTGGTCCGATCGGCCTCGGGCGACGGCGCGAGATGTTCCTGCTCCAGGCGGGCGAGGATGAAGGCATCGATCGGCGTGCGTACCCAGTCACCGTGCGTGACGGCGGGCAGGGGTGGACGCCGCACCGGCTTGAAGGCCCAATGATCGCGCGCATCCTTGAGCACGACCGAGGCGCTGTCGGGGAAGGCCGCCCCCTGATCGATCCAGGCGCGCAGCACGCCGATCTGCTCACCGGTCAGCCGAGGACCTTCCTTCGGCATCACCTCATCGCGCACCCCGCCGACCAGGTGGATCAGCAGGCTGTCGGCGCTCTTGCCAGGGACGATCGCAACCCCGAGTTCGCCGCCACGAAGCACAGTCGGCTTGTGGTCGAGGCGGAAGCCGGCTTCCTGGCGCTTCGGCCCATGGCATTGATAGCAGTGCTCGGCGAAGAGCGGCTGGATATCGGCGATGAAGTCGACCGTACGCGCCACCGCTGGCGGCAGGGCCGCGATCCGGGCGGCATCGGGCTTGCCCGCCTCTACGGTCTTGGGCTGCAGCACCAGCTGCTCCGGCCAGACCGCGCCGTGATCGATCCAGGCGCGCAGCTGACCGATCTGCGCCGATGACAGCGCCGACTCCTTCCTGGGCGGCATCTCGAGATCCTCGACCAGGCGGGTCACGTAGTGAATGAGGGGGCTCTTGGCGGAATTGCCCGCCACGATCGCCAGGCCATTCTCGCCCCCGGCCATCATGCCTGCACGGGTATCGAGGCGGAACTTGCCCTTCTGCTTCTCCGCCCCATGGCAGCGCACGCAGGCGGTCTCCAGGAGCGGCTGGATATCGGCGGTGAAGTCGACCGCCGGCGCCGGCGGCGGGAGCTTGCTGACATCGATCTCGGCACCGCGTGCACTGACGATGAAAACCAGCCACAGGAAGGCCTGACCGCAGCAGTGAGCAGCGAGCTGCAGGCATCGGCGCGGCATAGCGATGGACGAGATGTTCAGCTTGAACGCGGTCTTCATGGCGAGGTCATTGAGAGTGGTACCAGGGCCTGCTCGTTTCGTTAATCGCAAGAGCAGGAGATGTCGATCAGGTGAGGCGTGATCACCAGACGACTCTGGTGGGAGGGCCGCGGAATGCGAGAGAGGCGCCGGTGGTCATCGGCCTGCGATCCCGGGGTGTGCTGCACAGGACGAGCGAGCTGCCCGGCACCCGGACGTCTGGTACCCGGGCGTTGCGCCATCCATCGCTACCGCTGGGCATTCCCGCATGCTGATGCGGCATCGTGATCGCAGGGGATGGCGACCCGGAGGGCGCAGCCGCAGGCAACGCACGTACGGGTCATGGCCTGGAGAGACGCTACACTAGGGGGCCGTCCGAGCCTGCCATTTACGCGATCACGTAAGCTGCTGGCAGCACGTGATGGATGAGCCGCCAGTGGGACAGGAGCGCCATCCGCGCCATGCGCGCCTCAGCAGTCTCCAGCATCAAGCGATTGCGGCGGCCTCGGATCGTAGCGGATACGTGCGCACCATGTCGAATGCCGCCCCGACAGTCGGGGGAACCCCGCGGGAGTGATCGCGGCACCCGGGCGTGCGACTACGGCGCTGGCGATCTCTGGATGACCGCTCTTCCAGACATAGGCTGCGCGACCATGCTCACCAAGCCAGTTGGTGCCAGCGAACAGCCGGATTTAAAGTCTACGTTACTATAGAAATCCATTGTTACGTAGAATATCGATGATAGACAACACACGATGCTTCTGAAAGAGCGATTGGTCATGTTCGAGAGATTATCTGGTCATCTGAATGACCAGGGGGTTTCCTGCGACATCACGCAGTCCGATGCTCCCGGGTCAGCGATGCATATCGCAGGCACGAGCGTCGCCGTGATATGCAGGAGCCTGCCCGATGTCCCCGAGCGACTGCTCGAAGTCCTCAGCCTGCATATCCTGCGCGGCGCATCGTCGCAGGGAGCCGGGACCTTGATGCTCATAGTCGTGCCGCGGCTTCCGCGGGCGAAGGACGACTGGAGTGGTGATATCCGTTCGGCCCAGAAACGTCTGCGATCACGAGCGCCGTGGGCAATCATCAGCCATCGAGGCGGATGCCTGGCCTGCCTGCCGGCGCATAAAAGACGACTCATTGTTGTTCCCGATCGTCACGTTGACGCCCATAGCTCACAGGATGCTCTCGCGACCCATGAGGTGAGCAGTGACGTTGCGCTGGCGGTGCTGAAGAGCATGGTTCTGTCGAAGACCCCCGGCGGCGCACGGCTCCAAGGGCAACGCACACATGGCAACGGTTTCCACTCTGGCCCAGGGGCGCCGGACACCCTAATGTCACTGGCTCGACGGCTCGGGGTGTCCAGGGCTTCCGTCTATAATGCGATCGGCGAATTCGTCCGGAATGGGTGGGTGAGAGCGCAACGTGGGCAATTGCCGGTCATCCGCGCACCCGCGGACATGTTGAATTGGTGGCTCGACAAGCGCCGGCATCATCAAAGTCGTAGAATTGCAGTGGCGCCACTCTACGAGACGCCACCCACGAGGAGGACGCACATCCTCGATTGGCTGAGGAACCACTACAAGGCAAGCGATGTGGCGTTCGCTCTTACCGGATGGTCTGCCTGCGCACTCCATAGACGCTTGGTCGTCAACGATATCGGCAGCAAGCCCATCACGATCTCGGTGAGGGATTCCATCGGCAGCGCGATGTCGACGTGGTCATTGAGGGAGGTAGCCGACGATCGGGCATTCCTCCATCTGCAGAAGAGCCCGCATCCGCTGACGACTTTTTCCTGGCTGCATGACATCGATGGACTGCCGGTGGTGGATCTCTGGGAGGCCGCCATCGATGTCGTCAGCGACCCCCAGCGTGGCTTTGAGCAGGCCTGCGCCATCCGTGATGACGTCTTCTTGGCGCCATGATTCCCCCGCTTTCACGCGTTCGCAGCATTGAATCGCTCTTCAGGCGGTTAATGCCCGCGCTGGGCCCCTACCGCGAGCACTTGGTGATTGCAGGTGGCATGGCGCGCGATCTGTACCGCTACCTGCCTGGCTACCAGGAATTGGACCTTGAAGGCGTGGAAACGCTCGATCTCGACATCGCATTGGCAGACCCGCTGTCCGTCATCGGTGAGACCCGGCTTCATGATCTGCTCGTCGCTTCCGGACTGCGCTTGCAAACCAATGATGCCCTGCGTGAACGACCACCATTCGGCTTGGTCTTCACGCCAGTGTCAGGCCGCTATTATCCGCAAGCGCTCAGGCATCCCAGTCGCCGCGACCCGCATATCGAATTCATTACCCAAGTGCGACGTGCGTCGGGCGATTCCAATGCCCATCCGCAGGGCGACCAGTTGATAGCCTATACACTCAACTACGTCGACCTGCTCCTAGCGGCGCCAGTTCAGGTCGAGGTGCCGCAGGTTGGACAGGTCCGATTGCCGCATCCCCTCGCTTACGCAGTGCAGAAAATGCTGATACGGCCCGAGCGCCAGCGGCATGGGCAGCATTATGCGAAGGATAGCGCTGATGCTTTCAAGGTCGTGGCAAGTCTGCGCTCTGTCTGGAGTGCCTGGCGTCCGGAGTTCCACCGCTGGCGGACCCATGCGCACTACGGTTCCTGGATCCGGCAGGCGCTCGCTCTCTGGAAGCAGCTCTTTGGCGTGGATGCTGACCGAGGCGCCCAGGAGGTCCATGCAGCCTATCCTCAGTATGACCTCGCTTCGATCAGTACGATCATGGGCGAGCTGATGCGCATCTTGGAATGACCACGGAGAACAGTGGGTCAATCGTGGCATGACGAGACGCAGGACACCTCGGCCTAGGAGAAGCGGCCCTCGCAGGTGATCAGCGACCATGAGGGCTAACCAACCCAGCCATTGGGTGAAGGCGTGACAAGGCTCAAGGAACCTCAGGCAGAGCCCGTCGAAAATGAATCGTTTCGATACAAACACCCAGGGCAGAATGTACACAAGTCGGGGGATCATCCTTCAATTGAAAACAGATCGTAATATTATCATAAACAACAAGTTATGGCTTTTGTACAGTCACAATCGCCACCCCAAGGGAATACTCTGACATGAATAGGCTGGTACGGGCATCCCTACTACCCAGACATGAAAATGAACCGTTTCATTTCCGGCTCGCATGGGCAGCCATCCGCCTGCACGTCCGCCGCATCTGACACGCTTTGCACCGTCCCCCAGGTGGCTCAGCCGGCGATCTGGCTCGCTCTGCTTGCATTGGTAGCGGCGACAGCAGCTGCAGCCGATGGCATGACCATCGATTTCGACAAGGAGATCAAGCCGCTGCTGGCGACCTACTGCGTCAAATGCCATGGTCCGGACAAGCAGAAGGGCGACCTCAACCTGTCCACCATTGCCAACGACGAGGCGGCCCGGAAAGCCGGCAAGATCTGGCATCGCGTCCTCGACCGGCTGCGGGCAAAGGACATGCCCCCAGAGAAGTCGGCGCAGCCGACCGCGCTCGAATGGGATCGGCTGCTGAGCGGGATCACCATCCTCAAACGGCCAAGCGGTCCACCTGATCCCGGTCGGGTCACCATCCGGCGGCTCAATCGCAAGGAATACGACAACACCATCCGCGATCTGATCGGGCTCGACCTCAAGCTGTCGTCGGACTTTCCCGCCGATGACGTCGGGGAGGGCTTCGACGACATCGGCGACGTGCTCTCGCTGCCACCGATCCTGCTCGAGAAATATTTCGACGCCAACACCAAGATCCTCGACAAGGCGATCGTCGATGAGCAGGCCAACGTCAAGCTGACCGGAGAACAGCTGCCTGCGCTCATCGATGGCAAGCCGGTCGAGGCGAAGGCCGACGGCAAAGGGCGGACCTTCACCGCCATCGGTGAGGTCTTCCTCGATGTCGCTGCACCGGCCGATGGCAAGTACACCCTGCGGGTCAAGGCCAACGCCGAACAGGCCGGCAGCGAACCGGCGCGCATGCTCATCAAGGTCGGCAATGAGGTGGTGAAGGAATTCAAGGTTATCGCCAGCAAATCAACGCCCACCACGATCTCGGCGACCCTGGCCTTGATGAAGGGTGCAAACCATCTCTCGGTATGCTTCGCCAACCCCTACTCCGAACCTGCCTCAGCGGCCACGGCTACCGCCGCATCGCCGCGGCCGGCATCCGTATCTCTGGCCAAGCCGCCGGCGGCAAAGCCTGCCACCCGCAGCCTAACCGTCGACCTCGTCGAACTGCAGGGGCCACCGGCGCCGCCGCCGCCAGAGAGCCACAAGCGCATCTTCATCGCCAAGCCTGGGCCCGATCTCAGCAAGCGCGATGCGGCCAAGACCATCATCGAGCATTTCGCCACCCGCGCCTTCCGGCAGCCGGTGACCACCGCCAAGCTCGACCGCCTGTTGGCACTCTTCGATGTCGCAGACAAGGAGGGCGATACGTTCACCGGTTCCGTCCGCGCGGCGCTGGAAGGCGTCCTCATCTCACCGTACTTCCTCTTCCGCATGGAGCACGAACAGTCGAATGGGCCGCCTGGGGGCGTCGTGCCGATCAGCGATTGGGAGCTCGCCTCACGCCTGTCCTACTTCCTCTGGTCATCGATGCCCGATGACGAACTGCTCGATCTGGCCAAGGCGGGCAAGCTGCATGACCCGATGGAGCTCGACAAGCAGGCTCGGCGGATGCTGTTGAGCCCCAAGGCCCATGCGCTGGTCGAGACCTTCGCTGAACAATGGCTGGGCGTGCGCAGCCTCGAGACCCATGAACCGGACGCGACCGAGTTCCCCGAGTACGACAAGACCTTGCGCAAGGCGATGTACGACGAAGCGACCATGTTCTTCGAGTCGGTGATGCGGGAGGATCGCAGCATCCTCGACCTCCTGGATTGCGATTACACCTTCCTCAATGAACGCCTGGCCAAGCACTATGGCATCAGCGATGTCACCGGGCCGCAGATGCGACGGGTCAAGCTCACCGACCGCAATCGCGGCGGCGTGCTATCGATGGCCGGTGTCCTGACCGTCACCTCGGGACCGACCCGGACGAGCCCGGTGCGGCGCGGCCAGTGGATACTCGACCAGATACTGGGCGATCCTCCGCCACCCCCGCCACCCGGGGTCAAACCGCTGCCGACACCTGGCAAGAATGCCGCCGCCGGCCTCAGCCTCCGCCAGCTGATGGAGCGGCATCGCGCTGATCCAAGCTGCGCATCCTGCCATCAGCGCATGGACCCGCTCGGCTTCGGCTTCGAGAATTTCGACGCCATCGGTCGCTGGCGCGATCATGATGGCACGGCAGCGATCGATGCCTCCGGAACCATGCCGGGAGGCAAGACCTTCAAGGGCCCGACCGAGCTCAAGACGCTGCTGCTCACCAACAAGGAAGCCTTCGCCCGGACCTTCAGCAGCAAGATGCTCATCTTCGCCCTGGGGCGCAGCCTCCAGGACTTCGACGACGACACGATCGATCAGCTCGCCAAGACGCTCGACCGGGACCATTACCGCTTCTCGAGCGTGGTCACGGGCATCGTCGCCAGCTTCCCCTTCCTCAATCGTCGCAATCACTGACCCCGTTTCGCAAGGAGACCGATCATGGCCAGATCGTGGCAGATTCCGCGACGCACCGTGCTCAAGGGTGCGTGCGCCACCATCGCCCTGCCCCTGCTTGAGGTCATGGGCTGGGCCGATCCGCCCAGGGGGGCCCCAGTGCACTCGCCGGTCCGGGTGGGGTTCTTCTACATTCCCAACGGCGTCAACCAGAATGCCTGGAAGTACAAGCCGGAGATGACGACCCCGCATCCGCGCACGCTGATGCCGTTGGCTCCGGTAATGAGCGAGGTGCTGGTGATCGATAATCTGCGCCATGACACGGGCAGGGGAAACGGAACCGACTACGGCCTGGGCAACCATGCCCAGGAATCAGGGACATTCCTCACCGGAGCGGTATGCCAGACGAGCCAGAACGAATTCAAGTGCGGGGTGTCGATCGATCAGGTGCTGGCGCAGAATCTCGGCGCCTATACCTCGCTGCCATCCTTGGAGCTCGGACTCGAAGGGACGCTCCAGCAGTTCTGCGAGACACTCAAGGGCTGCGTCTTCCAGAGCAACATCTCGTGGCGCACCCCGACTGCGCCGATGGTCAAGGAGATCACCCCCCAGGCGGTGTTCGACCGCATGTTCGCCGCCCGCAAGACCAGGCGCCCGAAGGCCAAGGGGGGACCCCAGGTCGATGCCGGACAATTCTCCGGCAAGGACGGAGAGGAGCCATCGCTCCAGCATTCCGTGCTCGATTCGGTGCTCGACGACGTCAAGGACATGCGCGACAACGTCAGCGTCAACGACCAGCGCAAGATCGACGAGTATCTCGATTCGGTGCGGGCCCTCGAGCAGCGCATCGCGCACGCGGATGAGGCTGCGCGCAAAGCGGCCAAGGAGACCGCCGACAAGCGGCCGGGGAACTTCTCGCCGCTGATCCAGGTGAACATCACCCCCGGGGTGCCGCCGCTCTTCGCCGATCACGCGAAGCTGATGATGGACCTGATCATCCTCGCGTTCCAGAGCGATACCACGCGCATCGTCTCCTTCATGTTCGGCAACGCGGGTTCAGACCGCATCTTCCATGAGCTCGGCGTTACCGGCTTCCATCACCTGACCACGCACCATGGCAATGACCCGAAGAAGCTCGAGGATGTCGCCAAGATCAACGTCCATCACACCGAGATGTTCTCCTACCTGGTCCAGAAGATGAAGGGCATCAATGACGGCAAGGGCACCCTGCTCGACAACAGCATGCTGCTCTACGGATCGGGTCTCGGCGATGGCGACCGCCATAACCATGACGATCTGCCGATCCTGATGGCTGGGAAAGGCGGTGGGACCATCAAGACTGGCCGGCGGATCGAGACCAAGGGCAACATGTGCGACCTCTTTCTGGCCATGGCCGCGCGCGCCGGCTGCCAGCTGCAGCAGTTCGGCGACAGCAAGGGGATGCTGGCGGATCTCTCGTGAGTCCGGAAGGCGAGTGAGCTCGGGTGTACGACACATGGAGGCCGCCGCGCCTGAGCTGACCCGTCATGATGGGCGCTGGGGCGTGGCGGGGTTACACGATGGTCGATCGTGGGTCCGAACTCAGGGAGCCCTCTGCCGGGGATGAAGGCGGCCATAGTCGCTTTGCCCCTAATGAATGGACCTCGATCAGCGCGTCCAGCCCCTGAGCTGAATGTGTACCTGCGCAACGCGACCCATGTAATGATCCATGCGGTAATCGACAGCGGCGAGCACGAGGGACTGCCTGGCCAGTTCGACGTGACCCAAGGCCTCCTCATACAGGCCGAGGTACAGATGGGCATAGCACAGGCGATCGCGTCTGTCAGCAGGGCTGGGGTGATCGGCTTCGGCGGCGGCGAGAACGTCTTCGGCAGTGCCGCTTCCTGCGAACAGGGCATGGATCTCGCGCATCGGCACCCGGGCATCGCCGGCGATGGGGATGAGGGCGGCGCGGGCGGCGGCCAGATCCTCGCTTCTGGCGACACAGAGGAAATGCCAGGCCGCATTCTCGACATCGTTCGGGTTGACCGTCTGGTGCAGCTCGAACTGCTTGCGGCCGTCTATGAAGCGCCCGGAATAGAAGAGTGCGATACCACGCTGCCAGAGTTGCGGTGCTGCGGCTGGTGACAGGGCGATGAGGTGGTCGAAGGCGAGCGCCGCTGCGGCCGGATCGGCGGCGAAGAAGAGCCGCTCACCTTCGGTCAGCCAGTGGTTGACGTCAGCTTGCGCAGCCGGCTCCTCGCCCTGGATGAGGGCGTCGTGTCCTCCCAGGAGCAGTACCCCCAGGAGGATCGTGACGATGAGGGACGACCGCGATGGCATCAGATGTCTCCGTGCAGGAGGGGTGGATTCTGGTGATCGTGCCACGGTTGCCGGCAAATGCACGCCTGGCACACTGCCCAGGGGGTGAGAATGCGCCTGGAACGACGACTGCGCCGCCTGCTGCGGAAACGGGGGATACGCCTGAACGAGGACCTGCGTCAGGCAGTCCGCGATTTTGCCGCTACCGTCAGCGAGCAGAATCCCGATGTCCTTGACCCCGATGCGGTCGACAGGGACGAGGAGGGATCCGCCGGTGAACGTGCGATGCACCATCCCATCACCTGCCCCCACTGCGGCGAGACCATTCCCATCGTCATCGATCTGAGCGGTGATTACCAAGATGACGTTCAGGACTGCACGGTCTGCTGCAGTCCCATTCACGTGACCTATTCGGTGCGCGATGGCCAACTGCATGGCTTCATGAGCGAACCGTGCTGATGTCGATCGGCGCCCTTGGTAATCCACTCGAGTGCACACCGTCGATGGCCCCAGCCTCTTCGTGCTGGCACTCAGTGATGAGCGTGCACCACGGTCGCCAGGCCGCACCTGTCGGCCTCAGAGCGCTGGCCAGCATGCGGTCCACGCGCTGCAACAACTCGGGCAACCGGATGCCTGGATGGCGACCGCGATGGCCGTGACGACGGCGGCCAAGAGGCCGACTATGTGCGCGGTCAAGATGCTAGTTGCCACAATGTGAGCCTCAAAGAGCGACCAGGGTGGCAGCCACTTGTCCTACATGACCCTCCGTCATGAAGGACAAGTCGAGGATGTGGGGCTCATTCCTCCAGTAAGGGTTCATTGAGCTTCAGGAAATGACGCCTTGCCCAATCTCTACCCACTGATCTCGGAATAGAGCCGGAAATATCCCCTTACGGGGGCGCCCCAAGATCGAGGGTGTGCCTGGCTCGCTCAAGGAGACGCCAGCGGTGCACGCGGACATACGCACGACGGGTGGTATCGATCGATTGGTGGTTGAGGAGCGCCTGCCCCGCCTCCAGGCCAAAGGTATCGGCGACCATCGTGGCGGCAGCACGTCGAATGGCATGGGGTCCCCACAGGCGTGGCTGGAGCAGGCGTCCATCGGCGCCACGGGAAGCGAGCCCGGCGCGTTCTGCCGCTTGGGTGACGATCCGACGCATGCTCCAGGCCGTCAGTCTCAAGCCCGGGCGGGCATGCAGCGAGATCCACAGGGGACCTCCCGCAAGGCCAATGAAGGCGCGCTGTGCGAGGTACTCACGAAGACAGGTCACCGTTCCCGCCGCCAACATGGCGATGGCGTCCGTTGCTATATGGCCCTTGGGCTGATGGCGGATCGTTGGGGGATTACCCTCGAGATCGAGATGATCGACGTCGATGCGAACCAGGGAGATGAGACGTAGCCCAGTGCCGAACATGACCCGGATGAGGGCAATGTCCCGAAGTCGGGTGACCTCCGCTCGAGCAGTCTCTCCGGGCGATCGCGCACGCCCGATTTCCGGAGAATCGCTGACCGCACGGAGCAGCGCCTCCATCTGCTCCCGCGAGAAGCACGGCAGGGGCTCGTCGCGATTGACCACCAGGCTGCGGGCGCTGCGGGCGATGGCCGGGTAGAGCCCTTGGCTTTCGGTCCAGCGGTAGCAGCTGCGCAGCGCGTGGAGATGTCGATTCCGTGTCGCCGGAGCACGGTTGGCACCAGCAGCGGTGAGGAACTCCGTCACCTGCAGCGGACCAGGTTGGATAATCCCCGATTGCCGGAGCCATGCCTCCCACGTGCGGATGGAGCTCCGGTAGGTGACCAGGGTCGCCGCGGAGCGCTGCGCATCGGCAACATCCCGTTCGATGCTGGCGAGCCATGACGCCAGGAGCTCACCGTGGGCCTGGGCTGGCTGCAGGTCCCCTGATGGCGCTAAAACGGCGGGTGGTTGGTCCATGGATGGCGACTTAACAATATGGGTCAAAATCGGCCGAGCAACAGTGAAGTGCGAGAATTGACCTTCTCGCACTATACTATTGTATCATATATATTGATATGTATCGATATATTAAGTGTTCTATAAGAACAATTTAGGAACGCTTGACTGCGGCCAGATCGCATTATAGCATAACACCACGCAGGTTACGATGACAGCCAGACAATAGCCATAATCACCGCCCACCCCGACGATATCGAAAAAGATAACGGTCATTTTAGCCATTTCCGATCCAGCGCCCGAGCAACACCCCCTGGACCGCCCCCAGAGCCGAGGCCCCTATGACGGATGACCTGATCCTCGCCGGAGCGCCGTCGCCCGACCTGCCCATCGCCCCCGTGGTCCTCGAGCTCCAGGGCGGCTTGGTGGCCGATTGGCTCGCCTGGCTCGCCGGCCAAGTTGCGATGCGACAATACAGCGAGTCCACCCTGACCAGCTACCGGGCGACCATCCGCCCCTGGATCGCCTACCTCGAGCAGACCGCGCGCACGGATCGGCCGACCGCCGGCACCGTCCAGCAGTACGTGCAGGACCTGGTCGCATCCGGGCGTCAGCCCGCCACCATTAACCTCTACCTCAATACGGTCAAATCCCTCTACCGGTGGTGCGAGACCATGGACAGCTACCCGTCCATCGCGAGGTCCGTCCGCACGCTGAGGGAATTCCGCGACGGCCCGCTGCCGTGCCTGTCCCACGAGCAGATCGTCGACCTGGTGAGGGGGATTCCCGAGGACACCCTCGGCCACCTGCGCGATCGCGCATTGATCGCCCTGATGTACGCCACCGCCTTCCGCTGCGTCAGCATCGTGCGCGCCGACGTCGAGGACATCGATTGGGACCGGCTCGCCATCGTCCATCAGCCCAAGGGCCATGTCGCGAAGGACACCGCGGCAGCACTGCCACAATCAGTCGCTGACATCCTGCGCCGATACCTGGATCGACGCAGCCGCGAATGCAGTACTACCGCCGTTCCGCAGCCGCTCTTCATCGCGCTGGATCGACGCAGCAGAGGCCATCGGATGACGACCAAGTCGGTCCGCGTCCAAGTCGTCACGTATATGGAACGCGCGGGACACGCCCAGCGCCGCGATGGGACATTGGTCAATCCCGGACTGTTCTCTGCGCACAGCATTCGGCGCTCGGCATCGGTCACCACCGCCGATGCGGCCGGACTGGACGTTGCACAGGGCTTGCTCGGCCACGCATCCATCGAGACGACCCGGAAATCCTATGCGCGGGTGACGCTGGAGCGTCGTCTGCGGGAGAATGCCGAGCGGCTCAACGTGCTCGGATGACGCCGTGTAGGCCGCTGAGAAGGCGGACCCGGATTGGCACGGCGTAGCACGCCGATGTGCGCCCGCGCCGTCACAAGAGTTGCCCGCCGGGGTGGATCGGATAAGCTGTCAGTACGCACAGGGAAAGCGCCATGGTCAGCAGCGAACGAGAACATCAGCAACTCCAGCGTCGAGTCCTCCACGAGGTGGCTCGGCGTATCGGCATCGAGCACCCAGACGGCATGGAAGAGAATTCGCGATTATTGCCTGCGGTCGAAGGCCGTGATCGCCTCTTGTACAAGATCATGCAAGGCTATCGCACGACGTACCGACAGTGGCACCTCAAGCGCCGCGAATTGGAGAAGGCCGCCGAGAACAGTAAACCACTTACGGCGATCCAGACGGCACTTACAGGTCTGAGGCGGGAACGGGACATCAATCGCGACAGTCTCGTCCGTTACCTTGACCATCATTATCCGGCCTGCGTTTCCCGCGTCTCTGCCTGACGATCAGAAATACCGGTGAGGGGACATCATCCTGGCAACGTACTTGGCTACCATGGCACCAGCGGTGCCGTAGCCGAAGTCATCGTTCACGGGAGGGGCCGAAAGCCGCTCGAGCCGAGTACGAAGAGCTACGACTGGCTCGGTCGCGGGATTTACTTCTGGGAGAATAGCCAGCAGCGCGCCGAGCATTGGGCTGAAAAGCAGCACCCCAGGGACAGTGCCGTCATCGGTGCAGTCATCCAGTTAGGCCACTGCCTCGATCTTCTCGATCAACGGTTCATTGATTTGGTTGGCGAGGCGGCGACGGCTATGTGCGGCCCCTATCGGAAGCAAGGCCGCACGATTCCGAGGAATACAAAGATCGGCGCTCATCGGTTCGACTGTGCCCTCATCGACTTCATCCGCAACGAGCCGCCGGACCGGTTCGGCGGTCCCTACGATTCGGCGCGGGCAGCGTATATTGAAGGGAAGTCGATTCTTGGGCGGTCGGCCTTCCACCGGCGCACGCATATCCAGATTGCCGTCTACAATAAAAACTGCATCAAGGGGTATTTCTGGCCCGCCGAAGAATCGTTGGAGACCTCGTCTGTGCCGCTTGGGGATTGATGTTTGTAGGTACACGTCCGTGAGGGCTTCATGGCTCGAGCGGGCAGCCAATCAGACGGTAATTGGGCGTCCGTTCAGGATGTCGTCGTGCAGCGTGCGCCACCTATTCCCGCTGCGATTACGCTCGAGAAGGTGGGGCGCGCGCGGACAACAATGATCGTCGTCCCTCTGTCATCGCCCGTCCATAACGGGGTGTGGTCGCATGACTCTGGTCAATGACGACGACACGAACAGCTGGCCTTTCAGCGGAGGTTTCTCATGTGGCGGTATGAAGGCCTGAAAATTCCATGGAGAGCACCACCATGACGCCAACCGGTCTCCTGTCAGCACACGTCCTATCACTCTTTGTCACACTCGACGCGCTCATCGCCGTCAGCATCAAGGCGGCAGGATGTCCGCTGTGCAAAGGATCGCTGCATGCGGGGCACTATGAGCGGAAACCGCGTGGGTACGAGGTACCGCTTACCCCACACATGAAGCTGCGATTGAGCTGGTGCTGTGCGCGGAATGGTTGCCGGCACCGCGTCACCCCTCCATCCATCCGATTCTGGGGTCCATTGGTCTATGTGGGGGCCATTGTCCTGGCCCTTGTGAGTGCACCCCCGACGTCTCCTGACGAGTCTCACATGCGCAAACAGGCGGGCTGCTCTCGCCAGTCGGTGGGGCGCTGGCGCGATCGATTTACCCTGCTGTGGACAACGTTCCCTGGACGTGCGCTAGTCGAAAAAATCCAGCAGGAAGTCCCTGACCGGAGTCAGGTTCTCGCTCTTCTATCACGGTGGCAGGTGCGATGGCCATCGGTGGTGGCCACCTGGCAGCTGCTCATCCACCCATTAACAGGAGGTCGCGGCTGGAAGCACGATGGACAGCACTTCGGTGCTCTGAATCCGCAGAAGATGGAATTAACGCCCCTGTTGGCGGTGCTCCAGAATCCCGCCTGCGCCCTCTGATCGATGATGTCCGCATGTCGCGGACCGCTGGGATGGCGCCAGGAGGTCTTGCCATGGAGTCCGAACGACGATTCACCTGCCAACCGCGATGGGTGACCCTGCGCTGCGCGCTCGTTACCCAAGTGTCGGGAGGCTGGCGCTGCCTCCTGGACCTGCGAGCGCGAGGACCAGGCCATGGATGACGCCGAACTGCTCGTGCTGGATCCGGAAGACCGCGAGGTCAGCCGTCCGGCCTCTGCCTCTGATCCCCAGGAATCCCGCACGTCACTGACGCGCCTCATCGATCGCAGTCACCAGGCACTGCTCGCCTCACCCACGATGCAGCAGTACCTGAAAGCGGTCGGCGTCCCCGACGCCGCGGTCTGGTCACAGTTCCGTCTGGGCACCGGTGACGAAGCGCTGGCCGAGGGCCTCGAGCCTGCTGCCTGGGCCGAGCTCGACGAGCTCGGTCTCGTACATGGCCGCCACAAGAGCCTCACGATTGCTCGCGCGGATGGCCTCAATCTCCCGACCTACGACCCCGCGGAAGGCGACCAGGTGGTCGGCGTGATCCGGCTGACGCAGGCGCAGAACAAGCACATCTTCGCCACACCCCCACGGGGGATCGCGTGTGGCGTAGATCTGGCCGAACACCAGCGCATCATCCTGGTGGATGGACCGCTCACCGGACTCCGATTAGCCCAGCACGGTGTCCCAGGTATTGGAATAGTCGAGACTCCGGAGGTCCTGCCAGCCCTGATTCCCTGGCTCACGTCCCATGACCTGGTGCTTGCGGGCTACCGTCGTGACCGGATGGACGCCATACAGACCGCACTGGGGCCTCTGGGAGCGGCGGCCAGAGTGCTCACCGTATTTCCCGACATCTCGCATTCGCCCCGAGACTCGCTGGAATTCCTGGGGCTTGCGCAGCTTCTCGAGCACAGCCGACCGCAGCCACCCATCACGGCGCCGCTGCTGCGCGAGATCATGGACTTTGCCCGCGGTCGGTTGGCGGATGGCTGCGCTTCCGAGGCGCTCACGGCGATGGGCATGCACAATGTCGATCTGATCCAGGCGTATCGCGTCGGCTATTGTCCCTTGGACACCCGCTCCGCCCTCTCGCGCGATGCCCAGCGTGCCCTGAGTGGTCATCGCGTCGCCGACTGTCTCCTCCTGCCGGCGTTCGACGATCAGGGCACGGTCATAGATCTGGTCTCGGTAGACCCTGGTCCACCATCCTATACCCGTGCCACGCTTTTCGACGAACCTCGAGGTCTCCTTGCACCGGAGCTCGCGGCCAACGCCGAGGACGTGATCATCACCGACACCGTGCGGCAGCTCGGACTTTTCTTCGCACGAGGATACACTCAGACGCTGCTGCTCCGGGGCGCCGAGGATGCCCGGGCAAATGCCCAGCGTCTCGCAGGGGCTGGGGTTCGGAGAGCCACGGTGTGTGCCCGCCGAGAGGGCGACGCCATCGTGCAGGCCCTCCAGGCGGCCGAAATCGCAGCGCGGATTGGCCGGAAGGAGGACTACGGTGTAGGCCAGGAAGAGAACCAGGACAACTTCGGCCTGATGGAATCTGTCAGCCTGTCCCCACCGGATGAAGCCCCCGGTCACCCTGATGAGACGGATCCGGCACCGAACAGCGAGCCCGACCATCCCGTCTGTGAACCGATCTCAGATACCCAGGCGGCGGTCGAATTGACATTCATCGAGGAGGATCGCTCCACAGAAATTGCGATCTTCGCCGTCGGTCCAATCCGCTACTCGATCGAGATGCGTGACGACGGGCACACCCACCGGCAGGTGGTCATGCGGGCCCATAGCCAGACTCACCAGGAACGGTGTGACCTGGCCGTCGCGGCGCAGCGGATGCGCTTTGCCGGCAATGCATCCCGGCGCACGACCATTCCCGCGGACCGCATCGAGGCCCATCTCAAGGCCCTGCTGGATGCTGTCTGTCGACGTGAAGAGCAGGCGGTCCGGCCACCCACCATCTCCATCGATCCCCGGGAACGGGCCGACGCCTGTGCCTATCTGGAATCTCCCGACCTCCTCGGCCGCATCCAGGCCGACCTCAGCGCCCTCGGGTGGATCGGCGAAGACCAGGCCAAGACGCTCCTCTACATGACCGCACTGAGCCGGATGATGCCGCAGCCGTTGTGGAGCTGCTACCGCGCCACGGTCGGAACCACCGCTTGGCAAGGCTTGGGTCTCATCTTCGCTTTGACACCCCCGGAGGATGTGGTGGCGTTCCATCGCTTCACCGAAACCCTCCTGTCTCAGACCGACAAGCGGGCGCTACGGCAGCGGCTGCTGGTCATCGATCAAGCCGAAACCCTGCGGCCGGAAGCAGCCCTCGCCTTGCGCATCCTGCACGAACGAGGAGGGATCGGCTGGGCCACCGCCGGGGCGTCTGCTATCACCGGCACCAGCCATCTCCTCGGTGAGGCGCGCGGGCCGGTGGCCGTTATTGCGGCGGCGGCAGGCGACCTGGATCATCGGTGCCGTGAGTGCTTCATGGGGGTCAGAGTGGACGAAAGCACGACACAGACACAACGAGTGCTCCTGGATCAACGCCGCCGAGAGGGGGGACGAGGAACGCTCAACACCGCCCAGCGTGGACGCCTGGTGGCGCTGCACCACGCCTGCCAACGGTTGCTCGAGCGGCGAACCGTAGTGCTGCCCTTCATCGAGCGGATCGACTTCCCCGCCTCGAGCGTCCGCCACCGGGCCGATCAGTCCCGTTTCCTGACCCTGATCATGGTGTCCGCCTTACTCCACCAGCGCCAACGGCAGCGTGAGGGGGAGGCCATTCGCGCCGACGAACGTGATTTCGCCATCGCAGCCCAGCTGGCGACGGGAGTCTTGGGCGAGCGACGCGATGGACTGGGGCGTCTCGCGCGGCAACTGGTGCGCATGATTGCCGGGGCTCAGCTGACCTCATTCACCATGGCGGATCTCGCCCTGATTCTGCCGGATTGGTCGAGCCCGCAGTTCCGCTATGCCCTCCAGGAGCTGCAGGCCTACGGCTACCTCGACAGTGTCCGCGGTCGGAAGCGTCGCTTTGAGCTGAGTGCCCGAGCAGAGGTGTTCGCCCGCACCGGCGAGATCGCACTGAAGCCGGTCGGCTCACACTGCCCGGTGGATCCTACGCCCAGTAATCAGGACACGCCAATAATCGATGGAGATTCGCATGCAGACGCAGGATAGAACGATGGTGGACAACCCTGGGGTGGTCCGCACTGAATCCGTCACGCGTGATGCGTCTGAGGGTGCCGTAGCACGTGCGAACTCTCAGGCACTTCAGGAGTTCGATGGATACGATGCCAAGTCCTCTCCCGCACGATCGGAAACACTCGGTGCTCCGGATCGTACGTGTAGTTCGCATTCAGCCGTACCTGCGCTGTGTCTGGCCATGGAGGATTTCCTGGCCTACCATGAGCTGCGCGGTCGCCCAAACACGGCCCAGACGATGCGTGGAGCCTTGCGCAATCTCTCCCGCTACCTGGCGCGTCACGGCATCGAGCCGCTCGCGGTCACCACCCAGCAACTGCGGGGGTACCAGGAGTACATCGTCACCGAGCATCGCACGCCTAAAGGCACTCCGTACAAACGAACCACGCAGGGACGAATCATCAGCGAGGTATCATCGTTTTACCAGTGGCTCGAAGCCCGAGGTATCATCGTGACCAGGCCAGCACGCACCTTGTCACTGCGTGTGCCGACGTCGCGTGTCGTCGTGCGCCAGCACCTCTCGCTTCAGGAGGCAACCGCGATGCTTCAGACCCAGGCCCGTATGATTGGTGACCATGCCGAGGGATCGTGGAATTGGACGCTCCACGTGCGCAATCTGGCCATGCTCGCAGTCTGCCTGGCCTCGGGTCGACGGTCCATGGGAGTACGCGGGCTCTGCCTCGACCACGTCAATCTGGAGCGCCGTGAGCTCCGCATCGAGTACGAAAAGGGTCAGACCGGGCGCATCCTCCCGCTGGCGGGCTGGGCGATCGAGGTGCTGCACCTCTACATCGAACGGGCACGTCCGAACCTGGTCAAGGATCCAATTCCAGAGTTGTTTATCAGCATGAAGGGAGGGCCGTGCGGTCGCGGGGCGATGAGCGCTATCATGCCGAAGGTGATAAGACGGACGATTGCCGAGAACCCTGACCTTATCGAGCTGCCCGGGAAACGCATCACCTGGCAGTCGCTGCGCGTCTCTTTTGCCACCCTGCTGTTCTCAAACGGCTGCGATATCCGGAGTGTCAATGAATTGATGCTACACCGGAAGCTCTCCAGTACTGCTCGCTATACACCGATCCCGGTCGAAGACCTGCGTCAGGTCTGTCGCGCCGCTCACCCGAGGGCCTGAACCATGCGCATGGACGTGGAACGCTTTCTGCGACACGGCCAGACGGAAGGCTGGGCTGTTGCGACAGTGCAGAGTCGCAAGCACGACCTTGCCAGCATGGTCGTATTTCTGCGCCGACGTGGCTGTCGTCGTTGTGCGGATGTTCTCCCGGCCGATCTCGATGCCTATATGCAACATCTCTTTGAGCGAGGCCGTGCCCAGCACTCACGTATCCATGTCGCCCAAACGATGCGACAGTTCTTCAGATGGCTGCAGGAGGAGGGTCGCATTGTGGCGTGCCCATCACGGACGCTCCCGGTCCCCCATGATGGTGAGGCCCCACTGCCGTTGGACCCGCTCTCTGAGGCCGAAGTCCAGGCACTGTTCGACAGCCTTCCCCGGGGAACGGTGACCGACCTGCGAAATTGCTGTATGCTGGAGCTGCTCTATGGGTGTGGTCTCAGGCGAGCCGAGTGTGTGGGCCTGGATGTCGATGACATCGACCTCATGCGGCGGACCCTCCACGTCCGTCAAGGAAAAGGATCTCAGGATCGCCTGATGCCGGTCATGCCAACGGCCTTGGCCGCGGTGAAGGATTATCTCGCGGTGCGTCGACAGCTGGTGCGTGGAGTGGACGATGGGGCCCTCTTCATCAGTACCTATGAAGGCCGTCGCTTGAAGATCTTCACCATTAATGAGTGGTTTCGGAACCTGAGAAAAGCCAGGGGGCCTGACGCACCGCGTGTGCATCCGCATCTGTTGCGGCACTCCATTGCCGTCCATTTACTGAGGCGTGGTGCGGACATACGTTATATCCAGCAGTTCCTGGGCCATAGCGACATCGACACCACCAAAATCTACCTGCGCCTGGTCCCGGGTCATCTGAAGGCTGAATACGACGTGGCCATGCCGGAGATCGCCATCGGGCTAGTTATTGCTTCACCTCCTTCAGCAGGTTCCCATGATCCGCCAGTGTAGAGGCCCGTAGTCCAGCACACAATTTGGCTGAGAGCATCAGCGCGTGGGAAATACCCAGAGCACGCGCGCGGAGTGTCCCCACATGACGATCACACAATCTCGAGACCATGCCCCGCCCCGCGCCTGGTGGCAACCAGGCCGGTCGCGGAGTGCCGCAGGTGATCGTCGCCGTGTTAGGGGTATCCGGTCCGGCGCTGCCAATCTCTTTGGATTACTTGATAAGATTGCCTCTGCTGGTGATTCTCTAAGACAAGGTGTAGCTAACTATGGTGAAGGTGCTGATTACGCTGACAGCGTTATCAATGCAGCTACGGCGATTGCCGGAATTGCAGGAGGCGGAAGCTATACTGATTTAGCTAATGCAGCGGCAAATCCTGACACTGCCAGTCAAATCATGCAAGCACTTGCGACGGTGACTCATGGCAAGTAGAATCTTATTTGTCATTGCGATATTCTCGTATATATGCAGTGCCTCTGAAGATCTTCTGTTCTTCTGCAAATCGGATTCATGTACCGCTAAAGTAACAAAAGACGATAAATTCTTGGAAGTACTGGAAGTATCGGACGGAGAATCTTCCCAACGGATCAAATTTAAGGTAGGGCAGCAATTCTTCCTAACAGCCGAGTTCCTATCACTAGGCCGTAAGAAAATACCAGAGCTCGTAGTGTATAATGAATGGGGTACAGGTCTCCAATCATTGATATTTAGAGAGAACTCCGAGAAAAAATGGGTGCAGGTATTTGAACATGTAGCGAAAGCTCGCGTGCAATTCTTTTATATGACAGACAGTATGCAGGCGGCAATATGTGACGAGGGCAATGGGAATATGAAAAAGTGGCATTATTCTGCAAAATCAATCAATGACTGGACAATAGATGAGAATACTGATAAAAAGTAAGGTTTTTCGCGACCGATTGAACTTCCGCTATTTCCCCCATGCTCCCTTGGTGATCGAAGCGGATGGGGGAGCGGCGGGGGAGACGACGTAGCAGATGTTTGAATTTTTTTAGATCATCTTGAAGCGCTAGTTGGTGGTGTCATCGAAGACGGATAATTTAGCAAACTACTTGATGGCATATTCAGGAATCCACCCGCCTCAAATTTTACTTTTGCGGGCATGGGATTCTCATTATGGATCACGTAGTATACCGTGTCTCCATCGAAAGTGATCGGCAGTATAAGCTCTTGGTATTGGTGCCGAACAGCTTGGCCACCTCCATATGCCACAAACGAATCATTCGGATTTTCGCTTATGACAAAGTTTTTCTTATCCAATACTGCAAGGAATATGGGATAGTCACAGTCTATCCGGTAGAAGACACGACGATCGGGTGGAAGTTTGTATCCTAACTTCCACCGACCATTTGGTATCAATAGGCGCTCAAGCATCTGGTTTCTCCCCACCCAAGTTTTCCAATACGTCCACATGGATCACCAGGGTTCCGTCGCCAAGGTCACCGATGCCAATCAGAATGTCCAGATTTCCTATGTGCGCGATGCCTTTGGGCGGCAGATTGTCGCCCCAGGGGGCAGCAATCCAAATGTGCCTAATGATCTGGTCTTCCAGTCGAACTGGATCACCGCCAATGTCGGAACGATAGTTATGGCCAGCCGGTCGTGCTGGCGGCGGATAGCGTGACGGTCAGGGCGGGCTCCGCTTACGGGAACCAGGTTGGGTTCACGGGGCGGTACTTGGATGGGGAAAGCGGACTGTGGTACTTTAGGGCGAGGATGTATTCGGGGAGCCTGGGAAGGTTTATTGGAAGAGATCAGTACCGAAAAAGGAAAATGGTTCCAGCTGGCAAAGACGGCTATCCAAATGGCTTCAACCTATATATTGCATACTTGATTCCGAATCTAGTTGATCCGGCTGGAAATGAAACATACCCAGTGAATTGTGGGACCGTTACTGTCAACATCTCCAATGGCGCGACCCCCCCGCAAATCACACTTAGTTTCGTGAAGGATCCCAGCAAGAAGTGCTGTTGTAAGGATTTTGGCTGGAGCCAACAGACTGGGCGCTCTCCTGATGGACCATGGAGATTCGACAACGGTGCTTGGAATAACCTTCCAGCCAATGGTATTGGAGCGTCAAGCAATCCCAATCCACCAAGCGGAAACCAACCCGGTGAAAATGACCGCCCTAACAATCCCAATCCTACAAATGGCCAAAGCCCTTGGCCCGGTAATCCATGGTATGGTGGGGTAAATGCGCAGGGAACCAATACGGGTGGGCTACCGACTCCTGCGAATCCGAAACCTGATGGTACAAACCCCAATGTGGGCTTCGCCCACAACCCAAGCGGGGCCTAGCCCCGCGCCCCAGTCGGGGACCAGTCCCCGACACCCAGCCAGGGGCTCAGCCCCTGGACCTGAGATAATGACAACGCGTTGCCACACTT
>Ga0302320_10001746_pt1 | contig 52042 bp, 43 predicted proteins | sample Bog_T0_3_FD_202130 | JGI IMG/M metagenome (GOLD analysis project Ga0302320, IMG submission 202130) | Peat permafrost microbial communities from Stordalen Mire near Abisko, Sweden - Bog_T0_3 | ecosystem: Environmental > Terrestrial > Soil > Wetlands > Peat | place: Sweden: Abisko, Stordalen Mire...
CAGGCCGCTGGATGAATATTGCGACCGCCACCGCCTCGATGTGCGATCCCGCATCGAGCTATTCCGGCAGGTGCTCGACGCGGTGCAATACGCGCACAGCCGCCTGGTCATCCACCGCGACTTGAAGCCGTCCAACATCCTGGTCACGGAAGGCGGCCAGGTGCGCCTTCTGGACTTCGGCGTGGCCAAGCTGCTCGGCACCGAGGCCGGCGATGTGACCGAGCTCACCCGCTTCGCAGGCGCGGCAATGACCTTGAGCTACGCCTCGCCGGAGCAGGTGGCCGGCGAGCCGGTCGCGACCACCGCCGATGTTTATTCGCTCGGAGTGGTGCTGTTTGAATTGCTGGTGGGCGCGCGGCCGTATCGCGTGCCGCGCGACACTCGCGGGGCCTTGGAAGAGGCCATCCTGCGCGCGGATATTCCTCGCCCAAGCGCGGTGGTGGCAGAGGACGCGGCCGCGACCCGCTCGACTTCGTTGCCCAAGCTGCGCCGGGATTTGCGCGGCGATCTCGACGCCATTCTGCTGAAGATGCTGAACCGCCAACCCCGGCTGCGCTATGCCACCGTCGCGGCGGTGAGCGAGGATCTCGCGCGTTACGCCGACGGCAATACGGTGCAGGCGCACCGCCCCTCGCGCTGGTATTGGCTGCGCAAATTCGTGGCGCGCAACCGGCTGATCGTGGCGAGCGCCGCGCTGGCATCTGCCGCGTTGCTGATCGGCGCGGGCGTGGCCTTGTGGCAGGCGCGGGAGGCCGGGCAGCAGGCGCGCCTGGCGCGCATCGAGCGCGACCGGGAACTCGCCGCCGCGCAGCATCGCGAGGCGGTGGACGAATTCATGTCGGACCTGCTGCTCGACGCCGGGCGGACCGGCAAGCCCATTTCGGTGGGTAATCTGATTGCGCGCGCGGATGCCTTGTCGTCACAGGAATTCGTCGACAACCGGGAAGCCAGGGCCGCGGTGCTGGCGACGGTGGGCCGCTTTGCCCTGGACCTGGATGGAATCGACAAGGCCTTGCCGTACTTCGATCAGGCCGAAGGCTTGGTTGCCGGCTCGCAGGATACCGAATTGCGCGCGCACATCGTCTGCACGCGCGCCAAGATGCGCGGCATTCTGGGCCATGCGGATGAGGCGAAGCGCGAGTTCAAGACCATCATCGAGGATCCGCAATCCTCGGCGGCCGCAAGAAGTGAATGCTTTGGCGATGAAGCGCGGCTCGATATCGTGCGCTACGATGCGCCGGCCGCGCTGCGCGCGACGCAGCAGGGGCTGGCCGCCTGGCAGGACTCAAGCCAGCACTCCCCGGCGCAACGTCTGGAACTTCTGACCTATCAGGCCGAGGCGCAAGCACTGGGCGGCAGGCCGAACGAGGCAGAGCAGGGCTACGCGTACGTGCTTGCCGAGCTGAAACGCCTGGGCCGAGAGCGCAATGAGTTGAGCGAGGAAGTGCTGGCGGATCGATTCAACGCATCGCTGCGCAGCGGGGACTTCAGGCTGGCCTTCGATCAGGCCGTCGATGCGATCGCCATCTTGAACGAGGATTTTCCCGATCGGCCGCCGCCGGCGGTCTGGCTATACCAGCGCAGCATGGTGCTGGCGTATCTCGGCCGGTACACCGAAGCCGTGGACGGCTTCCAGAGCGTCGCGAGCGCGGCCTCGGACGATCGCTTGAGCCGCCAGCGCGCGGAGCTGGATACCGCGGCGGCGCTGTCCAAGCTTGGGCGCACGCAGGAGGCGGAGCGCCATTACCGCACGGCCATCGACATCGCCAATGCAGGAGCGCCAGGTCAAGTTCCCTTGAGCGACATCGCCAATCTGTTGACTCGCGCCAAGCTCGACCTCGACGAGCAGCATTATCAGGCGGCCCGCGACACATTAAGCCAGGTGCTGAAGTCGCCGGCCGTCGGCTCAACCTCGCTTTCCACCGCGCACCGCTTGCGGGCGATCGCCGAGCTTGGGCTTGGCGACCTTGACCAGGCCCTGGAGGATGCCCAGGCCACTGTGGGCATGAGCGAGAAACTGCGCGGCGATAAGCCCTATTCGGCCTGGCTCGGCCAGGCCAAGCTGGTGCTGGGACAGGTGTTGCAGGCCAAGGGTCAGAACCGCGAGGCGCAGGCGGCTTACTTCGATGCGGTCGCGCAGCTCTCGATGAGCGCCGGGACGGATCATCCCGCCCTACAGCAGGCGAGGGCCTTGCTCGCCCAGCTGCCAAGATCCGAGGCTCAAAAAGATTAAAACGCTGTCCGACATACCGCTTCAAATCCGTATTCAAAGACAAGGCGCGAGCACCGCCGATCGAACCAACGACAAAATGGCAGTGGAGAAGACCATGGAAAGAGTTACGCCGATTAATCCCGACGCTCAATCCGACAAGGCCTTCGAGGCAGCGGTCAAGGTACTGGCCGCATCGATTCTGGACTCCAGGAAGAAGGTCCACCCTGCGGCGAAGCCCCGGGACGTGTATCCGCCCGAGCCCAATGACGTCTATCCGCCCGAGCCGAACGATGTCTATCCGCCCGAGCCCAATGACGTCTATCCGCCTGAGCCCAACAAGCCCTGCAAGCTCATCGAAGAAATAAGTCATACCGCGCATGTCAGCCATCACGCCGCCCGGGTGGCCATCGGCCATGCCGCGCGTGCCTTCCATGCCACCAGCATCGCGGTGCTGGTGGCCAAGTGCCCTGGAAACCCCGACTAAGGACGGCATGGGTGCGTCGATAGGCCTTGTCCGGGGGGAAGGGATGCTGCCCGGCAAGGCCACTTACGCGACTTTCCTCCAACTTCCTGGCCGCGCGGGATCCGCTACAATCGGCCATGCCCGCTCAAGACGTGATCCTCGAGACTCAGGGTCTCGTAAAGGCCTTTAAGGGGTTCGTTGCGGTCGATGGGGTGTCGCTGCGCGTGCGCAGCGGGGAAATCCACGCGTTGATCGGCCCGAACGGCGCCGGCAAGACCACGTTCTTCAACTTGCTGACCAAGTTTCTGCAGCCCACCTCGGGAAGCATCGTGTACCGCGGCAGGAATATCACGCGGCAGAAACCCGCGGATATAGCCCGTTTAGGCATCGTGCGTTCTTTTCAGATCTGCGCCGTGTTTCCGCAGCTCTCGGTGCTCGAGAATGTGCGCGTGGCCCTGCAGCGCAAGCTCGGCAGCTCGTTGCATTTTTGGCGCTCGGAGCAGAGCTTGTGCCACCTCGATCGCAGGGCGCTCGAGCTGCTTGGCGCAGTACGTTTGGAATCCTTCGCCCGCACCCTGGCGGCGGACCTGCCGTATGGGCGCAAGCGCGCGCTGGAACTCGCGACCACGCTGGCGCTCGATCCGCAGCTGATGCTGCTGGATGAGCCGACCCAAGGGTTGGGGCACGAGGACCTGGCGCATGTCACCCAGCTCATCAAGCAGGTGTCGGCCAACCGCACGGTGCTCATGGTCGAGCACAACATGAGCGTGGTGTCCTCGATCGCCGATACCATTTCGGTCCTGCAGCGCGGCCGCGTGATTGCCACCGGTCCCTATGGCGAAGTCTCCAACAACCCCCTGGTCATCGAGGCCTACATGGGCAGCTCCGCCAACAGCCTGGCGAGTCATTAGCCCATGGGCCGCGAGATGCTGAAAATCGACAAGCTCGAGGCATGGTATGGCGAGTCGCACATCCTGCACGGAGTCGGGATGGCGGTTCAGGAAGGCGAGGTGGTCACGCTGCTGGGGCGCAATGGGGCGGGGCGCACCACCACCCTGCGCGCCATCATGGGCCTGATCGATGCGCGTTTGGGCTCGGTGCAGATCGATGGGGTGGAAACGGTGCGGCTGGCGCCGCATAAGATTGCCCGCATCGGGGTGGGCTATTGTCCCGAGGAGCGGGGTATTTTTTCGCGCTTGTCGGCCGTGGAGAATCTGCTGCTGCCGCCCCGGCTGAAAGCCGGGGATGCCATGCCGCTCGAGGAGATTTACCGGATGTTTCCCAACCTTGAGGAACGCGCCGCCAGTCCCGGCACCCGGTTATCGGGTGGGGAGCAGCAGATGCTGGCGGTAGCGCGTATCCTTCGCACCGGGGCGCGGCTATTGTTGCTGGATGAGATTTCGGAGGGACTGGCCCCGGTCATCGTGCAGAAGCTCGGGGAGATTATCCGGCTGCTGCGGACCAAGGGATACACCATCGTGCTGGTCGAGCAGAATTTTCGGTTCGCGGCTCCGCTGGCGGACCGGTTCTACGTGATGGAACGGGGACGGATCGTCGAGGAGTTTGCACAACCCGAGCTCGCGTCAAGGATGGGGATGCTGCGTGAGTTTTTGGGGGTTTGAATTATTCTGGGCTTGAATAATTCGGGGCGTTTGAATCAATAAGAATCGGGAGTAAGGATCATGCTCAAATCGGCCACCGCGCTTTGCGCGCTCTGTTTAAGTGCATTGTCGGCTGCGTACGCCGCCGGCGACCAAGTCGTCATCGGCGACATCGACGACATGTCGGGGGTTTACGCGGATGCCGGCGGTGTGAACGCCGTCGAGGCGGCCAACATGGCCATCGCCGACTTCGGCGGCACCGTACTGGGCAAGAAGATCGTGCTGTTGAGCGCGGACCATCAGAACAAACCCGACATCGGCGCCTCGAAGTTTCGGGAATGGGCGGATCAGAATGGCGTGAACATGGTGCTGGGCGGCTCCAACACGGGAGTGAGCATCGCCATGTCGAAGGTCGCCGGGGCGAAGAAGGTACCGTTCATCGCCATCGGGGCCGCGGGAGCCTCGCTCACCGGCGCGGATTGCACACCCTATACCGTCCACTACGTCTACGACACGACGGCGCTGGGCAACGGCACCGCGGGCGCCATCGTCAAGGAGGGCGGCAAGACCTGGTTCTTCGTGACCGCGGACTACGCCTTCGGCACCCAGCTGCAGGAAGCCGCGAGCAAGGTGGTGCTGGCCAACGGCGGCAAGGTTCTGGGCGCGGTCCGGGCGCCCTTGGGCACCACCGATTATTCGTCCTTCTTGCTGCAGGCACAGTCCTCGGGCGCTCAAGTGCTGGGACTGGCGAATGCCGGCACCGATTTCGAGAATTCGCTCAAAGCCGCGGATGAATTCGGCATCACCAAGACCATGAAACCGGCGGCGCTGCTGGCCTTTATCAGCGACATTCATGCGCTCACCCTGCAGACGGCGCAGGGCCTTTACCTGACCACCGGCTGGTACTGGGACTTGAACGATGAGACGCGCGCCTTCGCCAAGCGTTTCTTCGCGAAGACCAACAAGGAGCCGACCATGGATCATGCAGGCTACTACTCGGCCACCACGCAGTACTTGAAGGCGGTCAAGGCGGTGAACTCAACCGACCCGGACCTGGTGATGGCGGAGCTCAAGAAAACCAAGATCAACGACATGTTCGCCAGGAACGGCTACGTGCGCGCCGACGGCTTGATGGTGCACACCATGTACGTCATGAAGGTCAAGACCCCGGCCGAATCGAAATATCCCTGGGACTACTACAAGCTGGTCAGGGCGGTGCCGGGCGAGGAGGCCGACGGAGCGCAGCCCGACCCGGCTTGCGTGATGCCGAAGAAATAGACGCGCGGATGAGGCCGCGGCCGGCATTTGAACGATGACCACCGTATTCGGCGTGCCGCTGCCGGCGATTCTCGGCCAGCTCATGCTGGGGTTGGTCAACGGCTCGTTCTATGCACTGCTGAGCCTGGGGCTGGCGGTGATCTTCGGGCTCTTGGGCGTGGTCAACTTCGCTCACGGCGCCCTCTACATGCTGGGGGCCTTCGCCGCCTACATCGGGCTGCAGGTGTTCGGCGTGAATTACTGGTGGGCGCTGCTGCTCGCGCCGCTGGCGGTGGGCTTGTTGGGGATCATCATCGAGCGCCTGTTCCTGCGCCATCTGTACTCGGTGGATCCTCTGTACGGATTGCTGCTGACCTTCGGCATGGCCTTGATCACCGAGGGCATCATGCGCGGCATCTACGGCGCCTCCGGCAAATCCTATCCCGTGCCGCACGCGCTGCAGGGTGGATTCAATCTGGGCTTCATGGTGTTGCCCATCTACCGCGCATGGGTGGTGCTCGCCTCGGTCACCATCTGCGGGGTGACTTGGGGCTTGATCGAGCGTACCCGGCTGGGGGCCATGCTGCGGGCGGCCACTGAGAATGCCCGCCTTGTGCAGAGTTTTGGCATCAATGTGCCGGTGTTGGTGACGATGACCTATGGAGCGGGGGTGGCGCTGGCCGCGCTCGCCGGCGTGCTGGCGGCGCCCGTGGTGCAGGTCAGTCCGCTCATGGGTTCGTCGCTGGTGATCGTGGTCTTTGCCGTGGTGGTGATCGGCGGCATGGGTTCCATTCTAGGGTCCATCGTCAGCGGCCTGGTGCTTGGGCTGGTCGAGGGACTGACCAAGGTGGTTTATCCTGAAGCCTCGAATATCGTGGTGTTCGTCATCATGGCCTTGGTGCTGATCTGGCGGCCCAGCGGTCTGTTCGGCCGGGAGTGAGCGTGCGCCTTCGCCAGTGGCCGTATGTCATCCTCGGGGTCCTTGCCCTGGCCGCGCCGTTTCTCGGCCTGTACCCGGTTTTTCTCATGAAGCTGCTGTGCTTCGCCATGTTCGCCTGCGCGTACAACTTGTTGCTGGGCTACACCAAGATGCTGTCCTTCGGCCATGCGGCTTACTTCGGCTCATCGGCCTATGTCACCGGCTGGCTGGTGACGCTGCATGGATGGAACACGCTCGAGGGGATCTTGGGCGGCGTCGTGGTGGCGACGCTGTTGGGCCTGCTCATCGGCGCGGTCGCCGTGCGCCGCCAGGGGATTTATTTTGCGATGATCACCCTCGCGCTCGCCCAGCTGGTGTACTTCCTGTGCCTGCAGGCGAAATTCACGGGCGGCGAGAACGGCCTGCAGGGCATACCACGCGGCAGCCTGCTTGGGGTTATCGATCTCGGCCGCGACCGCACCATGTACTACTTCGTGCTGGCGGCCTTCGTGGGCGTGTTCGCGCTGATCCGCCGCATCGTGCACTCGCCCTTCGGCCAGGTGTTGAAGGCGATCCGCGCGAACGAGCCGCGCGCCGTGTCTCTTGGCTACGAGGTGGACCGATACAAGCTCGCAGCTTTCGTGCTCTCCGCGAGCATGTCGGGACTGGCAGGGTCGCTGAAGGCTCTGGTGCTGGGTTTCGTCACGCTCTCGGATGTCAGCCAGGGGACCTCCGGAGAAGTGATTCTCATGACGCTGCTCGGCGGCAGCGGCACCTTCTTGGGGCCCGCCGTGGGAGCGGTCATCGTCGTCAGCCTGCAGGAATATCTCTCCGATCTGGTGGGCGCCTGGGTGTCGGTCATCATCGGCGCCATTTTCGTAATCTGCGTGATGGCATTCCGGCGCGGAATCGTCGGCGAAATACAGCGCCGCTTTGAGATTTTTACCGGGGCCGCGTAAGCGGCCCGCGGCCCGTGCCATGGTTGAACACGGCGAATCGGAAAACCATCATGGTCCGACCGGCGGGGCGGCTGCGATCTCGGCATTTGTATTCCTCAGCTATGCATCGCACGATGTTGAGTTGGCGAAACAAGTGTGTACTGCGCTGGAAGCGGCGGGTTTACAGTGCTGGATGGCACCGCGCGATGTGAAACCCGGTGCGCAGTACGCGGATGCCATCGTCGGGGCGCTCACTGAGGCGACGGCAGTGGCGCTGGTGCTGTCCGGTAGCGCAATAGCGTCGTCGCATGTGGCCAGGGAAGTTGAGCGCGCCGCCTCTAAACACAAGCCCATTATCGCGTTTCGGATTGACGGTGCCCCGCTCAATCGGACGCTCGAATACTTCTTGGGCGAGTCGCAGTGGATCGATGTGCCGGCGCCGGGGATGTCGGAGGCATTGTCAAAGCTAATAGAGGCGGCAGGGAAGCGCTCGGTCACTCGAGCGCGCGAGAATCCGGTTCAACACCGTGGCGGCGGCACGACCAGGCGAATCGCTGTCGCCGCCGCGATTCTCGTGTGTGTGGGCGCGGCCGCGGCCTTGGGTCTGCACTCTTGGTCATTGACTCACCGCTCCGCGCCAAGCACGGCCTCGATCACCGATCGGTCGATTGCGGTTCTGCCGTTCACGGATATGAGCGAAAAGAAGGATCAGGAGTATTTTGCGGATGGCATGGCAGACGAAATTATCGACCTGCTAACCAGGGTTCCCGCCATCAAGGTCATCGGCCGAACCTCCTCGTTCCAGTTCATAGGCAAGAAAGAGTGCGGAGGCCTACGATACCTGCCTTTCAAGGCGCTCGAACCCGATCCACGCTACAAGGCGTTCCTGCGGAGGATGAATTTGCCGGAGAACTCCTCATGACAACAGATTTTCACCGCGCAGTGCGCGAGGCCTGCCTTTGGCTGCCCGAGGCCGAGGAATTCGTCTCGCATGGATCGCCGAATTTCAAGGTACGCGGCAAGACCTTCGCCACCTTCGTGGTGAATCACCACGGCGACGGACGAATCGCGCTCTGGCTCAACGCCGCGCCGGGGACTCAGGCTGTGCACGTCGGCGCCGACCCCAAGCGATTCTTCATCCCTTCCTATGTCGGCGCGCGCGGGTGGTTTGGGGTGCACCTCGACCGAGGCCTCGCATGGCGGCGCATTGCCACCCTGGCGCGCGAGGCCTATGTGAAGGTCGCGCCTTCCACGCTCACGCTTGGCATAGGCGCGGCACCGGCGATCCGGGCGCCGGCTCGCAAGCCGACGATGAGCGACATCGACCCGATGAGTTCCGCGCGCGGCAAGAAGCTGCTCTCCATCTTGCGCGCCGTTTGCCTGAAATGGCCGGAGACGCGCGAGCTTCGCCAGTTCGGATATCCCGGGTGGGCCGTCGGCAAGCGAACCTTCTGCCTTGCGAGGGCAGGCGCAGGCATGCTGGCCATCTGGTGCTGGGTGGGGGTCGAACGGCAGGGATTGCTCACGATCGACCCGCGCTACCGGATCCCGCCTTATATGGGGCACAACGGCTGGATTGCGCTCGATGCCTCCGAGCATTGCGACAGGGCCGAGGTCGAGGCGCTGGCGCTGGAGAGCTACCGGCACTTCGCGACCAAGCGCGCGCTACGCGGGCTGGATGAAGATTAGTAAGGCCCGATCATTGTTTGACCGGTGCTGCGGGAATCGGAGTGCTGTGACTGGATTTCGCAGGCGCGCTCGGCGCCTGCGTGTTGACTTTCATGGGCACTGGCGTCCGTTCGGGCGTTGGCTCGCTGGTCCGCTCGGCGTTGGTCGGTGTCGCCGGTTTGGTGACGACTCGCGCCTGCGATTGAGACTTTGACACACCGCGCGAACCCTGGCCGGGTACGGACTCGGCGTAGGAGTGATTGACGACGGCGGGATTCAAGTGGTTTACAGCGGTGTTGTAGGCGAACGAATTACCGATCCAGTGACCGCCGCTATAGCCGCTTCCAAAATAGCCATATCCGTAATTCACCCCACCGTAGAAGCCGACGGTCGGACCCCAGTGTCCGGGATGAAAGACGAAGAACGTACCGGCGGAGCTCCAGTAGCCGGGCGTCCATAGAACACCTGCTTGGGGCGGTCGCACCCAGGCGCCGGGGATCCAGAAGTATCTCTGACCCCGCCAGTGCCAATACCCCGGTGTCCACAGGTAGTCGTCTTGGGGGAGCGGGGGTTGATCCTCCTCGGGCAAGGGCGGCGGTGCCACAGCGCTGCTCTCGCTGTCGCTGGACGATGAGCCGAGATCCGCCGTGGGTTTTGCGTCGCGCTCGGCATTGCTGCCCGGCAGAGTATTGAGCGCACTGCCCCAGGAGGCATCGATCCCACTGGTAGGTTTCCCATTCACCGTGACGCCGATCAGCCGGTCGTTGGACACCTGTCCGGCGTAGACCACATCTGCGCTGTATCCATTCCAATCGGCGGGAGCGTCATGCCGATGCAAGACGATGCCGTTGGTGGAGAAGGTTTCGACTGTCCACGTCTCGTCGGCACCGTCGGTGCGGCGATACACGCCATTGTCGAGAATCAGGGCAAAGCAGCTGGTCCAGCAGAAATGCAGCCGGCTGGGAGGGAAGCCCGGATCCTCGAGTTGCACCAAGCTGGATTTCGACATCGAGGGATCGAGGTGATCCGAGTACACCACCTTGCCGTCCGCATCGATTGATTTGTAAATCTCACCCGCCTGCACCGTGCCTGCGGCGGTTGCCAGGCAAAGGACACTCAAGCACAGCCGGCGCGGAAGATTGGCTGTAGATTTCGCCCTTTGACACATCGGATCAGTTCGGCGCATGCGGCAATGTAGCTTCGATTGCCACGGGTTTGGTCGACATTGGTCACAATCCTGTTTGGCCAGATTTCGTCAAATTCAAGCCTGTGACTCACGTCGGCAAGCGTCGCCTTTACTTCGCCTCCCACAACTCGATCGGGTTGCCGTCCGGGTCGTGCAGGTGCGCAAAGCGGCCGTTGGGGTAGGTCTCTGGGTCGATCTTCACGGCAATTCCCTTGGCCTTGAGTTGCGCGGCCATCTTGTCGAGGTCTCGCACCCGAAAGTTCAGCATGAACATCTGAGTGGCGGCGCCGAAATATTTGGTATCCCGCGGGAAAGGCGCGAAGGCGGTAGGTCCCGCCTCCTGAACCCAGGGTTGCGCATGGTAGTCGGTCGGCACCGGCGCGACGCCCAAGTTATCCTGATACCAAAGTGCAAGAGCCTTCGGGTCGTCGGAGCGAAAAAAGAAACCGCCGATTCCCAGCACTTTTTCCATGGGGGCGACCGAATCGCTACTGCCGGCCGCCAGTGTAGCGGAGGTGGCGGCGGCGAGGAACAATAACACTTCGCGTCTGTCCGGCATCGAAACACTCCTTGGGTGTCGTTATTTGATTTCCACTTCGACGGCGAGCGCCGTTGAGTCGGAGCGGTTGCGCAGCACGTAGCTGCCGGCGGGGCGCCACCGCCAGCGCGGGCCAACGGTGCCCACCCGTTCGGATTTGCCGCCGCTGGCCGTCTGCTCCACGGCAACACCCGGCATCACGACCAAGACGCCGGGTCCGAGTTGCATCGGCGCGCTCGGTTGTTGCGGCGCCAAGGATATGGTGTAGGCGCGGATTCGATCATTGTCGACGGCCACCGGCGCCAAGGTATTCGCGCTCCCGGTGCGGTGATCCGCGGGGAGCTTCAGTTCAATGTCGAGGAGGTGAACCGCGGAGGGCCCGGTGTTCACAACACGATGCACGTAGGGCTTGGCATCGCCGGCCGCGAAGCCGACCGATCCGGTCACGTGTGGAACGGCGTCCGGCATCGGCTGGCCCTCGGGTTGATTGACGGTGGTAACCTCGTCGAGGTACACCGCGAAATTATCGCGGCTGTGACGATGAAACAGCGTGGAGGTCCCGGGCTCGATGGTGACCTCGAGAATCCGGATGAGCGAATTCTCGAACACCACGTGATGATGCGGCTCGTTCTGGATGTCGATGACCGCACCGGTTTCGGCGGCGAGCGGCAGCACCAGGGCGAGGTTGATCAGGACCGCTGTCAGTAGTCGGTGGCTTACGTTGAGCATGCCGTTCTCCCCATACCGCAGAGTCTCCCAGCATAGCGCGTCTGGGCGGCGCCGCGGCGCCGAAGCTCAGGTTGCGAACCGTCCCCGCGGCGGGGCAATATCCGGCTGCGGCCATCTTGAGCTGCATCGACTCGCGCGCGCCGGCTGAGATCATTCTGGATGCGGGTATCGGCGATGTATTCAACGCACGGGTCGCCGGCAACATCGTCAACGACGACATGCTGGGGAGCCTGGAATTTGCCTGCGCACTGGCCGGCGCCAAGCTCATCGTGGTGATGGGGCATACCGCCTGCGGGGCGATCAAGGGCGCCATCGACGATGCCAAGCTCGGCGAACTCAGCGGCAAAATCGTCGGTGCGATGTACAGGCTCACCAGCGGGCGGGTCGATTTCCTGGCCTGACCCGGGCGCTGCGATGAGCCGAGAGCGCCTTCAGTCCTCGGAGCGCAGCTTCGCCACCTCGTTCGCAGTGAGCGCTGAGCCCTTGGCGCCGAACCGCGCCGTCACATAATTCGCGACGCTGGCGATTTCCGCATCCGAATAGGTGCTGCCGAAGGCCGGCATGTTGTCCGAGTCGACCGCATAATGGCGCTGGCCGCCCGCGATGATGACCTGCGCGACATTGTTGGCGGTGGGATCGTTGACGGCGCGTGTGCCGGTCAATGTGGCGAACGGAATCACCGGGCTTTGTCCCGTCCAGCCGTGGCAACCGGCGCAGGCACCCTCATAAACCGCCTTTCCGTGCGACTCCGGAGCGGCAGCATCGCCGGCCTGCAGGGTTGGCGCGGGAGTGGCTTTGGGCTGCGGTAGATCATCGCTCGCGATCGCGGGTACGGTGCGCAGGTAGGTGACGAGAGCCGCGATGTCGCTGGACTTCAAGTGACTCAGGCTGGCATCCACCGCTTCGCCCATCGGGCCCGCGGCGGTGCCACGGCTCGCATGTCCAGTCGACAGATATTGGGCAAGGTCCTCGTTGCTCCATTCGCCCACACCGCTCGCCGGATTGGCGGTAATGTTGTAGGCAGTCCACCCGGCTTGCGTGGCGCCCGCGAATTTCTTTCGATTGTTGAGCGCGAAGGCTAGATTGCGCGGGGTGTGGCACTCGCCGCAGTGAGCCATGGCCTCGGCGAGATAGGCACCGCGATTCCATTCGGGACTGCGGTCCGGATTCGGCTCGTATCTCTTGTCCGGATTGAAGAAGGCCCACCACAGGCTCATGAGGGCGCGCTGGTTGAAGGGAAAGATCAGCGTGTTCTTTGGCTGAAGCGCATGCACCGGCTTCAAGCTGAACAGATAGGCCATGATCGCGAGCGCATCGTCGTCCGACATGTAGGTGTAGCTGGCATCGGGCATGGCGGGATACAGCTTGGTGTTGCCGCGGCCGATGCCCTTGTGGATGGCATCGAGGAAATTCGCGTTGGTGTAGCTGCCGATGCCGGTGTCCACATCCGGGGTGATGTTGGTCGAGTACAACGTCCCGAAGGGCAGCACGAATGCGCGGCCGCCGGCAAAGGGCACCCCATCCTTGGCGGTGTGGCAGACCACGCAGTCCGCCGCGTGCGTCAGGTACTCGCCTCGCTCGATGAGGCTGGCGGATTTCAGCTCCGCGGGAACTCCGGTCGGGTCGCCTTGTGGGTAGGCCCCTAGGGCAATGCGCTTGCCGCCGGCAAACCCGGTGGGTGGCGGCCCGAATACTTCATAGGCCGCCACGGCGATGAGCGCCGCTGCAATGACCGCGAGCGTCCACAGAATCGGATGCGAGCGTTTCGGCGGGGGTGTCGCATTCGGGGGCGCTGCATTCATGAGGCTTCAGCTCCGCCCTTGAAGAAGGGGAACACATGCAACCGCTTGCCGGTGGCGGCGAAGATGGCATTGGCGACGGCCGGGCCGATTGGCGCGACACCCGGCTCGCCCACGCCCGTCGGATCCACCGCGGAGGGCACGATGTGGACTTCCACCTGCGGCATCTCATTCATGCGCAGCACCCGATAGTCGTTGAAATTGCTTTGCTCGACGCGCCCATCTATGAGCGTGATCGCACTGTACATCGCCGCGCCCAAGCCAAAGCCGATGCCGCCCTCCATCTGTGCCCGGATGATGTCCGGATTGATGGCGATGCCGCAGTCCACCGCGCACACCACGCGCTCGACCTTGATTGCGCCGGTCTCATCGACGCTCACTTCCGCAACTTGCGCGACCAAGGTTTTGAAGGCCTCGCCCACGGCAATGCCGCGGCCCCGGCCCTTCGGCAGCGGCGAGCCCCATCCGGCCTTGTCGGCGGCCAACTCCAGCACGGCTTTCATCCGCGGCTCGTGCTCGAGCAGTTTGCGCCTGAAGCTGAAAGCGTCCACTCCCGCTGCGTGAGCGACTTCGTCGATGAAGGTCTCGACCGCGAAGGTGGTATGCGAGCTGCCGACCACGCGCCACCACAGTACCGGCACGCCGGTGGTGGTGGTGGATAAGTCCACCGCGATGTTGGGAATGGAATAGGCCAAGGTCGCGGCGCCTTCCACCGAGGTGGGGTCGACCCCATCCTTGATCATGCCGGCGAAAGCCCCGCCGGCCATGATGGATTGGCCGACGATGACATGGTGCCAGCCGGTGAGTTCGCCCTGCGCATTCAAGCCGGCCTCGAGCTTGTGGAAGTACATGGGCCGATACAGGCCGCCGTGGATGTCGTCCTCGCGCGTCCACTGCAGTTTGATCGGCGTGCCATCGGCGCCGTACGCCTTGGCGATCGACACCGCCTCCACGATGTAATCCGAGTAAACATTTGCGCGCCGGCCGAAACTGCCGCCGGCATACAGGGTATGAATGATGACCTGCTGGGGATCCAGTCCCGCGGTGTGCGCGGCATTGGCCTGGTCCAAGGTTTGAAACTGATCGCCGGTCCAGATCTCGCAACCATGGGCATCGAGCTTGACCACGGCATCGAGTGGTTCCATCGGGGCATGGGCGAGATAGGGAAATTCATAGCTGGCGGAAATACGATGGGTCGCGGCGCCCAGAGCCTTCTGGACATCGCCGTCCTTGCGCGCCGAGAGGGCGGGCTGGTCGGCAAGCCGCCGATACTCCTCCATCAGCGCCGCGGAGCTGCGCTTCTCCGCCTTGGAATCGTCCCACTCGATCTGCAAGGCGTCGCGCGCCTGCTTGGCGGCCCAAAAGCTCTTTGCGAGCACCGCGATGCCGCCCGGTACCTGCACCACCTTGACCACGCCCGGCACTTGGCCGGCCGCTGACGCATCGAAGGACTTCACCGTCGCGCCGAACAGCGGCGGGCGCTTCAGCAGCGCCACCAGCATGCCGGGCATCTCGACATCGATGGTGAACTGCGCCGTGCCATCGCATTTCGCCGGGACATCGACTCGCGGCGGCAGATGGCCGATGAGCGTGAAGCTCTCGGGATTCTTGAGCTGCACCGTCGCGGGAACGGGCAGGGCGGACGCTGCCTTCACCAAGGAGCCGAAGGTCGCTTGACGCTTGCTGCCGGCGTGAAAAATCACGCCCTTGTCGACGGTGAGTTCAGATACCGGTACCCGCCACCGGTTCGCGGCGGCGGTGAGCAGCATGGCGCGCGCCTTCGCTCCGGCATCGCGCAGCTGCGCCCAGGAATTCGCCATGGCGGAGCTGCCGCCGGTTCCCTGGATCTTGCCGAACACCAGGTTGGCGTAGCGGGTGGCATCGGCGGGCGCGCTCTCGACCCGCACCTGGGCCCAGTCCGCATCGAGTTCTTCGGCGAGAATGGTGGCAAGCCCCGTATAGGAGCCCTGGCCCATTTCGATGTGCTTGGAAATCACGGTGACGCTGTCGTCGGCGCCGATCCTGACGAAGGCATTCGGTGCAAACGGCGGGAGCGTGGTCGCGCCGCCGGCCGCCATCGCCGGACTTGGGCCGGCCCACTCGAATCCGATGGTCAGCGCACTGACCGCTGCCGCGCCCGCGCCCTTCAAGAATTCGCGCCGGTCGGCTCGCGCGGGTGAATGCAGGCGGCTGCTCATGGTCCTATGCCTTGGGCTTGGCCGCGGCGTGAATCGCGGCACGTATGCGCGTGTAGGTGCCGCAGCGGCAGATATTGCCGCTCATGGCGGCATCGATGTCGGCATCCGTCGGCGCCGCATTCTTTTCCAACAGCGCGGTGGCCGACATGATCTGCCCCGACTGGCAATAACCGCATTGCGGAACCTGCAAGGAGATCCACGCGGCTTGCACGGCCTTGGCCTGCGGGCTCTGCAGCCCCTCGATGGTGGTGACCTGCCGATTGGCCACCGAGGCCAGCGGCAGAACGCAGGAGCGAACCGCCTGTCCATCCAGATGAATGGTGCAGGCTCCGCACAGAGCCATGCCGCAGCCGAACTTGGTTCCATGCAATCCCGCCACCTCGCGCAGCGCCCACAGCATCGGCATGTTCGGATCGGCATCCAGCGTGGTGCTCTTGCCGTTCAACTGGAATGTCGTCGCCATAATGTCTCCGCGAGATCCGTGATCAATACTACAATTTCAGGCGCCGGCTTTCATTAATTCATCGGCGGTCCTGCTATGACACCCGTAATCCGCTTCCGAATCGATTTCACCGACGCTGTGAATCTGGGGCCGGGAAAGATTGCGCTGCTGGAGGCGATAAAATCCACGGGGTCGATTTCCGATGCGGCGCGCTCGCTCGGCATGAGCTACCGGCGCGCATGGATGTTGATCAACAGCATAAAACAAGGATTTTCTGAGGCCATCATCGTTTCGGCCACCGGCGGCAAGGGCGGCGGCGGAGCCCAGGTCACCGGCTTCGGCAACAAGCTGATCGATCAGTACCGCAAGCTGGAACGCGAGATCACGCTGCTGGGCGCGCAGGGGTTGAGCGAGATCATTCCGCGGGTGAATGCGCGGGCAGGCGTCGAAAAACCGGCGAGAAAGAGACTCGCGAAGCGCATTTCGTAACGAGATTTTCCACAGCGCCGTATACGACCCGATATAGCGCGCGCGATTGCGCGCGCCCGCTACTGCTTCTTGGTAAAAGTGACCTTGCAGGGGCGACCCTCCACCCGGGTTCCCGTGCCCGCTGTGCCGGAAAATTTGGCATCGATGTGATAGCCATAGGAGCTGCCCACCGGTCGCTGGCCGACCGCGAACTGCGATGCGCCCACCAAGCCATCCGCATAGATGCTGGAGGCACCGTCCTTGCCGATCTTGCCGTCGATGGTCAGCCACCCCGGTTCGCCCTTGCTGCCCTTTTCGCCGTGCAGAACGCCATCCTTCACGGTCGAGGCAAATTGATAGGCGAAGCCCAAGGCGCCGCTCGCGTTGGGGCATGAAATGTTCGTCTCCCAGACGCCGTCGAAGCGCCCGCCGGCGCCGGCATCATCGGCGCGCGCCGCACCGCAGATGACCACCAACAGGCACACTGTATAAATTGCCGCCAAATTGCGCACCATCCTGACCTCCGGTTGAGGGAATCGGCACTCTCCCAGCATTATGGTCCAAACCCGCGTCCGTTCAAGAACCGCTCGAGCAGAGCCTGGCGCAGCGCTTCCTCCACCGGTCCGACGCGAATCCACTCCAGCGCCAAGCTCTCCCAGTCGTCCGCGCCGGCCTCGCGACCCTGACCCATGCGCTCGACCAAGCATTGCATCTGATAGCTGCGGCGCAACTCCTGATCTTCCGGCGGCGTGGGAAGCTCGGCGCGAATCTCGTTGCGGATGCACAGTATCCGCAGCGCGGCCTCGTGCGCCCGCGCGCCATCGGCCGCTGCGGCATGCGCCTTGGTCCAGGATTCCTCCAGAGCCTGAGCGCCGCCCTTGGGCCAGTGCGGGACGCCGGCGATAAAGCTCTGCGCGGCTTGGCGTAAGGATTCGCGCTGCGAGGCCGGCGCGTCCTTTGCAATGGCCCAGCCGTAATCCTGGATGCGCCGGGCGGCTTCGATGAGATCGGCGAAGGATTGATCCTTTTCGCGCCGGCGCATGCTCGATAGCGCCGCGTTGCAGAGCTTCAGCGCGCGCTCGAATCGTTGCTGTAGAGCGCGTTGATCTTGTCGCGGCAACTCGCCCAAGGCCTGGAACTCAGCGCGCCACTGCGCAAGCTGCGCCGCGGCGGCGAGCAATTCAGGACCCGTGAGCGCGGCGGCCTGCTCGGCTCGTTCGCACAGCGCCACGGCCTTGAGTTGGTTGGCTTTGAGCGCGGCGTCCTGCTCGATAAACGCCTGCTCGCGCCTTTTAAAGACGGCGTCGCAATGCGCGCGAAATTCCTCCCACAGCCTTTGTTCCTGGTCGCGCCGCGCGGGCCCTAGCTCTTTCCATTGCATCTGCAGGCGCTTGAGCGCATCCACGGCCTCGCGATCGTCCTGAGCCCGCGCGGCCTGCGCGCGCTGGATGAGTTGCTTCTTGGCTTCGGCGTTGGCGGCGTGCCAGGCATCCAGCCGCCCTTGAATGCGGCCGATGGCGGCGTCGAATTCTCCCTGAAGTTGCTTGCCCGCCGCGCGTTCCACCGGAAAGTGCCGCCGCCATTCCAGCGGCGCCTCGCGCACCACCGCAGCCGTCGTTCGCCAGTCTGGATTTTCGCCGTCGTGGGCGGCTTCGAACGCCTTGAGCCGCTCGAGCACCTGTCGGCGTTTGTGCAGATTCGCCTGCCGCAGCTGCGCCTGGGCCTCGAAGTAGGCACGGCAGGGTTGGTACGCGGTTTCGGCGGCGCGACGGAAGCGCTGCCAGTCGGCTTCCGAATCGATGATCACTCCCTTGCTGATGGTTTTCCAGTCCTCCTGCAGTTGCTTGATGCGGTCGGCGAGCGCCTTGGGCTCCTCGGCGGAGCCGATGAGCGCCTCCATCTCCGCGATCAGCTCGGCGCGCTTGGGCGCCACTGCATAATCCTTCCACTCCTTCAGCTCGTTCAGCTTCGCATCGAGCTTTAGCAGCTGCGCCGCGAGACGCGGCGGCGGTGCCGGTGCATCTCCGAGCTTCTCGTCGATGGCGCGGCGCAGCCCGGCCGCACCCCCGGTGTGCCCCTCGCGCAGCGCGCCCTGAGCTTTGCCGATCAGGCCGGCCAGTTGACGCAAGGCCAGCGCCTCGACGGCGAGTTTTTCGCTTCGCGCCTTCTCTTGCGCCGCCCGCGCGGCCGCGGCTTCGGCCGCAGCCTCGGCTGCCGCGATGGCGGCAAGCTCGTTGCGGCGCTGGGTTTGCAGTTGCGCCTGGGCAATGGCCTCGGCCTGTGCCGCTGCCTGCGCGGCGCGCAGCAGTTTCTCCTCAGCGGCGCGGCGAGTGTGCCGCGCATGCTCGGCAATGATTTCCCGGCAGCGCGCGCTGGCCTTATCGGCGCGCTGCCCGAATTCTGCGCCCGCCAACGGCTCGAGCGTGCGCCAGTGCGCTTCCAGCCGCTCGAACACCGCATGGTAGGATTCATCGGCGCTGCGCGCGGCGTGCTGCTCGAGGGACCCGCAGAGCGTGGCGACATCGCTCTCGGTTTGCGCGACGCGCAGCTCCTCGGCATGCAGCGCGTCGCACTTCTGCTTGATGATCTTGTACGCGCTCTTGTCCTTGTCGCGCGTCTGCTTGAGCAGCTGCTTGAGCTCTTCGGGATCTTGAATGCTGCGCGCCGCGGCCTGACGCAACCGGCTCGACGAGCCCTCGATGACCAGCCGGGAGAGGGCGCGCGGATCCTGGATGACGCTCACGGCCTGGATGAGATGCTTCGGGTCGTTGCACAATGCCGCCACGGCGAGCAAGGCGTCGGTGTCGGCCCCCGGCGCGCAAAGTGCGGAAAAATCGATCTCGCCTGCATCGATGAGCTGTGCCATGCGCTGTCGCGCTGCGGGGTCGGAGGCATCGCCGAGCTCACGCACAGCCGCCGCCTGCGGCTCAGGTCGGGTGCCGGCATCCGCAGCCGCGGCAGCCGGGTCCTGGCTCGCCGGTCGAAACAATTGCGACAACGGCGTCAAACGCGTGAATCGCATGATGAATGAGTGCCCTCGCCGAGCGTGACGTGAAAGATCGCCGGCCTTTATGTTGACAGGCCGGTTTACATCGTCAGACTATCGGACCTTACCGTGAAACGAATTGCCGTAGCTCCGCGCTGATATCCAGTGGCGCGTTCCAAGTTCCGCCGCCGAATCGGCGCGCTCATCCTAGCATGCCTGCTGATTGCGGCCGCCGTCACCGCCATTTGGATGGTGCACCTGGACGGGGTCGTCATGCGCGAATTTCAAGGCCGGCACTGGTCCGTGCCGGCGCGCGTGTATGCGGCGCCGCTGGAGCTGTACGCCGGCGCGCCGGTCTCCGCGGGCGATCTGGAAGAGGAACTGCACCGCCTGCATTACCGCGTGGGAGATCCCGCATCGGGCCCCGGCGTGTACCGGCGGCGGGGAAACAGCTTCGATTTGCACGCGCGCCGCGTGCGTTTCATCGATGAATTGCGCGACCCGCAGCAGGTGTCGATCACCACGGATTCGAATGCCGTCAGCGCCTTGAAGTCGGGTGACGGCGCCGATCTGCCGGTGTTCCGTCTCGACCCCGCGGTGATCGGCAGCGTGTTTCCGATCCATGGCGAAGACCGGCTGGTGCTGGCGCCCACGGACGTGCCGCCGCTGCTGCGTTCCGGCATCAAGTTGATCGAGGATCGGCGCTTCGATGAGCATCCCGGCGTCGACCTGCGCGGCATGCTGCGCGCCGTATGGGCGAACTTGCGCGCCGGTCACGTGGTGCAGGGCGGCAGCACGCTGACGCAGCAGCTGGTGAAAAACTACTTTTTGTCGGATGAGCAAACCGTCGGCCGCAAGGTGACCGAGGCGCTGATGGCGCTGCGGCTGGAGGCGCACTTTTCCAAAGAGGAAATCCTGGTGGCCTATCTCAACGAGGTGTACCTCGGCCAGGACGGCTCGCGCGCCATCCATGGCTTCGGCTTGGGCAGCGAGTACTACTTCGCCAAGCCGCTCGATGAGCTCGACGCCGGCGAGCTGTCCATGCTGATCGGCCTGGTCAAGGGGCCTTCTTATTATGATCCACGCAGGCATCCGGACCGCGCGCGCGTGCGCCGCAATCTGGTCCTGCAGGAGCTTGCCGGCGCGCATTTGATCGATGCCGCGACCGCTGAGCGCGCGAGTTCCGCGCCGCTGGGTCTGCGCCCCCCGGGCGGCAGCTACGTCCCGGCGTATCTCGACCTGGTGCGGCGGCATCTGAAGCGCGATTATGCCGAGGCGGATCTCGCGGCCGCCGGCCTCGCCGTATATACCAGCTTCGATGCGCATGCGCAGGCGGCCGCGGAGCGCGCTCTGGCCTCGAATCTGAAGCGCCTGGATGCGGCCAGCCGGCTTCGCGGCTCGCACCTGGAGGGCGCCGTGATCGTCGCCGAACCGAACAGCGGCGATGTCGTCGCCGTGGTCGGCGGGCGTGAATTCGGCATCGACGGCTTCAACCGCGCGCTGGATGCAAAACGCGGAATCGGCTCATTGGTCAAGCCCGCGGTGTACCTGACCGCAATCGAGAGCGGGCGCTACAACGCGGCCACCGTGATCGAGGATGCGCCCATCGAGCTCAAGGTCAGCGACGGCAGCATCTGGGCGCCGCAGAACTTCGAACATGAAGTGTACGGGCCCGTGCCGCTGGCGCGCGCGCTGGCGGAGTCCATGAATCTCGCGACGGTGAAACTCGGGCTCGACCTCGGCCTGCCGAAGGTGTCCGATACCCTGCAGCGACTCGGCCTGGAGAGCGCGCCGGCCCTTAACCCCTCGATGCTGCTCGGCACGGTGGAGATGACTCCGCTCGAGGTGGTGCAGGTGTATACCGCGCTCGCCAACGGCGGCTTCCGTGCCCGATTGCGCGCGGTGCACGCAGTGCTCGATGAGCATGGCCGGGCGCTGAAGAGTTTCAAGGTGCAGCTCGAGCAGGCCGCGCCGGCGGCGGCCGTGTATCAGCTCGATCGGATGCTCACCTTGGTCGTCACTCACGGCACCGGCCGATTGGCCGCAACGCGCCTGCCGGGAATCGTGGTTGCGGGCAAGACCGGCACCTCCTCGGATACCCGCGATAGCTGGTTCGCGGGATTTACCGGCAGCTACCTAGCGGTTGCCTGGGTGGGTTACGACGACAACCGGCCGACCGGCCTCACCGGCGCTGCAGGAGCGCTGCCCGTGTGGGTGGACACGATGGCGGCGCTCAAGTCCGCTTCCTTCCAGCCGGTGCCGCCGGAACAGGTCGAGGATCGATGGATCGGCTACCTGGACGGGTTGGAAACGACCCCGGCCTGCAGCGCCGATGCCGTCGAGGTGTCGTTGCCGAGCGGCGCGGCGCTTCCCGCCAAACCCGGCTGCGGCGGCCCGCGCGCCGGCACCTCGCCAAGCGGCACGGTGAGTGACAAGATCTCGGCATGGTTCAAGAAGGTCGTTCACTGAGCAGCGCGGCGATCCGGATTGGCGCGGCGGCCCCGATTGGCGCGGCGCTGATGACCGGCGCGGCGCTGTTGCTCGGCGGGTGCTTCGGGCCGGCGCCGCGGCCGGCTGCGCCACCCGGCACTGCCATTGCGCAATCGCCATCCTCACCCGTGCTGCCGCCGCCGCCGAGTTCGCCCGCGGCATCGACACCACCGCCGGGGCATGCGCAGCCGGTGCCGCGCGAAAATCACCTCTCACCCGCAACGCGTTCGCTGGTGACTCAGGCGCAGTCCCTGGCCGCGCATGGTGATCTCGACGGCGCTTCCTCGACGCTCGACCGCGCCTTGCGCATCGAACCGAACAATCCGTTGCTCTGGATCGAACTCGCGAAGCTCAGGCTGCTGGAGAGCGATGCGCATCTGGCGGAAGGTTGCGCGCGCAAGGCATTGGTGCTGGCGAGCGGCGATCGTGCCGCGCAGGCGCAGGCGGGCCGCGTGCTGGCCGATGCGCTGCGGGCCCAGCAGCGCAACCCGGAAGCGCTCGAGGTCGAGCGCCAACCGTTCATGCATTAGGAACATTAAATGTTCGAGAATTTCACACGCGGTCAAAAACTCGTCGACGGGACGCATATTTCCTATGTCATCGGCGGATCCGGGCCGCCGCTGCTTCTGCTGCACGGCTATCCACAATGCAAGGCCATGTGGGCTCGCGTGGCACCGCAACTGATGAGCGAATACACGGTGGTCTGTGCGGACTTGCGCGGTTATGGGGACTCCGGCAAGCCGCTGGCTGCGGATCCCACTACGTACTCGTTTCGCCGGATGGCAGCGGACCAGCTCGATCTGATGCGCCAGCTCGGCTTCCCGCGTTTCCACCTCGTGGGGCACGACCGAGGCGCACGCTGCGGCCACCGCCTGGCCCTGGATCATCCGGATTCAATCATCACGTTGACGGTCATGGACATCGTCCCCACCTACACCATGTTCATGGAGACGGATCGACGAGTCGCGGGTTCGTACTGGCATTGGTACTTTCTTACGCAGCCGGAACCCTTTCCGGAGCGCTTGATAGGCAATGATCCGGACTTCTTTTACGAAACCTGCCTGGTGGGATGGGGTAAGACGCAGATTGCGGACTTCGATACGGAAATGCTCGCGGAATATCGGCGTGCGTGGCGTGATCCCGAGGTGATCCGCGGCTCGTGCAACGACTATCGATCTGCCGCGAACATCGATCTTGAGCATGACGCGGCAGATCAGGATCGGCGGGTGACCTGTCCCACTCTCGTTGTGTACGGCGCGGCCGGAGTGATGGCCAGCCTGTTTGATATTCCTGCGCAATGGCGCGCTCGCTGCACCAACACCACTGACGCATCGCTGCCGGGCGGGCATTTTTTTGTCGATCAATATCCAACGCAAACAGTGCAGATCTTGAAGAGCTTCCTGTCCCGAAACCGGCAGCTCTAACGGAGCGGTAAGCGCGATCGCCCTACAAATTCACCGTGATGCTCTCAACGGATTGAGGACCTGGAGGCCGGCAAAGTGCTTTTCATTGTCCGTTACGATTACGCATTCGTTGGCTGCGGCGACGGCGGCGACGATCATGTCCAGGTCGCTTCTTGCTTTCCCGGTGGTACGACCTTCGGACATTAGACGGGCCCAGACCAACGCCGCCTTTTCGTCAAATGACAGTATTCTCCCTTTGAACAGCGATTGCGGACCTTCTGCTCCGGCAAACCACGCCTCCAATCGTTCGCGCTTTTTCCCCCGGGGTTTATCCAGTATGCCGCGCCGGATTTCAGCTACGGTTAGAGAAGAGATGAATAAGTCGCCATCGGATTGCACACCCATCCAGTCCAATAGCGATTGGGACGGATCCGCCTTCGTTATGTTGCTGATGACGTTGGTGTCGAGAAGATAGCGGGTCACAGGTCAACCTTGCGGCCGGATTCTCCGGGGCGCTCGAACTCGAGATCGGCGCCTATCAGTGGCGACCGAAGCAATGCCTCAAGAACTCCACCTCTTTTCGGCGGATCGCCACAGATCATCCGGCCGATTGCGGCTCGAATCCGGGCGGAATCTGCGCCGTCTTCCGCAAGGCGCCGTGCGACGGAGCGGATCAAGTCACGATCCGCATCGAGTCCGAGAACCTCGAACCGTGCGATTCCTCGCTTCGTCAGACGGGAGCGATAGTTTCGCAAAGCTCGCTTCTGTGCTGTATCGCGCATGCTTGCCTCCGCAAGTATAGCCTGTAATATACCCGGGTATAACATGTGAATCAAGCAGCATGTGAATCAAGCAGCCATTGCTGCGGAGTGGAAACACACGCTCGCTGGTGGCGCGCGCGCGCGCGCAAATTTGACAAAATCCGTTAAGACGGCGCGACAAGCGCCGCCGGCTGCCGGACACTTTAAATACCTAATCGCACAGAGCTCGCCTCCCAAGGAGCCGACATGAAGATTTCCACAACGCAGATCTTGCGTGCAACGCTTGCAGTCCTCGCGCTCGCGGGCGGCAGCGGCGCACAAGGGATCAGCGCCGCAGACAAGATCTCCGTCATCACCCATCACTACGACTCTTTGCGCAGCGGCTGGAATCAGCAAGAGGCGCGGCTGACGGCAGCGAAATTCCCCACGAGCTTCGGCCTGATCCACAGCGTCGCGCTCGATGATCAGGTGGACGCGCAGCCGCTGGTGGTCCCCGGAGAAACCATCGCCGGCGCCACGCATGACGTGGTCTACGTCGTGACCGAGGGCAACTCCGTGTATGCGATCGATGCCAATAGCGGGGCCATTCTCCTGCAGCGCAATCTAGGGCCCCCGGTGCCGACACCGCTGGGCTGCGGCAACAACGGACCCAATGTCGGCATCAACGGCACGCCGGTGATCGATCTGACCCTGGGGGAGATCTTCGTGATCGCCTACCTGAACGGCCCCTCGCCGAGCTATCAGCTGCATGCGCTCAATCTGACCACTCTGGCCGACCAGGTGCCCCCGGTCACGGTTGCTGCGACGCAGACGCTGTCCGACGGATCCACGTTCGCATTCGATGCCGCCTACCAACGCCAGCGCCCGGGCTTGCTGGAGATGAACGGGACTGTGTACGCAGGCTTCGGCAGTTTTTGTGACTTCGACGCCAATCTATCCCGCGGCTGGGTGCTGGGGTGGCGTTCTTCGAATCTCGAGCCGCTTGCGCACGCCGAGTTGAACAATTCGCAGGCAACTTCGCCGACGGATTTCTTCTTGAGCTCGGTATGGATGTCGGGCTCGGGCCTTGCGGGCGCGAACGGCACGATCTTTTTCTCCACCGGCAATTCCGACTGTAATTTTTATGACGATCCGGAATTTTGTCCGTCGCAGTCGACCTACGACGGCGCGACCAACATCCAGGAAAGCGTCATCAATGTGAACTCTGGCTTGTCGACGCGCATAGGCGTGTTCACGCCGAGCAATGTCTACGCCATGGACGTGGCCGACGCCGATCTCGGTGCGGCGGGCGTGATGATCGTCGCGGGCTGGCGTGATGGCGGCACCAACCTTGCCACCATTGTTTCGAAGGACGGCCGCCTTTGGCTGCTGAATGCGTCGAGCCTTCCGACCATACTGGACATGCAGCAGCTCGCGTCCGGCTGCTGGTGCGCCCCCTCGTTCTTTCGGGGATCCGACGGCATCAATCGCATAGTGACCAGCGCCGGCAACGCATTGCAGTCGTTTCAGATCCAGGACACGGCCACGCCGCAACTCGCGCCGGAGGCAACGGCCTACGTGCAGAACACCATTCAAGACCCCGGATTCTTCACGGTGGTGTCGTCGAACGGCAGGAAGGCGGGCAGCGCGATCATATGGGCGGTGGCGAGGCCGACCTCGAGTACGCCGCTGACCTTGTACGCCTTCGCCGCAATGCCGGTCAACGGCACGTTTACCCAGTTGTATTCCTCGCCCGCGGGCCAGTGGCCGAATTTGGGCGGCAACGCGAACATCGTGCCGGTGGTTGCGAACGGCAAGGTGTATGTTGGCTCCTACCAGGCGCTGATGATCTTCGGGCCCAACGGGTCTGCGGTGCCGGCCAGCGCATCGGTGCCGATTGCTGCCTCGGCGGCGCTGCCGCCCGGAATCACGCGGCGCGTTTCCGGCCAGCTGCTGTCGTTGGGCGGCACGGATCTGAGGTTATTGACCCGCAAGGGGGAGACGGTGCAAGTCGACGATGCGCTGGCTGTCGCGAACAGGCGCGTGTCAATGCTGACCGTCGGCCATTCCTACACCGTGCTCGGCACCGCCGCCCGGGATTCCAACGTGGTAACAGCGTCGGCGGTGAGCCGCGCGAAGCCCTCTACGGCAACCTGGCCGGAGGACCGATAAAGGCAGAATCGATAAGGGAGGACGTGTCCGTCCCATCCATGGTGATCGGACACGCCTCGTTGAACGATTGACTCAGCGCTGCGGCTGAACCACCTTGGGACGGCCGGTCGATTTGGAGGGCACGTGCGGCGCGGGCGATGCCGACTTGGCGATCTTCGGCATATCGGGCGGCCCTTCCATGCCGCCATTTTGTGCGTAGACGGTGCCCGCGGCGATAACAGCAACGATTGACAAAAGCAGCGTCGAATACTTCATAGACTCTCTCCATTCTCAGTTGCAGGGCACTGCATTGCGGGCGATCCACGACCGCCCTATCCCACACCTGTAGCGAGGAGGCGAACTATCTCAGCGCGCGTGAAATTGTTTGCCGCTACAGGGAAATGCGCGGCAGTTGGCGCCGCCACTGGCGGCGATAGTCGTCCAGCGCATCGACGGTGGCGGTAGGCGCGGGCATTACCCGCATCATAGGCCGCTTCAGCGGGTATCCGGCGAGCTGGATGCCGGCGTAAAGGATGGCCTGCCGGTCATTGCTGCGCTTGACCTTCTGCCGGGGCCGCAGCGAAGCAAGCGCCCTGGTGTAGATGGCGTTATCGCAAAGCATGCCATCCAGCAGGATGTCGCCCTTTGCATCGAGCCAATCGAGCAGCAGATCGGTCATGAGCGCGACGTACACCGAGGCGAGCGCCACCCGGCCTTGCGCGCTCAACTGCTCGGCGCCGATCAATTTGCCGGGCCGGCCGGCGTACGCACCGCCGCGGCTCACGAAACAGGGTATGGCCATGGCCTTGGATCTCAGCAGTGGCAGCAGTGCCGCTTCGTCGGCCGGCAGTTCCGCTGCGTCTGGGCCGGCGATCACACGGTATTCGCGGCCGCCGGCAAAGCGCGCCGTGCCAACGGGCTGGCCGGCGATGTCGACGTTACCGAGCATGTCTCGAAATTCGACCAGCCTTGTTAAGTCGATGCCACTGGCCATGAGCACCGTCCAGTTGCCGCTGGCAATGGTGGCGAAGGGCGTGCCGGCCGTTCGTCCGTGCACGGGTGCGAGATAGGCGGCACTGGCGTCGTGCATTCCGCAAATCACTCGGCAGGCAGGGTCCAGACCGCTCAGGCGCGCCCATTCCGAACGCAGCGACCCCAAGGTTTCCCCGGCCGAACGCACCGGCGCCAGGCGCTCCGCCCAACCGTGATTCACCGCCAGGGGAGAGGGTTTGCGTTCCGGTGGAAGCCACAGATCCGTGTGACAGCCAAGCGAGGTCCATTCGCAGGCAGCAACTCCGGAAAGGCGCCATGCCCAGTACTGGGGATAGGTCAGTATCTGGTGGCAGCGCTTCATCACTTCGGGCGCGCGCACATTCAGCCAGTAGAGCTGTCGCCCGAGATTGCGGCCATGGTTCAAGAACGGTGAAAATGTGGCGCTGAAATCGTCGCGCAGCGCGCGATACTGATCCGCCACCGCATCGAAGGCGGGATTATCGTAGTCCAGGGCCGCCAGCACCGATCCGGAGCGGTCCAGCAGCACCGCCGCCGCGCCGTGCGCGATCGGCACCACCGCTCTTAAGCGTGAGCGCTCCGGCATGGTTGCCAGCCGTAGGTGCAACCAGTCCTCGATGCCCAGTACATCGAGCTGGGGTCCGAGATCGCCGGCCAGCGACACGGAGGGCCGTTCGAGCTGGCGTACCAACTCACCGCTGGCGGCATCGACGATGAGTAACCGGGTGTACTTCTTGCGGACGTCGAGAATCGCGACGGCATATTCCAAATCGCGGCGCCCGCTCACGGCCTAATGCCTTCGGCTCGATGCCAAAGCTTCACGCCGAGCCGGCGATTCCTCCAACTTTCACAGGCACACCCCTGGTTGCAATCCGCTGCCGCCATGTTTCTACCTGTCGCGAGGCGGCAAACTATCTCAGCGATGGCGTCACTGGTCGGCACCCGCGACATATACGGTAAACGGGGCCCAGAACGCAGGATCCAGGGACGGAGAGCGCCGCAGCACCTCGCGCATGGCTTGCGCGAGCGAGGCGGCAACGCTCAAGGGCCGCGCCGCACCCATGTGCCGGTACAAATCCGTCATGAGGTCGGCGGAGACTCCATCGGGGACCGACCACAGCGAGGCGACAACGGCGTGAGCGCCGCGCGCCAGCGCGGCATAGCGCAATCCGATGATGCCCTCGCCGGCGAATTCCTTGCCGAGGGCGGTATCGCAGGCACTGAGCACGATGGCTTGGGCGTTGAAAGTCTTGGCCAACAGGTCGCTGACCCGCACGTAGGGGTCGCTCACCGCGCTGTTCGAATCGTACCTGCCGAGGATCAGCGCCGACAGTTGCGGGATCTCCGAATCGATAATGCCGTGCGAGGCAATGTGAATAAACCGATAGGTGGCCAGGTCCTTGGCGAGCACGTTGCTGCGTGTTGCATCGGCCCCCTGCAGCATGTCCACGTCCTGCGGGGAATACAGGCTGGAAATGAGCGCGGCTTCCCGCCCGCTGGAGGCCAGCCGTTGCAGAATCGAGGAATCGGCGCTGCGCGGAAGCGATACATCCAGGTGGACGGGAATGACCGGCGACTGTGGTGATGAGGGCTGCCCCAGGCGTGGATCGTCGGCGTTGTATATCGGATCCGCGACGATGAGCACCCGGCTCGATTTTGGGCCGTCGAGCTTCGCCGGCGCGCCGGCGCCGACCAGGCGTAAGGCAGGGGTCATCGAAATGATGAGGCTTTGCGCCAGGTAGGGTGGGTCCGAAGCCATCCCGCTGCGCAGTGCTGCAAAGGGCACGTAGTTCAGCGCGCCATCCGCAACGACGATGATCTCGCGGGCCGCGCTGATCGACTTGGCGATGGGCGCGACGACCAGCCGATACATGTCGTCGCAGTTGTTCAGCCGCGCCGAGGTGGGCAGGTCGGCGGAACTCATGGCGCCGTGCATGATGCGGGCGGCCCGGTCGATCACCTTGCTCGCGGCCAACGGCGTCCAGGAGATTTTTTCGGGCGTTACCACCCACGCATAGGCTCCTTGGGACCCCAACCAGTACTCGATGAGCGCGCGATCCTCGGGCAGCGACTGAAACTGCGCGAACCAATCCGCGGCAGTCTGCGGAGCCAGGATTGCCGGCGCGACTTTCGATGATCCCGCGGCGAGTTGCGCGTCGATGATGCCTGCGCGCACCCGCAGCCTGCCGATCTGCTCGCGCAGCACCGCCGCTCTTGGATCCAGCGGTCCGGCGATGTCCTCGAGCGCGGCGAGCCGCGAACGGCGCTCCGCCATGTCGCGGTAGAGCGCGGCGCTCGAGCTCATCAAGCCTTGCAGACTGCCATCGGAGGAGCTGCCGAAGCGCTCCGCACGCCAGTCGTCAAAGCCTTGGGCGCGAAAATCGTCAACCGCCTTCAGAGCCTCGATGGCGGCGAGGCGGGCGTTGGCCAATTGGCCGCGCCGGACCAACTCCTCATAGCGAGCGCGCAGCAGCCCGATCTCGAAATCCAGCGCCGGACGCAGGGCCCGCGCGATGGATGCGCGGTATTCCGGATTCGCGGTTTGCGCGCGGATCTCGCGCGACAGGCTCAGTGCGCGGCGAATTCCCGACAGCGCATCATCCGGCCGATGTTGATCGGCTCTAAGCTGGGCGAGCTTGACCTCGGCCTCGAATCGATCGGCCAGCGAATCGAATTTGACGAACACGCGAATGCACTCGAGCAAATCCCGCTCGGACCCCGCATAGTCGCCGGACAGGCGCGACAGGGTTCCGCGCTCCTCCAGCGCCATTCCGCGCACCAGCGGATCGCCGCCAGGCGGGTGCGATAGCAGATCCGTTATGAGCTGGAGCGCGCGCGCGGGGTCGCCCGCGTCCGCGTAATCCCCCGCCAGATGCAGCAGAATGCGCGCGCGGGTCAAAGACGCGGTCGCCAGGATGAGCGCCTCGGAATTGTGTGCGATCGCCTCCGGCAACTGCCCATTCTCGTGTTCGACCACGGCAAGCGCCCGCAGGGTAACGGCGCGTTGCCGGGCGGCGGATTGGGCGGTGCTGATCTGTAGCGCGCTGTTCAGGAAGCGAGTCGCCAGTTGGCTGTCGCCGATGGCGTAGTAGGTGACGCCGATCCCGTAATAGCTGCGCGCGCGCGCCCGGTCGGATTGCGAGCGGGTGGCGAATTCCAGCGCCTCGGTTTGCAGGCGCAGGGCTTCGTCGAAGCGGCCGGCGGCGTAGTGAGCCAGCCCACTGTTGTTGAGCGTCAGCAGGTACAGGTCGGGATTCGGGCTTGGCTGAATGATCTGCAAGGCTTGATCGAACTTGGTCATGGCCTGGCCCAGATGACCCAAGCCCCACTCGCACAGGGCTTGGTTTTGCAGAGCCAGGGCGACCCGCGAGGTTTCCCCCAGCCGCTCGAAGGCAGTCTTGGCGAGGGTAAAATACGGCAGGGCAAGATTGAGCCGCGCCTCGTAGCCATAGCCGACTCCGATATTGTTGATTTGCAGAGCCTCTTCGTAGCGCTCATTGCGGCCTGCGTGAAACGCGGCAAGCTCGCGCAGCAGAGTTCGCGCCCGATCCAACAATTGCCGCGAGTCGGCAGACTGCTCGGCGTCGTGCCTGGCGGGGGAGGACTTGGTGGCCACCTCCATCCACGCGGCCGCCAGCAGCCCCTGGGATCGCGCGCGCATATATGGGTCGCCGCCGCGGGCAAAGTTTTCGGCCGCTTGGGCGGCCAAATCGGCGCTGCCGGACCAGTCCTGAAGGTCGTGATACATGATGGTGGCCACGGCTAGCTGCAATTCGCCTTGGTCGCGGAGGTGGCTGGATGGCGCCAGCGCCTTGAGGGCGGCCCGATACTTCTGCGCGGCGGTCTCGAATGAATTGCGGGCGTTGGCACCGTTCGAGGACTCCCGCGCCAGCGTGATTTCACGGCCGGCGGCGTAAGCCGTATCGGCTTCGGCCCATTCTTTCAATGCGATAGCGCACTTTGAGTCGGACCGGGGCAGGGTGGATATGTATAGGCCGACCTCTCCCGTGACCTGCGCCGCTTGTTTGGCATGCACTAAGGCAACGGTTGCGACCCCGGCAGCCGGGAAGTAGGCGTATTGCGATGCTCTTCGCTCGACGGGACTGTCGGTGCGCCCGACCACAGCGCCTTCTGCATCCTGAAACTCGACGTCGACGTCGATGCCCTTTTCCGCAACGCGCACCAGCAAATCGCGGCCGGCGGCCGGGCGCAGGTCGACCTGCACGGTGGTGGCGCCGCGCTGCGGCCAGTGGCGTTCGAGCACCGTGCCCGATCCTTCCAGCAATTCGGCGCAGCGGATCTCGCCCGCGCGGCCCGTCTGCGCCGCCAATGCCATCAGCACTGCGCCGGCCGGCCCTAGGAAGGGGCGCAACCTTGCGAGAGTCGAGTCTTGCATACTTCTCCGTCCGGTATACTTCACCTGAAACGACAAGAAAGCGAGAGTTTAGATTGGAAATGCAATTGACTGGGTTGGGCATGGAGGAAGCCCCTCGCGGGGAGTCTCTCAGCCACGAGATTCTGCGCGACATGCCAGGCCTGCAGCTACAGTTGGCGAGGGTGACCCGAGACCGCGAACTCGCCGCGGACATATTGCAGGATGCCGTCGTCACTGCACTGCAAAAGCTGCGGGCGGGTGAGATTTCGGATCGGGCCCAGCTTGACGGCTATGTGTATCGGGTTGCGCTGAATCATTTCCGCAATCATCTGCGCAAGGACAAGTCCCACGTCTCGGACCGGGACGCCCCGGCGGCCTTGGCCGACACCGCTGCGCGGGAGCTGCCCGAATCGCTGGGACAGGCGCAGTGGGCGAGAGTCGCGAAGCAGCTGCTCAATGAGATCAGGCCGGCCCGCGACCGGGAGCTGCTGGTGCGGTTCTATTTGAACGAGGAGAGCAAGGAGCAGATCTGTGAGGACTTCGGGTTGTCGGACTTGCACTTCAACCGCGTGCTCTTTCGGGCCCGCAGCCGCTTCAAGGAGCTGCTCAGGCGCCGTGGACTGGGAAGATCGGATTTTTGGGCAATTGCGTTTATACTCTTTATCCCCTAATGGACTGGTAGGTTAAGCATGGATCGCTTACAAATCGACGCCGAGCACGTGATAGCCCGATATCTTGCGGGGCAGTTGAGTCGTGCCGAAGAGGATGGGTTCGAGGACTACGCGGCCAGCCATCCGGAAATATTCCGGGAGGTCGAGTCGACCCTGCGAATGAAGGAGGGTCTTGCGGTGCTGCGCGACCGGGGCGAGCTGCAAGCGCTGCTGCGCGAGCCGGATTGGCGGCCGTCATTGGCGGCGGCGGCCGCGGCGGTTTTTGTGGTGCTCGGCCTGGGTCTCTGGACCTGGCGTCACGCGGCCGCACCCATCGCTCCGGTGCTCGCGGGACTGCCGGGGTTCGTCGGCCGTGACAGCGGTTCCCTGCCGGTGTTCGCGAGCTATACGCTGCTTCGATCCCGCGGCGAATCTTCGGACATCCAAATCCGGCTGCCGGCGCAACGGGCTGCGATCCAGATCCGAATACTGCCATCCGTGTTCGTCATGGGTGGCCGCTATCGCGCCAGTCTGCACCGTGTCGAGGCGGACGCGGATTACGTCGTGGTGCGCGAAATCGACGGCCTCGAAGCGGGCGCCGATCGGTTCGTGACCCTGTATCTGGATTCCGCGCAATTGACGCAGGGCCGCTACGAGATCTCGCTGGCGCAATCGGATTCCAGCGTGCCGTCCGAATCGGATCGGTTCAGCATTCGCGCCGAGTAGCGGCGCGCCGAGCCTTGAGCAGGCGGCAACGACGCAGCAGTTATTGCTTGGTCGCAGCCTGTGCCGCTTTGGCATTCGCCTTGGCGGCGTCATAGTCCGCATCGGCCTGCTGCTTGCACATCTTCTGTGCATCGCCGCTCTGCGCGTTGCACTGGGCAAGGGCGATGTTGTGATCGCCGTCCGCCTTGGCCAGCGTAATGTTATAGGCGTCCTTGCCAGCCGCGTTGTTAAGATCGGTCATCTTGTCGGCCACCTTGTCGGCGTCCTTGGCGATGTCCTTCTCCGCAGCAGTCTCGCTCTTTGCCACATCGTTCGAAGCCTTCTGCTCGGCATTCGCAACGTCCTTGGCAACGGTGTCCGGTGACTTCGCATTATTGCACCCGGCAGCACATAGCATCGCCAGTGCAATCGCAGATATGGATGGTGTCCGCATTGTTTTCCCCATAGTTCGTCAGGATCCAAAGTATAGGAGTGGTGCGGGAGCAGGGATGTCGTCCGCAGGGGGCCGGATTCTGTAGGGAGAGTCCCACAGAGCAGCTCGAGCGCGGGGCCTTAGCGGCGCGTGGGCTTTGCTTGCGCGCGCGTGATGCGCTTGATTGCATCGACCAGCGGGCGCGCGCCCTGCGCATAGCCCTTCCAGGGCTTGGTTGCAGCGAGCAGGCGAGGCGCGCTGCGCAGCGTGAAGGCCAGCGGTACAAGCCCCTTTTTGACCTCGCGCCAGTCGATCGGCATGGACACGGGCGCGGCCTCGCGGGCGCGCGGCGACAGTACCGCGACCGCCGTCGCCATGCGGTCGTTACGCAAATAATCCAAGAAGATCCGCCCGGAGCGCTGACTCTTCGACATGTTGTCTAGATACAGGCGGGGGCTGTCCTGCGCCATCTGGGCGCACAGCAGGTGCGCAAAATTCTTCGCCACGGGCCACTGGACGGCTCGCTTGCCCGTGCTCAGCGGCGTCACCACATGCAAACCCTTTCCACCCGTGGTCTTGCAGAAAGAAACCAATCCCACCCGGGTCAAGCGCTCGCGGATCTCGAGCGCGGCCGCGATTACTGCGGCGAACTTCACATCCGGGGCGGGATCCAAATCGAATACCAGCCGCCCGGCGACTTCCGGGTCGTTGGGCGCGCAATTCCAGGGATGCAATTCCAGCGTGCCGATTTGCGCGACCGCGGCCAGGCCTTGCACCCGGTCGATCTGCACATACGCCGCGCGATCGCCACGCACCTTGACGGAATCGAGCAGCGCCGACATGCCCGGCATGGCGTGGCGCTGAAAAAAGTGCTGCCCGCCGATGCCCTCGGGTGCGCGCACCAGCGAGCAGGGCCGCCCGGTGAGATGCGGCATCATCCAGTCACCCACTTCCTCGAAGTAGCGCGCCAGATCAAGTTTGGTCAGCGGCGAGCCGCCGGGATCGGGCCAAAGCACCTTCTCGGGGTGCGAAATTGCCACACCCATGACCGAGGATCCCATTACCGTTGCTGCGCGGCGGCGGGGTTCGGCGGCGGCGTTGCCGGTCTCTGCCACCACCTCCTTCGTATCCTTATCCTCGCGCAGGCCCTTGAAGGACGCTTCGCGAATCATCCCCGCGCCGGTCCAACCCGCGAATTCGATCTCGGCCACCAGCGCGGGCTTGAGCCATCGGACATTGGCCTGCTTGCGCGGCGCATTTTCGCCTCCGAAGGGACTGGTCTCGCGGGTCAGGGCTGTCAGGCGCGGCAGCAGGTGCTTCGCCACCGAGCGGCCGAAGCCCGTGCCGATGCGGCCGATGTATGCCAAGCGGCCCGCGCGCCTAACGCCGGCGAGCAGCGATCGCACGCTGCCGTCCTCGGTGGTCCAGCCGCCGAGGATCACTTCCTGGCCCGGCCGGCATTTGGTTTTCACCCAGCTCTCGGTGCGACCCGAGCGGTACGCTGCATCGAGTTTCTTCGACACAATGCCCTCGAGGCCCATCTGACGGGCCGAGGCCAGCACCGCGTCCGCGTTTGAATCCAGATGCGCGACATAGCTGATCCGGCCGCCGAGCTCGCTACCCTTAAGCAGCGCTGCGAGCCGGCTCTTGCGATCCTCTAACGGCAGGCTGCGTAAATCCTCGCGCCCCTCGAACAGCAGGTCAAAGGCGTAGTACACCAGTTCAGCTGATTTCTGCTGCGACAGCGCGGCCTGCAGCGCGGGGAAGCTCGGCAGGCGCTTCTTGTCCAGCGCCACCACCTCACCGTCGATCAGGCAGTCGGGCAGCGATTGCGCGGCCTTGGCGATGGCGGCGAATCGTTCGGTCCAATCCAGGCCCTTGCGCGTGCGCAGTACGGCGCGGCCATCCTCGACGCGAAGCTGCGCGCGATAGCCGTCGAGCTTGATCTCGTGCACCCAGTTGGCTGTGCCCGGTGGGCTGTCTTTGGGCGTACACAGCTGCGGCTGGACGAATTGCGGAATGGCGCGCGCCTTCGCGCGCTTCGGGAGCGCGGACTCGCCGGCGAGCATGAAGGGTTTTGGGCTCTTGCCCTTACCCGCGGCGATCTGCGCCATGCTGCGGCCCGAGGCGACCGAACGATCTTCCTCGAGCAAGGAATCGGCGTCGCCGGGTTTGGCGGCGGCATCCCGGTGCTTGATCAACAGCCAGTTGTTGCGCTTGCTGCCGCCGAAGCGGTCGCCGCGCATCCGCACCAGCACCCAGCTCCCCTGCAAGCGGCTGCCGTCCAACGTGAACTTCAGATCGCCCGTGTCGAGCGCCGCCTGCACCGGCAGCGGGCCCTCGGGACTCCAGAATCCGCGGTCCCATAACTGCACTGTGCCGCCGCCGTATTCCCCGGCGGGAATCGTGCCTTCGAAATCGCCGTAATCGAGTGGATGATCCTCGACCTCCACGGCCAGGCGCTTGGTCATGGGATCCAGGGAGGGCCCGCGGGTGATGGCCCAGGACTTGAACACGCCCTGCCATTCCAGTCGCAGGTCGTAATGCAGTCGCCGCGCGGCGTGCTTCTGCACCACGAAGCGCAGCCGCGCCGAGCCGGCCACTCGCTGCGCGCCGCTGGGTTCGGAGGTCTTGGTGAAATCGCGCTTTTTCCGATAGACGTTGAGCGCGCGCTTAGCCATGGCTCAAGCGCCTTGCCTGTCCGTGACCCGCCGGTACGCGAGCAAGTGGCGCAGCGAGGATTTGGCATCTTGTGCGCGTTCATACAGGCGCGCGAGATTGAAATGCGCATCGGCGAACTCAGGATCGAGCGCGAGGGCTCCCCGGTAGGCGCGGATGGCATCGGGCTCCCGTCCCAGATCCTCGAGCAGCACGGCGTGATTGAATGACAGCAAGGGATCTGCCTGGGGGGCCGTGCGATAAACGTGCTGCGCCTCGGCCAATCTGCCGGCCAGGTGCAGGAGCCGGCCCAGATTAATCCGCGCTTCCACGTAGTTCGGGTCGGCGTTGAGGCAGGCCGCATACAGCTCGCGCGCCTGCAGCGCATCGGCGTCCTCGAGCGCGATGGCCCGGGTGTAAAGTTCGTCGGCGGATTGCTTCGCGGGCGCGGGCGGTGCCTGGGTTGAGACGCTTAAGACGCTGCGGTTGATCAGGTGCAGGCGGCCTTTCTCTTCGACGATCTCGAGCGCCAGGGCGTACTGGCCGGAGTCGGACTCGCGCAGCGTGCCGGCCTCGCGAATGGCGATGCGATTACCGAGTGCGGTGAGCGAGAGCTTGTTGAGCGCCGCGCCGCTCGGCAGAGCCGAGCGCAGTTCCTGCAAGGTACGGTTGATCCGGCGCGGGGAGATCTTCGCGGCGCGCAGGGCACTGGCGGTGCGCAGCACCACCAGGTCGTGGAAGGAGTAGTGCAGGCGGCCGGAGCGCCTGACTGGATGGATGTTGCCTGCGCGCGCTAGGGCGCGTACGGCGGAGGCCGGAAGCCCGAAAAGCCGCTCGAGGTCCTTCGTGCCGTAGGCATGCATCTCATCGACGAGCGGATTTGCGCGATGAGGAGTGCGCTGCCGCGCGCTTCGGCGCCTTGCGTTCCTTCAGATCCGCCGACTTCGGCCCGCGCGCATCGATGCTGGCCCGCAGGGCGTCGATCAAGTTGATGACATTGCCGCCGCCCTTGATGGCGACCGGGGCCTCCGCCATCGAGACCTCCTTGCCGTCGACCTTCTTCTGGATTGCCGCTTGCACCCGCGCGCGATGCTCATCCGCATATTCATTCGGATCGAAGCGCTTCGCGGCCAGATGATCGATGAGTTGCTGCGCGAGCTTCAACTCCGGCTCGGACACCGACGCGGGCTCGATCCCCAGGTCCTTCAGATCGCGGACCTCGGCTTTGAAATGCAGCTGATGCATCGCAAGCCCGTCCTCGATCGGCCGGATCACGACGATGTGCTCCTTGCCGCGCGAGATCCAGCGGCCGACCGCGCACTGTTTCGCCTTGCGCAGCGCCGTGGCGAGCAACGTATAGGGTTTGCCGGCGCCCTTGTCGGGCGCCAGATAATAAGTGCCGTCGAAATACAGCGGATCCACGCTCTCCAGCGGCACGAACTGGCCGATGTCGATGGAGTGGCTGGTCGCATCTTCCAGCGCCTTCAACTCCTCGGGACTGAACATCACATACTGGTCTTTGGCGAATTCATAACCCTTGACCATGTCGGAGCGTTCAACGATCTGTCCATCGTTGACGGCAACGTATTGTTGCTTTACCCGCGAGCCGTCTTTTTGGCGCAGCAGATTGAACGACAGCCGCTCGGAGGACACGGTTGCCGAATACAATTTGACGGGAATGGCGACCAGTCCGAAGGACACGGTCAGCGAAGCAATCGAGCGAGCCTGTGTAGCCATAAGTCACAATCCCTCAATACGGCCAATGCGGTCAATCGCAGAACTATAGTGAATAAGTGCGCGTAACACTCTCGATTGTCTACGCTTTAGTGCCTAGGGTAGGAAGAAGCGGCGGTAGTTTCAAGTCTTGATCCTACCGCCGACAAGGAAATCCCTGCTAATACAAAGGGATAGCTACGGGAAACAACAAATTTGGGGGGCTTCCAGCATCAACAGCCCCATCTGCCCCGTTTGCGTCCCATCCACCTCGAGCGCAATGGCATGGGCGGCGCCGATCGCGAAGTAGGCGTAACTGCCCGAGCTCTGCAGCGCAATGGCATTGAGGCCATCGAGCGCCAGCGCGCCGGTGGAGCTGTTGGCACTGCCGGTCAGGCTGACATTGGGCGTGAGCGCGATGCTGGCATCGGGATTCTGCGCGGTGTAATCGGTATAGCCGAACACGGACCCGGAGGCCACCGTGACCGGGCCGACCGCGCTCCACGCCGGGTTGTTGATATTGGAACTCCAAAAGCCCTGCGCGGCGAGCGCAAAGGCGGCCCCCAACGCGGGGCTTGGGACGAGCTGTGAGTAGGCCACTCCGCCGCTGACTTCAATGTTGTCGACTCCGAGCACCAGCGCGTTGCCGTTGCCATCCAGATAGAGCTCGAAGCTCAAGGGATTGGGAATCAGCGAGGAAGACACATTGGTGATGCTCACCCGGCCGTTGGATGCCACGGTGTAGGTGCCGCCGCTGATCGGCGAACTGAATGCGGAGACGATGTCGTTGAGCGCGACCGTGCCGCTGACGCTGCCGGTCGCGTTGATTGCGAAACTTCCGGCCAATTGCAGTACGCCGTTGGCGTCCTCGCCCGAGGCGCCGAAGGCATAGGAGGCGCCGCCGACACTGGCACTGGTCGATGTGAATGTCCCGGTGTTGACGCCCTGGCCCAAGGCCATGCCGCCGGTGGTGGCGTTCAAGTTGTCGGGCTGACTTTCGATGAGCTGGATCTGATTGATGCCGATGATGTAGCCCGTCAATATGAAGGAGGGCACGCCCGAGCTCGAGCTGGGTACGAGGGTGAATGCGACCCGGCCGAACGAGTCGGGCAGCGTCACCGTGCCCGACGCGAAGCTCTGGTTCTGCAGCACGCTGTTACCGCCGTCATTGAGGTCGAACACACTGCCGCTCACCGTCAATGCCGTGCCGCCGACATTGAGGATGCCGCCGATTCCGATGGCATTGGCGAAGGCGGATCCATCCTGGCCGGACACGTAGAAGGCGTAACCGCCGGCGGGCGCAGCCGTGCCGGTCTGGATATCGATGGAGCCGGTGCCGGTCGCGGAGGCATCGTACTCGCAGATCAGCACCCGCCCCGTGTAGGCCACGGTTCCGCGCAGCGTTTCGATGCCATTCACGCCGATGGATGAGTCGCCGGTGTTGAGCACGACTTGGATGTTGCCCCCAACCTGGGAGAGGCTCGAGCCCGAGGCAACGAGGGTGTCGGTGGCAATGCCGGCAGCATCGGTGAAGTCCTGTTCGCCGCCGGTGATGGCGCCGTTGGACACGCTGAACGCGCCGGCGACGAAGTACGGGCCGTTCGCGTCCTGACCGGCGAGATGGTAGACATACGTTCCGTTGGCGAGGACAGGCGCTGCGGGCTGGGTCGTTGGGGTGATGGTGATCGTCGTCGCCGCAGTCTGACCCGTGCTGGTGACGGATTTGGCGACGATGGTTACGCTATCAGGGCTCGGGACCGACGCCGGAGCCGTGTAGGTGGTCGCCGCCCCGCTCGCGGTGGAGGCCGGCGAGACGCTGCCGCACTGAGTGCTGGCGCACTGAACGGTCCAGCTGACTCCGGCGTTGGCGCTGTCATTGACGACGGTCGCGGTCAGCGAGGTGGTAGCACCCACGGCGACCGTGGAAGGCGGCACCGATGCAAAGCTCACCGAAATTGCCTCGGCGGGCGGCGGCGGGGGCGGATAGTAGGACCCGTTCGGGCCGCCGCCGCAGGCAGCCAGTTCCAATGCCAGGACTGCCGTGCCGAGAAGCAGGGATGAGCGAGTGTTCATTGCAGACCTCCCGCGGACGCATTCGTGCCCAGGCGAGTTTTGGCGCCGTTGTTCGCTCGCGGATGAATCAGAAATCCGTGTTCGTTTCGAATATTGATTGAATGGCCCGCGACGGTGAGGGTGCGGGTCAGCAAATATTGAGTGCCGTCGATCGATCGCGTGACTCCCGAAAGCTGTACCGCCGCACCCTTCACGATGGCGTGCTGCACTTCCGCCGACACATAGGAGCCCAGGCTGGCATCGATGACACCGTTAGGACCGTTCACCAGCAGGTGAAGTCCCGCGGGGCTGCCGGCGATGTGGCCGGCAACGAGCTGATCGATGGTGCCGGTGAAGTTGGTTTCGCGCGCCGCTGAATACCCCATGAGCTGGGTTTCCGCCGCGCTCGCCGGCAGCCAGCAGGCAACGGCGCTCATCAGCACTGCGCAGAGTGCGAATCGGTGTGTCTTTTGCATATCAAACTCCCCCACATGAACGGGCAGCGTACAGCTAAACGACCGAGCCGGTATCCGGGTTGACAGCCATTCCCCAAAACGCTCGCGCGATACCCCTGTAGACTTATTCCCCATGATCCTTGCCCTGTCCACCTGGCCTGAAATCGAGTCCTGGCTGCGCCAATCCAAAACGGTGGTGGTTCCCATCGGCTCGAACGAGCAGCACGGGCCCACCGGCTTGCTCGGCACCGACTGGCTATGCCCCGAGATCATTGCGCATGAGGCCCACCGGCGCGGCGGCGACATCCTGGTGGGGCCGACCTTCAATGTTGGTATGGCGCAGCATCATCTGGGTTTCCCCGGCACCATTTCGCTGCGGCCCTCGACCTTCCAGTCCGCGATCTGCGACTGGGTGGACTCGCTCGCCCGCCACGGCTTCGAGCGCATTTATTTCCTCAATGGCCACGGCGGGAATATCGCCTCGATCGAGGCCGCCTTTTCCGAGGCCTACGCCAAGTACTCGTTTGCTACGCAAACCTGCCGCTTCATGCTCAAGCTCCGAAGCTGGTGGCAGTTGCCCGGCATCGGAACGTTGGCCGAGGAGATGTTTCCCACCGGGCACGGCTCGCATGCCACACCCTCGGAAATCGCCATCACGCAGAGCGCCTTTCCGGCCAGCATTAAAATCGCGGCCTGCACGCCGCAGGTTGCCCCGACAGGCCCGATCCGCGACGCCCTGGATTATCGCGCCCGGTTCCCCGACGGCAGGATCGGCTCGGATCCCTTGCTGGCCACCCCGGAGAAGGGTGCGCGCCTGATCGCAAGCTGCGCCGCGGCGCTCATCCAGGACCTTGCGGAATTCTCCCACGAGCACTTCCTGGTCCAGGCTTAGATCGGCAGACGCCGCACGGCGCACCCACTCGCGGTGCTACCACCGATAGTTTACTGAGAGTGCCAGCACCCGCTGCGTGCTGTTCTCGGTGATCGGGCTCACATCCGGGCTGCCCTTCAGCTTGGTGAGAGCGGCGTCCAGATTGAGCAGCCAGTGTTCCGTGAGGCAGCGGGTCGCGCTGAAGCCTACTCCCACGGACGCTTCGCCGGGATGCGGATTGAACGCCGGATGGCCGGAAGCCAGCGCCTGGGCCGGCGACACCCCGTACTCGCTCTGCAAGTAGTGATGATCGGCGAAGGTGATCGACGGGCCGGCAAACATGACGAACTTCTTTGAGCTTCCGGGCAGCGGCGTATACAGGCCAATATCGCCCACCGCGCCGTTCGCGCCGCCCAACAGCTGTCTGGCATCCACCCGAAGTATCAACGGAAACTTCTTGGAGAGCACATAGGAGGCGAACACCTTGGCCGCGGGGGCAGGCTGGATGTTGCCCATCCCGGTGAGATCGCCATAGTCGTCGCGCTCCTTTCGGCCTAGGTCATAGGCGAGGGCAACGCCGACGCGGTAATAAGGGCCGCGCAGAACGTTGACTCCGAGCCCGTCGCCGGTGCTCAAGAAGGCGATGTCCTTGTATTGAATGTTGACGACCGGGCCGGCCTGGACTTTATCGGCGCGGGCGCCGTTGAACACGGGAGCGACGTCCGCCGCCAGTCCCGCGATTTCGCGCCAGTCGGGCAGATCCGGCTGGAATAATCTCGCCAGGATGATTCCGCCGGAATACTGCCATTCCTGCAAGGGCGAGGGGGTCTGTGATAACGCCAGGCTCGGAGCGAAGGCCCAAGACATCAAGAATAGAAGGCCGATTCTGTGCTGAATTGTCTTTGCTCCGCGCGCGTCGTCGCGCCTATGAGGTCCCGGACCAGCCGGGTTCGTGCTTTTTGCCGGCATGCGCGCCATCCATGCTGGACGCCGTCGAGCGCGGTGTCGGCCGCGCTCGAGCCGGCGCGGCTGCGCGCGCCGGCGCGGTGGCGCGAAGCTTCATGTTCCGCGGGTTCGCCGTTTGAGCATCGGTGGCCGCCAGCTGACGCTCTGCCTCCAGCCAATCCTCATCGGCCGAACCTTCAGGACGGCCGCGGGCCTCCCAAAGCAGGTAAGCCAGAATTTGAATGTATTCATGATCGTTATGCATGGGAATCCCTCCAAGAGGGGATGCTGAACATTGGGGATCCAATGCATCCAAAAGTAGAGTGCGCGCGCGGTTGGGGAAAGGGTTAAGGGACCGGAATGCTCGTCAGTAAAGTCCTACGTGATGCGCGTCACATATTTTGCCCTGGCCCGCGCTGCTTCGATTTCCCGATCGCGCGGATCGGCCGAGGTCACCAGCGACCCGATCAACGCGCGCGCCGCTGCCGCGACCTCCTCGACCGCTTGATCGAAGGCCGCCCGGTTAGCCTTGGACGGATGCGTGAAACCGCTCAGCTTGCGTACGAACTGCAGCGACGATGCCTTGATTTCTTCCTCGGTCGCCGGCGGCTCGAAATTGAACAAGGTCTTGATGCTGCGGCACATGGCGGCTCCTTAGGGTAGGTGGCAACATGATATCCGTGCAGGCGCCGATCCCAAGCTAATTCGATGCGCGCATCGCGGCCGCTTCGCGCTCCTGCAGTTCGCGCCACTGGATCTTGCCGCTGCCCGACTTGGGCAGACTGTCCACGAAGGCAACGATGCGCGGCACCTTGTAGGCTGCCATCTGTTCGCGGCACCACTCGGTCAGCGCTGCGGCAGCCACGCGTCCGCGAAACTCGGGCCGCAATACCACCAGCGCCTTCACGGTCTGGCCGCGATGTCCATCCGGGGCGCCGATGACGCAGGCCTCGAGCACGGCCGGATGCTGATACATCAGCGACTCGACCTCGCTCGGCCACACCTTGAATCCCGAGCAGTTGATCATGCGCTTGATGCGGTCGACCATGAAGAAATAGCCTTCCTCGTCGACTCTGCCGAGATCGCCGGTGCGCAAGAATAGCTTGCCGTCGATCTCGACGAACGCCGCGGCGCTGGCTTCGGGCTTGTTCCAGTAGCCCAAGAACACCTGCGGGCCGTGAGTGACGATCTCGCCGACCTCGCCCGGCGGCAGTTCGCGCAAGCTCGTGGGATCCACGACGCGCGAGTCCACGCCGTAGATCGGAATCCCCAAGCATTGCGGCTTCACGCGATCGGGCGGGTTGAGGTGCGAGGGCGAGATGGTCTCGGTGAGGCCATAGCCCTCGCAGTAGCTGATGCCGCGATTTTTGAGCCGCAGCGACACCGCGGCCGGCATTGCGGCGCCCCCGCCCGACAGTCTGACGATCGACGACAAGTCGTACCGATCGATATCGGGATTCATGAAAAAATCCTGAACCATGGTCGGGACGGCGGTCCAGCCGCCGATCCGATAGCGCTGCACGCAGTGCGCCGCGACCGCGCGGTCCCAGCGTGGCAGCAGCACCACGGTGTTGCCGTTGAAGATCGGGCCGTTCATGCTGCCCTGCATTCCGGTGACGTGAAAAAACGGCGCCACCGCCAACAGGGTCAGCTCCGGCTGCGTGCGGAACCAGCGCATCGAGGCCACCAGGGTGTGCATCGCAGTGCGATGGCTGTGCATGCAGCCCTTGGCCTCGCCGGTGGTGCCCGAGGTGTAGGGCATCACGCATAGATCGTCAGGCCCGGCAGTCAGCGGCCCGGGAGATAAAGCGCTCGCCAGCACCTCGCTCCACGCAGCGAGACCCGGGTGCGAGGCTAGCTGTGCGCGCGGCGCCGAGATGAATTCGGGCACCGCCAGTTCGGTCGTATTCTTCAGATAGTCCGCATAGGCCGCGACGATGACATGCTTAAGCTCGCCGCTGCCCAGCAGCGGCTCGACGCGTGCATACAGTTCCTGCGACACGATGGCGGTGACGGCGCCCGCGTCCTTCGCAGCGCGCAGGAATTCCTGCGTGAGGTACATGGGATTGAGCGGGACCACGACGGCGTTGGCGCGCAATATCCCGTAGTAGGCGATGACGAACTGCGGGCTGTTCTGCATGAACAGCGCCACCCGGTCGCCCTTGCGTACCCCGCAGCGCTGCTCCAGGTAACCCGCGATGCGCGTCGCTTCCTCGACCAGCTGCGCGAAACTGATGGGCGTGTCGTAATAAATCAGGGCGGGCTTGTGCGGATAACGCCGCGCGGACACTTCGGCATTGTAGAAGAGATTGGTGGCCGGCACGTCGAGTTCACGCGGCGTCTCGGCCGGCCAAAATTCGAAGTGCTTGTTCACTTCACGACGCTAGGAAGCCGGCCAAAAGCCGATCACAGCACTTCGAACAGGCCCGCTGCGCCCTGGCCGCCGCCGATGCACATGGTCACGACGACCAGCTTGGCGCCGCGGCGCTTGCCCTCGATCAGCGCATGACCCGTGAGCCGGGCGCCGCTGACGCCGTAGGGATGACCGACGGCAATGGCGCCGCCGTTGACGTTGAGGCGCTCGTCCGGGATTCCCAGCTTGTCGCGGCAGTACAGCACCTGGCAGGCAAAGGCCTCATTGAGCTCCCATAGGTCGATGTCGCTGACCTTGTAGCCGGCGCGCTCGAGCAGCCGCGGCACCGCGTACACCGGGCCGATTCCCATTTCGTCGGGTTCGCAGCCGGCGACGGCGAAGCCGCGAAACAATCCCAAGGGCTCAAGGCCGCGCCGCTCGGCGAGCTTGGCATCCATCAGCACGCAGGCGCTGCTGCCGTCCGAGAATTGGCTGGCATTGCCCGCCGTGATCACGCCCCCGGGCAGCGCCGGCCGGATCTTGCTCACGGCCTCGAGCGTGGTATCGGCCCGAATGCCCTCATCTTGGTCGATGGTGACTTCGCGCGTGCGGATGGCGCTCGACTCCTTGTCGATGACGCCCATGACGGTGGTCATGGGCACGATCTCGTCCTTGAACTTGCCGGCGGCCTGCGCGGCCGCGGCGCGCAGCTGGCTGCGCACTCCGTATTCATCCTGCGCCAGCTTGGGGATCTGGTAGCGCTTGGCCACGGTTTCGGCGGTCTGCAGCATGGACCAATACAGCGTCGGCTTGTGCTCGAGGATCCACGGGTCCGCGCGCATATGCGTGTTGAGCTCATTCTGCACGCAGGAAATGCTTTCCAGGCCGCCAGCCACCATCACCTGTGCGCCCTCCGTCATGATGCGCTGGCAGGCGAGCGCAATGGACTGCAATCCGGAACTGCAAAAGCGATTGATGCTCAAGCCCGCGGTGCTCACCGGCAAGCCTGCGCGCAGCGCGACCGCGCGCGCGATGTTGCCGCCGGTGGTGCCCTCGCCGAAGGTCGAGCCGATAATCACGTCCTCGACTTCGGCCGGATCGATGCCGGCGCGCGCCACCGCGTGCTGTACGGCATGCGCGCCGAGCGTGGCGCCGTAGGTCATGTTGAAGGCGCCTTTCCAGCTCTTGCCGAGCCCGGTGCGCGCCGTGGAAACGATGACGGCCTCGGTCACTTTGATCCCTTGTATTCGCTGAAGCTGATGTTGTCGCGCGCCAGCCGCCCGAGCAGCGGCGCCGGAGTCCAGAATGCCGTATCCGCGCCCGGCGCGGCCGCGATGCGCCGCAAGGCGCGTGCGACCTCGCCCAGTCCGACTTGTTCGGCATAGAACATCGGGCCGCCGCGGAACGCGGGGAACCCATAGCCGTTCAGGTAGACCACGTCCACATCCGAGCTGCGTTGCGCGATGCCTTCCTCGACGATGCGCGCACCTTCGTTGATCAGGGCATAGATGCAGCGCTCGACGATTTCGGCATCGCTCACCTTGCGCGGCGCGATGCCCTTCTGCGCCCGGTACTTCTCGATCATGGCGCTCACCTCGGGATCGGCAATCGCTTTGCGCGCGCCGGCCTCGTAACGGTACCAGCCGGCGCCGGTCTTCTGGCCGAACCGCCCCGCCGCGCACAGCACATCCGCCACTTCGGAGAAATCGCGGCCGGGAAATTCCGCCGCGCGGCGTTTGCGCACCGCCTCGCCGATATCCAGCCCCGCCATGTCGTTCATGCGGAACGGGCCCATGGCCATGCCGAATTTTTCCAGCGCCGCATCCACCTGCGCGGGCAGGGCGCCGGCCATGATCAGGTCGTTGGCCGCATCGCCGTAGCGCGCCACCATGCGATTGCCGATGAAGCCATCGCATACGCCGGACACCACGGCCACCTTGCCCACTTTCTTGGCGAGCGCCATGGCGGTGGCCAGCACCTGCGGCGAAGTCTTGGCGCCGCGCACCACCTCGAGCAGGCGCATGACATTCGCCGGGCTGAAGAAGTGCAGGCCGATCACATCGGCAGGCCGGCGCGTGAATTGCGCGATCGCATCGAGATTCAGAGCCGAGGTGTTGGAGGCGAGAATCGCGCCCGGTTTGGCCACGGCATCCAGGCTGTTGAAGACTTTTTCCTTGACTTCCATGCTCTCGAACACCGCCTCGACGATCAGATCCGCCTCCTTCAGAGGGGCGTATTGCAAGGTCGGCGTGATGAGCGACAGGCGCTTCTCCAGCGCCGCCTCGCTGAGCGTGCCCTTGCGCAAGGCTCCCTGGTAATTGCGGCGAATGGTGGCCAGTCCCCGGTCCAGCGCTTCCTGCGAGGTTTCGAGCAGCGCCACCGGCAAGCCGGCATTGATGAAGCTCATGGTGATGCCGCCGCCCATGGTGCCCGCGCCGATCACCCCGACCTTCTCGATCGGGCGGGTGGGCGTCGAGTCCGGCACATCGACGATGTGCGATGCGGCGCGCTCGGCTTGAAAAACGTGCCGCAGCGCCAGCGATTCGGGCGATACCATGAGCGCGCTGAACAACTCGCGCTCGCGCTTGATGCCGGCGTCGAACGGGCCCAAGGCCGCCGCGATGGCCTCGATGCACGCCAGCGGCGCCGGGTACGGTCCCGCGACGGCTTTGACGGTGTTGCGCGCGAATTGCAGGAACGCCTCCGCGTTCGGCAGATCGATGCGCAGGTCGCGCACGCGCTTGAGCGGGCGCTTCTCCGCGATGACGCCGCGCGCGAATTGCAGCGCCGCTGCCAGCAGATCGCCGTCCGTGAGCAGATCGAACAGGGCGGTTTTCTTGAGCTTCTCGGCAGCGATCGGCGTGCCGCTCACGATCATGTTGAGCGCGGTTTCGATGCCGACCGCGCGCGGCAGACGCTGCGTTCCGCCGGCGCCGGGCAGCAGGCCAAGTTTCACCTCCGGCAGCCCGACCCGCGCATTCACGTGAGCTACCCGGTAGTGGCAGGCCAGGGCCACCTCCAGGCCGCCGCCCATGCAAATGCCCTCGATCGCCACGATCACCGGCTTCGCGCAGTCCTCCAGGATCTGGATCATCGTGCGCAGGTCGGGGTCGGCGGACGCCTTCGGGGTGCCGAATTCGCGAATGTCGGCGCCACCGGAAAAGCCCTTGCCGGAGCCGATCAAAATCACCGCTCCGACGCCTGGATCGGACTCGGCACGCGCCACTCCCGCCACAATCAGCCCGCGCATCTCGACGCCAAAGCTGTTGACCGGCGGATTGTCGAGGCGCAGAACCGCTACGCCGCCCGTGACTTCATAATGCACTGTTGCCATGGCATTAGTTTAACCCGAGGCGCGTAAAACCCGCAGCTTGCTGTCGACATCTTCCTTGTTCAGGTAGGCGCCGCAAAGCCGCCGAATGCCCTGATACGCATGGCGGCCATGCAAGGTGCGCCAGTTGTCGAACAGCAGCGCCGTGCCCGGCGCGAGCCGCATGGAGATTTCATTCGCGGGGTCGTTGATCAGGCGGTTGAATAGCTTCAACGCCCGATAGAAGGCGTTCATACGCGGTGTCGGCAGCCGAAACGGCGCCCGGTCGTAGTTGTTGTACGCGATCTGCACCAGATCGCCGTTGTGATCCAAGCGGATCACCGGGTGCTCGGCGCGCAGATGCACGCCGTCGCCCAGATAGTGCGCCGGCACCTTCACGCTGGCCAATGTTTGAAAGGCGATGGGGTCGGCCTGGCGGATTTGGTCGGCTACCTTGAAGCCATCGACCAGCGTGCTCTCGCCGCCGCTGCCGTCGAATTGCAGGCAGTGAAACATCTGGTAGCCGGGCGAATCGATGCTGTAGGTGCCGTCCGTGTGGGGACCGATCGCCGCCGAGGTGTATGCGGTGTCCTTGAACGCCAGATTGGCGGTGAAATCCCACATGCCGCCGAATATGGTCTGGCGCACGTAGCCGATTCGCCGGACCAACGCTTCGGTGGCTTCGAGGGTCTGAGGCACGCCGCTCGCCAGGGCAAACCCATATTCCTCGACCTTCGACAGCCAGCGCTTCAGCCCTTCGTTGCTCGACATGATCTCGTCGTGGCTTAACGTGGGAAATTCACCGGCCAGCGACGCGCGATCCCACAGCCGCCGCGGCGGAGCCGCATCAAGGCCGTCGCTGCGGGCGATGTCCCAGAGAAAGGCGGCGGGCAGGGTGCTGCTGCTGCCGTCGTGGCGCCAGACGATCTGCAAGCAGCGCCCGCCGTCGGCGATCTCGAGCTTGGCCGGCGCAATGTCTTCCGGGATCGCAAAGGTGTCGACCTGGCGCTGCAGGGTTTCCGGATTGAGGCTGTGCTGCGCGTGGCAGTGATCGCGCAGCCACATGGCGGAGAAGCGGCCCGCGGGCGCGCCATTCTTCCAGGACACTTCGACCTCGCCGTCGATGAGCCTGACTGCGCTCAAGCTCAGCTCGGCGGCCGGATTTTGCTGGGTGATGGACTCTGGCATGCATATCTCCCTGGCCGTATCGTTGATTGGCCGCATTATTGAACGAGTGTATAGTAGCGGCGATGACCAGGTCAAACGCGGGCGGATTTCCCCCGTATATTGCGCGCGCGAGCTAACTGATGCCGACGCGTGAGCTGCGGCGTTCGAGAGCAAGGACGTCGCGCCATCGACCGGCAAGCGGACCATGGCGCATCTTGCCAAGGCGCCGGCGAACGCCCACGGTCTCAAACCCCAAGGCTCGGTGTAGAGCCACGCTGGCGAGGTTTTCAGGAAAAATCCCGGCTTGCAGGGTCCAAATGGCGTTGGCCTCGGAGCGCTCGATCAATGCGCCCAGCAGTTGTCTGCCGACGCCGCGCCCTTGAGCGTCCGGGCCAACGTACACGCTCACTTCCGCAACACCCGCGTAGACGCAACGGTCCGAGGCGGATGCCAGGGAAGCCCACCCCAGGACAATGCCGCCTGCGAGTGCCACCAGGCTCAAATCATCGAGGCGATGTTGCCGCCACAGGTCCCAAGTTGCCGGCGCCGAGGTCTCAAAGGTCGCATGACCGGTATCGATGCCGGCTTGGTAGATTGCGCTCACCGAACTCCAGTGATCCATCTGCATGGACGAGATGCTCACTGCGTTAAATCCCGGTGCGCGATCAGCCATGGAGGAGCAGGCTCAGCGTCGCGGATTGCCAAAGGATAAACACGCCGAGTGCGATATACACGAACGGAATCAGCAGGCGCGTGTAGCGCCGCACCGGTGCTCCGATCGTGCGATGCTGCGTCAGCCAGTGGGCGAGCTTCAGCCAAAGCGCCGTCATGATCCCGAATACCAGCCCCATGAGGGCGATATCAGGCCCGGACCGCATGGCGAAAAGCGGGATATACACGCTGACATTGTCGCCGCCATTTGCCACGGTCATCGCTATGACGGCGGCAACGTTGGCGTGCTCCACAGCCGATCCTTGACCGGACAATCGCGCACTCGGATCGGGGAAGATGCGCAGCTCCCAGGCGCTTTTTAAGCCCAGCATTATCGGCACCAGGCCGAGCAGGCCGAGCAAGGCCGGGGGCATGATCAGAGACAACCGGGACCCGGCGACACTGACGGCATACAGCATCGCGATGCCGATAAATTGGCCCGCAACGATTTGACGAATGCGAAATCGAGGGTCGGCGAAGAAGCCCAGCAGAACCAGGACGTCGTCCAAATCGGTCGATATGAAAAGACCCACGGCTTGTCCGAGAAGTTCGAGCTCGTGTACCAGATCGATCAGTCCCTTCCCGCCATCAGCTCTTTGTAGTCGGCACGGTCGCGCAGTCTGACGATGTCCGGATCATGCTTCATCCAGGCGAAATTCGCGTAGCCGATGGCGATGGCCTGCCTCAGGGTCTCGACCGCGCGAGGGTATTCAGCCAGGCGCGAATACAGGCAGCACAAATTGTAGAGCATCACCGGGTCGTCCGGGCTTAGTTCAAGTGCGTGCGCGCCCTCGCGCATGGCGTCTTCCTTGCGGCCGGCCTCGGCGAGCACCACGGCGTAGTAACCTCGCGCGCGTGCGTCGTCAGGATTCGGCAGCAGATAGGTCGGCAGCCGCTCCAGCAGCTCATCGCGAATGGCGAGCGCTTCCTGTGTTTGGCCCAAGCCTTCGTAGCACTGCTTCACGTCGAAATGCGCAATCAAAAATGCGGGCTTGAGCTCAGTGACGCGTTTGAACAGCTCCAGCGCCTTGTCGAGTTCGCCGTGCGTGAAATGAATCCGGCCCAGGGTCCAATGCGCGATGAAATCGTCGGGATCGAGCTCGATGGCCTTGCGGCTCGCCGCACGCGATTCGTCGAGCTTGTCGCCGAGGAAGTACGACAGCCCCATGGCGGTATAGGCGGCAGCCAGGTTGTTGTCGTACATCAGCGCCTTGAAGCTCAGCTCCTGCGCGCGCTCGCGATAGGCCATATCGCGCGCGAACAGCCAATACATCTGTCCGTAGGCGCTCGAACAGCCGGCATAGGCGGCGGCGTAACGCGGATCGAGTTCGATGGCCTTCTCGAACAGCTGGATCGCATGTTCGACGCTGCGCTTGGTCAGCCGATACAGATAATCCTGGCCGCGCAAGTACAGATCGTAGGCCTGTGCGTTGACGGTTTGCCGCTTGGTCAGGGTGACCTTTTCCGAGAACGTGAGCTTGAGCTTGAGCGCCTCCACGATCTGCTGCGCCACCTGCTCCTGGATGTCGAAAATATCGTCGAGCTTGCCCTTGTAGGTATCTCCCCAGATCTGCCGGTTGGTCTGCACGTCGACGAGCTGAACCGTGATCCGAACCGAATCCTGAAAGCGGCGCACGCTGCCGCCGACGATATAGCGGGCACCGAGCTCGCTGCCGATGGCGCGAATATCGTGCTTGCGATCCTTGAGCTGCATGGACGCCCAGCGCGAGATCAGATCGATATCGCTGATAATGGACAGGCGCGCGATCAGCTCCTCGGTCAGCCCGTTGCTGAAGTAATCCGTCTCCTGGTCGGGGCTGATGTTGTCGAAGGGCAGCACCGCCAATGCGCCGCGCTCCACCGCTGCCCCGGCGTTGCCGGCCGGCGCGGGACGAGTTTCAGCGACGGCCGGCGAGGGCTTCCTGGCTTCCGCCGGCGGAGCAATCTTCACGCCGACGCGTTCCAGCGAGCGCAGGATGGCCCTTAGGCCCTCGCCGGCATCGCCGTCGGCGAAGTACTCGATGTGCTGAATGCCCGCCAATTGATATTTCAAGGCTGACGGAATCTGCGTCGGCTCGAGATGCACGGGCAGGATGTGGCCCTTGCGCTCGCTGATGAGCACGACTTCCTTGGCGACATTTTGCGAGTGAACGGCCGATTCGGTGACCATCAACAGCAGCACCTTGGCGCCGTCAAGAGCATTGACGATCTGCTCGCCCCACATGGTGGCGCCGTCAATCCCGGTCTGGTCCACCCACACGGATACCCCGGCCGCTCGAAGCTTCGCCGCCAGCTCGAGCACGCGATCCTTGTCACTGCGCGAGTAGCTTACGAAAACCTCTGCCGGCTGGGCCACGGGGATGCCTATTGTTGTCGCAGCATGCGTCCGACCGAAAATCCTAGCATAAAGCGCGCGTTCCGAGGGGCGCCACGGGCGGCGGGCCG
>Ga0302320_10001747_pt1 | contig 52037 bp, 25 predicted proteins | sample Bog_T0_3_FD_202130 | JGI IMG/M metagenome (GOLD analysis project Ga0302320, IMG submission 202130) | Peat permafrost microbial communities from Stordalen Mire near Abisko, Sweden - Bog_T0_3 | ecosystem: Environmental > Terrestrial > Soil > Wetlands > Peat | place: Sweden: Abisko, Stordalen Mire...
CACCGTCAACATACGAACACCTTTACCCATGAGACAATCCCCCTGACATGAGACTATCGCCTTATGTTCGCCTGAACAAGCTAAATAATCATCACCTCGTTTTAATGGTAGCCTGTCTGCCGATGTCGGTTGAGATTCGGTAATGCTTGCTGCTCCGCTGAGCAATCAACAGGTTGAGTTGCTCTGTCGTTGCCTCTTTTGATTCGGATCCGACACGGATGTAAGACGGACCCGCGAAATGCGGACGGAGTTCGCTTCCAATCACGATAACCGCTAGAACTTGGCTCGCGCCGCTGCTGAGGACCCGGGTGATATAGGGAGCGCGAGGGTAGACGCTCTTCAGTTTATTGTTAAGGCTCTTCTGGATAGAATCGAAGTCAATTGTTTTCTGCTCAAATCGCCCATCGTCGTATGCGCCGACATACAGCACACATGGCATCCCGATCGGCGCGGAGTTCGCGAAAGCTACGACCGTCTTAACGCAATCATTTAGATCGCTGGTCGTCTTTCTCTCGACGAAGTGATCCTCTTCGTTGCGCAAACGAGAAAGTAATACATCATCAGACATTTCCACGTTGAAATCCATTGCTGGCCTCCGTTGCAGATATAGGCACGATAGCGCGTACCTTGCGTGCGGCGCTTTACCGGGGCCGACGGGAGAGTTGGACGTTACCTACCCGCCGATCCAGTCCCCGTTCGCTTCGCGCCAAGCCGCTCTGGTATCTGGCGCCGACTTGCCTGATTTGTCGATTCCTTCCCTCTGCATTTTCTCTACTTCGGCAGTTGACTCGCATCCCAGCCGCCGCCGAGCGCCCGCACCAATCCAACACTGGCGATGAATTGCCGGGTCTGCAAATCGAGGTTGGTGCGCTGGTTCTGCAGCAACGCACTCTCTGCCGTGAGAACTTCGAGATAGCCGGTAACACCTCCCTTGTAACGTTGGTTAGAGAGGTCGTACGAGCGCTGGGCGCTGGCCACGGCGCGCTGCTCCACCACCGCCTCGGACTCCAGGATGCGTAGCGCGGAAAGCTGGTCTTCGACATCACGGAAAGCGGAGAGAACCGTGCTCTTGTATCCGGCCGACTGCGCTTCGTAGGTGTGCCGGGCCTCATCGGTAAGGGCGTGGCGCTGGCCTGCGTCGAAAAGAAGCTGCGTAGCCTGTGCTCCCAGACTCCAGAGCGAACTCGGGCCTTGAAACCAGGTCCCGACGTGCAAACTCTCGAAACCGCCTTCCGCGCCAAGACTGATGGAAGGATAGAAGGCACTTTGGGCGACGCCGATCTGGGCGTTGGCAGCCTGCGCGCGGCGCTCGGCAGCGGCGATGTCTGGGCGGCGCTCCAGAAGCTGCGAAGGCACACCCAGCGGGACCGTCGGCAGGGTCAGATCGAGCGGCGAGGCGGGAATGCCAAAGCTGTCCAGCTTCTGATTGGCGAGCGTTCCGATGGCGTGTTCCAACTGCGAGCGTGCGACGCCGATGTCGGCCAATTGGGCGCGAACGGTCTCCAGTTGCGTGTCTGCCTGGGCCACATCGACCGAAGTGGCGATGCCCCCATTGAGACGGCGCTGGGTCAGGTCCAGCTGATGCTCCAGGTCTGCGACGGTCGCTTGCAGCAACTTGCTCTGGGAGTCGAGACCCCGCAGTTGAAAGTAGTCGGCTGCCATCTCGGCATGAAGGGCAAGGTCGATGGTGGCCACGTCGGCCGCGTCGGCCTGGGCATTGGAACGCGCAGCCTCCACAGTGCGGCGGATGCGGCCCCAGAAATCCGGCTCCCAACTGGCTGTGTCTGTCAGGGAAAAGTCGCCATTGCTATTGGGACGAGAAGGGCTATAGGAAAGCCCGTTGGTCGACGCCTGGCTGCGGCTGGTGGAGGCGTTGGCGGAGAATGTGGGAAACAGCCCGGAGCGGGCCGCCGCGACCTGATCGTGTGCGGCCAGATAGATTTCCATTGCCTGGCGCAGCGTCTGGTTCTCCGGGGCAATGTGCTCTTCAAGCTGGTTAAGCTGGGAGTCCTGGTAGATCTCCCACCATTTGCCGCGCAGCAGCCCATCGGAAGGGGTGGCGGGATGCCATGCGGCGCCTGTCGTAGGGGCTGGTGGGACCAGCACCGTGGTGGCGCCCGTCTCTTTGTAGATCGCAGGTGCGTCGTAGCCAGGTTTGGAGTAGTTGGGGCCGACCGGTTTGCAACCGATGAGGAGTGTGAGGAAAACAACGGGAAGGCCGAACGCCAAGCAGCGTGGAAAGGCAGATCCGACCTTTATCCGGCGCTCAAATGCGGTCATCGGCTTCCCGCCCTTTCCGCAGAAAACGCGAAAATGATCGGGCATGGGGCGTTTGCATCGAGTTGCCGGGTCCATGGGCATTCTTACTTGCCTCCCGCATTGGCCTGCGCGCCTGGGGTGACCACCGTGACCTTTTCGCCTTCAATGAGCGAGTCGGGCGGATCCTGAATCACTTGGTCGGCGGAGCCAAGGCCACCGACGATTTGCACGTTCGCACCGTCATCCTGACCAATCACCACCGGAATCATGTGGGCTACAGTGTTGCCTCCGCTGTTGACCACCGTACTCAGCCGCAGGCCTTCCTTGCGGAAGATCAGTGCCGCTGAAGGAACGACAAAACTGGGTGCGGCAACGGGAATCTTGAAGTGGACCTGGGCAAGCGAGCCGGGAAGAAGTTCCCCGGCCTTGTTGTCGACATCCACCTCAACCAGCAAAGTGCGGCTGGCGGGATCGATTGCGTCCGACGTGCGCACCAGAGTCCCCTCATAGGATTTGCCTGCGTGTTCCGCAAAGTTCAGGATCACCTTGCTGCCCTGCTTCATGTTTGCCGAGTAGAACTGGGGCAGGCTCACGAACACCCGCAGCGTCTGGATGGCCTGCAGCCGGAAGAGCTCCTTGCCTGCCCCTGTGTCGATGAGTTGGCCGGTATCGACCGTGCGGGCGGTGATGACCCCATCAAAGGGGGCATAGATCTTCTCAAATCCCTGCAGATCATGGAGTCGCTGCAAATTGGCCTCAGCCGAGCGGACAGCCGAGGCTGTAGCGGCCGCCTGATTGACAAATGTTTCCGTGTCTTGCCGGGAAACAGCGTCGGACTGCACCAGCCCGGTGTACCGGTCCGCCTGCTCTCGGGCATTTTTGGCGTTGACCCCCGCTGTCGCCAGATCGGCTTCGGCCTGGCTCAGTTGCTGATCGACCTCCGGAGAGGAGATCTCAGCGAGCAGAGCGCCCTTTTTCACCTTGGCGCCGATATCGTAATGCCAACGCGTCAGGTATCCCGAAGTGCGAGCGTAGATGGGTGAATCGGTATACGCGGTGACGTTGCCGGGCAACACCAGCGAGTCGACGGGCGCGCCCTGCCGGGCGACGGCAATGATCACCGTGGGAGCGGCCAGCTCGTTGGTGCGCTTGGCCAGAACCGTCTCCGAAGTCATGCGCCGCAACACGCCGAATCCGGCCAGCGCCACCGTGACCACGACCACCAGGCCGATCGCGAACAATGCCTTGGAAGGCGCGATAGGCTTCTGGTCGGGAGCGGTCTCATGCTCGTGGACAGCAGGCGCGGACGGTTGCGTTTGCTGCTTCGGTTTCGGATTGGATGGGTTGCTCATGGAAAGTTACTCCGGGAAATCGTCGAATTCATCAATGGATAAGGCGCCAAGACCGGCCGTCTCTACTGCCTTGCGGTGGCGCTCCAGACGTCCGTGCAGAGCGGCGAAGAAGGCCGGGACAAAGAAGAGGGTCGCGACAGTGGCAAGTAACAGACCTCCGATGACCGCACGGCCGAGAGGCGCGTTCTGCTCGCCGCCATCGCCCAGCCCCAGCGCCATGGGGATCATGCCGATGATCATCGCCAGTGCCGTCATCAGCACCGGCCGCAGACGGACAAAGCCGGCGTTGAGAGCAGCTCGCCGCGCGTCGCCGACCAGCACTTCAAGCTGCTCGCGGGCGAACGTGACAACCAGAATTGAATTGGCGGTTGCCACGCCCATGCACATGATCGCGCCGGTAAGGGCCGGCACGCTGAGACGGGTGTTGGTCAGGAACAGGAACCAGACAATTCCGGCCAGCGCGGCGGGCAGCGCGGAGATGATCAGGAACGGATCGAGCCAGGACTGAAAGTTCACCACGATCAGCAGGTAGACCAGCAGAATGGAGAAGAGCAAACCAAAAAGCAGGCCCTTGTAAGAGGCCTTCATGGTCTCACTCTGCCCGCGCAGAATAAGGTGAGTGCCACGGGGCAGGTCGCCGTTCTTCTCATGAAGGGCAAGGATCGCCTCCACTTTTTTGGTGACTGAGCCCAGGTCGATGCCGTCCACGTTGGCCAGGATGTCGATGACCGGCTGCACGTCGTAATGACTGACGGTCCCCATTTCCACACCGGGAATGATCGACGCGACGTTGCTCAGCACTTGTTCGGGAGCCGACGCTCCGGGGGCGCCGGTCGAGGGGGTAGCCGACGGGGCGGCCGCAACCGTCGCCGCTGTCAGGCCACCCACGGGAAGGCTCTTGAGATCGGTCAAGGAATCCAGGGAGTACTGTGGGGCCTGGATAGCTACGTTGTACGTGACACCGGTGCGCGGGTCGAGATAGAAGCTCGGTGTGGTCTGGAAGCTTCCGCTCAAGGCCACCAGCAGGCTCTGGGCCACATCCCTTTGCGTGAGCCCGACCGTCTGCGCCCGGGTGCGATCGACGTTCACCGTCATTTTCGGGTAGTTGAAGGGCTGTTGAATGCGCGTGTCGGCGGCGCCGGGGACATAGCGAACCTCGTTGATCATGCGCTCGGCAAGTGCACGATTCTCTTCAAGCCGGGGGCCGACCACCTGGATGTCGATCGGCGCGGAGAGACCGAAGTTGAGGATCTGCGTGACGATGTCGACCGGCAGAACGTAGAAGGTGACTCCGGGATATTGCTGGGCCAGTTCGCCGCGCAGCTTTTCGACATACGCGCCGGTGAGGTGGTGGTCTTCACTGAGCTGCACCTGAATGTCGGCGTCGGCAGGGCCGATGGGCGCCGAAGTCGAATAGGAAAGATTGAGGCCAGAGTTGGGAAGGCCGATGTTGTCCACGATGGTGACCACTTCTTTGGCCGGAATCAGCCTGCGGATCGTGGTGTCCACGTGGTCGCAGAGCAGTGCCGTCTCTTCAATACGCGTGCCGGTCCGGGCCCGGAGGTGGATCTTGAACTGACCGGAATCGACCGAGGGAAAGAAGTCCTGCCCTAGCCAGGGCGCCAGAATCCCCACCGAGCCGAGGGCGAAGGCCAGGAAGAGAATGAGAAAGACAACGGCGTGGTCCACGCACACGGTCAACAGGCTGAGGTAGCCGAGACGGAATTTGGCAAAGCCCCTTTCGAAGCCGCGCTGGAAGGCGATGAAGGGGTTCCGGCTCGCTTGCCGGGCAGCGGCTTCGGCATCGTCATGCTCCTTGAGAAGGTATTTCGCCATCGTCGGGACCACGGTGCGCGAGAGAAGATAGCTCGACAGCATGGCGAAGACTACGGCCTCGGCCATGGGCACGAACAGATAGCGAGCCACGCCGCTGAGCAGGAACATCGGCACAAAGACAATGCAGATGGCAAGGGTCGAGACAAAAGCTGGGACGGCAATCTGCGCCGCGCCGTCCAGAATCGCCTGTTCGATCTCTTTGCCCGACTCCAGATTGCGGTTGATGTTCTCGATTTCCACGGTTGCATCATCCACCAGAATGCCGACCGCCAGCGCCAGCCCGCCCAGCGTCATGATGTTGATGGTTTCGTGCAACCACGAAAGGATGGTAATCGAGCAAAGAATCGAAAGCGGAATGGAGACCGCGATGATCAGCGTGGATCGCCAACTGCCCAGGAAGATCAGAATCATGATGGCGGTGAGGCAGGCGGCGACAATGGCCTCGCGTACCACCCCGCTGATGGCTCCGCGGACAAAGATCGACTGGTCGGCCAGCGGATTGATCTGCAGCTGCGGCGGAAGCTGCCCCTTGATGCTGGCGAGCTTGCTCTGAACCCCCGCGATGATATCCAGCGTCGAGGCCGAGCCGGTCTTCATGACGCTCAACAGGGCGGAGCGCTGGCCATCAACGCGGACGATGTTCGTCTGGGGCGGGCTTCCGTCGCGGACGTGGGCTACGTCGCGAACGTAGATCACCGCACCGTTGACGGCTTTGATGGGCAGGTTATTCAGTTCATCGATGACCTCGGGAGACGAGTTCGTCTCAACCGCGTATTCAAGGTTATCGATCTTCATGGTGCCCGAGGGCGCAATCAGGTTCTGCGCCGAGACGGCGTTGACCACATCGACCGGGGAAAGCCCCTTGGCCTGCAGAGCGTGCAGATCCAGATCCACCTGCACCTGGCGTGTTTTGCCGCCATACGGGAAAGGGGTCTGCGCACCTTCGATTGTGGCCAACTGGGTGCGGATATTGTTGGTGGCAACGTCGTTCAGTTGCTGTTCGTTCATGCCCTGCCCGGCAATGCCCAGCAAGAGAATCGGAACGCTCGATGCGTTGTACTGGATGATGAACGGCGGCACCGATCCGGGGGGAAGCGAGCGCAGTTGCACTTGGCTGATCGACGTTACCTGCGCAACCGCCGCGCCGATGTTCACATGCGGCTGAAAGAAGATCTTGATGATCCCGATGCCGGCCAGCGACTGCGACTCGATGTGCTCCACGTCGTTGACTGTCGTGGTGATGCCGCGCTCACTGTTGAAGATGATGCGGGTCGACATCTCCTGCGCCGAAAGCCCGTTGAAGTTCCACACCACCGTGACCACCGGGATGTCGATGTTGGGAAAAATATCCGTCGGCATCGTCTCGATGCTGAATGCGCCGAGGATCAGGATCAACAGCGCAAATACGGCAAAAGTATACGGTCGCCGAAGCGCAAGCCGGACAATCCACATAAGGCTGTTCTTCGCTCCTGAGCCTGGTCGCTCGCCAACAGGGGTTTCATCTTCCGGTTTCCCGCTGCTTCACTCCGTGAAGAACGGCTCGCCGGGTCAAGGAAGGAGAAGGAAAAAGTTGAGTGGGCCGATTTCACCTCACCGCCAAACGTCCATGGTATTCGATTGCAGTGGGTTGCCGGAAAACGCCGACAGCTTGCCTTAAAAAATCGCAGCCCCGGACAATCCGCCGCAATTCACCCAAATAGGTACTCAACGCGAAGATCGCGCACCTTCAATCTCGTCTTGCGCCTTGAACCCGGCTTCTTAAAGATGCACCGGGAGCCCTTAAGAACCACTGAATTTCCAGAGGCATTGCCGCCTTTCTCCGGATTTGCTTTGAATCTGGAGCTTGGGGGACCTACTCTTGAAGCATGACTGATCGTGAACTGCTCGCGCGCATCGCGCGTTCTGCCGGCCAAAAGGCTGGATACAAGCAACTGGTTCGTGAACTGAACCTGGCGGGCGGCAAAGAACGGCGGGTGCTCCTGGAGCAATTGGCGCGGCTGGCCGTCCATGGGCAGTTGAACAAGCTGGACCGTGAACACTGGGCCATTCCCAAGCCGGTTGGCGGTCTTGGTGGTACCCGCGAGAACCTGACTGCCGGCCGACTCGATCTGCATCGCGACGGTTACGGCTTTGTGCGCCCCAATCCCCGCCAGGGCGGCTCTTCGGAGCCGCGCGAAGACATTTTCATTCCCCCCAACGAGATCAACAGCGCCATGCAGGGCGATCAGGTTCTGGTCGAGGTCGATCCTCCCAAATCCGACGGACGCCGCCTGGGTCGCATTGTCCGCATTGTCGAACGGCGCAACCCGACGATTGTTGGGGTATTTCATTATGCCAATTCGGATCGGTTGCCGGGGAATTACGTCACCCCTTTCGACGACCGCATGACCCAATCGATCCTGATCCCGCTCGGGCAGGAGATTGTCGCGGTGCAAGCGCCGGAACCCACCAAGACCAAGCCCAAAAAAGGCAAAGCCGGTTCCCCTCATCGCGTCCTGGGTACGGAAGCGGAGACCGTTGCCGCCTCGCATGACGATCTGGAAGGCCTGGTGGTCGACGTGGAGATCACCAGTTGGCCCACGCCCACCAAGCCCCCCATCGGGCGGGTCACCGAAGTCCTCGGCCACCCCGATGACTTCGGCGTCGACGTGGAAATGATCATCCGCAAACATCAGTTGCCGAGAGTCTTTCCCGACCATGTTCTGGCGGAAGCACGCTCCGTGGCACATCTGGACCTTGAAGAGGTTGCCGCGCGCCGCGACTTCCGAAACGAACAAATCGTCACCATCGACGGCGAGACGGCGCGCGACTTCGACGACGCCGTGCTGGTCACCCAGCTTGCCGGGGATGCGGGCTATGAGCTGCAGGTACACATCGCCGACGTCTCCGAATATGTGCGTCCGGCGACCGATCTGGACTTGGAAGCGCGCCTGCGAGGCACCAGCGTCTACTTCCCCGACCGCGCCATTCCCATGCTGCCGCAGGAGCTCTCCACGGACATCTGCAGCTTGCGCCCCGGCGAGGACCGCCTGGTGTTGAGCTGCATCATCCAACTCGATCCCGAAGGCCGCATTCTGAGCTACGAGATTGTCGAAGGCGTCATTCGCTCGGCCGCGCGCATGACCTACAACGAGGTGCACGCGATTCTGGAAGGCGACGCCGCAACACGGGCGAAATACGCCGCGCTGGTGCCGGATTTCGAGCGCATGCGTTTCCTGGCCGGGCTGATGAACAAGCGCCGTAGCGAGCGTGGCAGCATCGACTTCGACCTGCCCGAGCCGGTGATCGAATTCGACGAAAAGGGCCAGATGCGCGGGGTCGTCAAGTCGGAGCGCACCTGGGCCAACCGCCTCATCGAGGAGTTCATGCTGGCCGCCAACGAATGCGTGGCCACGTGGATTGAAGATCTCGGCGTCCCCTCAATCTACCGCATCCACGAAAAGCCCGAAGCCCGCCGCGTCGTGCAATTTGAAGAGCTGGCTGCGGCCTTTGGACACTCCCTCGGACTGGGCGCTTTGCCCGTCAAGAAGATTCAGACCAAGGGCGACCGGCGCGATGCCCATCGCAGCGGCAAGCCCGTCCGGACCCATGAAGTCGCCCAGGACATTGCCGTCACTCCCCGCATGTACCAGAAGCTGGCGGCAAGAATCGAAGGCAAGCCCGAGGAACGCATCCTCAGTTACCTGATGCTGCGCTCGCTGCGGCAGGCAAAATACTCCGAGATCAACGAGGGCCACTTTGCGCTGGCTGCGCCCAGCTACTCCCACTTCACTTCGCCGATTCGCCGCTATCCCGACTTGATTGTCCATCGCATCACCAAGGCCTTGCTGCGCAGTGGGGTGAGCGGCGAGGGAGCGGTGGCCGAAGGCCGCCACAACTCTCCCTGGAGCCACCACAACGAGGGCGGACCCAAGAACCGCGCACCGCAGATTCCCTGGGTGCCGCGGCACCTGCAAGGTTTTGACGAGCCCAAGGCCCCTTCTGGTCCTCAGGCTCCCATTCCCGAGGCCGAGTTGGCCCAGATCGCGGAAGAGACCAGCATCACCGAACGCCGCGCCGCCGATGCCGAGCGGGAACTGATCGAGTGGAAGAAAGTCCGCTTCATGACCGACCGGGTCGGCGAGGAGTTCGCCGCGCTGGTGCTCAATCCGGCCAAATTCGGCCTCTTCGTCGAGCTGACCGACATGTTCATCGAGGGCCTGGTCCCCATCGACTCGCTGCGCGACGACCACTACAGCTGGCGCGAGAACACGCACGAGATCATCGGCGACCGCTTTGGGCGTCGCTATCGGGCCGGAGACCGCGTGCAGGTCATTCTCGACCGCATTCTGGCCCAGGAACGCAAGCTGCAATTCTCCATTGTGGAGGAGGGGATTTCCCTCACCGACAAACCTGCCCGCAGGCCCGGCAAGGGCTCATCCAAGCCCAAGAAGACGCGTGGTGTCGTGGGCTCCTTCCGTCCCCCCAAGGCCGCCGGCAAGTCCGACCATCGCCCAGCCAAGAAGAAGAAACACACCGCCCGCAAAGGCAAGCGCAAGTAAATATCTTCCGGCAAAGCTGGAGACTTTGCGAAGTTTGGCCCCTCAAAGGGGCCAGGTCAACCTTCTTGCCAAGGGAAGCGCATTGCCGGCGTAGCTTCTTGCCAAGGGAAGCTCATTGCAAGCGCCAGCTTCTTGCCAAGGGAAGCGCATTGCCGGCGCAGTTTCTTGCCAAGGGAAGCTCATTACCAGCGCCAGCTTCTTGCCAAAGGAAGCGCATTGCCAGCGCAGCTTCTTGCCGAGGGAAGCGCATTGCCGGCGTAGCTTCTTGCCAAAGGAATCTCATTGCCGGCGCCAGCTTCTTGCCAAAGGAATCTCATTGCCAGCGCCAGCTTGGGCACCCGCGCCGTAGGCGCACTGTTTGCTAGCCCCGCGTTTCAACGCGGGGTGAGCGAAACCAACGATTTGTCCGGAGTCCTGTAGGGACGGGGCCCATGCTCCGCGTCTCTCGAAGAATTCTGCGAGAAGAAGGTAAAAACTCAAACCGGAAGCGACTACGGCAAACGTCTAACTTCCACCGCCACGCCGGCAAACCCGGGGGTTCTCCCTTTGCAAATAGGCCGGGCGCTGAAGGACGGCCCTCCGGGAAGCGGGGATCGCGGCGCGGGAGTCAAAGACCTCCGCGCCGCATCCAATTACAATAAAACTGCACATTCAAGGAGCATCCGTACCCATGGCGCACACCGTTTTTTGCGTTCGCAACAAGAAGCAGATGGAGGGCCTCGAAGAGCCCCCCTTCGACTCCGATTTCGGTCAGAAGATCTTCCAAAATGTCTCGCAGGCTGCCTGGAATGAGTGGGTTGAGCGCCAGAAAATGCTGCTCAACGAATACCGCCTTCAGCCCTGGACACCCACTGCCCAGCAGTTCCTCGTCGAGCAGATGGAGTCGTTCTTCTTCGCCGATGGTGGCGAGGTGCCGAAAGAGTTCGTCCCCCCCACGCAATAGCGCCCCGCGGTTCAGACAAGTCCGTTGGGTCTCCAATGCCTTGTCACCGCACCCATCGACGGATCGTTGTCGTCGTGGAGTGCACGAAACACGCAGCGCGGATTGTTTGTACCGGAAATCTCCAGTTTCCGGAATGGGTTCCGCGATCCGGCAGGCATACACCCGTTCGCTGATGTAAACTAATCAAGACCCCAGTAGCTGGCTCGCACGAGCCGGTTACTGAGTGTCGGGACGTGGCTCAGCCTGGTAGAGCGCTCGCTTGGGGTGCGAGAGGTCGGGAGTCCGAATCTCCCCGTCCCGACCATTGAATTCAGTGAAAGACGGAAGCGAATTCGCTTCCGTCTTTCTTTTTGTGGCGGAATTGGTGCGACTCGAAAACCACTTGGCGCTCCGGCGTCCCCCTTCCGCTTCTCTCCGCTGCAACCTCTTAGCTTCTTCCGGCCTGCTCCCTGCTAATTCCTCGGTTACCTGTATCCGAGAGCAGACAGGAAGCACTGTCGGAGAGCGCGCACCCGATACTCGACCTCAGTTTTGCCAACTTCTTTTGAAATGATTCGATCAAGTGGAGAATGACAGCGATTCGCCCTGCCCCTCCCGCGCCCAGCCAATCTCCATTCCTCGGCATCTTGCTCAATGCTTTGATGACATGCACCTGCATCCTATAGTGAACAAGGAAGTTATTGATTTATTACTTGAGTAACTTAATGCTGGGGGCAGTTTCGTCCGATCAAACGATTTAGTAGAGACTAATCCGCTTGCTTTGTGTGATCTTGCCGTTTTCTTACCAGAAACTGGCGCAACCTCCAGAAAGACGAAAGTCGGGATTTCTGGATGGGCCCACCGCCGGCAGGAATCAATCCTGAACAGTTCCTGCACCCCTGTTTCCTCCAATCATTTGTTCGTTTTCATTCCAGAATTCAATCCTTCCTCACTGGTTTGGACTAGCCGCGTATCGAGCTGGTGCGCAGAAGCAGCAGCTCGGAATGGCCCGCAGCAATAGGGTCGAGTAGGTTCATCTGTTTTCTTCGAAAGGATTTGCACGTGAGGAAATCGATTTGTAAGGTCGTGGAAGTTGATCAGGACAAGTGCACCAACTGCCATGCCTGCATCGCCGCTTGTCCCGTAAAGTTCTGCAACGACGGCAGCGGCGATTACGTTGCGATCAATCAGGACATGTGTATTGGCTGCGGACACTGCATCAGCGCCTGCACCCACAATGCCCGCGTGGCTCTGGACGATTGCGAGGATTTTCTTCAAGCTGCGGCAGACCGGGTTCCGATGGTGGCAATCGTGGCGCCTGCGGTTGCATCCAACTTTCCCAACCGCTATTTGCAACTCAATGGCTGGTTGCGAAGCATGGGAGTAAAGGCTGTCTTCGATGTCAGCTTCGGGGCTGAACTGACCGTCAAGTCGTATCTGGAATATGTAAAAAACGCGAAGCCGAAAACCATCATCTCCCAGCCGTGCCCGGCGATCGTTACCTACGTTCAGATCTATCGTCCGGAACTGCGTGGCTACCTCGCCCCGGCAGACAGTCCAATGCTGCATACGATCAAGATGATCAAGCGTCATTATCGCGAGTATCGCGAAGCCCGTGTGGTTGTGATTTCGCCCTGCATCGCCAAGTCCAGGGAGTTCGAAGAGACCGGCCTGGGCGACTTCAATGTGACGTTTCGCTCTCTCGATACGCATTTCAAGAAGAAACGCATTTCGCTCACCGACTTTGCAGCCACCGAATACGACAATCCTCCCGCCGAGCGGGCTGTGCTTTTCTCCACACCGGGTGGATTGTTGCGCACCGCAATCCGAGAGAATCCGGATGTCATTCATGTATCCCGTAAAATTGAAGGCTGCCCCACCATCTATCACTACCTCGACCATCTGGGAGAAAACATTGCCCAAGGCACGGCGCCGCTGTTGGTCGACTGCCTGAACTGCGAAATGGGCTGCAACGGCGGCACGGGCACACTCAATCTCGAGAAGTCGGTTGATGAAGTCGAGGCTCTGGTCGAGAAGCGCTCGCAACAGATGCAGCAGCAGTACAGCGCAAAAGGCCCGCTGGGAAAGATGCTGGGCAAAAGAAAACTGAAACAGGCGATCGACAACCACTGGGAGCCAGGCTTGTATGGCAGGGAGTATCTGGATCTCTCCGGAAATAATACGGTGAAGCAGCCTTCCACCGCGCAACTGGACACCATCTACCACGCGATGAAGAAGTACGCCGATACCGATATGTATAACTGCTGCGCCTGCGGGTACAACAGTTGTGAGTCCATGGCAGTGGCCATTTTCAATGGACTGAACAAGCCTGAGAATTGTCACCACTTCAATCAGAACCGCGTCGTCGAAGAGATGAACCACGTAGAGGATTTGAAAAAGGATCTTGAAGTTCGTCAGGCGAGCGAAGCCACAATTGCCGGCAAAGTATCGGCGGCGCTGGCGCAAATGGTCTCGGCCAACGCCACGATTGCTGAAATGACCAAGTCGCTGCTGACAACCTTTGATGAGCAGAAAACGATCTTTCGCCGGCTGGTGGAAGAAGTCGAGGAATCATCCAAGGCCACTGAGCTCTTCAAGCCCATCGCCGATGCCATCAATGACATCGCCGGACAAACCAACCTCTTAGCCCTGAACGCAAACATCGAGGCGGCGCGGGCTGGCGAGGTCGGGAGGGGCTTTGCGGTGGTGGCTGGAGAAGTGCGGCGTCTAGCTGAAGTCTCTCGGACGGAATCGGCCAAGATCATGCCTTTTTCCGAAGAGCTATGCAAAGTCTTCCGCACGATCCAGGAAATGGCAGAGGCTGCCTCCGCTACTTTTGAGAGTACCGCGCAACAGGTAATGCAGATCGCCAGCTCGGTGGAGCAGATGTCGGCCACCACAGTGGAGATCAATAGCGAGGCGCTGAAACTGACGGCGGGGTAGAAAGTGTTCTGGGTCTCTGACCGCCTGAAGTTGTACCAATGATGGGTGCCCCAGGTCTCGATTTTGAGACCTGGGAAGGCACGAACCAGAGGTGCAGAATTGCGCGGTCAGAGACCGAGTACTACAGTTGCAGTTAACAGTGACGGAGGGAGCAGTGGGTTTCAACCCCCCGAAAACAGACCCAAATCTCGTGGCCTTCATAGGCTGCGGAAGAACTCTATCTTGCCATTGCTTTTGAAAGAGCATGGCTTTACAGGCTGCGGAAAAACTCAATTTTGCCATAGTTTTGAAAGGGCATGGCTTTAGCCATGCCGATAAGGTTAATCAAATCAGCGTTGGCTTTAGCCACCGAGGGACGTATCTCAGAATTTCTAGCGAAATACAGCCTTTTTCCGCAGCCTGTTCGGCACGGATTCAAGCCATCCAATCCAAGTGCAGCTGTAGTACTAGACAACTGAGTGAGGGATTCGTCTCTTCGTGAAGAGGGTACGCCAAGTCCATTTTGGAGTAGGCACTCCCTCAACCGAGTTGTGCATTCAATCCCAATCGTCTTGGCGCAATTGGAACGTAAACTCACCGGTCGTTCTGCCTGGGTCAGAAATTGGGAAAGAGAAGATCCGAAGCTGGCTTGGGCACGGTTGCCAACCGGCTGCGGCGGCGCTGAGGACGCGGGTCGGGCGCAGCCAGCAGTTCGAGAATCTCGCGCAACTCCACGCGCGCTTGAGCGATGGTGGTTGCCACGTCGTCTGCAGCCTCCGGCACGCGGGCTTCGTTCCCAGCGAGCGGTAGAAGCGCTTGCGGCTCGCTGCGGCGATTGCTCTGTCCAAGAACCTGGCGCGCGCCCGACAGCGTAAAGCCTTCCGCGTGGACCAGCCGCTTGATCTCCAGCGCCATCTCCACGTCCCTGCGCCGATATAAACGCTGGCCCGTGCCGCTCTTGTTGGGATTCAGCTGCGGGAACTGTGTCTCCCAAAAACGAAGCACATAGGTCTTGACCGCGCAAATCCGCGCCACATCCCCGATCTTGAAATAAAGACGGTCGGGAATGACGGACGGTTCAAAGACGGTCTTCCGTGCAAGGGGCATGGCCATAGTTGCGCTGCAAAATGGACGAGTCTCCTGAAAACTTCATCCACATCCCGCAGTATAGGCCTCTTTTTGCACAACTAATAGAGCAAAATTGAAGAAATCTCGCAAAACGGCACCTGACAAGCCCCCCAAGAGCGCAACTGCATCATGCGCAGAAGAGGATTTACGGCGCTGAGGGCCGCTTCACAGCCTGTCGCGCTACCGAACCTCGGGGCGCCGCACGCAGATATTGCACCGGCCAACTCGCCTGCTCTTCCAGCGCCGCAGCCGCGTGGAGCGGCCAGTTCGGATCGCGCAGTACCTCCCGCCCCAGCAAAACCATGTCCGCTTCGCCGTTGGTGATCACGGAGTGCGCCTGATCGGCTTCGGTAATCATTCCCACTGCCGCGGTCGCCATGCCCCCTTCGCGCCGGACTCTGGCTGCCATCGGCACCTGATACCCGGGCCCAACCGGAATCTTCGCCTGGGGAACCAGCCCGCCCGACGACACATCGATGAGGTCGACGCCGGAGCCACGCAGAGCGCGGGCCAGCTCCACCGAGTCATCGGGAGTCCAGCCTCCCTCTACCCAGTCCGTAGCCGAGATGCGCAGAAACAGCGGCAGATGGGTAGGCCATTCCTTGCGCACAGCGGCTACCACTTCCTGCAGCAGCCGGATGCGGTTTTCAAAGCGGCCTCCATACGCATCGCTGCGCTGGTTGGACAATGGAGAAAGAAACTGGTGCAGCAGGTAGCCATGAGCGGCGTGAACCTCAACGAGATCGAAACCAGCCTCCAGAGCCCTGCGCGCAGCCTGCTGAAAGGCAGTCACAACCGCGTCGATCCCCAACGGGTCCAATGCCTGCGGAAGAGAATAGCCCTCGTCGAAAGCAACCGCACTGGGCGCGATGGTCTCCCAGCCACCGTCTTTGGACGTGAGCAAATGCTCCCCGTCAAAAGGGATCGACCTGCTGGCCTTGCGCCCCGCGTGCGCCAACTGAATGCCGACACGCGCACCCTGTCCGTGTACGAAGCGGACAATGCGCTCCAGGCCATCAATGTGCTCGTCCTTCCAAATGCCCAGGTCCCCAGGGGAGATCCGGCCCTGGGGAGTAACGGCTGAGGCCTCCATCATGACCAGCCCTGCTCCACCCTTGGCGAAACCACCCAGGTGCACCAGGTGCCAATCGTTGGCGTAGCCGTCCAGAGAAGAGTACTGGCACATCGGGGAAATACCGATGCGGTTATCGAACTTCACGGAACGCAATTCAAAAGGGGAGAAAAGAAGAGAACTCATAAGAAACCGCTCCTGGACCAGGGCTGGAAGAACTCGATCTTCCTCTATGGATGTGCTGCGCGTACCCCGCGATTCAATCCGCACGGCATCGGCACATCCAGAATTGCACACTCCCCGGACCCTGCTTTCAGAATCTGGAACGGCGGAGGAACTGGATCGTCCGCAACGCCAAGGCAATTGCATGAACCCAAATTGTTGACCTGGGTGGTCCGGATTTCAATCGCGCCGGGGTCGCAAGGTGGTTAAAGCATTTTGGCTTTTGCGATAGACTTCCCTGCCCCATCCTTTCCGCCTTTTTCCGCGGAAAGGGTGGGGTGCCCATGAGCCTCCGGTCTACACCAGCTCCAAGAATGCTCAAGCGCAGCGCTGGGAGAGTCGCCGGCAAGAACCGGTCAGTCCCGGCGCCGGGCAAAACAGCAAACCTGACCTCAAGGCAAAGTTCATGCGATTGCCAAGCCCCTCCGCCATCTTGCCAACTTGCCAATGCGCGAAGCGCGCCAACCCGCCAAACCTCTGCCCCATTGAATTCTTGACCGTCTGAGCGACCCTCTCCGCCAAAAAGTAAATTCACCCTCGCGCCTCTGAAGGCAAAATGCAAGGGGCGACGCAAATCGATGATTCTGTCATCGAGATCCTGCAATTGCCCTGTCCGCACCACACGAACTCTCGCCAACGAATTTATTGCTTTTTCAAAACAGCGGTTCCTTTTTCGTCGAAGAGAATCGCGCTCTGAAGCCGGCGGTATTCCGCTGCTTTTGTCGAGGGAATTTCAACCTGGCGAACGACATATTGACGGTCATAGCGAAGTTTTCCACCTTCGGCCTTCACCGTCGAGTGATAGCTGGCAAAATCCAGATCAAGGTTGACCGGCTCGGGTAGCTCATCCACAACGTAACCGGCAGGCATCGCAATCTCGAAGCTGTCGTGCCACCTTCCCGTGGCGTTCAGGTCGATGGGATAAATGCGCGGGCCCTCATCGAGCGGGCGCACGTGAGTGCCAATGATCCGCGGCCTCAGCAGCAGCAGCGGCCCGGCCTGATGCGCATATTGGTGGGCCGTGAGCTTGTAGTGGAACTCCAGAGCCTTGTCCAGATTGGCCGGCTGGGTAAACGTGAAGGCATCCAGTGTCACCCCGGGAAGGGTCCGCGCGATTTCGCTCTCCCAATATTCGCGGCGCTCCTTCTCGTCGGTGTACTTGATGATCCAGCGCAAATCCGCCCCCAAAGGGCCGGTGTGCGAGGAATCGATGGTTCCGCTCAGGGTTCCATCGGCTCCCAGGGTGAAGGCGCCCTTTTGTTCCGTGATGTCGGCCTCGGGAGCGAGCACCGGCAAAGCAAGAATCTGACTGGCCGCACCGGCGGCGAGAATCCCATAGCTCCCTTGCTCATAGTTGGGCAGGTTGCCGACAGCCGTGTGCTCGTTGGTTGGATCGAAAATCAGATACCGCTTGCCGTCCTTACCCTTTGCAATGGCCAGCAGGCGCGGGTCTTGCACGTCTGCGGGAACCTCGATGGCGGTGATCATGTGGTTGCCATAGAGAGACGGCGCATCGGGATCGACGATGCCCCGCTTGTCGTCTACCGCTACATAGAAGGCATGAATCCCGGCCACCTGCAGCATCGAAATCAGAATCGTGGTCTTGTCCTTGCAGTCCCCATATTGATTGCGGAAGATGGCGGCCGCATGATTGGCCTGGAACCCGCCGATGCCGCGCTCGACGATGAAGTAGCGCACATTCTTCTGAATCGATTCCGTAATCCGGCTCAGCTTGGAATAGAAATCGGGCGCTCCAGCGATCAGGCTCTGGGTTTGAGCGGTGATCTCGGCGCTGGGGTCGGGGCGATTGGCCTCCAACTTGGTCATCCAGTCGCCGATGGCACGCCATTGGTTGTCCTTGCCTTCCACCGCGGCATCGCCCCAATGCACAGACATGCGTGCGGCCAGCGCCCCCCAATCGGGATGCACTTTCACGTCCCGCAGGTCCAGAGCCTGCATATCTTTGATCTCCCAACGCCAATGGTTGGGCGCGATTTCAACCGGCTTCACAGCCGCGAACTTATGCCACGACTCGGCATGAGCCCGGCCCGGCGGCAGATCCACCTCCAGAGCTTGATACACAGCCGGAGTGCTGTGCTGAATCCTCCACACCATCTCCTGCTGATAGGGCTTCAACAGCTCTTCGGATTCGCAGAGGATGGTCGCGCCGACGTCTTCAGCTGGAGGATGCACAACCACGGTCTTATACGTGGAGAGCATGATCGGAACAGCGGTGTCGCCGACTTCTGCGAAGTCAGTCTCCCGTGCCTGAAACTGTTTTCCGTCGGCGGCGATGGTCCAGGCACGAAAGTAGTTGATCTTCTCATCCACGTCGTAACCCGTCATGCAGGGCTCGTGACGCCCTTGCGGCTTCAGAATACGCACAGCATAGCGTTCCCGCTCGGTGGACCGGCCCTGCGCGTCCACGGTCTCCACATACTCGTCAGACAGAATCACTGCGGCGGCATCTTTCACATCGGCGGGCGTAGCAATTTTGGCGGCATCCAGACCCCATTGCGGAACATCCTGCTTGTCCTTGCCGAAGTGCACTGCGCCGAACATCGAGCAGCAGGCAAGAGCCACCACCACTGCTGCCATCAAACGCGCAATGCATCTTTGAGAGCGAACCAGACTAGCCATGGTCAATTTCCTTTAGCCGGGGCAGCAATAGTGAGCACCAGCTGCTGTTGGTCCGATGCTGCAATCTTTTGATAGAAGCCGCGCAGGTCCTGATACTCTTCCGGCTTGACGATGGTGAAAGCCCGCGCCAGAGCGCGCGCAATCACCATTTGGCCGGGCGAAGGCACGCTCTTGGTGTTCAGAATCTCGTGCCCCTCCCATGCGATTCGAGCCGTCGGCGGCGCGGCCTCCACCGACATCTCCGCAGGAAAACGATAGATGACTTGGTCGTTCACCATATTTCCGAAGTGCATATCGACTTCCGTCAGCCGTTTCTCGATATTCACAAACGGGTGTGTGCTGCGGGTCTCGAAGAAGAACCCCGGCAGCATCAGGCGCCTCGTCGTCGCAGCCCCCAATGTGCCCTCCATTTTGATCACGGCCAACAGGCTCGACTCGGGATCGTCGAGTCCGACAAAATGATCGACATGGGCCTCAATGCCCTCTGGAATCGAAGTCTCCAGCCAGGTATCGAAACTCTTCTTCACTTCTGCTTCGTCGTTACGAATGGCCATCTGGCGCCAGCGAAGTGCATCCTGGCCAATCATCTGAATGCGAATTGAACCCTTCACTGCTCCCTGTGCGTCCACGGAGATGTCCGCGAACCGGGTAAGCTTGTTGTTCGTATAGGCAGGAGGGTTGGTTGTCGTGAAATGATTCGCGTCTCCCTCCTGGTCAAGCCCGCTGGCGTTGGAGTGATGCCAGTTCACGGTCCCGAAGGGGCACATCTTCTCTCCCGGATCAAGCTCGATTGTTTTGCCGCCGACGGTCAGAATCACGATGGTGTCATCGAGCTGGCTGGCTTCAAGAAATCTCGGATCGAAGAGGCCCCTCTCCCGGTTCACTACCTTTGAAGCGGTGGCTTTGAGCCCCGCTGCACGCGCCATCGCCAGATAGAGCATTGCAATGTCTTCGCTGTTGCCGCTCTTTCTCACCCAGGTGTCTTCGGCGTGCTTGGCTTCTTTCAGGCTGAGCTGCCGCATTTCCGACTGGCTCTTTTTGCGCGAATAATCCGTATTGTCCAGCGCTTCAACAGCCTTATAGAGCTTCTTCGCCTTATCCAGTTCGCTGTCCTCGGGGGCGATGATTCCGCTGACTGCCTCGTGGATCTTCGGCGACGGTTCCGCAAAACGTTCCAAGTCCTTGGACCAGTGCTTGTATTCGTTGGACCAGAACTGTTGGACGGTGCGACCGCTCTTGTAATAAAACAAGACTTTATAGCGGAAGTTGAACTCCGGCGGCATCCACTCTTCGTTCGGCAGGGCCGGTATATCCGCTAGTTCCAGGTTGTAATGCCCCATCGCGTCGGCCTTCACGGTCACACCCTGAGGGAGCACTGTCCACCAAAGAAGCGTGTCGACAGAATCTCCGTGCTCGTCAAGCAGGTACATGCTGGTCAAATTCTGTGTGCCGGGCATAAACCCCTTGAAAGGCGTAAATAAGTAGTGCGCCTTGCGTACAGGGTATTCCCTCTGGATCTCCCACGATGGCGACGAGAAATGATTGTCGTCATAGCCCTCCGTATAGACAAACTCCAGAATACTTCCCACCTCGACACTGGGAAGAGTGAACACTTTCTTCTCATAGAGCCTGTCGCCACTTTTCCAAATCAACAGGTCTTCCGGCTTGACGACAAGAGGAAGGATCGTTCCATCCGCATGGATGGTGCGGCCGCGAATGTCGGAGATAGTGCGCTGTCCCTTGTCGTAAGGAATCTCGACCGTGGCCAGTTCCTTGCCCTTCTGCGTGAGCACCTTGATGCGTTGATATACGCTATGGAAATGCAATGGGTCGTTGGCAATCTCTTCTACGTTGAGATAGACAGCTGCCGCGCCCGGATTCTTGGGGTCCGCCGTCATCTTCAGTTCTTCCTGCGTGGGCGGTTGAAATTGCGCGAGCGCAATCCTTGCAAAAGTAAATGCGGCGAGCACCAGCAGACTGCGTCCTGCAAAAAGCTTCATTATCTTTCGATCCTTTGTTGTATTTAGCCCCTGAATTTACTGGTCGGCCGGCTTCATGCCCAGCACCAATTGCTGCTGATCGGCCACTGCTACCCCCTGATAAAAACCGCGCAACTGGCTGTACTCGTCCGCGCCCAGAATTGTGAACGCCCTGGCCAGTGTACGCGTCACCAACACATCATTGCCCGTGACCGCAGCCTTCATCTGAAAGACCGCCTTTCCAGACCAGTTTATCGGCAACCCCTGCGGCAGAGCCTCCACTGTGTAACCGACCGGTAGGTGGTAGAAAACCCCATCCTTCACCTGCAGGGCAAAGTGCATGTCTACCGGCTGAGTCCGGTTCGGCTGCTCGATGAAGGTTCGCTTGTCGGGAGTGGTAAAAAAAGACCCCTGCAAAACGATGCGCTTGGCCGTAGCCCCACCCGGTGCTCCGGTCACTGTGGCATATGCGCCAAGGTCGGAGTTCGGATCATCGAGTTTCGCAAAGCGCGTCAGATGCGCCGTCATGCCCGCCGGAATTTGCTGCGCCATCCACGTCTCGAATTGGCGATTCAATTCCGTCTCGTCCACCCGCAGTGCGGCCTGCCTCCATTGCAACGCTTCCTGCCCGGTAAACGAGAATTGCAGCTTGCCATTCAGGTCGCCGCCCGCGCCGACGGTCAGGTCCGCGCGTCGCGTCTCCGTATTGCTCGCGAAGACGAGCAGCGGAGTAACCCACGGTCCGTTTCCCTTGTCCGTCTGGCGCACACCTCCCGCGCCCGAGTGAGTCCAACTCACCACGCCGAAGGGACACATCTTCTCCGCCGGGTCGAGCACCATCTCCTTGCCCTCCGCGTTGAGCACGATCACCAGCGCGTTCAACTGGCGAAAGCTGAGATAGTCCTGATCGAAGACGCGCCCGCGGCGGTCGGCTACCTTCACCGGATAGGCCGTCAACCCCGCGCCCCGCAGCAGGGCCAGATAGAGCATCGCAATCTCTTCGCCGCTCCCGCTCTTCTGCTGCCAGATCTCTTCGGCGCGCTTGGCCGGTTTCAACCCCTGATCCTTCAGTTCCTCCTCGCTCTTCTTGCGCGAGAAGTTGGTGTTGTCAAGCGTCTGGAGGGCTGCATACAGCTTTTTCGCCTTGTCCAGATCGCTGTCGCCCGCCGCTATCAGGCTCGCTGCCACATCTTTGATGGCCTTAGTCGGCTCGGCAAACTGATCCACTTCCTCCAGCCACCCTTTGGTTTCCTCGCGCCAATACTCCGCGCCGGAGGTTTGGGCCGTCATGTAGAACTTCACCTGGTAGCGTCGGCTCTCGATGGGAGGCATCCAGTCCTCATTCTGCAGCGGCGCTATACCAGTCAATTTCAGGCTGAACTGGCCAAGCGTGTTCGGAGCCAGCTTCTTTCCATCGGGAAGATTCGTATACCAGAGCATGTCTGTCAGCGGATTGTGGTGGCTGTCGTAGATGCCATACGTGCGTTGAGGCAGCAATCTGCCGGTCTTCTCGTTCATGCGCCTGCCGCCCGGCTGGTTCGTGAACAGGCTGGGCGGAGCATTGTAGACAAAATGCTCCTCGCGGATAGGAAAGCGCCCCTGCAGCTCCCAATCCGGCGGCTGCACATGTGCGTAAATCGTGCTGACCTGATGGTAGTGAATCAGAAAGTGGTACTCAATGATGCTGCCCACTTCGACACCAGGCAACGTGAAAGCTACCCTGTGATACTCGCTCTTCCCCTCCCTGGCCCGCAGATCTTCCCACTTCGCGCTGAAAGGAATCACCGTCCCATCGGCGTGGATGGTCCTTCCTTCCACCGGATCGATCATTGCATCTTCTTTGAAGTATCCCAGCGTAACCGTGGCCGATTCTACGGCGGAACTCTTCAGCACCTTAATTCGCTGATACTCGCTGTGGTAGTGGAGTACATCGTCCCATATGCTTTCGCGGTTCAGACAGATGGCCGCCGCATCCGGATAGGCCGGGTCAGACGTCATTTGCAGTTCTTCCGGTGTGGGAGCATGAAATTGGGCGAGAGCGCAGGTGGAAACGGCAAGAAGCGCGACGCTCAGCAGCCGATGGATCAAAACCAGCTTCGACATGGAGTTTTCCTTCGTTCGCAAGCAATTGTGTACAGGGTTCCCAAATCGATGGCCCGAATGTTGCGATGGTAGTTCTTTGCTTTGTAAGGTTCCCTGGATCCCCAACGCGGGACCTGGAGGCTTGGTTCAGGGCTGCCTCAGGGTTTCCCATCGCCAGCCGAATGGATTCAGAAGCTCATCTAATTTCCCAACGGTGCGGGACCAGCCTTCAGAACCAGTTGTTGTTGATCCGCAGCCGAGACTTTCTGGAAGAAATCACGCAACGGTCCGTACTCATCCGCACTCAGCAGTGTGAAGGCGCGGCTCAAGGTGCGAGTGGCCGTCACATTGTTTCCGTTCGCAGCAGCTTTGGTCTGGTACACAGCGCGCCCGGTCCAGGGAATTGCACTACTCTGGGGCAGGGCCTCCACCGTGTATCCCGCCGGCAGGTGAATCACAACTCCATCCCTGGTCTGTGCCGCATACTGCATGTCCACGGGTTGCGTGCGGTTAGGCTGGTCGGTAAACGTCCGTTCGCTGGGACTGGCAAAGAACCAACCCGGCAGCATGAGCCTTGTGGAAGTCGAAGTGCCAGGAGTGCCGGAGACCGTCGCATAGGCCGTCAACTCCGCGTCGGGATTGTCAAGATTCGCAAAGCGCGTAAAGCGTATCTCGATTCCAGAAGGGACGACCCGCCGCAGCCACTCTTCACAATGCTGCTTGAGGGCCGCCTCATCGTTGCGCAGAGCAAACTGCCGCCATTCAAGCGCAGCCTGGCCGGTAAACCCGATTTGTACGTTGCCGGTGATGACTCCGTTCGGGCTCAGCGTCAGATCGGCGCGGCGCGTGACTGCATTGCTGGTGTAGGGCAGGAATGGAGTCGTCCATGGCCCCAAACCTTTTTCAAGCTGGCGCACGCCACCCGCGCCGGAATGCTGCCAGGCAACCATCTGGAAGGGGCACATCTTCTCTGCCGGGTCGAGGACGATCTCTTTCCCGCCCGTGCTGAGCACAATGACCAGATCGTTGAGTTGATAAAAATTGAGATAGTCCATGTCAAACATGGCACGGCTGCGGTTGACGACCTTCATGGGATACGCGGTCAGGCCGACACTGCGCAGCATCGCCAGATAGAGCAAGGCAATCTCATCGCCGCTGCCGCTCTTCTGCTTCCAGGTGTCCTCCGCGCTCTTTGCCTGCTTCAGCCCTTCCTTTTTCAGTTCGTCTTTGCTCTTTGTGCGCGAGAAGTTCGTATTGTCCAGCCCTTGTACGGCGGCATAGAGTTTCCTGGCTTTTTCCAGATCGCTGTCGCTTTCCGCGACGATTTGCTTGGCTGCATCGCGGATCGCCGAACCTGCCTCCGCGAATTTGTTCACGTCTGCGATCCAATACTTGGTCTCGTTATTCCAATAAGCCGAAGCATTGGTTCCCGGAGAAAAATAGAACTTGACCTGATAGCGCTGATTCTCAATCGGCGGCATCCAGTCCTCGTGAGGCAGCGGAGGAATGTCGCTCACGTCAAGCACGAAGCGGTGTGCGGCGTCGGGTGTCAGCGGCTTTCCACCGGGCAGGTGCGCATACCACAGAAGGTCATTAAGCGCATTGCCGTGTGCATCGATTAAAACCTGGCTTCCAATCCCGGGAGCAGTCCCCAGCACGCCGGGGCAGGGCACAAAAGTGAAATGTGCCTTGCGTACCGGGTAACGGAGCTGTATCTCCCAGTCATCGGTCGGGCAGACACGCTCATTGAAGCGAATCTGGTAGGAGTACTCCAGGATGCTGCCCACGTCCACGCTCGGCAAGTTGAAGACGGTCTCGCGGATCTCGCTCTCGCCTGCCTTCACGCGCGTAAGGTCTTCCGGCTTCATGTTCAAAGGGATGATTGTGCCGTCGGCATGAATTGTCCGCCCATCAACGGCAGCAATGGTGGCGTAGCCCTTGAAGTAGCCGAGGTGGACCGTGGCAAGTTCCTTCGCCGACTCCTTCAGTACCTTGATCCGCACGTACTCGCTTCGAAAATGGAGCAGGTCGTCCGTCTTGAAATCGTGGTTCAGATACACCGCGGCTGCATCGGGATAGGCCGGGTCAACGGTCATCTTCAGTTCTTCGCGTGTGGGGGTCTGGAACTGGGCAAAGACAAGTGCCGGAGCGGCGAAGGCAACAATCAGCAGAGTAATGCGCACGGAACCAGAAACTTGCATCGGAAATTCCCTCAATGGATGAGCAACAGAAAGTCTATCGCGTACGGTGGGCGCAACGGGTGAATCCCCGGCAGAAATCCGCACGAGAGTGCGCGCCGGCACAAGGGAAGAGGTGAAGCGGATACAGGCAAGGACTGCTTTTGTCCCGTATTGCGACAGGGCTGTCGATTTTCAGTCGTTTGAGTGCTGATCATTTCGCCCCTGAATTCTGGCTTGCGCACAGGCTACACGCGAATGCCGCGCTCCGCCCGCGGGCCACAAAGGCCCTTCCGCCGAAGTCATTCTATGGGCGTCTGCCCGGGCAATCGCATTTGAATCATTGAAGGGTACGAGCTTCAGCCCGTACTTGAATGCGCCATCGAGCAAAGGGCTTCAGCCCCCGAGGGAAGAGGATGCTGGAGTGAAAGATGACCTTTTTGATAGGGTTCTTCCCTCAATTGTGGAGAGATTCCACACGAAAACCATCCCTCTGGGGCTAAACAGGCTGCGGAAAACTCAATTTTGCCCTCAGTTTTGAAGGGGCATGGCTTTAGCCGTGCCGATAAGGTCAATCAAACCAGCGTTGGCTTTAGCCACCGAGGGCCGTATTTCAGGATTTTTGGCGAAATACAGCCTTTTTCCGCAGCCTGTAAAGCCCAAATCATTTTTGGGCCGATTTGTACGGGCTGAAGCCCGTACCCTTCAGCTAGCGCTCGAATTCTCAAATGCGATTGCCCCGGGGCGTCTGCGCTGAATGTGCGGGGTTGGGCAGGGGAAAGCGTAAACTGGATCGGTCCGCGTTTGCGGAGGGAGAAAGTGTCTGTGATTAATCGTTTTCGCTTTATAACGGCCGGTCTGTTGCTGGGAGCCGGACTTCTGTCTGCTCCTGCAGCCAGGGCGCAATGGAACACCCCCAACCCGGTCGTGAGCTTCGACAAGCGTCCCGATGGCGTGGAAATCCACCAAAAAGACGGAGTGCTGCGCCTGGCTGTGAATTCGGCCGCGATCCTGCACGTCACCTATTCTCCCCTCGACGGCGCCGCGACGCACCCCTCCGATGGCGTAGTGGTCGCCAAAGAGTGGCCCGCTGCCCCCTTTGACGTGACCGCGGACGACAAGGCCATCTCACTCTCGACAGGCAAAATCCGAGCCGTGATCGATCGCGAAACCGGCGCGCTGATGTACTTTGGCCCAGGCACTGGCAGTCAGTCGGGACAGGTGGCCACCGGCCCCGGTTCGATGGCCGCTGCGCCGCGCGGACAACTGCTGGCGACAGACGCTTATCGGTCGCTGCGGCCCGTGGTGGTCAACGGCGAGAAGACCTTCCATGCCGAGGTGTCGCTGGGAAACTATGGTTCGCATGAGGGCCTCTATGGTCTGGGCCAGCATCAGGCCGGCGTATGGAACTATCGTGGCGAAACGGTCGACCTGTCGCAGGAAAACACCAACATCGCGATCCCGCTGCTGGTGTCGACGAATGGTTTCGGCATCTTCTGGAACAACTCGTCGCGCAGCAGGATGAACAACCGTTTCGTGCATGCGCTCTATCTTTCTGCGGAGGTCGCGGACAAGGTGGACTACTACTTCCTCTACGGTCCGGAACCGGATCAGATTGTCGCCGGCTATCGCCAACTGACCGGCGAAGTGCCGATGTTCGGACGCTGGGCCTATGGCTTCTGGCAGTGCAAGAACAAGTACGAGTCGCAGAAGGAATTGGAAACAGTTGCCACCAGGTACCGCGCCTTGCATATTCCCGTGGACAACATCGTGCAGGACTGGTTCTGGTGGATCACCATGGGGGAGATGAAGTGGAACCCCAACTATCTCGACCCACAGGCGCTGATCAACAACCTGCATGACCAGCATTTTCACCTGATGGTTTCGATCTGGCCTTTCTTCCGGCCGGGCACGCCGCCTGCGGGTAATCCCGTGTATGAGCAATTCGACAAGAACGGCTGGTTCGTCGCCAAGACGGTCCAGAAGAGCTTTCATCCCATCGGGCAAGGGGTCTACGATCCGACCAATCCTGCCGCAGCCAAGCAGTATTGGGCCAATGCCAACGCAGCCCTTTTCTCCAAAGGCGTCGATGCCTGGTGGCTCGACACCGACGAGCCTGAAACCGAGGCCCGCGAGGACAACATCCTCACCGACCACCAGCTCCACATTGGTTCCGGAGCACGCTACGCCAACGTCTTCCCGAACTTCCACAACGCGGTGGTGGCCGATGGACAGAGGGAAGCGGACTTGTCGCTTCCTGAATCCGCCCAGAAGCGTGTCTTCATCCTCTCCCGCTCGGCCTATGCGGGTTCGCAACGGAGCGGCGTCACGGCATGGTCCGGCGATGTGTTGAGCGACTGGCTGACTTTTCAGCGACAGATCCCAGCCGGACTCAACTACGCCATGTCAGGCATGCCCTATTGGACGACCGACATCGGCGGCTTCATCAGTGGCGGCAATCTGAACGATCCGAACTTCCGCGAGCTGTTCATTCGCTGGTTCCAGTTCGGCGCCTTCTCTCCGATCTTCCGCGTCCATGGAACGCGCAACCCCAGCGAGAATGAGTTATGGAGTTATGGTCCCGAGGCGCAGAAGATCCTCGTCGATTACGACACGCTGCGCTATCGCCTGATGCCCTACATCTATTCGCAGGCATGGCAGGTGACCAGCAATCACGGGACGTTGATGCGTCCGCTGGTGATGGATTGGCGCACCGATGTGGATGCGCAGAACACGGGCGATGAGTATCTGTTCGGGCCTGCGATCCTGGTCAGTCCTGTCACGACGCACGGCGCGACCAGCCGTTCGGTCTATCTGCCCAAAGCCGACTGGTATGACTTCTGGACCGGCGCCAAACAAAGCGGGGGCAAGCGGATTGAGGCCGATGCGCCAATCAGCAAACTGCCGCTGTTTGTGCGCGCGGGTTCCATCCTTCCGATGGGCCCGGCAATGGAGTGGACAACGCAGAAGCCCGCCGATCCGATTGAGTTGCGCATCTATGCGGGAACCGATGGCGATTTCATCTTCTATGAAGACCAGAACGATGGCTATCAGTACGAGAAGGGCGCGCATGCAACCATTGCGCTGCACTGGGACGACGCCGCAAACAGATTGACTTTGGGCGCGCGCGAAGGAACCTTCCCGGGCATGCTTCCGCAGCATACCTTCCGCGTCATCCTTGTCTCCGCCAACCACGGCGTCGGCATCGACGAAACCGCCACCGCCGACAAGACCATAACCTACACCGGCGAGATGCAGGCTGTCAGCTTCTAGTGTCGTGTCCGCATGATTCAGGAATCAAGGCCACGAACTTTGGGTGCCCCTGGTCTCGATTTTGAGACCAGGGATAGTACATATCTACCCGGTCGAGGTGCTCCAGCGAAACCAGAGTTGGTGTATCCCGAAGGCGCGGTACTGTAAATATCCTCCGGCAAGGCCGGAGGCTTTACGAAGGTTGGCCCCTCAAAGGGGCCTGGTCAACCTTCTTGCCAAGGGAAGCTCATTACCAGCGCCAGCTTTGGCGCCCGCGCCGTAGGCGCAGCGTTTGTTAGGCCCGCGTTTCAACGCGGGGTGAGCGAAAACAACGATTTGTCTGGAGTCCCGTAGGGACGGCGCCCATGCTCCGCGTCTCTCAAGAATTCTGCGAGAAGAAGGCAAAAACTCAAACCGGGAACGACTTCGGTAAACATCAAACTCCTGATGCCATCCCGGCAAGGCCGGGGGTTCTTCCTTTGGTAATAGTCGACCCGACCATCAGGGACCGGCGACCTTGCACGAAACTTACTGGGTCGCAAGAACGCTGGTTTCGCTGCTAATTGAGAGGAACCAGATCCATTTCCTGAGGCCCCAGCACCACAACACCTTCATGGATGCGATTGCTGATGATTCCCTTCTGTGTTCCAGCGATGGAGATTTTCTTCTCTACTCCGGTCGTGTTCACATAGAGCGTCCGTCCATCGACAACTCTTGCGAAGACTCCATCTGGGGTCTTCGGTCCCGGCTGAAGCCCCGCGACTGTGTAGAGATAACTCATCAGCGGCCCGATCGCCGAGGGATTCGATTCCGTTGCCAGGTATATCGCATTTCCCTTGCCGAACCTGTTGATGGTGACCGCAGGAGTATGGCCCTCTGTGTTTGTGAATCGTGCGGCGACCGTTGCAGTAGACGGCTCCAGCACTTCATAGTGATGAACAGCGGTCTCGACCGAGACGCCGCCCAACTCAAACTTCAACGCTGCCGGAAGATCATAAAATGCGTTGGTCCTCAGCCCAAAAACATCGCTCAGACGGCCGGGCAGCGGTGTATCGAACCATTGTCCGTGCTCGTTAACCTTCGCTGAGAACGCAGTCATCAGAACAGTACCACCCGCATTCACATAGTCACGAATGGCCTTCGCGCTGGCCTCATCCATCACATAGTCCGCCGGTACCACGACCAGCTTGTAACGCGAGAGATCGGAATGTCCGACGTTGATGATGGCCGTGTCGAAGTTGGCGCGAAAGAAGGGCTCAAAGGCTCCCTGCACTTGGTCCCAATACGAGGGATGGAAGAACTGGCGCGTGGTGCTCGAGGGCCCACTGGCGTTTGAATCGACCCAGGAGTCAAATGAATATGCAATCGCAATCTCCGGATGCGTGTAACGTGGGAATCCAAGTTTCTCAAGCCGCTTGAACTCGGAAGCGAAACGCGCGAACTCGTCCACTTTCCAAGAGGGCGTTCCATCGTGATCGACCAACCCGAAAAGCGCCTGCTCCTCGCCACCAAGATGGCTGTTGAAGGTCCAGGCGAGTATCCCTTGCGCGCCCATCATAAGTCCGAGATAGGCGTACAATCGGCTTCGGCCAGGCGTGCCATAGAAGCCGCCGCCGCCCGCGGTGAATTCATTGAACCAGATCGGGGTCTCCAGATCTCCCTTCGTCATCAGCGCAGCAAATGCGCCGCTGATCGGATCGCTGGGATAGAATCCCTCAGCACCAAAGGAGACATAGGCCTTATAAGTGGCAAGATAATCGAAGCCTTTACGTCCCGCGTAATCCCACAGATTCGAGATAGAGGGAAGCTCCGGCATATTGCGCTGGCGGATGGCATCAAGTTCAACGAGACGGGCTACCGTCACATCCGACCAATAGCGATGCAGATCGAGATACCGCTCAGGAGGCCCAGGTCCATCCGCAAGGGGCAGGTCAACGTCTTCGAAGTTGCCCAACCGGCGCGACCATCGCTGCGTCGCCCATGCCTTGTTGAGTTCTTCGATGGTTCCGTATTTCGTTTTGAGCCACGCGATGAAGCGCTGCCGGTCGGCCTCCGAATACGACATGAAACCGTTGCCGGTCTCGTTGTTGTAGCCGACAGCGATCATCGCGGGATGATGAGCGTAGCGTCTCGTCAACGTGTCCGCGAGGATGCCTAATTCGCGGACGTAACCCGGATCGCTTATGTTGTCCATATAGCGCTCCGCCGGAGGAATGCGCGCTCCATTCTGACTGACAAGATCGGCGCCGGGGTAAGCGCGATGCAGCCAGATCGGCGCCGGAGAGCCCGGAATATCCAGGATCACCCTGATCCCTGCGGCTTGCATCTTGTCCATCACCTTGTCGAACCACTCCAAGGTGAAGTTGCCTTGCGACGGCTCAAACGAATCCCACGACAAATCCCCCATGCGGACAACGCTGAAACCCGCGTGCTTCATGATCGCAATGTCCTGATCGATCTGCTCGGGCGTGCGGTCAATGGGCTGATAACAAGTACCGACAAAGAGCTGCCCAGGTCCCGGCCAGTTTGGATGCGCAGGCAACTTCTGAGCCATGGAAACAACGCTCAATGCGCCTATGAGCACGAACAGAAACGCGGACGTCCCCAGAGACACACCACTTCCCTTTCGGCGGTCCACTCGACCGATGCTCGTGCTCATGGATTGGTTTGCGATCGGCATAGGGTATTCCGGTTCTCTCACTTGCTCTCCTGATGGCGCTTCAACTTGACCAGCACTACGTCGTTGCTGTTCATCGGAACGGTAAACTCGACGACGCCCGCCGGCCCGCTGCGCATAACCTTGTCGATCTCCGGCAGATCGCGCGTCAGTTCGTTCAGGTGCTCCACTTGCGCCGCGCTCAGATCCTTGGGCGAACCTAACTCGACATAAGCGGAATATGCGTCGTTGGCATGATATCCGACACGGTACACTTGCACGCTGTACGCCGCATTGGGGGCCAGATGTTGAATCCGTAAGTCAACAGGCGATGCCGCATGAGCAGGAATTGGCTTGGTATAGAAAGACCGATTGCTTACCTTCTGATCCGGCTGTTCGAAGTCCCAGATCACAGCCGCGACATCCCCACCCTGCGTGGCCAACATCGCCTGCGGATCGCTTGTCTTGAGGCTCTCGCCTTGAAGTGCATGAAGATACTTGTAAGCGAAGAATGCGGGCTTGCGAATGCCCTGCGGATTCAGCAGCCCAAACCCACCTTGAAACGCCGCTGTCGGCGGTCCGGGCTCTTCGAACAGATCGGTGTAGGTCCAGTAGCTCATGCCCTGCGCCAATCCCCGACTGGCTTTGAGCTTGGTCAGAATGTAGGGCGCGCTGATGTAGGAATCGTGCACTGAATCGCGCGGCGTGTAGCTTGTGCTCCACTCGCTGAAGTACAGCGGAAGGCTGGGAAACGCTGAAGCCGAAATCTGCTCGCGAACATGACGAACGTCTCCTATGATCGCGTCGGGAGAAGGGGATAGCTTTGTGTCTTGCTTGCCGTTTTCATCAAGAAAGCCGCCGTCGACGCCATAGGTGTGCGTCGTCACGAAGTCAACCGCGGCGCCGCTTTGCTTCGCATGAGCGAGGAACTCGGGAACCCAGGCAGCTCCTGCTGTGCTTGGCCCTCCAACCCGCAATGCAAGATCAATCGACTTGATGGTCTTTGACGTCAGGTCGTAGAGCTCGAAGTACGCTTTCTGATCGCCACCTTCCCAGAAGCCGGAGAGGTTGGGCTCGTTCCAAACTTCAAAGAACCATGTACGTACTTCGTCTTTACCGTAGCGTTGCTCGATGTGGCGAACAAACGCATCGACGAGGTCGCGCCATCCATCCGGCTTCGGGTGCGAGGTGTTCCCGTTCCAATAGAAGATGCTGTTTTGCGAGGTAGCCAGCGCCTTCGGAGTGAAACCGAGTTCGACAAATGGCCGGATGTGGCGGGCCAGCAAGTCGTCATAAAGCTGGTCGATCTTGGTCCAGTTGTAGACGGTCTTGCCGTCTTCGGTGCGCACGGTTCCCAGCACGTCGTGGAAGATGGCATGAAAGCGAACATATCGAAAGCCAAGTTCATCAACCGTCAACTTGAGTTGAGCCTGGCTGTCCTCCCGAATCAGAGTTCCCGGATAATCGGATCCAACCGACAAATCAAAGAAGCGATCCACCGGTCCCGCAGAATCCTTCAGATCTACGACGATCGTGCGCAATGGCGCCTGTTGCGACTGTGCTGCAAGAGACAAGAAAGAGGATGCCGCGAAAGAACCAATGGCTAAAAAGCAAAGCTTCCAAAGAAAAGAACGAAACATGATTTGTACTTCCTTCGTTGAGATGGTTGCGAGTTTTTAGCTCGAGTTGTCGCTAGTACCGTGACCGTGTGATTCTGTAATTTGACTTCGAACTATGGGTGCCCCAGGTCTCGATTTTGAGACCTGGGATGACCACCACTTCACACGGTCACGGCACTAGTCCCCTGCCTGCATGGTTTGGTAGGCACAGAAGAATAGCGAGTGTTCTCGGTCAATGGGCTCATTGAAATGCGTGATTCCGGCAAGGCAACAAACCGATTGCACGAAAAGAAGAAGTGAGCATCTCGAACTTCCTTGTCCGCATTTCCGGCGGATTCATTGTAATTGAAGACCGATGCTGGTCGCAGTACCTTCATAAGTGACCTCTTTTTCAGCCGCGCTTGTCACCTCACCGCCAATTCCATGTCCGCTTCCAACCGCGACGATCCGGAACCTGCGCTTTGCAATCAATCCGGGGAATGAGCCTTCCCGTGCGCCGATCGTCAGGATACCGTCACCGTCGTTCCAGCGAATGGGGATCAGAGAATGCTGTCCTTTCTCGTAGTCGTAGCTGTCGCCTGCATCCTCATAAAGGTCGAAGGCTCCGTTGGCTCCACGATAGATGCGAAGCTCAATCGGACCGCCGGGGTCCTGCGTGGCATATTCGATCTCTGGTCCCATCGGCAGAATCGATCCAGCGCGCACGTAAAGCGGCATACGATCGAGCGGCGCCTCAGCTTCGATCTCTTTGCCGCCCGCTGTACGCTCTCCCGTCCAGAAGTCGTACCACGCGGCGGAGGGCGGCAGGTAAACGCTGCGTTTGGAGACATTCGATTTCAGTACAGGACTGACCAGAATGGCGGGACCAAACATGAACTCGTCGCCGATATTCCATGTCTTTTCGTCCTCACGCCAATCCATCACCAGAGGGCGCTGAATCGTATAATCCTCACTCGTAACCTTCCACGCGAGCGAGTAGATATAGGGCATGAGGCGATAGCGCAGTTTGTCGTAGCGAATCAGCGTAGGCTCGACTCGATCGTAGGTCCACATTTCATTATGGTTTCGATGACCGTGTGTACGGAAGACCGGGCAGAAGGTTCCAAACTCAAACCATCGCGCATAGAGTTCCTGGTAGGCTGGCTCGTCCACAGAATCAGGATACGGAGGCCAATACCCACCAATATCGGTCGTCCAGTAAGGATAACCACTCAATGCGAAATTCAGTCCAGCAGGCACCTGGCGAGAGAGCGCCCAATAGCTGCTGAAGACATCCCCCGACCAAACCGCTGCACCCACGCGCTGCTGGCCCAGAAACGCGGAACGCGTCAGCAGAAAGACACGCTTTCTGTCCGTCTCGGCTCTCCAATGATTCTGCACACCGAGCGTATGCAGCAACGGAAACACGTTCGTGTATTCAGCGCCGTTTCCGATTGCAAGTTGCTTGTTACGCAAAATGCCATCCCCCATGTGCGGCCAAAACTCCTCCGGCTCGGCGCTGTCCAGCCAGAAGGCGTCCCATCCCTGCGCGAACAGTTTGCCGGGCAGATGGCTCCAATAGGTATCGCGACCTTCTGAATTGCTGGGGTCGTAAACGTGCGCTCCAGGCAGCATGAGATGCTTCGCTTCAAGCGTCTTGTAGGTCTCCGATGCCGGATCGAGCAGTCCCCAGACCGAGATCATGGCATGAACATTCTCCTTGTGCAGGCCGTCGAGATCTTTCGCAACATCGTGATAGTTGGCATTGAAATCTGGATCGCCCTCATTCTTCCACCAGAACCAGTCCTGCACCATTGCGTCCAGCGGAATGTGCTCGGCACGATAGCGTCGCGCAACCGTTTCGATCTCGTCGAGCGACTGATAGCGGTCCTTCGATTGAAAGAAGCCGTAGGCCCATTTGGGAAGCATCGGCGCATGTCCGGTCAGGTTGCGGTACTCGTGGATGACGGCGTCCATTTCTGGACCATACAGAAAGTAATAATCGATCGATTTGCCCGCGATGGAGCTAAGCGTCAGCTCGGTTGGAAAGCGGTTGTCGGCGTAACTGAGAGCCGCCGTATTCCACAAAAGTGCGTACCCTTGGCTCGAAACCAGCAGTGGAATCGCCACGTCGGTATTGTTCTGCGCCAATTCGACCGTCGCGCCGCGATAGTTGAACATTCCGTTCTGGTGCTGCCCTAGTCCGTAAAGAGCTTCTGTCGGAATGGGAGAGAAACGGTCTGCTATCTGGAACGTGCCTTCTCCATTCATCTGCACCGGATCATAGGTCCGGGGAACACTGTCTCTTTCACGCAGCAGCGTATCTCCCTTCGCCGTCCGGAATGAGAGATTGCCGCGCTCGATTCCGAAAGAGACCGCGATCTTGTCCGTCATGATCGTGGCGGACTTGGCATCTTGCGTGAACTGAAACGGAGCGCCCGGGCAGGATTGACCTGCATCGAGCATCCAGGGCTGCGGACCAGCCTCCGCCTTGGCATTGGGTCTGGCCAATACATGGATCACCGCATCGTCACAGACCGTAATGTCGAGAGTTTCCGATCCAACCGTGGTGCGCATTCCTTGCGACGACTTCTGCACGGTGGTAGGCTCCAACCCTGGAAGTCGCTGCCCAGGCATCTGGGCCATGCTGCCGGTTGCGGTCACGCTCAGAAACAGAATTGGCAGGACGAGGCAGGCGACAGACGAAACAAGTGGCGTCGCGACCACCTTTGAAGATCTGCAGATCATCGTATTGCGCCTTTCCATCAACTCTCTTTTTCCAAATCCAATCTCTTCGAAACCGTTGATCTTCGCATTCACTGGCCGGCGGAACTCGATGCGTTCTCAATTCATCGGCAGTCATTTCCCGATCGAATTCCGACGTCACTGGCACCTGAAATTCCGCGCATCCTCGCTGTCACCGCTGCCGATGTACTGTGCGTGCCTGGGATAAGCGCAAAGCGGGCGGCTTCGACCGGGGAACCTCTGGCCGGTCGCGATGACCGAGTCCGGTGCTCTTCCCTTCTCCACCCAGTTCACGAGTGCACTCAACATGTCGAAATGGTCGAGTGCAGGGCCACCTCCGCAGTGCGCCATCCCCGGCACCAGAAACAGCCGGCTCCACTCGGCGACCTTGTCCGCGCCGCCGTTGGCGGGGCCTAGCGATTGATAGTAATGGAGCGTATCGAGGGGAGAGAACCACGGATCGCTGTCTCCGTGAAAGAACAGAATCTTCCCGCCATTCCCTGAGAATGTGGAGAGGTTTGTCGACGAAGGCTCCACCAGCGGATCGCTGTCGTGCAGCGCCTCCTTGTCCACATCGATCTCGGTCGCCGTCGGATACGGTCCAAAGAGCCCGCTTTTACCCATCGCCAGCAACCCCGGCGCAAATCCCGCAGCCGCGATGCCCGCATCGTACAGAAACCCGGGATATACCTGTGTTCCGTAAGCATTCTTCGGCCCTGCAAATGCCTTCTTGATCGCTGCGGCTTTCTCTGGTGGCAGGCACCCTTCGCTCTGACCAGCCTTGCAGGCCAGATCTGTTGGATCGAAATCGCAGCCGAGTGGGTCGAAGATCATCCCATCCGCCACCCCATCGCGCGCATCGCACTTCTTCATCAACGCGTCCATGAACATCTTGCGATCATGATCGGAGAGCAGCTTCTCGATCTGGGGCTTGCCCGAATCGTCCTTAGGGGCTGCCTGATTGTAGACAACCGGAATCCACTGGCCGATGGCAAGGTTTGACAACCCCGTGCGCATTGCGGGATCGCCGGAAACGATGCCATTGAATACCGTGGGAAAGCGCTGCGAGAGAATCATGCCTTCGCGCCCGCCGGTCGAACAGCCTACGAAATAGGAGTACGACGCTGGCTTCGCATAGTACTGGGCAATGATCTGCTTCGCCACTCCGGCGACTTCGGCATTGGCCTGGTAAGCAAAATCGAGATACGCCTGTTGATCGCGCATGAACGAGAAGTCGAACCCGCCATTCTTTGCCTTGTGTCCAGTATCGGTGCTTGCCACAGCGAATCCCTGCGCCAGCGCCGGTTTCTCACCGGAATACGAGCCACCGAGCGGATAGGCTACCACGCCGTTGCCTCCACCTCCGCCCTGCATCATGAAGTCACCGTTCCAATCTGCTTTTTCTGGAAGTGCGACAGCAAACCCGATTCCGAATTCCTCGCCATTCACGCCCTTGCGGCGACGGATCACCCCATCCACGCGGCAATGCGCGGGCAATGGCCCCGTGCTGGCAGCGCCGGGGTAAGGCGGCGGAACGATGGTTCCCGAGGGAACCATCGCGACCTTCGTGATCTCGACACCATCGATCGCAAAGTGCGCGATATCCGAGCAAGAGTTTGCCGACTCAGTTCGCGCAACCGGGGCAATACCCAACGCCATCATCACAAGAAGCAGGATCTTCAAGTGTTTCATCAATGGTCTTCCTTTCCAAAAGGTGCATCTTGTTGTGCCCAGATCATCAGGCATTCTCCCTGAAAGTTAGCTCTGCTTTTTGGGACTCTGCATCTGCCAATACACGGAGTAACGCTGCTCGCCGATCTGATACATGGGCATCAATTGGTGTTTCGCTTTCTCTCCGGAAGCGGTGAAACGAAGATCCTGCTTCGATTCAATCTGGACCCATTGGTCTGTCTTTGCAGCCGGATCTGCGGCAACCGTGGGAAGTGGCTCTGCGTCGGGCAGTTTCTTCGGCACCGTGTCCCCGGAGTGAATGATGCGATACGATTCGTCGCTGGGAGCAGCGCCCATGTCCGCCGCGAGAACCAGCGGCCCACAGAGCGCGGCCGCGACGCTGTCCTCCCCTGGCAACGACTCCGTGCGCAGTTCCATCGGAAGACTCATTGCGATCGTGTCACCGTCCTGCCAAATTCGGCGAATCGCGAGATACGATCCCGGATCACCCACTGCATCGATCGCGCGGCCGTTGATCTTTACTTGCGCGTCCGTTGTTGTCCAGCCAGGAATACGTACATGAATGGACCGCAGGGCGGGACGCGCGGACTTAATCTTGAGTGTTGTGCCCTGTTCGCGCGGGAATTGCGTGACCTGCTCGAGGACGAAACCCTCGTCCTTCCAATCGAGGATGGACGAGATGAACTGATTCACGTAAATGTCGCCATTGCGGCGGAAATAGATGGTATCGGTGAGTTTGGCGAATTCTTCGGCGCCGCTTCCCGTGCAACACCAGAACGACTCCTCCGGCGAGTTATAGGCGCGCCAGTAGCCCGCTGCCAGTGGGAAAAAGTATTGCTTGAGCCCCTGCGCGTTCTGCGTGCCCAGCCTGCAATTGAACAGAGAGCGCTCGTACGCATCCATCCAGCGTGAGTCGCCTGTCCATCCGAAAACAATCCGCTCAAGTTTCATCAGGTTATAGGCTACGCAGCACTCCGCATTGGCCCAGGCCAATGTGCCTTTCAGTTGGCCGGGAAGTGTCTTCCAATGCTCGTCGAGACTCGTGTTCCCAATTGCATAGGATCGAGCCGTCAGAACTTCGGTGAGGAAGTACTCGGCTATGTCGCGATAACGCCGATCGCCTGTGACCTCAAACATGCGGGCTGCGCCGATGATCTTGGGCACGTGCGTGTTTGCATGCAAGCCTTGTAACTCGTCTCGGCGCTCGGCCAGCGGGTCGAGGAAACCGGGTTGTTCGAAGAGGTGCGCGGCTGCAATGTATCGATCATTCCGAGTTACAGCGGCAAGATTTGCCAGCACTTCGTTCATGCCGCCGTATTCCGTGCGCAGCATGCGAAGGCGCTGATCGGTGCTGATCCCCACCATGAAATCCTGGGCCCACTGCCCCATGCCTTCGGCGACCCGGAGCGCATCCGTGTTGCCGGCAAGGGTATACATGTCCAGCAGGCCGGCCATGATCTTGTGATAGGTATAGAAGGGCGCCCAAACCTGCTTGCCTTGCGCCAGATGTTCGAAGAGATCGTTGGGATACGCGCTCAGGTAGTTGTTCCCATTCTTCTTCTGACATGCATCGAGACCGGATACGACTTCGTCACCGCGCTTCTTAAGGTCGGTGTTCCCCGAAGCGGCAGAAGCCAGCGCAACGGCCGAGAGATAGTGACCGCCCGCGAAGTGCCCGCGCAACTCGCACGTCGGGTCTTCCCATCCTTGATAGGGCTTTGCGCTGGAGGAGATTCCCGAGGTGATCCGGAAGGAGTGCAGAAGACGATCGGTCGCAAGCGAGTCGAGGTAGCGCGCATTGATCTCCTCCTGCTCCTTGAAGATGCCCGGCCCCAGTCGCACCGCACTGAGCGGGAAGGGCTCGAGCTTGCTCGAGGAATGCCCTGGTTCGTTCGCGGACAAAGCATGGACGACTGCCGATGGCCCCATGCAGGAGAGCCCGGCAACGCCGGCAGTCGTCTTGAGGAAGTTGCGGCGGGAAACGTCCGTCATCGAATTACTCCTTGGCAAGCGTCTTACTTGCAGTTGGCCTGAAAACAAAGGTTCTTGCTAAAGAAAGGCATCACGTGATTCTGGAACCGATCCGCAACCGCACTCGTATGCGTGCCCGAATAGATTTCAAAGCTGTTTGCAATTCCATATTTGTCGAAAACATCATGCAGCTTTCCGGCATCAATGCGCAAACCGTCCTGGTCGCCCACGTCCATCGAGATCGCGTGATACTGCTTGAGATTTCCAATATATTGATCCACGAAGACCAACGGCGCGTTGGCCGTGAGCTTTGCCTGTACCTCGGGCACTGGAACTCCATCTTTTGTCGGCAGATCGAGATAGAGCGGCGGATTCTTCGGGTTGGGCGCCCAGGCGGCAGCAGTCGCAAGTTGCGCTACGCCAAAACCAGGTAGCAGGGTGGCTGCCTCCGATGGCGACTTGGCGCTGGCAATCTTCTTCTCGTTTTCGATCGCCATTTCCTTCATGTGATCGGCGGGGCCGAATCCTCCGCCACCCATTGGCGACAGGCAGCAAGGGCTCATGATATAGAGGCTGCCAAAAACATCGGAGTGCTTCATTCCGATGCGCGTGGCGCCGTATCCGCCCATCGAATGGCCGGCCAATCCACGGCTGTCGCGGTTGGGAATGGTGCGGTAGTGCGCGTCGATATAGGCGACCACATCGTGGGCAACGTAGTTTTCAAAATCGCCGGTGGTCACGGAACTCGAGTACATCGACCCGTTGTAGAGGGTCTTCGAATCCGGGAGCACGACGATCATTTCATGTGCGCCTTGGGCAAACGCGCCTTCGATGGTCTGCGGCACATGAATTTCTCCAGACCACTGCGCCGCTCCAATGAAGAAGCCATGCAAGGCATAGACAACCGGGTAATGCCGCGCCTTCTCCTTGGCATAGCTCGGCGGAAGGAACACAATTGCGTCGCGGTCAACAACATCGCCTTCCAGGTTGCCTTCCAACGACGCGCCATGAATCTTGATGTGCTCAACCGCTACGGGCTTGGCGCCAGGAACAACCGGCGGAACAATCGTTTGCACCTGCGCCGACAGGCAAGGCGCGGCAGTGATGGCGATCGCCAAAGCCAGCTTCGAAATAATCTGCATCTTCATTCTGATAATCCTCTCTCTCAACCGTGGCTACTGAACTGGATACGAATAAATGCTGATGCTGAACGGAGGCACGTCAATCACGTCAGGCACGGCGCCGAGCGATTGTTCTTCCACGGCCACCTCCGGCGTCTTGCCAACGGCAACAACCGCATCCGGCTTGGCAGGGGCCATTTGCCACAGCTTTCCCTGACTTGCAAGTTTCGCGCCGGCGAGGTCAAGCTTCATGCTCTGTTTTGCATCCGATGGATTCAGCACCGCGAAAGTCAGTGTCTTATGATCCTCGCTGAGCGCCGCGCTCACATCCAGAGGATAAGTGTCGCTCCCCGGATTGACTGCGGGCTGGTCGCCACCGGCCGGGAAGGTTGGCTTGGGCTGCGGCGAATCGCCGGAGACCTCGACCGGGATGACCCCGAAGTGGTCGCGATACATCTTGAAGAGAAGGCCAGTCGGATTCAGAATGGCCTCGGTCTTCGACTGGCTGATCATCGCCGTGGCAAAGGTGAATGCGCCAAGTTGGAAAACATCCGAATGGCGAAACATTTCGTGGAAGGCCCACGCGTAGGCCGGAACCACCTTGTAGGAGTTTGGCCCGCCGCCAAAGTAGGCCCACTCGTCAATGGCCACCGGAACGGGCTTGGCGCGCAGAGCTGGAATCAGCTTCAGGTACGCCTGATAGTGCTCGTACTTGGCGCGAACCTGCACGGCGGGTGCGCGCTGCCACTCGATGAAACTCAACGGTGGATTGATGGGAACCTTCTTCCCAAGTTTCATGTCTGTATGCTCGGTGCCAGACGCGTAGTAGTGCTCGCTGAGCATGTCAATGTTGTCCAGGCAGTTCTTCAGCATCTGGCCGCTCCAGTCTGCCTCGGAGAGATAGTCAGGAACATACTGCCCATTGATGCGCTTCGCCTGATCAGCACCTTCCATCACGTCCGGCATCGCGCCGCCGGCGATCAGCTTGATGCTTGGATCGACGCTCTTCATCGCCTTCGCAAATTGGTTGTGCTTGAGTTCGAACTGCGGCAGCGACATGGCGCCCATCTGATAATCGCCCCAGGGTTCGTTGCCAACGCCCCACAGCTTGACGTTGTAAGGCTGTGGATGGCCGTTAGAGGCGCGCCATTTGCCCATGGGCGTGGTGATGGGCCCATTGGTGTATTCGACAAGTTCCTTCGCCGACCACGCATCGCCAAAGCCGGCGTTGACGGTGATATAAGGATCGACCCCGAGCAGACGGCAGAGGGTCAGAAACTCATCCGTGCCCACGTCGTTCGGCTGCACCGCATGCCAGACAGGATCAAAGATGGGCGGGCGTCTGTCGATGTCACCAACGCCGTTGCGCCACTCGTACGAGGAGACAAAGTTGCCGCCGGGAAACCGATAGACGCCGGAGTGAAGTTGCTTGAGCGCGTTGATCACTTCCGCACGAAAGCCTTCGATGTTGTCGGCAGGCATCAGTGAAACCGCGCCTACATGGAGCGATCCCGCACCCGTCGCGACAATCTCCATGCGCGCATCGTCCGTGTCGCCTCGCGCCTGGAATTTGAACGGGAACTTGCGATAGGCAGAGGCAATTCCAGGAATCGTCACGGTCTGCCGGTCGCCCGCGTCCTTGCCCCAGATCAACGTCACCTTCACAACGGTGCCCGGGGTGCTTGCAAGCACAATGCGGCCGGTGTACGCTTTACCCTTGCGCACAACAATGCCCGACTCTGCAATGCCTCGCGCGGTCTTCGCATCCAGCTTCACCAGAGGCGTCTGCTCGCCAGTGTAGGGGACCTTCTTATCCATCAATACGGCATCGTCGCCGCCAACCGGCGTCCACCAGCGCGTGATCGGACGGCGAAATCGGGGATTACCCGCCGCATTGCCCATCGGCTGCGGAAGCTGGGGCGCCGTTGCGGAGACCGCGAAATAGAACTTGCGGTCCGCCAGCAGTTCCGCCCAGACTCCAGTGTTGACGATGTCGCCGCCATGCTCCAGAAACTGACCGTAGATGTTTTTCGAGATCGGTGCGCCGGTCTTCGACGTGTCGATAGCCACGTTGACCGTGCGCGTCTGTGCAACCGACATGATCGACGCGCAAAGCAGTGCCAACAGAATTGCTGAGTTCCTCAATGCAAACGATCCTTTCAAAAGGGGCATCATCACTCTCTCCGCTTTATAGCGAAACCAAGGTCGATGTATCACGAAGCCTATGTCCTCAAGTCGACGCGACCATCAGGAAGCGGCGACCTGCACAGACCTTGCCGGGACACAGTAACCTTGGTTTCGCTTGAAAGCCCCGCGCCTGTTTGAACGAACTGCGCAGGATTTGGCTCTGTTCTCATTGCGTTCAATTCTCATTGGGTACCGGATCAGAGTCGAATGCGCCGACCGCTATTGCTCCAGCGAGATCACCGTCACGGATTTGGGCGCGACCGTCAATTCCAGCTTTCCGTCTTTCACTGTTGCGGAAACAGCCTTCGGCACAACGGCGCTGGGCGCGGCGAAGGTGTTCACGCTGTCCACAGCCGGCGCTGTCAATGTCTCGCCCTTTGCCGATTTCGCAAGAATGCCGGTGCTCTCTGCCTCCACATCCAGCGTCTTTTCCGGATCGAGATTCGTGATTTCAATCCAGAGCTTTCCCGACCCATCCCGGGCGGCGATGGCATCGACGCGCGGCAGAGTCACGCCGTCCTGCGTATACGTGCCTGCGTCAAATGAGACAGGAACAAACGTCGCATCCTGGAACGGCACATACATCCGGAACAGGTAATAAGTGGGCGTCAGAACCATCTTCTCTTTGTCCGTCAGAATCATCGCCTGCAGCACGTTGATCATCTGGGCGATGTTGGCCATGCGCACGCGGTCGGCGTGGCGCGCAAAGATATTCAAGTTCAGCGAGCCCAGGATCGCATCGCGCAGGCTGTTCTGCTGCACAAGGAAATCCTTGTTGGTACCCGGCAGCGGTGCATGCCACGCGCCCCATTCGTCCACCACCAGCGCTACCTTTTTCTCTGGGTCGTACTTATCCATGACGGTCTCCTGCTTGCGCAAAAACTCTTCCATGAACAAGGTGGACTTCAGCGACTTGCCGTAATCCGCAACGCCGAAGCCGGTCGACGGTGTCGAGGGAGGCCACCCGTTCGGCACCGTGTACCAGTGCAGCGAGAGACCGTCGAAGTTCCAACTCCAGTCGTGGCTCTTCCAGGCCTTCATCACAGCATCGGTCCAGTCGGTCTCGGGAACGCCCGGGCCAACCGCGATCTTGAGCATCTGGTTGGAACCGGTCTGAGCGGGATTGTCATTGCTCACGAATCGGCTATAGATCTTGAGCTGGCTCAGGTAATAGTCCACCGTCATGTCGCCGCCGCAACTCCAGCTTTCGTTGCCGATGCCCATGAACCCAACCTTGTAAGCCTCGGGATGGCCATTGGCGGCCCGCTCTTTCGCCAGCGCCGTGGGCGCGGCTGCGGTCATGTACTCCATCCATTCGGCCGCTTCCTGCGGCGTCCCCGATCCCACATTGGCTGAGACGTAGGCCTCGCTGCCAATCTGGTGGATGAAATCCATGAACTCATCCGTACCGAAGGCATTGCTGTCGACTACCCCGCCCCACGCCGAGTTGAGCGTAGCCGGCCGCTGCGCAGCGGGGCCTATCCCTTTGCGCCAGTGGTACTGGTCGGCAAAGCACCCACCCGGCCAGCGCACGTTGGGTACCTTCAACTCCCGAAGTGCCGAAACCACGTCCGTGCGGATTCCACGCGTATTCGGAATCGGAGAATCCGGTCCAACCCAGATGCCCTCGTAAAGCCCGTGTCCCAGGTTTTCGGCAAACTGACCGAAGAGATTGCGGTTGATCCTGGCTCCCGTTTTGGAGGCGCCGATGGTTAAATGAACGCTCTCCTTGGCCAAGAGTTGGGCCGACACCAGCAGGAGAAGGACAGACGTGCTCAGGGTGAGACGAAGACCGCCGCGTTTCATGACTACTCCCAAAGAGAGCACCGCGAATCGACTGCGAGTGCGATGGTGGTCTGAAGGCCAGACATTCGCAGGCTGCGCCGAATCGATTTGCGTAAACGTACTCTCAGACCCGGACTATACAGAACGACTCAGACGGCGGGCAAGTCAAATAAATCGCTTTATTCATATCGATTCCTTCGATGGATTCTAGTTAACCGAAGCATCTGATTGAAATCGCCTTGACCGCACCCCTTCAGATGCTTTGCGGTTCGTCACTTAGGCCCAGCAACTCCGCCAGAGCGGTGACCTCGGGATTGCTGGCGCTCAGATCTCTGCAAATCAGATTCAGCCGGACATCGCGCGTCTTGCCGGTTTGCAGGGGCAGTTCCATAAGATCGCCATTGTCGATCTCCGACTGTATAAGATACCTTGGCAGCCAGCCGAAACAAAGCCCGCTGCGAACCGCTTCAATCGCTGAGTCGATGGTGCCAACCGGAAATACGCGCTGTGCCGGGAGTCGCGGTTGGTGCTTCAGGCTTCCGGATGCCGCCCCTTCGATGGTGACCAGCATGTACGGAATGAGGTCTGAACGCGAGATTCTGCGCTGGATTAAGAGGAGAGGATGATCGCTTCTCACGACTGCAATCATCTCGATCGAGAGCAGTGGCTTGACGAACAGCTCACGCGAGGTCAAGCCCGTCACGCAGAGTTGTGCGTTGTGAAACGAGAACTCGGAGTCCGCGGAGAAAAAAATGCCCTGCCGGAGCTTTGGCTTCACCTGCGGAAATTGGCGCGAAAAGCTCGCCAAGGCAACAAACAGCCGGTTATCGGGGAAAATGCTGTCCACCGAGAGCCGAACCTCCGAGGCGCCGCCCGATGCCATCAAACGGGCCCGCTCCTCCAACTGATGAAACCCTTCCAGATGCGGCTCCGCATCGGCCAAAAGAACCCTTCCGACCTCCGTCAGTTGCGCTTTCCTTCCCTGCATCTCAAACAACCGAACACCCAGTTGCTCCTGCAGCCGTGCGATGGCGTAGCTGATTGTCGACTGAGACCGATTGAGCTTTTCGGCGGCAGGCCCAAATCCTCCCAACTGCACCACCGTTTGCAGAATCTCCCACGCGTCCAGCGTTGTTTCCATGACTCCAGAATACATCGAATAAATCGATATACCTTGAGGAAAAATGCGACTATTCTTCCTAATTGCCCATCGCGTACTATTCCGCTGTCGGAAGAACCCGCGGAACCGAAGGCTGAAACCGTTCGCTTGGTAAACGATTTCCCAAAAAGCCCCCGATTCCGCTTGGAAGCGTTGAATGGCGATCGCGTTCGCCATTGGTCTTCTGCCCACGGAGTCCGCTTTGGAGAAGAACAAATGACGAGAATTGGATTCGCCATACTTTTGTTGTCGAGCATCTGCTTGGCCCAGAACCCGCCCGCATTCGAACCCGCATCCACAAATGTGTGGGGAGCGGCGTATCCCCGTGTCGACGCCAACGGCGTCGTCGAATTCCGGGCGAAGGCCCCGGACGCCACCAAGATTCAGGTGAACTTCTGGGGGACGCCAAAGCTGGATATGGTGAGGCAACCGGATGGATTCTGGACTGCGACCACCGCACCACTCGTACCTGGCTTCCACTACTACACCCTTCTCATTGATGGCGCGGAATTCAGCGATCCTGGAAGCCATTCCTTCTTCGGTGGCGGAAAAGACGCCAGTGGAATTGAAATCCCGGAGCGCGGATCGAGTTACTATCTGCCTCAGGATGTACCCCATGGCGACGTCCGTGAGATCTGGTATTCCTCAAAGGTCACAGGGAGTTGGAGACACGCTCTCGTCTATACGCCCCCGAACTACGACGCCCAGCCCAACCTGCGTTTTCCCGTCCTCTATCTGCAACACGGCGGCGGAGAAGACGAGACGGGATGGATCAAGCAAGGCCATGCGAACTTCATCCTCGATAACCTGATTGCGAGCGGAATTTCGAAGCCCATGGTCGTTGTGATGGCCTATGGCTATGCAAAACGTGCCGGGCATGATGATCCCGATCTCAGCGGCAAACCCTTCGGCTCGCCTGAAATGATGAAGGCCATGCAGGAGATGTCGCAGACCTTCGAAGACGACGTCACAGAGGCGCTGATTCCTTACATCGATTCGCATTTCAGAACGCTTGCGGATCGCGATCATCGCGCCATGGCAGGCCTTTCGATGGGCGGCATGCAGACATTCCAGGTAACATTCGATCACCTGGAACTGTTCTCTTACATCGGTGGATTCAGCGGTGCGGCCGGTCAAATGGTGTTGGGCAACCGCGCTCTTGACCCGAAATCCGATTTCCATGGAGCACTCGCCGATCCTGCCTCATTCGCCAAGCGCGTCCACCTGCTTTGGCTGGGCGTCGGCACCGAGGAACCAGCCATGATGCACGCCGGAATTCTCAAGCTGCACACCTCCCTGCAGGAGGCTCGCGTGCAGCACGTCTTCTACGAGTCGCCGGGAACCTCGCATGAATGGCAAACCTGGCGTCGCGATCTCAAGGATTTTGCCCCGCGTCTCTTCCAATCGGCTGCACAGTGAGCCGCGAAGGGCGGTCCTTTGAATACCTTCAACCTTGCGTCTCACTGCGATTTCGCAGAGATCAAGGAGCGATTTTACCGCTGGCTCGCTACAGCAGCGGCTTGGGCATTCACGCTAACTCCTAACCGCGACTCCGGCACAGGTAAGGTAAAGCTGGAGAGTGGAGATGGAGGATTGCGCGACTTTTCGAATGCTCCGTTATTTTTTGTTTCAGGCCCGGAAGATTGTCACCCACTCCGGGCCTGTTTTGTTGCAGATCTGCTGGCAGATGGAACAAGGTAAACAGTCTATGGGAATGACCGAGTCCGGCCAGTAAATATCCTCCGGCAAAGCTGGAGGCTTTACGAAGGTTGGCCCCTCAAAGCGGCCTGGTCAACCTTCTTGCCAAAGGAAGCTCATTGCCAGCGCCACCTTCTTGCCAAGGGAAGCGCACCGCCGGCGCCACCTTCTTGCCAAAGGAATCTCATTCCCAGCGTCAGCTTCTTGCCAAAGGAAGCTCATTGCCAGCGCCGGCTTTGGCGCCCGCGCCGTAGGCGCAGTGTTTGCTAGCCCCGCGTTTCAACGCGGGGTGAACGAAACCAACGATTTGTCCGGAGTCCCGTAGGGACGGTGCCCATGCTCCGCGTCTCTTGAAGAATTCTGCGAGAAGAAGGTAAAAACTCAAGCCGGGAACGACTTCGGTAAACGTCAAACTTCTCCTTCCTCCCCGGCAAACCCGGGGGTTCTCCCTTTGGAAATAGGATTTGTGTGCAGTTCGGCGAGAGCAGCGTGACTGCGGTTGCTGGAGCAGACCGCCGTCGGCAGACGTCGATTCAACCGCCTCCTTTACGCGGTCCCTGGCCGGATACCCGCACGGTAGCCACATTACGGTTCAAGAAAAAATGGTGTTGGAGAGGGAGAGTAATCCTCTCCAGCACCAAGGAAGGTCCTATGACCAGTGTTGCTACCGGAAACCGGTCTTGACCGCTTCCGGATCCCAAAGTGCCTGGAGTCGTTCGAGGCGATTCCAGACACAAAGGAGATCTCCCGCTTCGGGCCGAAGCCCGGAGCGCCCTGCAACTCCGAAGGGCGGAGTCGCATCCTGTGTCGACTCGCGAAATCATTTTGAGCGTAAAAACTAGATCAGGAGCGGTAAGTCAGGTAAACGATTTCGCGCAAATCGCGCCTTTTTCCACAAAGCGGCGTCATGGGTACATTTACATTCTCCTGACCACTTTCGTCAAGTGGAAGCCGGCTCAACTTGGAATTCGTACGCCAGAGAGCGTTTCCGTCATCGACCCCACAGAGAAGGGACGCGCAATCTCCGCCAAAATGCGACCAGGTCATCGTTTTATCTTATTGAATATCAATCATATAGATGACATAACCGGCAATCTTCCCCGTTCCAGGTACCGGCCGCGTTCTGCAGGTGGCCGATGCAGTCGCAAAACCGAAAGGATTGTCTTGACAGTCCAACCTTAAGCGTGCCTTAATGGTTCGTCAGTTTTTCTGACGCTAAAACGTGTTAGTAAATCGCCTCGGTAAATCGCTATATCCAGGAAATAGGAAAGACGAAAGGGTCGCTTTCCTGCCGACAACGCAACTTGGATATCCCCCAGGGGTAAACGTATCCCTGGTATGAGAGAAAAGGCGCAAAAGAACGAGGGAGTTGCGCCCGCGTCAGTGGACCGAAGAGTTTGTTCCTCCATCAGTCGTGGGGAAGCAACCGAGAGTGAAAACAAGCAGTTAATTCACTTGGAAAAGGATGGTCATATGAAACGAATGATGTGCAGATTCTTCCTTTTGCCGATGTTCCTTGCTTTGGCTTCTGTGGCGCTCTACGCACAAGCCAACTCGGAATTGACCGGCACCGTTACGGATCAGACGGGAGCAGCCGTCGCAGGAGCAAAAATATCGATCTCCGATCCGTCCACAGGATCCACGAAGACCACTGTCAGTGGCGCCACAGGCTTGTATGAAATCCCTGGCTTGAACCCCGCAAACTACAACCTCAGAGTTACCGCCAAGGGCTTTGAGGCTTACGCGCAGAACGGCATCGCCGTCAACGTATCCACCACCGCGCGCGCAGACGTGAAATTGACCGTGGGTGCTGAAACCCAGACGGTCACTGTCGAGGCCGACGCATTGGCGGTTCAAACCGACTCGAACGTTGTCAGCTCACTCGTCAGCTCCGAGCAAATCACTGAAATCGCCACCGAGAACCGCAACTTTGCGGCTCTTGCGGCTTTGGGCTTGGGCGTCAGCTCGACTCTGCCCGACAACAATACCCCCATGGCCGGCGCCGGCGGCAGCAGCTTCAGCATCAGCGCCAATGGACTTCGTCAGGAGCACAACATCTGGCTGATCGATGGCGGTGAGTCGGATGACCGCGGCGGCGCCGGCGGCTTGCAGGTTATGCCTCCGCAAGACTCTATCGCTGAGTTCAACATGTTGACTTCGAACTATCCCCCGGATTACGGCATCTCTTCGGGCGCCACCTTCAGCCTTTCCATCAAGAGTGGCACGCAGAAGTACCATGGGACGGGTTACGAGTTCAACCGCAACACCGTTTACAACGCCAACGACTTTTTCAACAAGTTCAATCTCGCCGCTGGGGCGAAACCTTCGCCTCGTCAGCCGACGAACTACAACATCTACGGCTTCAATATCGGCGGGCCGTTGAGCATCCCTCACGTCTACAACTCGGACAAGAAGAAGACCTTCTTCTTCTGGAACGAGGAATGGCGCAACCTGAAGGTGGGCTCCTCCACCAACTCTGCGAACACCCTGCCTACGGCGGACATTCCGAAGTCTGGCACCGACCTGACCTATGTTGCTCCGCTGTTTGCCAACACCGACGCGACCAAGGGCCCGGTCGCCGGAATCACCGTACCGGAAACGATCACCGATCCGACGTATTTGGCGACTCTGAAAGCCTTGAACCTGACCCCTGGAAAGCCTTTCCCCAACAACACGATCCCTCATCAACTCTTTGACCCGAACATGGTCGCCTACCTGAACGCGGGCGTCCTGCCGGCTCCTAAAAGTGCCACTGGACAATCGGTAGAAAGCGTTCCGGCGCCCATCAAGATTCGCAACGATGTCGCCAGGATCGACCACAGCTTCAACGACAAATGGCAACTGCTCGCGCACTACATCCACGAAAACGACGTGGACAACAACGCCCAGACCTTCCTCGGATGGGACACTTCCAACTATCGGACCATCAACAGTTCCGAAGTCTCCCCGGCTTACAGTGGCACCCTCAAACTCACCGGAACACTGTCGCCGAACTTGCTGCTGGAAACCAGCATCAACTATGACAGCAATACCATCGACATCGACGACAGCAAGAATTCGGCTGTGCCTTCCGGGTGGAATGCCGGCTCGTTCTTTGCCAACGGCAGGACCGGCGAACTTCCCAATGTGAACTACGGTGCGCCGTACGGAACCCAGGAGCAGATGGGTTCCGCTCCGTGGCACAACGCCGCCCAGGACATCGAGCCCAAGGTCGATGTCTCCTACACCATGGGCAAGCACGCCCTGAAGTTCGGCTTCAGCTACAACCGTTACACCAAAAACCAGCAGCTCTTTGGCGACGCCAATGGCCAGTACAGCCTCACCGGCAACTCCTCAAACTTCCAATACACCGGCAACCAGGATGCGGCTGCCTGCACCCCGCCAAGCGGCGGATGGTCAGGGGCTAACCCCGCTCCCGCCGGATGCGTGATAGGCGATGGCATCATGGATGGATTGCTCGGACTTGCGGGCAGTTATCAGCAGCAAAATGGACAGCCAATCCGCCACTATGTGAACTTCACCCCGTCGGTGTACGCCATGGACAACTGGCACGTGACCCCGCGGCTGACTCTGCAACTCGGCGTTCGTTGGGACGCGCTGCCACAGGCATGGGAACGGCAGAACTATGTATCCAACTTTAACCCGTTGCACTATTCGTCGGTTCTGGCCCCTTTCTGGAATTCGGATCACTCTATGCTCTCGACTGGACCTGGTTTCCAGCTCATTTCCAGTCAACAGTCCGGTGAGCCTGGCCCGACCACACCCTACTACCTGAACGGCATCGACCTGGCTGGCCAGGATGGCGTTCCGAAGCAGTTGGTAACCAACAACTACGCAACCATCCAGCCGCGCGTCGGATTCTCGGAAGATCTTTTCGGCAATGGCAAGACTGTTCTCCGTGGCGGCTTCGGGACCTTCTTCGAGCGCCTGCAGGGCAACCTCATCTACAACAGCGCAACCGATTCGCCGTTCGCGTTTTCACCAACGGCCAATCAGGTCTACTTCAGCAACCCGCACACCAGCCTCCTGAACGGCAGCACCGCTTCGACACCGTTCTTTGACAGCAGCGAATACAACATGGCCACGTCCTTCCCGGACCCGGCTGTGGCGATGTACAGCCTGGGCGTTCAGCACCAGTTGGCGCCTTCGATCATCGCTGTGGTTCAGTATGTCGGCAACGTAGCCTGGCATCAGGAACAGTACTATCACATGAACAACTTCCCGCTGACCACAGATCCTTCTGTGCGTGCGGCTGGCGGCAGCCTTGCCTCGTATACGAATCAAGGTGGACAGATGGTAGTGCTGTCCACGTCGGGTCAGGGCAACATGGCCAAGAACAGTGAATCCTTCCGGACCTATCAGGGCTTCGGCGACATCACGAGCATGGCCAACAATACCAATGGAAGCTACAACGGGTTCCAAACCGGGGTACGCATCCAGAACAAGTGGGGCCTGTCCGGCGAAGTCGATTACACGTGGTCGCACGAAATCGACATCCAAACCAACGACAACTCCTGCTGCACCAGCAACCCCTGGAACTTCAAGTACGACAAGGGCGGTGGTGGCTTCGATCGCCGTCACATCCTGGTTTCCAGCTACATGTACAAGCTGCCCATCTTCAACCACTCGCAGGGTCTGGTCAAATCGATCGCCGGCGGCTGGGAGCTTTCGGGCACCTTCACCGCAGAAACCGGCGTGCCAACGCCTCTTACCTTCACCAATGGCGGCGACCCAATTGGCTTGGGCGGCGGCTACACCAACCGTCCCACTGTCACCGGCAAAATGCACTACACGAAGAATGTGAAGAACTGGTTCAACACCTCGCAGGTTTCGCTCCCGACCCCGTCGTGGCAGGGTGGTTCAAACCAGGGCTTCGGAAGCTCCGGCAAGGATGCAATGGTGGGTCCTGGCCGCGTGAACTTCAGCACCTCGCTCTACAAATCCTTCGCGATGACAGAGCGGGCTCACTTCGAACTGCGCGTCGAATCCTTCAACACCTTCAACCACACGCAGTTCAACGGAGTCAACGTACAACTGAACG
>Ga0302320_10001749_pt1 | contig 51972 bp, 36 predicted proteins | sample Bog_T0_3_FD_202130 | JGI IMG/M metagenome (GOLD analysis project Ga0302320, IMG submission 202130) | Peat permafrost microbial communities from Stordalen Mire near Abisko, Sweden - Bog_T0_3 | ecosystem: Environmental > Terrestrial > Soil > Wetlands > Peat | place: Sweden: Abisko, Stordalen Mire...
GGCCGTGTACCAGATGTTGCCAAGCAACTGGCCGCTCTTGACGAGTTGGGCTTCGAGAAACGCGCGGCCTTCCGCCCCCCCGTCACCCTGGTCGGACAATTTGCCGTCTTTTTCCAGTTTATAAAGCGGCTCCACCAACTGGTTGTTGGCCACGACGAAATTCACCGCTGTCTGGAAAATGCCGTTGGGATCCCCCGCGACCGGAATTTTCTCCGCCGGATGAATTCTGGCGGACAGCTTTTTGACGTCAATGCCGCCGGTTTTGCGGAAGAATCCGCCGTCAATCCACGCATGAAACGTGTGCTCGGTGGTGTAATGATTCGGGTTGTCGCCCACCCAGCCGTTGAAATGTTTCGTGGTGTGCAGCGGCTGGCTGGCGTCCCCCACGAAATGGCCCATCGCGCCCATGACATAAATGATGTTCTGCCTGGTGTTCTCGATCTCCTCCGGCGTGCCGCCGCCTTTTTCAAGCGCGGCGAGCGTGCTGAAGCTGGACTGAAGTTTTTCGTAGTTCTCGGTGATCGCCCACGGCAGGAAGCCGCTCAGTTCCCGCGTGTGGTCGCTGTCCCGCGCCGGGTCTATGGCGGGAAATCGCTCGGGATGCGCCTCGCGCGCCTTCACGATATCGGCCACGAAATCATAGCGCAGCGGCGGCAGTTTTTCCGGGGTCAACCCATAGAGCGTGATATCCTCCAGATCCAGGTAATGATCGGGTCCGTTGACATGGCCCAGCGCCAGGCCGGTGCCTTTTCGGACATTGGGCTCATTCCGCCAGCGGTCCGGTTCGCCCGCGAGGTACGCGATCCGAACGCGCGTTTCCGGCGCCAGCACAAACGCGGGGAAATCGGCGGGCAGGGCCGACAGCGCCAGTTCGTTTACGGCATGATGTCCCTCATAATCCCAGGCCCCGGCCTGGAAGGCAAACGCCCCCAGGATGGCGGCGAACGTGAATATTTTTAAGCGCATAACTGTTTTTTAATGGCGGACCAAAGATTAAAGCAGCGCCGACAGATTGCAATTTTCAAAATTCATGTTCCTTTGGTCCGATTCATGGTTACATTTCCGTGTGACGATCATCACTGACACCGACTGCACCGGCTACGCGCGCGCCGGATATCCCGAACGGCCCCAGCGCATTGCCAAAACGGCCGAACTGCTGAAACGCCAGACCGAATTGGCCTTGAGCTGGGCCATTCCGACTTGCGCCACGGACGAATCCATTCTCCGCGCCCACACGCCGGCCATGCTGGCCCGACTGGACCAGCCGGAAGATTTTGACGAGGACACGCCGTTCTTTGAAAACATATCCCGCTACGCCCGCGCCTCGGTGGCGGCCGCCCTCGACGCCGTTAAGCTGGCGCGCGAAAGCCAGGCCGTATTCAGCCTCATGCGCCCGCCCGGTCATCATGCCTTGCGCGAAAAGTCGATGGGTTTTTGTTTCCTCAACAATGCGGCCATTGCCGCCCTGGAAGCGCAAGCCGCTGGCGCAAAACGCGTGGCGGTGTTTGATTTCGACGTGCACCACGGCAACGGCACGGAGGACATACTGCTGAACCGGCCCGGCGTTGAATTCTATTCCGTGCATCAGCATCCGGCTTATCCCGACACCGGCGCGGAAAATCGCGGGCGCAATTGCTTCAATTATCCCGTGAGTCCCGGCGCCCCCCGCCTGACGTATCGCGCCAAGCTGGCGCACGCGCTGGACGACCTGCGCATTTTCCGGCCCGACCTCGTGGCGGTGTCCGCCGGGTTTGACGCCTATTTGCGCGATCCGCTGGCCGACGGCCCGCTGCTGCCGGAAGATTTCCATTGGCTGGGGCAGACGCTGCGCGCGTTGAACGTGCCGTTGGTCAACCTGCTCGAAGGCGGCTACAGCAAGGATTTGCCGGAGTTGATTCTCGCGTATCTCAAAGGTGTCGATGGAAAGTGATTTGTTTGTTCTGCAACCGCAAGCGGACGGAAAGAACCGGTCATTTCAAGGCGCAGAAGGAGACCGAACGACCCCGGCAGGGGAAGGTGGTGGCGCCGTATCCTTCAAGGCCTGAACCGCGGCGTGCAGTTGTCCGGCCAGCACCTTGCGGTCGTCCGTGGCGAGCGGGAATTTTGCGAAGCGCAGGGTGCCGCGAATGGACTTCAGGCCGAGCAGGTTCAGCACGTGCGGCAAAAACGAGTGGTCGCCCCAATAGCAAACGTCCCGGCCGGCGTCGCCGCCGGGCACCTCGTAATGAATCCAGCCGACGGAGATTTCATGGTTGCCCCGCGCGGCCGGCTCGAGCAGCGAAGTGCGAAAGGGCAGAATGGTTTCGCCGTTGGTGCTGGTGCCTTCCGGAAACACCACCACCAGCGCGCCGGCGGCGAGCGCGGTTTCGATTTCGCGATTGACCTCGCCCACCTGAGTGCGGCGTTCGCGTGCCACAAAGACGGTGCCGGCGATGGCCGCCAGCCACCCGAACAGGGGCCAGTGCCGGACCTCGGCCTTGGACACAAACACCGCCGGTGTGACCGCTGAAATCGCCAGGACATCGAGATAGCTCAAATGATTGCTGATGAGCAGTCCGCGCTTGGGGACGTCGCCGGAGACAGAGGCAGTATAGCTGAAAATCTTCAAGTGCCGGCGCGAGGAGCGGCTTAACCAAGCGGCGCGCGCCAAGCGCTGTTGGCCCTTTGGGGCCCAGGCAGCCGTGAGAAAGTAGTTGAGGATGATCACCCCCACTTCCCACCCGAACCAGCACATTCTGCCTGCGGCGCGAATCGTCATCCGCAAGTTTCAAACAGGTTGTCGGCCAAGGTCAATCGCGAAAAATCAACGGGCTGCGGCGTCAGGCATCCGTGCCTGACGCGGAGGGCGGCATCCCTGCCGCCCGGGGAGTAACGCGGGTAGGTATGAGTCGCCGGAATATTCCAGCGCCCTTTGGGTTGCGTGGGATTTTCTCCGCCGGGCTGGGAAGCCCGGCTCTACGTCCGGCAAGGCTGCCTGCCGCCACGGGTCAACCGAAAAACCGCGCGCGCGTCGAGACGGAAAGCGCCTCAATGTCCAGCAGGGTGAGAAAATCCACCGTCTTGAATTGCCGGTCCAATGCGGGCGGGCCGCAAATATTTGCCCCCACCGCCAGGTAGGCGCGCAGCAGTTTGGGGATGGACACCGGCTCTTCCGTGACTTCATGCAGCGGGCATTCGTGGCTTGGCAGGGGGGCGGTGCGCCACTGCGGCGGCGCCAGATGTTTGCGGCATAGCTCGGTGTAAGCGGAGGCGCCGGCCGACGGTTCCTGCGTGGTCAGGGAGCTGCAGCCGATCAGGTAGCGTCCACCGCGCTGGCTGGCGTAATCGGCAATGCCCTTCCAAAGCAATCCGAGCACGAACAAGTTCCGGTGCTGCCGGTCAACACAGGCGCGGCCCAGTTCCACCAGCTGATTTCGCCACGGTTCATACGCGGCGAAGTGAAATTCCTGTTCGCAATAATAGCCCAGATTTTTTTTTGCGCTGGTTCCGGTTTGCAGCCGGTAGGTTCCGACGATTTCCCGCGAGGAAACGTGTTCGACAATCAGGTGGTCGCACACGGCGTCAAACGGGTCGGCGTCCAAGCCGGTGGCGTACGAGTGATCCAGCCCCTCGTTTAACTCGAGGTTGAACACTTGGAAGCGCAACGTTTGCGCCGCCTGGATTTCCCCGGGCGAATGCGCGAGCCGGACGGCGTACTGCGAAGGCGCGCTGACCAGCAATCGGACTGATTCTTTGGACACGTTCACGGCAAAGAGTCTTACCTATTTATGTGCCAATTATGTGTCGGTTGGGTTAATTTTTCAAGCAGGAAAAGCCGCCTGAAATCAACGCTTCCGGGCGGAAAGGAATCGCTCCACGTATTTTCCGAGCAAATCCGCTTCCAAATTCACGGCGTCGCCGACCTTGCGCTCGCACAGCGCCGTCACGTCGAACGTATGGGGTATGATCCAGATGCGGAAGCTTTTTTTCTGCACACCCGCCACGGTCAGGCTGATGCCATCCACGGCGACGGAACCTTTGAAAACGAGATAACGCATCACCTCGGGCGGGGCCGCGATGTCCAGCAGGTGGTCCTTGCCGGCGCGTTCCCAGCGGATGATTTGGCCGAGGCCATCCACGTGACCGGTCACAAAATGTCCGCCCAGTTCGCCGTTGGCGCGCAGCGAACGTTCCAGATTGACCAGGGAACCCGGGGTGGCGAACTGGAAATTCGTCCGGTTCCAGCTCTCTTGCAGCAAGTCGAACTGGATGGCCGCGGCCTGGCCCCGCCGGGAAACTTTGACCGCCGTCAGACAACAGCCGTTGACCGCCACGCTGTCGCCAATTTTGACGCCGCGCCCGCAGCTTTTCGCGCGCACGGTCATTTCAATGGATTTTTGCGCCGGCGTGATTCTTTCGATGACGCCGGCTTCTTCCACAATTCCTGTGAACATAGCAACATAATGTTGCCCCTTAAGGGCCGCTGCTGGCAAGGTTTTCAGGCGGCAGATTAAAGGCCCGGATGCAGCCGTGCCGGCTTGCCCGTCGGCGAAACAAGCAGACTGCCAGTCTGCGCTACGCGAGCGGATGCAATCTTTTCCACCAGAACGGAATCGGACATGCCAGCGCGGAATGTGCCATTGACGCATATAATTCGCCGCGCGAAACCTTCACGCGCCGACGCAACCCGGCCACGTCGGCCGCGGCCAGCTGTTCAATGGTCTTCGCGCCCAGCAAGATTGGCCACGCGCAGGCCAGCCGCACCCGGAATTGGCCGAAAGGCAGGGTGTTGGTGTACCGCCAGCCCGCCTTTAAATGCGCTTGCGCGAGTGCAAGGTGGGCGCGAAACACCGCCAGAAATGACGCCTCATTTTCCGGCTGCAACATATTCTCCGGTGTCAATTTGACCGGCGTCAAACAGGTCAGCGGCAGATAGCAGCGGCCTTGTTTCAAATCCTCCGGCAAATCCCGAAAAATGTTCACCAGTTGCAGCCCCTGGCCAAATCGGACGCCGTCGGCGACCAGTTGCTGTTCATCCAGGCTTGCGTCCGGAAACAAATGCGCGCGGCACAGCTTCGTCCAAAACTCGCCGACGCACCCGGCTACGCGGTAAGTGTAGTCGTCCAATTCCGCCGCGGTTTCCAGCGCGATAATCCCAGCCTGAGCGCTTTCCGGCCTGCCGGCAAAACGCCGCAGATCCAATTCTTGCCCGCTCGTGATGGTGGCCAGCACCGCTTGAATCAATTGCCGATCCCCGGCGGAGAATGCTTGCAGCGCCGTCAGGCTGTCCTCCACTTTTTCGAGCAGCAACTTCTCGGCGGGCGCGCCTTGCTGCCGCGCCAGTTCCCCCAAACCCAGCGGCGTGTCCGTCCGATCCAGGATGCGCTCGCGGAGCCGTTGCAGCGCGTCGAGCCGTTGCGCCGGCGGCACGATTTCCGTGTCGGCAATCGTGTCGGTGGTGCGCGCCAGCAGGTAGGCCAGGCCGATTTGCGGACGCACCCGGGCGGGCAGCACCCGCAGCGTCAGGTAAAACGAGCGCGCGGTGGCTTGGAGCAAATCTTGGGCGGAGCCCGTCATGTGTCGCCCCAGCTTACCCGAAACCCGAATTTCAAAAACCGAAATTCCAAAGAAATCTGAAACCCGCAAGCCAATTCGCGAACGGAGTGACGCCCGGCAGTCGCGTTAGCGCCTGGCGTGCGGCGCGTTCACCGCCGCTTTCGGGCGGACGATGCGGCCACTCTGAAGCCACCGCACACCAAACGCTGGCGCGACTGCCAAGCGTTTCCCATTTATTGAAACGCCTGGGTGAGAGCACGTCCACTGCTGCCGTCGCAAAGTTTCAGGGCTATTGTCAAGTGATTGAGAAGTGGGGCGCAATACCTTCAACCTCAGAAAACGAACAAAGCAATCTTTGCAAATGTTCTGGGTATGCCTGGCTCATAATCAGACCTTCACCCACTTGCCCCTGGCCGAGGATTCCTCGACCGCCGTAAGCACGCGCTGGTTTTTCAGGCCGTCTTCAAACGTCGGCTGCACCGGCTTGCCCTCGGCGCAGGCGTTCACGAAGTCAGCCACGGCATGCACAAAGGTGTGTTCGTAGCCGATGCCGTGGCCGGGCGGCCACCAGTTGGCCACGTACGGCTGCACGCCGTCGCGCTGCGTCACCAGGATGTCGCGGAAACCCTGCCGGTCCTTCGGGTCGTCCCCATTGTAATACTTCAGCCGGTTCATATCCTCGAAATCAAAATAGATCGAGCCTTTGGCGCCGTTGATTTCGAGCTCGATCTGGTTGCGCCGGCCCAAGGCGTAGCGCGTGACCTCGAGGTTCGCCATCACGCCCCCTTCCATCCAGCCGATGAACGCCGCGGCATCCGGCACCGTGACCTTGCCCAGCTTGCGCGTGCCCTGCGCCAGCAAATCGGCGCGCGGGCGTTCCGGGATGAAGGTGTGGACCATTCCGCATACGTCCGTGAACTCGCCGACGAGATAACGCCCCAGATCAATAAGGTGCGAGTTGATGTCGCTATGCACGCCGCTGCCGCTGGTTTCCTTCTGCAACCGCCAGTCCAGGGGAAATTCCGGGTCGGCGAGCCGGTCCTGCGCGTAACGCGCACGAAAATGGTATATCCGGCCCAGCGCGCCCTCCCCAATCATGCGTTTCGCCAGCGCCAGGGCGGGGATGCGCCGATAATTGTGGCAGACCATGTGCACGACTTTCGCCCGCTTGGCGGCGGCGACGATGGCTCCGCATTCCTTCAAATCGCGGCCCAGCGGCTTTTCGCACAGGACATGCTTGCCGTGCTTTAGCGCGGCGATGGCCATTTCCGCGTGGGTGAACGTCGGCGTCGCAATGTCCACGATGTCAATCAGCGGCGATTCCACGACTTCGCGCCAGTCGGTGGCGGCAAACTGCCAGCCGAGCTGCGCGCGCGCCGCCTGCACGCTGGCGGCGTCGCGGCCGCAGAGAGTGTGGAGTTCGACGTTGGCTTTCAGATTGAAGAATTTCGGCGCCTGACGCCACGCATTGGAGTGCGCGCGCCCCATGAATTTGTAACCGATCAGCCCGACACGAAAAGTTTTGGCCATAAAAGTAGGGGTTGAACTGAAATCCTCCGGCTTTATAGTAGGCCGCGACACACAAGTCAATGCAATGAGTTTTACCACTGCTGAAATGGCCAGCCGGCTCGACGGCGAAGTACTGGGCGACAAAACGGCGATACTGACCGGTTTTGCCACGGCGGATGCCGCGCGGGCCGGCGATCTGACCTTCGCCGAAAACGCGGATTACTTCGCCGCCGCCGAGTTGGGCGCCGCCACCGCCATCATTGCGGGCGGGGAATTCACCTCGGCGCGCAAGGTCGTCATCCGGGTGGCCAACCCGCGCGTGGCGTTCGCCCGGGCGCTGGCGGTGTTTTTCCCGGAGCGGGCCTTTGCGCCGGGCATTCATCCCTCCGCCGTCATCGCCGCCAGCGCGGAGATTGACCCCACGGCGCACCTCGGGCCGCACTGCACGGTGGGCGAACGCGTGCGGCTCGGCGCCAACTGTGTGCTGCAATCCGGCAATTTTGTGGGCGACGATTCCGTGCTCGGCGAGGGCGCGCGCTTGTTTCCCAACGTGACCATTTATGCGCGCTCCCAGATCGGACGGCGCGTGCGCATCCACGCCGGCACGGTGATCGGCTCGGATGGATTCGGCTACGTTTTGGATTCGGGCTTTCAGCGCAAAGTCCCGCAGATCGGCAATGTGATCATTGGGGACGACGTGGAGATTGGCGCAAACTCATGCGTGGACCGCGGTGCGCTGGGCTCCACGATCATCGGCCGGGGCACCAAGATTGACAACCTGGTGCAGGTGGGACACAACGTCACGATTGGCGAGCATTCCATTCTTTGCTCGCAGGCGGGCATTTCCGGCAGCGTGAAGCTGGGGGATGCGTGCGTGCTGGCCGGGCAGGTGGGCATCGCCGGCCACTTGCAAATTGGGAATCATGTGACCATCGGCTCCAAATCCGGAGTCATGCACAACATTCCGGATGGTGAAACCTGGCTCGGCATCCCCGCGCAACCGAATAAGCAGGCCAAGCGCGTCATAATTGCCCTCCAGCGCCTGCCCGAACTGCTCCGAAAAGTCGCCGCTTGGGAGAAAAAATTGAGCGGGCTGTAGCGCCAGGCATCCCCCGCCGTGGAGCCGGGCTTCCTTGGCCCGCCAAAGCGCCGCTGTGGCGCGACGGCGGCCCAGCCCGGCGGAAAAATCTCGTGCAAGCCGAAGCGCGTTGGGATTTTTGTGCGACTTGACGTGACCCACGGTTTTTCCGGGCGGCAAGGATGCCGCCCTCCATGTCAGGTAAGGATACCTGACGCCACAGGGTAGCGGCAGGCATCCCTGCCTGCCGTAGAGCCGGGCTTCCCAGCCCGGCGGGGAAAACCTCGTGCAAGCCGAAGCGCGCTGGGATTTTTGTGCGACTTGACGTGACCCACGGTTTTTTCCGGGCGGCAAGGATGCCGCCATGATGCTTGCATTCCTCTCTTGCCAGCCAATGTTGACGGCTTCATTTTGTTCACATGCCAGCCACTAACTTGCCGCCTGCGGATGCCACGCCGCCTGACCCGCTGGTGGCCGGGTTGCATTTTCGCGGGAAACTCCCGCATCTGAAAAGGGAAGGAGTGGTTTATTTTGTCACCTTCCGTCTGGCTGATTCATTGCCCGCCCATGAAGTTGCCCGGCTCAAACATGAGCGCAAGGCCATGACCGAACAGGCCCGCGCCGCCAAGAGTCCGCTAACCTGGCATGAGGAGCAACAACTCCTCGCCTGGTATTGCGACAAGGTCGAAGCCCTGCTCGATGCCGGACAGGGCGCGTGTTGGCTGAGCAAGCCAGAAATTGCCGGCCTCGTCGCAGGCGCGCTGCGACACTTTGACGGCCAGCGCTACGAGTTGTACTCCTGGGTGGTGATGCCCAATCATGTGCATGTCATTGTCTGGCCAATGCCGGGCCATAACTTGAGCGACGTTCTGCACAGTTGGAAATCGTTCACCAGCAGTAAAGCAAACCAGATGTTGAATCGCGTCCAAAAGGGGTTTTGGCAGACGGAATCATTCGATCATTGGATTCGGGATGATGAAGAACGCGCGCGACTGGTGGCTTATGTGGAAAACAACCCCGTAAAAGCCCGCTTCTGCAAAACTCCTGGGGATTGGAAATGGAGCAGTGCAAACGGGCGGCGGACCTCGTCGTAGCGGCAGGCATCCCTGCCTGCCGTAGAGCCGGGCTTCCCAGCCCGGCGGAAAAATCTCGTGCAAGCCGAAGCGCGTTGGGATTTTTGTGCGACTTGACCTGACCCACGGTTTTTTCCGAGCGGCAGGGATGCCGCCCTCCACGTCAGGCAAGGATGCCTGACGCTACCTGCTGCCGCCTGCCCTCCGCGAAAATTCTTGCCTTTATCGCCGCAGTCCGCAACTTATGCGGCTCATCGCATGAGCCAAATGATTTTTATCGGCACCGATAGCGGCGCCACCACCACCAAAATCTCCGCCGTCCGCCAAAATGGCGACGCGGTGAGCACCAAAGTCTTGCAGCGGCCCACCAATGCCCAAGATGGACGCGAGGCTGTCATCAGCGGCTGGATCGCGGGCATCGGCGACTTTCTGGCGGAAAACAAAATGCAATGGGCGCAGGTCGCGGGCGTGGGCCTGGCGATACCGGGACCTTACGAACGCTATGGCGTTTTCGGCAAGTCGCCAAATCTGCCGGCGAGTTTCAGCGGCTGGGATGTGCGAGCCGATTACAGCGCGGCGCTGGCGGCGCAAGCCGGCCGCCTCCTCCCGCTGGTCGTGGGCAACGATGGCAATTACGGCGGCGTGGCGGAGGCGCAGCTGGCGCGCGGCCACACCCGCGCCTCCGTGGCCATGCTCATGCCCGGCTCCGGCCTCGGCGCGGCCTTCGTGAGCGCGGATGGCCTTTCTCTGGACGGCGACACGCTCGCGGGAATGGAAGCCGGCCATATGCCCGCGCCGCTGCAACTGCTCGGCGTCACCGGCAAGCCGCTGCCTTGCGGCTGCGGACGCGATTGGGGCTGCTTTGAAGCTTACACCACCCTCTCGGGCCTGCCGTATTTGCTGGCGGAAAAACTGCCGAAATATCCCGGCCACGAGCTCGCCCAATCCACGGCGCCCATCAAGGAAAAAGTGCTTTCACTCCGCGGCCGCGCGCAGAAAGGCGACGCGCTGGCGCTGGAGATATTCGATTTTCAAGCCCGGGTCATGGGCTTGCACGTCGCCAACCTGGTCATGGCGTTGGATCCGGGAATTTTCATCATCGGCGGCGGCTTGATGGACACCGAGTCCACCACGCTGGAATTCCGCGAGCGTTACGTCGGAATCATTCGTGAAACTGCGCGGCCCTATCTTTTCCCCCAACAGCGCGGCACCTTGAAGATTGTCCACGCCCAGCTCGGCGATATGTCCCAGGCCATCGGCGCCGCGCTGGTGGCGCTGTATCACAGCCGCAAGTAGCCCCGGGCATCGTCCGCCAATCCGGCTGCGGGCCGTTCCAGCATGGCCGCGGCCCGCCGCGCGTGCCGCAGACGCCCACGCCGCTCTTCGCCCGCCGCGCGCCGATTTCCTTGCGCCGGCTTGCCTGTTCCGGGTCAATGACGCCGTCCGGTCGCCGCCCGGCGCATGCCAGTCCTCCCATTCTGGCCGGCAGCGCGGGTTCACCCCAATGCCTGGCGAACCCTGGCCGCATGGACTTGCGCTCGGGCTGTCAAACGGCGACAGTTCTTCCCCCGCGTGAATTTTTATTTTCTTCAAAAATTTGACACCGCCGCAAATTTGGTTTATATAGAGACAGTTTTATTGATAAAACTTTACCGATATGAGCGATGCAGTTCAGCCCCAGCGCCGGCAGGCGCCGAACAAAATGGTTTCGGCGCCGGCCTTGAAGCGGCTGCCATTGTATCATCGCTTTCTGAAAGAGTTGATTGAAGCCGGCCGGACCTCGTTTTCCTGCACCGACATTGGCGAGGAGATGAATCTGGATCCGACCCAGGTCAGAAAAGACCTGCAATCCGTGGGGGTGGTGGGCCGCCCGCGCGTCGGGTATGTGCTGGCCCCGGTGATTCTCTTGCTGGAGGAATTCTTGGGCTGGAATAATGTGCATGATGCCTTTCTGGCCGGCGCGGGCAGCATGGGTTCGGCGCTGCTGGGCTACCGGAAATTTGAGCAGTGTGGTTTGAATATCGTGACGGCATTTGACACGGATCCGGAAAAAATCGGTTTGCGCATCAATGGCAAGCAAGTTCTGCCGCTGGCCAAGCTGGCCAGTCTCGCCAGTCGAATGCACGTCCGCATGGGAATTATCACCGTTCCTGCCGCCGAGGCCCAGGCGGTGGCTGACTTGATGGTTGAGGGCGGCATCCGCGCCATCTGGAATTTTGCGCCCATCCGCTTGCGCGTGCCAAAACACGTCATCGTGCATAATGAGGATCTTTACTGTTCCCTGGCCGGGCTTTCCCAAAAGCTCTCCGAATCACTCAAAAGCACCCCGGGAAACATGCAAGCGCCCAAAAAGCTCGAGCCGGCTGCCAGGAACTAAAACAACCAATTTGGTGCAAACAAAATTTTACTGACATGAAAACAAAACCTGTGCTCTTCAACAACACGGTGCTGCGGGATGGCCATCAGTCCATGGCCGCGACCCGCATGACCATCGCGCAAATGCTCGAACCCGCGCCCATTCTGGACGAGATGGGCTTCGCCGGCCTGGAAACCTGGGGCGGCGCGATTATTGACTCCTGTTTGCGCTACTTGAAAGAGAATCCCTTTGACCGGCTGCGCACACTCAAGAGGATCGCGCCCAAAACGCCGCAGATCATGTTGCTGCGCGGGCAGAACATCGTGCAATATGCCAGCTTTCCAGACGACATCGTGCAGGCGTTTGTGCGCGCGACCTGCGAGAACGGACAGGACATCCTGCGGATTTTTGATGCGCTCAATGATGTCCGCAATCTCGCGACTTCCATCAAGACCACGAAGCAGTGCGGCAAACACGCGCGCGGCGAGATATGCTACACGATCAGCCCGGTGCACACGGTGGAAAACTTCGTGAAGCTGGGCGTCGAACTGGAGAAAATGGGCTGCGACTCCATTGGCATCAAGGATATGTCGGGCATTCTGCTGCCGCAAGTCGCCCACCGCTTGGTCCATGAACTCAAGAGCAAGGTCGGCATTCCGATCACGCTGCACACGCACGACACGGCGGGTCTGGGCGCGGCCAGTTACCTGGCCGCCATTGATGCGGGCGTGGATTGCGTGGAAGTTTCGATCGTGCCATTCGCCAATGGCACCTCCCAGCCCGATGCGCGGCGGATGCTGGCATTGCTGGAGGGCCATCCGCGGTGTCCGAAGTTCGACACCGAAAAACTGGCAAAATTGCGGGATTATTTTGAAGGCGTTTACCGCGAGCTGGCCAAATTCACCAGCCCGGCGAATGAACGCGTGGACAGCGATATTCTCATTTATCAGGTGCCCGGCGGGATGCTCTCGAATTTTCGCACGCAGCTCAAGGAACAGGGCATGGCTGACAAATTCAACCAGGTGGTGCGGGAGATTCCGGTCGTGCGCGAAGCCCTCGGCTGGATACCGCTGGTCACGCCCACGTCACAGATCGTCGGCACGCAGGCGATGATGAATGTGAAGTTCGGCCGCTGGAAAATGGTCTGCCAGCCCGCGCAGGATATTGCGCTGGGCAAATACGGCCTCACGCCGGGCCCGATTGATCCCGCCGTGCTGGCCTTGGTGGAAAAACAAACCGGCAAGAAACGCGTCACCGAGCGCCCGGCGGATTTGCTGGCGCCAGGCTTGGAAAAATGCCGCGCCCAATGCGCGGAAAAAGGCCTGCCCACCACGGACGAAATCGTCGTTTTGTTCGCGATGTACCCGCAGCAAGTCGAGGAATTGCTCAAACCTAAAGCCGTGCCCGCCCTGCCGCCGCTGCCGGCCCCGCCCGCTCCGGCCACCGTGCGCGCCAGCGGCCCGGGCAAACATTTGTTTGTTACCGTCAATGGCACGCGTCATGATGTCACGGTGGAGAACTTGGAAGGCTGATTATGGACGCACCCAAAACCCCAGCCGCCGACGGCAAGTTGCTCACGGAGTTTCCGGCGGTCGGCTATGACAGCTGGCGCAAGCTCGTCGAGGCCGAACTCAAAGGCGCTCCCTTCGACAAGAAGATGTTCACGGCCACTTACGAGGGCATCACGCTCAAGCCGCTTTACCGGCGCGAGGACGCGGCCGGTTTGCCGCATCTGAATTCCCTGCCCGGGTTTGCGCCTTTCGTGCGCGGCACCACCGCCAGCGGCTGCTTGCAGGAGCCCTGGGCGGTGTCGCAGGAAATTGCCTGCGCCAGTCCGACGGAGTTCAACCACGCCGCGCGCAACTCGATTGCCCGCGGGCTGAACGCCTTGAACATGGTGCTCGACCGCGCCACCCGCGACGGCCATGACCCTGATTGGGCGCAGCCGGAAGACGTCGGCGGCGGCGGCCTGTCCATTGCCACGCTGGGCGATCTCGATCGCGCCTTGGAAGGCGTGGACTTGGAAAAAACTTCGCTCTTTGTCCGTTCCGGCGCCTCGGCGCTCCCGTTCGCCGCTTTGCTGATCGCGCTGGCCAGGAAACGCCGAAAGGCTTCCGCCAATTTGCGCGGCTGCATCGAGATGGATCCGCTCGGGGTGCTGGCCCACGAGGGCCGCCTCCCGCAGTCGCTCGCCAGCGCCTATCAGGAAATGTTCTCGCTCACGCGCTGGGCGGCCACCCAGGCGCCCCAGTTGCAGACCGTCTGCGTCCATAGCCGCGCGTGGCACGAGTCCGGCGGCAGCGCGGTGCAGGAGCTGGCTTTCACTTTGGCGACAGGCGTGGATTATCTTCGCCGGTTGAACGCACTCGGTCTGGAAGTGAATGTCGCCGCTCCGCGCCTCCGGTTTGCCGTCACGGTCGGCGTGAATTTTTTCATGGAAATCGCGAAGCTGCGGGCCCTGCGGATGCTTTGGTCGCGCGCGGTCGCGGCGGCCGGCGGCAACGAAGCCGCGCAGAAAATCTCCCTGCACGTCCGCACGGCCCAGTGGAACCAGACGGTCGTGGATCCCTACAACAATCTGCTCCGCGCCACCGTCGAGGCCTTCGCCGGCGTGTTGGGCGGATGCGACAGCATGCAAGTCGCGGCGTTTGACGGGGTCATCCGGCCGCCGGACGACTTCAGCCTGCGGGTCGCGCGCAACACGCAGTTGGTGCTGCAGAAAGAATGCGCCCTGGATCACGTCGTGGATCCCGCCGGCGGATCGTGGTATGTCGAGAGTTTGACCGGAGAACTGGCCACGCGCGCTTGGGCGCTCTTTCAGGATGTCGAGCAGCTCGGGGGCATGGAAGCCGCCTTGCGCGCCGGTTTTCCGCAAAAGGCGGTTTCCGTCACGGCGGCGGAAAAACTCAAGGCGGTGGCGCGGCGCCGCGATTCCATCGTGGGGGTCAACCAATACGCCAATCCGAAGGAAAAGCCCCTGGAACTGCCCGAGGTGGATGCCAGGGCTTTTCACAAACGGCGGGTGCAGCAGATCGCTTCGCACCGCACCTCGTTCGACGACGCGGAGAATCAAATCGTGCTGGACCGCCTGGCGGAAGTGATCGGACCCCAAACTGCCGACGGATTTGAAGCCTGTGTGGCGGCGGCGGGCGCCGGCGCCACCCTCGGCGAACTCACCCGGGCCATCCGCATCCTGGATTCGCCCTGTGTGCCGGTCACGCCCGTTTGCCTGACCCGCGCCTCCGCGCAGTTCGAAGCCCTGCGGGCCGCGATGAACCGCCGGCCCGAGCCGGCGCAAGTTTTTCTCTGCAATCTCGGGTCGCTCAAGGAATACAAAGCCCGCGCCGATTTCGCGCGCGGTTTTTTCAGCGTGGGCGGGTATGACGTGATCTCGCCGGCCGGTTTCAAGACGCCCGAGGATGCCGCCACCGCGTTCTTTAAATCAAAGGCGCAGGTCGCGGTCATTTGTTCGACGGACGAAAATTATCCCGCGCTGGTGCCGGCTCTGGTCGCCGAGATCCGGGCGCACAAACCGGACGCATTGATCGTGCTGGCAGGCTATCCGAAAGAGCAAATCGAGGCCCATAAGCAATCCGGCGTGGACGAATTCATCCATGTCCGCGCCGACGCGCTCGAAGTGCTCGCCAAAATTCACCATCAACTGGGGATCCTCTAATGAAAAATTTTCCTGATTTTACCAAAATTGCCTTTGATAGCGCGCCGGCCAAAGCGAGCTACGACGATTGGTGCCAGCAGTTCAAAGCCGAGACCGGCAAGTCCGTCGAGGAATGGGCCTTCATGACCCTGGAACAGATTGAACTGAAGCCCCTTTACACTGCCGCTGACCTGCAGGGTTGCGAAGCGCTGGACACGATGCCTGGCCTCGCGCCGTTTCTGCGCGGACCGTATGGCTCGATGTATGTCACCAAGCCCTGGACGGTCCGCCAGTATGCCGGCTTTTCCACGGCCGAGGCGTCCAATGCGTTTTATCGGCGCAACATCGCCGCCGGCCAGCAGGGCTTGTCCGTCGCCTTTGACTTGCCGACGCACCGCGGTTACGACTCCGATCATCCGCGAGCATTTGCCGACGTGGGCAAGGCCGGCGTCGCCGTGGATTCGATTGCCGACATGAAAATCCTGTTCGACAGCATTCCGCTGGATCGCATTTCGGTTTCGATGACCATGAACGGCGCCGTGCTGCCCATCCTGGCCTTCTACATCGTCGCCGCCGAGGAGCAGGGCGTGAAGCTGGAGCAGCTGGCCGGCACCATCCAGAACGACATCCTCAAGGAATACATGGTGCGCAACACCTATATTTATCCCCCCGCGCCTTCGATGCGCATCATTGCGGACATTTTCAGCTTCACCTCGAAGTTCATGCCCAAGTTCAACTCGATCTCCATTTCCGGCTATCACATGCAGGAAGCCGGCGCCACGGCGGACTTGGAAATGGCCTACACGCTGGCCGACGGTCTGGAATATGTCCGCACCGGCATCAAGGCCGGCATTGACATCGACGCCTTCGCGCCCCGGCTGTCGTTTTTCTGGGCGCAGGGAAAAAACTTTTTCATGGAGATCGCCAAGATGCGCGCCGCGCGCGCCCTCTGGGCGAAGATCATCAAACAGTTCAATCCCAAGAACCCGAAGTCCATGGCCTTGCGCACCCATTCGCAAACTTCGGGCTGGTCGCTTACCGAGCAGGATCCCTTTAACAACGTCGCGCGCACCTGCATCGAGGCCATGGCCGCCGCGCTGGGCCACACGCAGTCGCTGCACACCAACTCGCTGGACGAAGCCATTGCGCTGCCCACCGATTTCTCGGCCCGCATCGCCCGCAACACGCAGCTGCTCCTGCAGGAGGAAACGGGCATCACCAAAGTGATCGACCCGTGGGGCGGCTCGTTCTTCGTCGAGGCGCTCACGCAAGCCATCATGCGGCGGGCATGGCATCACATTGAAGAGGTTGAGGCGCTCGGCGGCATGGCCAAGGCGATTGAAACCGGCCTGCCGAAATTGCGCATCGAGGAAGCGGCCGCCCGGCGCCAGGCGCATATCGATTCCGGCAAGGAAGCCATCATCGGCGTGAACACCCTGCGGCTCGAAAAGGCCGATCAGCTCGAAGTGCGGGACGTGGACAACGCCGCTGTGCGCGAAGCCCAGCTGCACCGCCTGGCGGCCGTCAAAGCCGGCCGCGATGCGGCGCGCGTGCAGGCGGCGCTGGAGGCCCTCACCCAATCGGCCGGCAGCGGCACGGGCAATTTGCTCGCGCTTGCCATCGAGGCCGCGCGCGCGCGCGCCACGCTGGGAGAAATTTCGTTTGCCCTGGAAAAACAATTCAACCGGCACAAAGCCGTCATCCGTTCTGTGAGTGGCGTTTATCAATCCGAATTCGGCGCGGCCCCGCAAATCCAGGAGGTCCGCAAACTAACCGACCAGTTCGCGGAGAAGCAAGGCCGCCGGCCGCGCATTCTTATCGCCAAGATGGGCCAGGACGGCCATGACCGCGGCGCCAAAGTCGTGGCCACGGCTTATGCCGACCTCGGTTTTGACGTGGACATTGGTCCGCTCTTTCAGCAGCCCGAGGAAGCGGCGCGCATGGCGGCGGAAAATGACGTGCATGTCGTGGGCATCAGCTCGCTGGCGGGCGGCCATAAAACCTTGCTGGTCCAGTTGCGGGATGAACTCAAGAAGATCAACCGCGAGGACATCATGGTCGTGGTGGGCGGCGTTATTCCCCCGCAGGATTATGAATTTTTGAAAGCCAGCGGCGCCGCGGCGGTATTTGGCCCCGGCACCTTTATTCCCGACGCCGCCAAGGAAATGTTGACTCGGTTGAATCAAACGCTTGACTGATGAATGAACCTGCCAACAGCATTTGCAAAACTGTCCGCCGCCGCCAGCGGCGCGCCGGTTTGGCAGGTACCGCGGTATCCGAAAGCTTGCGTTGGAAAGACGGCCGCCTCATGAGTGAAGAAATATCCAGCCCGGCCCCTCGCCGGCGACCAATGTCGGTGGACGATTACGTCGCCGGGATTCGGGCGGGCGATCGTACCGTCCTGGCCCGCGCCATCACCCTGTTGGAGAGCGACTCGCGCCGGCACGAAGTCCAGGCGCAGGAAGTCTTGCATCAGGTGCTGCCTTTTACCGGCCGGGCCAAACGCGTCGGCATCACCGGCGTTCCCGGCGTGGGCAAAAGCACCTTCATCGAATCCCTCGGCTGCCTGCTGGTGGACCGCGGCCAGAAGCTCGCGGTGCTCACGATTGATCCGACCAGTTCGCGGTCCGGCGGCAGCATCCTCGGCGATAAGACGCGCATGGAACGGCTTTGCCAGTTGCCGGCGGCCTTCATCCGGCCGACCCCCAGCGGCCTGAGCCTGGGCGGCGTCGCGCGGCGCACCCGCGAGACCATGCTGCTCTGCGAAGCGGCGGGCTTCGACACGATTTTGGTGGAGACCGTCGGCGTGGGCCAGACCGAGATTGCGCTGCGCTCCCTGGTGGATTTTTTCCTGCTGTTGCTGCTGCCCGGCGCGGGGGATGAATTGCAAGGCATCAAAAAGGGCATCGTCGAAATGGCGGACCTCGTGGCCATCAACAAGGCGGACGGCGAGAACCGGCTGCGGGCCGAACTGGCCCGGCAGGATCAGGCCGCCGCGCTGCACTATCTGCAGCCGGCCACCAGCGGATGGCCCACCGAAGTGGTTCTCTGCGCCGCCCTCACGGGGGAGGGCATTCCCGAAATCTGGGAGCGCGTCGAAAAATTTTACGGGAAGCTCGAACCGCTGGGCGTGATTGCCCGCCGGCGGCAGGACCAATCGCTGGCCTGGCTAAATGACTTGATCCAGGACGAGTTAAAGCGCAGGTTTTACCGGGATGCCAGCGTGAAAGCCCGCCTCCCGTTCGTTCAGCAGGCATTGCTGCGCGGGGAAATCACCGCCGTGCGCGCCGCCGCAGCTTTGCTGGCAGCCCATCAGGAAAGTCCTCCGGCTCCGACCGGCACTGAACATTAGCAAATTTATGATCCAAAAAATTGACCACCTGGGAATCGCGGTTAAATCACTCGATGAAGCCGTGCCCTATTACGAAAAGGCGCTGGGCCTGAAATGTGAACACCGCGAGGAAGTCGCCTCGCAAAAGGTCCGCACCGCGTTTTTCAAATGCGGCGAAGTTCATATCGAACTGCTCGAACCCACCAGTCCCGAAAGTCCAATCGCGAAATTCCTCGAGAAAAATCCCGCCGGCGGCATTCATCACGTCGCGTTCGGCTCGGACGACGTCCAGGCCCAGCTGAAGCAGGCCGCGGGCGCGGGGGTGAAATTGATCCACGAGCAGCCGTTCGATGGCGCCGGGGGCAAGCTCGTCGCCTTCCTGCATCCCAAATCCACCTACGGCGTGTTGACGGAATTTTGCATGCCCAAGCCGGGCAACGGAGCCCACTGATCAGCAGCTCAACCAGAAAAAAATTTATGGCCATATCCAAAGCAATGTTGGAGCAACTGGAGAAAAAGCGCGCCGTCGCGCGCGCCGGCGGCGGCGAAGAAAAGCTCGACGCCCGCCGCAAAAAGGGGTTGATGACCGCGCGCGACCGGCTCAATGAATTGTTCCAGGCCGGCACGTTTCAGGAAGCGGGCCTGCATGCCGACCACGAATGCCAGAATTTTGGCCTGGGCAGCAAGTCGTTTCCGTGCGACGGCGTGGTGACGGGCACGGGTTTGGTGGAGGGCCGCCCGGTGGCGGCATTCAGCCAGGACTTCACCGTCGGCGGCGGCGCCCTGGGCCGCATTCACGCGAAGAAAATTTGCGACATGATGGACTTTGCCTTGAAGTCCGGCTGCCCCATCGTCGGATTCAATGACTCCGGCGGCGCCCGCATTCAGGAAGGCATCGATTCGTTGTCGGGTTACGGCCAGGTTTTTTTCCGCAACGTCCTCGTCTCCGGCGTGGTGCCGCAGATCGCGGTCGTGGCCGGATCCTGCGCGGGCGGGGCGGCTTATTCGCCGGCCCTGACGGACTTCATCATCATGGTCAAGGGCAGCGCCAATATGTTCATCTGCGGGCCCGACGTGATTCATGCCGTCACCGGCCAGAAATGCACGATGGAGGAAATCGGCAGCGCCACCGCGAATGCGAGCGTGAGCGGGAATGTCCATTTCGTCGCCGAGAACGATGCCGACGCGGTGCGCATCGTGAAGAAATTGCTGTCGTATTTGCCCGCGAACAACGTCATGGATCCGCCGCATGCGCCCACGGCGCAGGTGGATTTAAGCCTGGATCCGGAATTCAACAAACTGTTGCCTGACGAGGCGAAAAACCCGATGGATGTCACCAAGGTCATCGCGCGCCTGGTGGACAAGGGCGATTACCTGGAGGTGATGAAGGAGTTCGCCAAAAATATCGTCATCTGCTTCGCCCGGATTCAAGGCGTGGTGGTGGGCATCATTGCCAATCAATCGACGGTCAAAGCCGGCACGCTCGACATTGATTCCTCGGACAAGGCGGCGCGTTTCATCCGCTTCTGCAACGTGTTCAATATCCCGATTGTCAATCTGGTGGACGTGCCTGGCTTCCTGCCCGGCGTCGCGCAGGAGCGCGGCGGCATCATCCGGCACGGCGCCAAAATGCTGTTTGCCTACGCCTCGGCCACGGTCCCCAAAATCACCGTCATTCTCCGCAAAGCCTATGGCGGAGCCTATCTGGCCATGTGCAGTTCGGACATGGGCGCGGACGCGGTCTATGCCTGGCCGACGGCGGAAATTGCCGTGATGGGCGCCGATGGCGCGGTGAAGGTTCTTTACAAGCGCGAGATCGCCGCCGCCGCGGACCCCAAAAAAGAGGAGGCCCGGCTCGTCGCCGAGTATCGCGAGAAATTCTGCTCGCCCTACGAGGCTGCCAGGAAAGCGATGATCACCGATGTCATCAGCCCGGCCGAAACGCGCGCCGCGGTTTCACTGGCCTTGCGCAATCTGATCAGCAAACGCGAAACGCGGCCGCCCAAGAAGCATGGCACGATTCCGCTGTAACCCTTAAGCTCCCTGAATGATGAGTAATTCAACCCATTCGCCGGACGACCTGACCCCCGCCGAGACCAGCCTCGGAAAGGTGCTGGCGCTGATTCACAAGATTTTGCCCCGCCTTGATGATCCCGCGCGCCGGACTGAAGTCCAGTCCGCGCTGAGCCAGGCGGTGTCGCTGCTCGAAGCGGCCCGCGGCGCACACATCGGCGGGACCGCCGCGGTTGCCCCTCTCGGCGCGCAAAATGTCAGCACGACCGTCGCGCCCCAAATCGCGGCGGTCATTGCGGCGGCGGTTTCCATTGTCGTTGACCGGCCCTATCGGCTGGTCTCCGTCCAACAGGTCTCGGTCCCCGTGGTGCCTCACCTCAACGTGTGGGCGATGGAAGGCCGCACCCAAATTTTCATGTCCCATAAAGTCCGCTGATATATTTTCACCAAGCTCTATGATAAAAAGACTGCGCGTAACAGTTGATGGAATCTCTTATGATGTAACGGTCGAGGTGCCGGAGGAATCTGCGCCAACGGGCGCTCCGGCGCCGGCGATTTCTTCGCCGCCCCCGCCGGCGCCCGTGACCGCCGCCCCGCCGGCCGCCGCGGCCCCGTCGGCCGCCGCGCCGAAAGCGCCCGCCGCCGCCCCGGGAGCCGCCGGGCCCGGCGACGTCCCCTGCCCGCTCTCGGGACGCGTCACCGCCGTCCTGGTGCAAACCGGTCAGGACGTCAAAGAGGGCGACCACTTGGTAACGCTCGAGGCGATGAAAATGAACACTTTTGTTTTCGCGCCCCGAAGCGGCAAAGTGACGGCCGTCAAAACGGAATTGGGCGCGGTCGTCGAGGAAAACCAGGTGCTGGTCACCATCGGTTGAGGAATCGTCCCATGAGTCCCGCCGCCAGCCAGCCGGACGCCGCGCACCGCTTCTCGGACGTGGCCGGCTGGCAATTGCTGGAGCTCGGCGCGGTGGATTCAACCAGCTTCGTCGCCGCAAAATTGGGCGCCTGGCAAGCTGTCCGCGCCGATACCCAGACCGCCGGGCGCGGACGTTTTCAGCGTTCCTGGGTTTCCGATGCCGGCGGACTCTGGTTGTCCGCCGTGGTGCCAACCGGAGCCGACCGCGAGCGCTGGCAGGCCCTGCCCCTGGTTGCAGGTCTGGCCGTGATTCAATCCCTGATGGGCCTTGGTCTCGCCTCCGCGCGGCTGCGCTGGCCCAACGACATCATGGTCAACGAACGGAAATTGGCCGGCTTGCTCGTGGACACCTTCCAACCGCAACTGGCGGTCATCGGCCTCGGGGTCAATGTGACTAACCACCCCGCCGCGCATGATCCCGCGCTGAAAGAAACCAGCATCCGGCTGGCGGATCTCGTTTCCCAGCCGCCGTCGCTCTCCGCCTTGACCGCGGCGATCCTCGCCTCGCTAAAATCCGCCGTGGATGTGATGGCGAAGGCCGGCTTCAGCGCGTTGCAGCCGCGCATCAACCAGCTCTGGGGCGGCGCCCGGCGGGTGACGGTTGATCTCGACGGGGTGCAGCGGTCCGGTTCCTTTACCGGGATTGATGAGGCGGGGCGCCTCCTGCTGCAAGATGACACGCTGGGCCCGACCGCTTTCCAACCGCATCAGGTCCGGCTGTTGCGCGAACTTTGATTTTACCATGAATTCATATTCCAAAATGACCGCGGCGGAAGCCGCCGAACTGATTCAACACGGAGAAACCGTCGCCTTCAGCGGATTCACTCCCGCGGGCGCGCCCAAGGACATTCCCAAAGCCATTGGCGTCCGGGCCAAGGCGATTCACGCCGCCGGCAAACCGTTTCAAATCGGAGTCATGACCGGAGCCTCGACCGGCAAGTCGCTCGATGGCGCGCTGGCGGATGCCGAGGCCGTGAGCTTTCGCACGCCTTATCAGTCCGATCCGACGCTGCGCAAAAGCATCAACGAAGGCCGCACGCAATTTTTCGACATGCACCTGTCCATGGCGCCGCAGAACATCCGGTATGGTTTTCTCGGCCCGGTGCACTATGCCGTAATCGAGGCCTGCGATGTTTCCCCCGCGGGCGAAATCACCCTGACGTCATCGGTGGGAGCCGCGCCAACCTTTTGCCGGGTCGCGGACAAGATCATCATCGAGTTGAACCGGTTCCATCCCGACTCTTTGCGGGGGATTCACGATATCTACGAGCCGGAAAATCCGCCCTATCGCAATCCCATTCCGCTCTTTCGCCCGTCCGACCGCATCGGCGCGCCCGTGGTGAAGGTGAACCCCGAAAAGATCATTGCCGTCGTGGACACCAATGCGCCCGACGAGACGCGCGGATTCAGCGAGATCGACGAGACCACCGCGCGTATCGGTCGCAACGTCTCGGATTTTCTCGCCGCCGAATTGCACCGCGGGTTGATCCCAAAATCCTTTCTGCCCATTCAGTCGGGCGTCGGCGATACCGCCAACGCCGTGCTCGAAGCCATGGGCGCCAACCCCGAAATACCCGTCTTTGAAATGTACACGGAGGTGGTTCAAGACGCCGTCATCAAACTGATGAAGCAGGGGAAAATCCGGTTTGCCAGCGGCTGTTCCCTGACCGTCACCAACGCGGTGCTCAAGGACATTTACGCCAACTTTGAATTCTTCCGCCCCAAATTTGTCCTCCGCCCGCAGGAAATCAGCAACAGCCCCGAATTGGTCCGCCGCCTGGGCATCATCTCCATCAACACCGCCATCGAGGTGGACATTGCCGGCAACGTCAACAGCACCCACGTGCTGGGCCGTAACATGATGAACGGCATCGGCGGCTCGGGTGACTTTGCGCGCAACGCCTTCCTTTCCATCTTCACTTGTCCTTCGACAGCCAAGGGTGGGAAGATCAGCACCATCGTCCCCATGGTCTGTCATTTGGATCACAGCGAACATTCGGTTCAGATCATCATCACCGAAAACGGCATCGCCGATCTCCGCGGCAAAAGCCCCAGCCAGCGCGCCGAAACCATCATTACCAATTGCGCCCATCCCGCCTACCGCAGCCTGTTGCGAGATTACGTTCACCTGAGCGGTGTCGGGCACTCGCCCCAAACCTTGAGGGCCGCCTTTGGCTTGCACCAGCAATTCGCCAAGACCGGAGATATGCGAGAGGTTAATTGGGCGAGCTACCAGAATTGAGCCCGGCGTTACGGCTCCGCTCGCAGGGTAACGGTGCCCAAGCCTGGCACCGTAATCGCCGCCGGCGCTGGCTGGCCCGATTCCTCGCTGGCGCTGGAAAGCCACGTGTTGCGGATGGGCGGATCCCAAATTGGTCGCGCCGTATGCGGCTGGTCCGTGGGATTGTACAGCCGCACGATCAGGGCCTGGCCATCGTCGCTGGGTTTGAAGGCGCTGGCGATGACTTCCGCCGCCGCTGCGCTTTGGCGCGACAAGTCTGCCGAAGCAGGGGAATCGCTTGGCGAATCGAGGCGGAGTCGCGCGGGCATGGGCCTGGGGCCTTTCGCGGGAGCGACGATCAACGGCTCGGTGCTGTCCACCCCGAAACGCGCGGCAGCCGCCGGGTCGTAGATGCCGTGCGGCTGGATGGCGAAACGGAACCACACCGGCCCCTCTTGGTCGGCGCGGTAGTTCGTGTGCCAGTGGTTGTTCATCACCCACGAATAAATCTTGGCCGATGGCTTGATGCTCTTCAGGTAAGCGTTGGGATCGGGCTGGCTGCGCGGGAGGTTGGCCGTCAACCCGCCCAGCTCCATCAAGGGTGCGTCCGCGGTGGACCAGGTCACGCCTAGTGTGGCGTCCGAAATATCCACCCAGCGCTCGACGCTAAACCAGTTTTTGCACGCGCCCGGCAGCTGGTCTTTCTCCGGCTGGCCAATCGCGCCGGGACTGTTGATGTGAACCACCGGGTCCGGCACGTTGAAGCTGAAACCCAAATGCACGCCCTCGACGGAGCGCACGGCCTGCTTGTCCACCAAGTCGCTGATCTCGACGCGCCCAATGCCATCCACCAGCCGCACTTCGCGCGACAGGCGGTTGCAGCCGGGGGCGTCGGAATCGGCGACGAGCGCAACCACGAGCGGACCGGCTTCCCGGACGCTGATTTTCGCGGGCCCGCTGGGCTGGGCGTTCTTAACGTCGGCTCCGGGCAGGTAAAGATAGTTGTTGATCCTGCCGTCGGCCAGTTCGCCCGGCAGGCCCGCCTGCCGCAGGCTCGTGATGTCGCCCGTGGTTTCATCCAGTTTCACTGACAGGGCTGGCGTCGTCAGCGTCACCCCGTTAACTGCGGCTTTCCCGCCGGCGAGTGGCGCGCCGGCGGCAATGGTAAATCGCTTTGCGCCGAATGGCGGCACGTCACGCGCGAGGAAAACGAGTTCGCCGGTCGAAAGGCGCTGCGACGGAGCGGGTCGCCCGTGCTCGTCGGTCACGGCGTCGCCTTTGGTCTCTTTCGTCAGCGTCACCAAATCGGTGCGCGGCCAGGAGGCGGTGTTGAAAACATCCACGCACCGCGAGTCCGCCGGGGCTGCGCCGCCGCAGGCTTGGTCCAGCAACGCGCGCGAGGCCGCGTCCGCCTTGAGCGCATAGCCTTGCTTGTATTGCCACTGGTTTTTCACGAACGCGAGGTCGGGCTGGCTGACGCTATTGTAGGCGCCCCAGGTATGTTCGCTATACAGCGCGGCGTTTTTCCACGCCACGGCGAAATCATCGGTGGGAAATTTGCCGGGGTTGCGCAAGGCCCACATCGTCTCGGCCTGCACCAGCCGGTCGGCGGTATGGCGGTTGAGAGCGGTCTCGCGGGCGGACGAACCGGCGCCATCCTCCCAATACGGGGTCAGGTCGCCGCGATACACCGGAAGTTGCGCGCCGTAGCGCTTTTCAAAGGCGTGAAACGCCTCGCTGGTGGTGGCGATGATGAGCTTGGGATACGCATGCTTGGCGTTCCAATCCCGCACCACCGGCATCACGCCTTCATCAGGCGGGCCGTTGTCGCCCTTGGTCCAGCGGAGCTGCACGAGATCGTAGGGATAATTCTGTTCCTCCAGCCGCTGCAACAGAAACGGCAGGCCTTCGCTGAGCGACGAGAAGTGGTGTCCGAAGGAATACCCGCCCTGCGAGCCCCAGTAGAGCACTCGCTGGTCGCCCGCTGGCGACAACCAATAGAAAGGGGTGTTTTCCCATTGCACGCGCACATAACCGATGCGGTCGCCGGCCATGGTACGCGAGGCGTTTGGGCCGGCGGAAATGTATTTCACGCCATGCTCCGCCATGGCCGGAACGATGCCCCAGGTCAGGCCCGGCACATCGCTGATCATCATGGAATCCACCGTGATGCCGCAGCGCCGGCCGAGGCTGGTGGCAAAGCTGACCTGCCGCAGCATTTCCTCGGAACGGCAAAGGCCGGTGAGCAGATTGCCATACATGGCGTCCACCCCCATGTTGCCGTCGTGGACCGCCTGCTCGAATTCGCGCCGTTGCTCCGGCGTGGCGATGCGGAAAAACTGGTCCGCCGTCCACATCACTTCCAGGTTCCATTTGAACCGCGCGCCGACGGGAAAATCCTTCGTCTGCCGGATCAACTCCAGCGCATGCAGGACGTTGTGCGCCTGCTTTTGTTCGATGTTCGGCTGGAGATCCGTGTAGCCGATGTCAGTGTGCGAGTGCATCAATATATAAACCTCCCACTTGCGCACCGGTTTGCGGCTCACGGTTCGGCTCGCCAAGGTTTTTCCTTCCGCCACAAGGGCGAGCGTGGCCACGGATTCCGCCGCTGCCTCGGGCGCCAGAACTTCGAGAGTCTGCAACCCTTCCTTGAGCGGCAGCCGGCCCAGTTCCGCGCCGTCCAAGTTTACGGTCACCTCCCGCGCCCCGCCCGGATTGAGCACCGATAGCTCCAGCGGTTGGAGCAGCTTGCCGGCTTGCTCGAGCAAAACCTGCTGCGGCGCGACCGACCGCAGGCTGGCGGTGTTCGCCACCGGCGCGGAGGCCACGGCCGCCGGCGTTTCCAGCGCCACGCTGTCGTAGAGCAGCCAGCTGCCGGCGACGTTGGCGATGGCGATCTCGTTATTCCCCGATTGCAAGAGCGTGGCCGGAAATTCCACGTCGAAATGATACGGCTTGCCTCCGGCCAGATCCCCCTGCACGGAGGCGTCGCCCCCGCCGGCGGGCAGTTGCCGCTCGAACGTCTGGCCGTTGATCTCAATGCTCAACTTTGGCGGCAGCTTGCTTTGTGTGTCGAGCAAATCAAACTCCAATTTACAGGCGCCCGCCGCGGCTGGCTGATCGACGCCGAACACGATCATGAACGTGTGCGGCCGGCGGCCGGCCCAGGCGTCTGCCGGTCCCGGTTGAACGTAAGGCCAGTCGTGTTTCGCGTCGGATTTGCCGACGATGAAAAAGGCGTCGTCCCGGAACTGCTCGTAGCCGCCCGGCGCGAACGCGAATTCAGCGTTGCTATGGTCCGGCTGGCCGATTTGCCAGAGCCACTGGCGGTCGGCGCCGAAAGTTGAAATGGCTCCCAGCAGGATGAGAACGGGCAGGGTCAGGAATTTGATCATGTGCATATGTTTCACCCTGGTTCATCGATTAGTTGAGATTTGGCCCACTGGGGCTTGGTCGCGGAGCGACCACATGATGGTAGCCGTGAGTTTCAACGCACCGGAACGAAAACACAACCCGTCCTGCGTCGCGGAGCGACGCTTGAATTCAATCCGACAAATACCGTTCAGCATGGCCAAAATCATTTCTCGTCGCGGCGAATTTCCAGAGTCAGCGTGAAGCGCAGGCTGACGCAATGGACCTGCGCATATTCCAAGGGCCGGCCGGGTCAAACACGGCGTGGGGGTGCGGCAGCAAGGGTTCGCCGGGCTTGACCCTCAGCTATTCTGCCAGAGATCAGATCGCGCAACAGTTGCTGCGCTTGCAGCGGCACGGCGCTACGTGGGTTGAGCCGCAGCGGCGCCGAATCGTCGTCTGGACTTTTATGAATCATGACGCCCGGAACCTGCTCATCTTAATGTCCAATTGTATAATCAAAGTCAATTAAATTTTTTTTGCGACATTAAATCTTTTGCGACGGAGCGCGGGTCTGTGACCGGCAACAACTCTGCCCGGAAGTGGTCGGAAGGAAATTGGGTGCGCCGTGAAGCTCAGACATTGCAGCGGGCTGAAGCCCGCGCGCCAGCCCGGCCATACGGGGCTGGCGACAGCTCCTCATACGCCGATCCCTCAATCCATTTTTGCTAGCCTTCCCGCCCCGGATGGAGTCCGAATTGAATCAGCTTTTCGCGCAGTGTCAGGCGGGAGATGCCCAGCCAGCGGGCGGCCTGGGCCTGATTGCCTTGGGCCTGCTCGATGGCGCGGCCCAGCAGGACCCGCTCGGCGGCTTCGTGCAATTGGCCGTACGCGTCCGATATTTCACCGCGCCGGGCGGCGGCGAGCAGTTCGTCCGCATAGATGTGCAGGGACTTTTCCGCCGTGACCGGCAGGAGGCCGGGCTTGGCCAGCGCGGTCTTCACGAAGTCCGCGCTGATGGTGTAGCCGCGCGCCAGCAGCAGCACCTTGCGGATGACGTTTTCCAGCTCGCGCACGTTTCCCGGCCAGGGCTGGGATTGGAGAAAAGCCAGGGCCTCGGGATGGACGGCGGGCTTTGCGAGGTTGAATTCTCCGGCGTATTTGTTCAGGAAGAACCGGGCGAGATCCGGGATGTCTTCCGGCCGCTCCCGCAGCGGCGGCAGCGTGATCACCGCCACGCTGATGCGGTAATAAAGATCCTCGCGAAACTGGTTGCGTTTGATGGCGGTTTCCAAATCCCGGTGGGTGGCCGCAATCACGCGCACGTCCACGGGAATCGTTTCCTTGCCGCCGAGCCGCTGCAGGCATTTTTCCTGAAGCACCCGCACCAGCTTCACCTGGGTGCCGGGCGTCATGTCGCCGATTTCATCCAGAAAGAGGGTGCCGCGGTCGGCCTGTTCGAACCGGCCAATGCGGCGCATGTCCGCGCCGGTGAACGCGCCGCGCTCATGGCCAAACAATTCACTTTCCAGCAGCGTTTCGGGGATGGCGGCGCAATTGATGGCCACAAACGGCGCGTTGGCCCGGTGGCTGTACTGGTAAATCGCGCGGGCGATGAGCTCCTTGCCCGTGCCGGTTTCCCCGCGAATGAGCACGCTGACTGGCTTGGCGGCCACGCGTCCGATTTCCTTGTAAATGGCCTGCATCGCGCGGCCGGAGCCCACCATGGCATCGCCCGAGGCGCGGGCCTCGCCAAACTGCACCGGCTCGGACATGAGCCGGCTGGCGGTCACGGCTTGTTTGACCAGCCGCAGCAGTTCGGAGATTTCAAACGGTTTGACAATGTAATCGTACGCCCCGGCTTGAATGGCTTCGATGGCGCTTTCCGTGGTCCCATGGGCGGTCATCATCAGAATCGGCAACCGCGGGTGTGCCGGATGCACTTGGCGCACCAGTTGTAATCCGCTCAACCCCGGCAGCTTCAAATCGGTGAGCACCACGTCAAACGGACCATTTTTGACCGCGAGCAAACCTCCTTCGCCTGTCGTTTCGGTGGCCACTTCGTAGCCTTCGCCCACCAGCACGCGGCGCAGCGTGGTGGCAATGGCCTGGTCGTCTTCGACCAGCAGGACTTTGGCGGGAAGATTCGTCATGGTTTATGGACTGGCAGGAGGATGCCGAACGTCGCGCCGTGTTCAGTCTGGGTTTGATACTGCAGGGCGCCATGGTTTTTTTCCACTATGCGGGCGGCAATCGGCAGCCCCAGACCGGTCCCATATTCCTTGGTCGTGAAAAATGGATCGAACAACCGTTTTTCCGCCTCGGGCGGGACGCCGGCGCCGGTGTCACTCACTTCCAGGATCACCACGTCCATCTGCCGGTGGTGGAGACGCTTTTCCTCGCGCCGCGCCCGGAGCGTGACGGTGCCGTTCTGGACGATGCTGTCGGCGCCGTTCTGGACGAGATTGATCAGGACCTGTTTGATTTGCTGGGAATCCACGCGAATCTGCGCCGCCGCCACCTCGCCCACTTCCAGTTTGATGGCGGACTTATCCAAGCTGGGTTGCATCAGCGTCTGGACTTCGCGCAGGGACTGGCCGGCATCAATGACGGTGAATTGCGGTTCGGAGGGGCGCGCGAATTGGAGGAAGTCCTTGACGATGCGTTCGAGCCGGTTGATTTCGCAACCGATGAGTTCGGCGTCGGAAAATTCGGGCGTGCCGGGGGCGAGATGTTTTTGCTGGAGATAAAGCCACGCTTTAATAGCCGTCAGCGGATTGCGAATCTCGTGCGCGACGCCGGCAGCCAGCATGCCGAGCGAGGCGAGTTTTTCCTGCCGCTCAACCAGTTGCCGGCTTTCCACCAGCTGCACCTGCAACGGGGCGATCAGGTCGCGATAGACCACGATCGCCAGCCAGAAAACGGCGAGCAACAAAAACATCAGGGACCCGAGCGATTCGAACCTCAACAAATTCAGCGACTTCAGGCTCTGGTCCTGAATGGAGTCAATGGACTGCTGATGCGCTTTCGACAATTGGAGGCCCAGATCAAGGATCCGCTGCGAACATTCTTCGAGGGCGGCAAACTCAACCAGCCGGGTGACCGACTGGCGGGCGGGGTAAATCCTTTCATGCAGCGCGGCGGCGGCGGTCAGATAATCAGCGAACGCACTGTTGATCCGGTCGAGGAAAGGGCTCTCCGTGCGGGAAACCAGGATGGGTTGCTGCTCGTTGAACCACCGGCCCAGCTCGGCGCTGGTGGTGACAAAGTTGGTCCAGTCGCCATCGTCGCGGTACGACGCATAGCGCAGCATGAGGTTGTTCAAGCCCAAAATGCCTTGCTCCAAACGGTCGGCAATTTGAAAACTTTGCCATTGCTTGGCGGAAAGCTGACTTTGCAAATCCCCGGTGCGCTGCCAGGAAATGTGTGCCGTCCACCCGATCAGCGCCACGAGGAGCGTGATGGTGGCAAAATATATGATCAGCCTGATCAGGATGCTCAAATTCATGCTCAGTCTTGCAGACCCGTTAACCGTGCGCCTTCCTCGGAAGAGCATACACCCAAGTGGCGATAAAATCCCGATAAAATTAGGGAACCCCCTCAGTCCCGCTTTGGCGTTTGAGGCCAACGGGGCGTCGGCTTCTGGCACAGCTCGATGGGGCGCATTTTGAAAGTAGCCGCGCCTGGGGCGGCGGTCCGCCGCGGCGCGGCTCCGGTTTGCCTGGCGCGTTGAACTTTGCAAGGTCCCGGTGCAGTTTGCAACGCCTCCAGCCGGCGCCGTGGTTAGATAATGACCACTCGGCGGGAATGAGATTAAGCACCGTTCCAGTGGCTAATTCTCAAAATCAAGCAATTTAAAGCAAAAGTGGCCGGCTGCCCCCGCGCCGCGCTGCCCCGGGCGCTGGCACGGTTAACGCTGAATGCATGCCGGGGAGCAGCTGACCCGGTCTGGTTGAGGCTGGCGCTCAAGGTCTGGCTTCTTCGACGGGTGGAAACGATGGGGGAACAAGCCAGGGCCCGGCGGCGGCTGAACTCGAAATGACCAAGTCCTGAGTCTGAAAAATTTATACTAAAACATATTTTATGAATTCCATGTTTGAAACGACCGCCCCGGCCACCCAGGCCACTGCTTCGAAACAAAGCATCCTGCTGGTGGACGATGACGCCGCCATCCGGCAGATTTTGGTTCGCCTGTTGACGGAGGAGGATTATCTGGTGCTGACGGCCGCAAACGGCGTCGAGGCGCTGGTGCTGGCAGAATCCGCCAAATTCGATCTGGTGCTGCTGGACTTGAATATGCCGGTGAAAGACGGCTGGGAAACATTCGAGCAGTTGACGGCCAGCCAGCCGCTGATGCCAATCATCCTGATTACCGCCCGGCCCAACCAGTTGTTCCCGGCATTGGCGTCGGGAGTGGGAGCCCTGCTGGAGAAGCCGCTGGATTTCACGAAGCTGTTCCGCACCATCCACGAGTTGCTGGCAGAGCCGGAGGAAATGCGGTTGGCCCGTCTGGCAGGGCGATCCGCCGCGTTCAACCATGTGCGGCCGGTAGCAGGCGGCCCGGAAAGGAAATCGTACCGAACTGAATGAAATCACCCGACCACGCCGCTGCATCGTCGCCAACAATAAATGAGTGCCCGCAGAGAACCGCCCAACCGGATCTCGCGCATTCAAAAGGCAGACCGGACGTTTCACCCACGACCACCAACATAAACGTCCGGTTTGCCGCCCCTTTCAGCATGCAGGTTGCGATTCGCTTGGCGGAGCTCGGGGGAGAGAATTCCCCCAAAGAGAAATTTCGCGCATTGAACCCATGAACCAGCACCAATCCAAAGCTTGGGTATTCCCCAGAGGCGGCACCCGTTTCTCCCTCTCCCCGGGGGAGTGGTGCCAAGCCGAGGTTCGGCTTGGGGTGAACGTTATTCATTATCATTTCCCTCTTGGGGTTCCTGGAGAGCTCCTTGTTCCTTTTTGACCTGCTCACGGCCCATGAACCAAAAATGCGTAAGTGCTTGGAAATCAACAAGCGCATTTTTAGGTTCATGGAGAGGGCCGGAAACGGATAATTATAATTATTAGCGGGAGGTTTTTACTGGAGGTTTTACTGGTTGCAATCACCGCGCGATGGGTTAGGTTAGGCACCATGGGGGAGGAAGAAACATTTGACGGAGGCGTGAACAAACGGGCCAAAATCTTGGTCGTGGACGATGAACCCATGGTGCGCGAGGCCATGAAGTTGCTGTTGGAGCATGGCGGCCACGAAGTCGAGGAGGTTGACGGCGGCGAAGCCGCCTTGGCCCGGCTGGCAGAGCATGAGTTTGATGTTGTCATCACCGATTTTTCCATGCCGCGCATGCAGGGAGATCAATTAGTCGTCCGCATTCGGGAACAGCGGCCGTTTCAGCGCGTCATCATGTCCACTGGATTCCTGGATGAATACAAGGTGTTTGGCCAGCCAGGGGGACACGTGGATGCCGTGCTGCTCAAACCCTTTACCGCCAAGGAGCTTGGCGAGGCGGTTGAACGAGTCCTGGCTTTGGAGCACCCGGGCGGATCCGACGCCCTCCCGCCCATCTTCGAGCGGTCGCCCTTGGATGATTTCGTTCCGCCGCCCAAACCGTGATGCCGCGCATCCCGTTCATCCACAGAGCCTTTGCCATTTCCTGATGGCCGCCCGCTGCGCGCCCAGCCCGGCGCGTGCGAGTTGAGCTTTCCCGGCCGCTGCCGGCGGTATTCCTGAATCAGCGCGCGGCTCGGGACGCCACGCCCCGGTCGCCGGATCCGGCCCCGGTGCAGAATGCTACGATAAGCTTCATTTGTGTGTGGGTTTAGTTTTAGTATTGACAAAGACCGGGAAACGGCGAAACTGAGGCAGTCACTCGGAGTTAACAGAACAAACGCTGCATTTGAAAACCACTTTCGGAGCATTGCGCCGGCGCATGTTTGGCCTTCCAGCCAGGGCGGTCAAATTTCAGCAGCGTGGTTTCCGGGCAGCTTCGGCGTCGGTGCGGGATCGTCTGGAGAGTGTCGGCGGCGCGTTTGTGTCCGGTTACCATTTGGCCTTGGAATGCAAATCCATTTCGGAACTGGAGGCCGCGCTGGACGGGGTGGCATCGGAACTGCGCGGCTTCGCTTTTGAAGGCGCGGCCATGGGGTTGGCGCTGCTTGACTGGCTTACCCCCGGGAGGCGCGACCGCGTTGGCGGATTTCTCGCCGGCGCGGGCAGCGCCCACGCTTACATGATTCACGTCGGAGTCGGCTGGGTTTGGGCGCGCGCACCCTGGGGTTTTCGCCGCTGGCAGGCGAGGATGGATCCCCTGCTCGGCTGGCTGGCGTTTGACGGCTGGGGCTTTCACGAGGGATTTTTTCACTGGCCGCGATATATCGCCGGCCAGCCTGCTCCCAAGAAACTTTCCGGCTACGAACGGCGTGTTTTTGATCAGGGGTTTGGCCGCTCCCTCTGGTTCGTCAACGGCGGGAACAGCGAACTCATCGCCCGGACGATTTCCAATTTTTCCGCCAGCCGGCAGGCTGATTTGTGGAGCGGCATTGGCCTGGCCGCGACCTACGCGGGAATCGTCAGCGAGGCTGCCCTGGCCGAACTGCGCGACCGGGCCGGCGGTTTTCGGCCGCAGCTCGCCCAGGGCGCTGCCTTTGCGGCCAAGGCCCGGCAGCGGGCGGGCAATTTGACCGACTACACCCGCCTCGCCACCGAGACCCTCTGCGGGCGGTCCGAAACGGATGCGGCGCGGGTCACGGATAAGGCGCTGGAAAATCTTCCCGCTGGTGGCGAACTGCCCGCGTATGAAATCTGGCGCCGCCGGATTCAAAACCATTTCATCCCCAACCACCAACCCCAGCCTGAATGAAAAAAAACATGCTTCATTACGCCGCGCCGCTGGCGGCCATCGCCATCATCATCCCCTGTTTTTTGCTGGCGCGTTTCCCATGCATCTCCGCGGGTGACTGCATGAAATTGGCGGTGAATTTCAAATTCGACAAGCTTCCGCTGCCCGAAGTTACCAACCATCCGCCTTACAAATACGTGCGCGCGGTGCATCCGAGCTTGAGCCGCATTTCCGCCTGGATTTCCTCGCTGGGCACCGCTGCGGTGATGGAGGACCTCGACGGCGACGGACTGCCGAATGACCTGATTTATTCGGATCCGCGCACCGACCTCGTCACGGTGGCGCCGGTGCCGGGCACGGGAAACCGTTATGCGCCGTTTGTGTTGAACCCGGCGCCGCTGCCCTACGACCCGGCCACCATGGCCCCGATGGGGATTGTGGCCGGCGACTTCAACGAAGACGGGTTGATGGACGTGTTGGTATATTACTGGGGCCGCTCGCCGGTGATTTTCCTGCGCAAGAAAACAGCCGGTGTCGAACCCGGCAAACCCGCCGCCATTTCTGCCGCCGATTACGAGCCGGTGGAACTATCCACCAACGGCGAACGGTGGTTCTCCAACGGCGGCGTGACGGCGGACTTCGACGGTGACGGCCACGTGGACGTGCTCATCGGGAATTATTTTCAAGACGGCGGGCACATTTTGGACGCGAACGCCGGCGGCGTGGAAGTGATGCAACAAGGGCTGGCCCGGGCGCTGGCCGGCGGCAAAAAACATCTCTTCCTTTGGGCCGGCGCGACCTCCGGCGAACATCCCGCCGTGCATTTCATCGAGGCGACCAATGTGTTCAGCCCGGAAGTGGATCACGGCTGGACGCTGGCCATCGGCGCAGCCGACTTGGACGGCGACCAGTTGCCGGAGATTTATTTCGCGCACGATTTCGGCCCCGACCGGCTGCTGCACAACGAATCCACGCCCGGCCATCTGAAATTCACCGTGCTGGAAGGCCACCGCCGTTTCACCGACCCGAAATCGTGCGTGCTTGGACAGGATTCCTTCAAAGGCATGGGCTGTGACTTTGGCGACGTGAATGGCGACGGGTTGCTCGATATCTACGTCAGCAACCTCGCGGACCGGTTCGCCCTTTGCGAAAGTCATTTTCTCTGGCAAAGCACCGGCAAGCTCGACGAAATGAAACACGGCATCGCGCCGTACATTCAGGCCAGTGAACAACTCGGCCTCTCGCGCAGCGGCTGGGGCTGGGATTGCCGGCTGGCCGATTTCGACAACAGCGGCGTGCTGCAGGCGATGCAGGCGGTCGGCTTTCTAAAGGGAAAAATCAACCGCTGGCCGGAACTGCAATCGCTCGGCACCAGCAACCCGCGCATCGTTCACGACCCCCGCTTGTGGCCGACCTTCAAGCCGGGCGCGGATTTGAGCGGGCAGAACGACCTGGATGCGTTTTTTGTGCGCGCGGCCGATGGACGTTTCTACAACATCGGCCCCGACATTGGCTTTACCGAGCCGATGGTCAGCCGGGGGATCGCGCTCGCCGACGTGGACGGCGACGGGCGGTTGGACTTCCTGCTCTCCAATCAATGGGAACCATCCTACTTTTACCACAATGTTTCGCCGAACCCCGGCGCGTTTCTCGGCCTGCACCTGTTGCTGCCGCTCGCGGCGGACGCCGGCTCGCCCTTGCGCGAGCGCCCCGGACATCCGGGAATGGACTTGCACGGCCGCCCGGCGGTTTGCGCGCAGGCGCTGGTGACGCTGCCAGACGGGCGCAAGCTGGTGTCCCAGGTGGACGGCGGCTCGGGCCACGCCAGTGGCCGCAGCCGGGAAATTCACATTGGCTTGGGCAAACTGGATCCGGCCATCAAACTCAATGTCCAGCTCACCTGGCGCGACACCGCCGGCCAGTTCCAGCAAACCAAGTTGCAGCTCGCGCTCGGCTGGCACACCGTGGTGCTGGGCAAATCCGTCACCAATCATGTCATCGCCATGAATGGAGGAATTGCCCGATGAAAACCCCCTTCTTCAACACCACGGTTCTCTTTTACCCGGACAAGAATCCCAAGCTGCGGCTCTTCGCGCTGTGGTATTTCACGATCTTGATGATCGTCTGGAACATTCTCGGCCATACGATCCTCGGCTTCGAACAATCACACGCCGCGACTGTCGTCTGCATCGGCACGGCGATTTTCCTCCAGTATTTCCTGGAATGGGTGGACGCCACAGCGAAGAACCGCGAAGTGCGGTGGGCCGGCAGTTGGGCAAACTTTTTGAACGCGCTTCCCGCCGCACTCATTCCCGGCTTTGCCTGCTCCATGCTCCTCTATCCGAATAACCGGCTCTGGCCGTTCGTGTTCGCGGTCGCGCTTTCCATCGGCTCGAAAGTGCTCCTCCGCGCGCCCGTCGGCGGCGGCCGCACGCAGCATGTTTTCAACCCGTCCAATTTCGGCGTGGCGCTGACCCTTGGGCTGTTCCCGGACATCGGCTTCGCGCCCCCCTATCATTTCACCGAAAACGTCACCGCCGTCTGGGACTGGATGTTGCCAGGATTCATCCTGCTGACGGGCGTCATCATCCATGGATTTTTCACCGGACGGCTGCCGCTCGTCGCCGCCTGGATCATCGGCTTTGCCCTACAAGGGCAGATTCGCTCTTTCCTCTACGGCTTCCCGCATATTGTGCCGATGATGCCGATGACGAGCGCGGCCTTCATCGTCTTCACGCTTTACATGGTGCCCGACCCGGCGACGACGCCGCTCAACCCGTGGCGGCAGGCGGCGTTCGGTTTCGCCGTCGCCATGGTGTATGGCATCATCCAGCTGCTGCATCTGGTTTTCGGCCTGTTTTTTGCCTTGCTCACGGTCTGTGCGATCCGGGGCATTTCGCTGCACCTCTATTTCGCCTTCAAATCGCGCGCCTCCGCGGCGGTGGAATCAGCGGCCACTCAAACCGCCTGATCCACCCCATGACTCAACCCTCGGAATCAACGGTTGTCGCCATGGAACAAGGTTACAATCAGGTTACAATCAGGTTACAGAACGGATGAACACCTCCCCTTCCTCCATCGCCATTGTGGGCCTGGCCTGTGTCTATGCGGGCGCGCGCACGCCGGGCGAATTGTGGGAGAACGTGCTCGCCCAGCGCCGCGCCTTTCGCCGCATCCCGCCGGAACGGTTGCGCCTGGAAGATTATTTTTCTGCCGAAGCCGCCGCCCCCGATTGTTCCTCTCTGACCGAAGCCGCCGTCATCGAAGGTTACGAATTCGACCGCGTCGCCTTCCGCGTCGCGGGCACCACGTTTCGCGCGGCGGATCTCGCGCACTGGCTGGCCCTGGACGTGGCGTCGCGCGCGCTGGCGGATGCCGGATTCACCGGCGGCAATGGCCTGCCGCGCGAAACCACGGGCGTGTTGCTCGGCAACACGCTCACCGGCGAGTTTTCCCGCGCCAACGCGCTCCGCCTGCGCTGGCCGTACGTCCGCCGCGTGCTCGACGCCGCCCTCGGACGGGAGAATTGGCCGGCCGAACAGCGTGAGAAATTTCTGGCCGGCCTCGAGGAGAGCTACAAATCGCCGTTCCCGCCCGTCGGGGAGGAATCGCTCGCCGGCGGCCTCTCGAACACCATCGCCGGGCGCATTTGCAATCAGTTCAATCTCAAGGGCGGCGGCTACACGGTGGACGGCGCCTGCGCGAGTTCGCTGCTCGCCACGGCCAACGCCTGTTCCGCGCTGGCGGCGGGCGATTTGGATGCGGCCGTCGCGGGCGGAGTGGATTTGAGCCTCGACCCGTTTGAAATTGTCGGCTTCGCCAAGACCGGCGCGCTGGCGCCGGACGAAATGCGCGTGTTCGACCGGCGCTCCGACGGTTTCTGGCCGGGCGAAGGCTGCGGCATGGTCGTGCTCATGCGCCACGACGATGCGCTGGCGCAATGCCGGCGCGTGTATGCCGTCATTCGCGGCTGGGGCATCTCCTCCGACGGCAGCGGCGGCATGACCCGTCCGGAAAGCGACGGCCAGCTTGAGGCGCTGCGCCGGGCGTATCGCCGCGCGGGTTTTGGCATTGAAACGGTGGCCTACTGCGAAGGCCATGGCACCGGCACCGCCGTCGGTGACACCACGGAGCTCGAGGTGCTCTCGCGGGCGCGGCGGGAGGCGAAAAAGCCGTTTTCTCCCGCGGCCATCGGCTCGATCAAAGCCAACATTGGCCACACTAAAGCCGCTGCGGGCATCGCCGGCTTGATCAAGGCCACGATGGCCGTCCACACGCAGGTCCTGCCGCCGACCAGCGGCTGCGAGCAGCCGCACGCGCAGCTCACCGGCCCGTCACCTGCCTTGCGCGTGCTGCCCGAGGCGGAGCTCTGGCCGGTCCACACTCCGCTGCGCGCAAGCGTGAGCGCGATGGGTTTTGGCGGCATTAACGCGCACCTGGTCTTGGAAAGCGTGGTGGGCGAACGCCGTGAAAAATTCAGCGCCCACGAAATTTCGCTCGCGCGTTCGCACCAGGACGCGGAGCTGTTTTTATTCACCGCCCGGTCGCCAGCCGGACTCGCCAGCCAGCTCGGGAAACTGAGTTCCCTGGCCGCCAGTATTTCACGCGCCGAGATGGCGGATCTCGCCGCGGAATTGGAAAGGAATCCCGGCGTTGGAAACGTCCACGCCGGTATTGTGGCGACGAAACCGTTCGCGCTGGCGGAGAAATTGCGGCAGTTGGAAACCTGGCTGCGGGAGGGGGTTCAGGCTCGGCTGGACTTTTCCCGCAATATATTTCTCGGTTCCACGGACGCCGCTCCACGCATCGGGTTTCTCTTTCCCGGGCAGGGTTCGCCCACGCATCTCGACGGCGGCGTCTGGCGGCGGCGATTCGAGTCCATCCGCGAACTTTACGCGCGCGCCCGCTTGCCGGCGGACCAGGACCTGGTTTCGACCCGCGTGATGCAGCCGGCGGTGGTCACGGCGTCGCTGGCGGGAATGAAAGTTTTGGAGGCTTTCGGCATCACGGCGACGGCGGCCATCGGCCACAGCCTGGGTGAAATCACGTCGCTGCATTGGGCGGGCGCGTTCGATGCGGAGACCTTGCTGCGCCTCGCCCGCGTGCGCGGCGCGGCGATGGCCGACCTCGGCAGTCCCGCTGGAGCGATGTACGCCCTGGCGGCGCCGTGGCAGGAGGTGCTGCCCATGCTCAACGGCGAACCGCTGACCATCGTGGGCTACAACTCACCGCGCCAGACGGTGGTGGCCGGTGAAGCCGCCGCGGGCAAAAGCCTCGCGCGCCGCGCCGTCGCGCGCGGCTGGCAGGTCAGCCAGCTTCCGGTTTCACACGCCTTCCATACGCAGCTCGTCGCCGCCGCCGTGCCCGTGTTGGCCGGCCAGTTGGCGCGGGAAAAAATCTCGGCGCTGGAGCGCCAAGTCGTTTCCACCGTCACCGGCGCCTGGCTCAAAGCCCGTGATGACCTGCGCGAATTGCTTTGCCGCCAGGTGACTTCCCCGGTCCGTTTTGAAACCGCGCTCACCGCGCTGCTCGGCGGCGATGCGGATGCGCCCCCCCCCGCCCGGCGCAACGAAGGTCACCGCCTGGGTCTGCTCATCGAAGTCGGCCCCGGCGCGGTGTTGAGCCAGTTGGCGCGCGAGACCACGAGCCTCCCGGTGGTCGCCTTGGATGCCGGCGGAACCTCCCTGCAGGGCTTGTTGCAAGCCGTGGGCGCGGCCTTTGCGCTGGGGGCGCCGGTGAAGACCGCCGCGCTTTTCGCCGATCGCTTCACCCGTCCGTTCGCGCTGGACTGGCAGCCAAAGTTCTTCGCAAACCCGTGTGAATCAGCTCCGGTGCCTGCGGACTCGGAGCGCCGGGCATCGTCGCGTCGCGAAGTTGAAGTTGAGTCCGAGCCGCCATCCGCAGGGCCGGCGGCCGGCGCTCCCCTCGAATTGATCCGTCGGCTGGTCGCCGCGCGCGCGGAACTTCCCGCCGCCGCCGTGCGCGACGAGAGCCGCATGTTGAGCGATTTGCATTTGAATTCAATCACGGTCGGGCAACTGGTGGCGGAGGCGGCCAGGCAGCTTGATTTGCCGCGCCTGGCCGGCTTGACGGATTTTGCGAACGCCAGCGTCGGCGAAATTGCCCGGGCTCTGGAGGAATTGAAACGCACTGGTGGCAGGGCGCAAAAGGACGACCGCCAGCCACTGCCCCCGGGGGTGGATCACTGGGTCAGAACCTTCGCCATTGAACTGGTGGAAACCAAACCCGCGTCCTGGAACGCCGGGCGCGAGCCTGGCGCCGCGGGCGGCTGGCAGTTGTTCGCCCCCAAAGAGCATCCGCTTGCGGCACCCTTGCGGGACGCATTCACGCGCGCCGGCGGCCGCGGCGTCGCCGTCTGCCTGCCGGAAAATCCGGGGGTGAAAAACATTTCCCAACTCCTCGCCGCGGGCCGGGCGGCGCTGGCGCTCTGGGAGTCGCCGCGCTTGGTGGTCGTCCAGCACGGCTGGGGCGGGGGCGGCTTTGCCCGGACCTTGCATCTGGAAAATCCCGGCGTGGCCGTTTGCGTCGTCAACGTGCCGGCCGCGCAGCCGCTGGCCGTCAAGTGGATCGTGGCGGAGGCGCTCGCGGCGGAAGGTTTCGCGGAAGTTCATTTCACCAACGATGGCCGTCGCTGGGAGCCGAGACTGACGCTTCAAGACTTTCCCTCCCCGGGTTCGTCCTCGCATCCGGGCCAAACCCCAAATTTAAAGCTCTCCAGGACGATACGGAAGCACGGGATCGATTTTGACCCCGGTCCGAAGGACGTCCTCCTGGTCACTGGCGGAGGCAAGGGCATCGCGGCGGAGTGCGCACTGGCGTTCGCGCGGGATACCGGCGTGAAACTCGCGCTCGTCGGGCGCAGCGACCCGAAATCAGACCCGGAATTGGCCGCCAATCTTGCGCGCGTCTCCGCGGCTGGAGTGCGGGCCGCCTATGTGCGGGTAAACGTGGCGGATGCGAAAGCCATGCGCGCGGCGGTGGGTAAAATCGAGCGTCAACTGGGACCGGTCACGGGGGTGCTCCACGGCGCGGGGGTCAACACGCCGCAATTGATTGGCGCACTGGACGAAGCGGCCTTCCGGCGCACCCTGCTGCCGAAAACTGCCGGCGCGCGGAATGTGCTCGCGGCGGTGGACCCACGCAAGCTGCGGCTGTTCGTCGTGTTTGGCTCCATCATCGCGCGCACAGGCTTGCCGGGCGAGGCGGATTACGCGACGGCCAATGAGTGGCTCGCGGCATTGACGGATGAATTTCAAGCGGCGCATCCACGCTGCCGCTGTCTGACGCTGGAATGGTCGGTCTGGTCGGGCGCGGGCATGGGCGAAAGGCTGGGGCGCATCGAATCGCTGCTGCGGCAGGGCATCACGCCGATCACAGCGGACGCCGGCGTGCGGCTGTTTTGTGAATTGCTGCGCCGGCCGCCCGCCACTTTCAACGGACAAGGCAAGCCCTCCGTTGCCGTGGTGGTGACCGGTCGATTCGGCGGGCCGCCGACGTTGAAAATGATCGAGCCGGAACTGCCGCTGCGCCGTTTTCTCGAACGCCGGCGCGTGTATTATCCCGGCGTGGAACTCGTGGTGGATGCGGAGCTGTCGCTGCAGACCGATCCGTATCTGGCGGAGCACGCCGTGCGGAAACAACCATTGCTGCCGGCCGTGCTGGGCTTGGAGGCGATGGCGCAAGCCGCGATGGCGCTGGCCGGCTTGGAGGAGGCGCCGGTCTTTGAAAACGTGGAATTTCTGCGGCCGGTGGCGGTGTCAGGCGGGGCCATGCTGACCATCCGGCTCGCCGCCTTGCAGCGCGAGCCGGGTGTGGTTGAAGTGTGCCTGCGCTCCGGGGAAACCGATTTTCAAGCGGACCATTTTCGCGCGGTTTGCCGCTTTGCGGCAGCGGGCGCGGAAGACAGAGGAGGGAAGATGGAGGATGGCGGAGAACCGAGCGCGGAGATTCCATCCTCCACCGCCGCGCTGGATCCGCAAACGGATTTGTACGGCCGGATACTGTTTCATGGCGGACGATTCCGCCGACTGAGCGGCTACCAGTGGCTGACGGCCCGGGAGTGTGTCGCGGAAATCACGGCGGACGACGGCGCCACCTGGTTCGGACCGTATTTGCCGCCGGATTTTGTGCTGGGCAATCCGGCGGGGCGCGACGCGGCGTTGCACGCAATTCAGGCCTGCATCCCGCACCGGCGGATTTTGCCGACGGGCATCGGGCGGCTGACGATTTTCCGCCGCGAAACCGGCCCGCGTTTGGTCCGGGCGAGGGAGCGCTCGCACAACGGCGATAATTTCATTTATGACCTGGAAATCACGGACGCGCTCGGCGGCGTGATCGAACGCTGGGAGGAACTGCGTTTGCGCGCCGTGGAAACGATGGTCGCGCGCGAGGCGTGGCCGGACGCGCTGCTCGCGCCGTATCTCGAACGACGGCTGGAGGAATTGGCGGACAATGGCGCGCAGGTGAAAGTGGCGCTCGCGCGCGGCGGGTGCGCGAAACGCCCTGCCCGCACGGACACCGTGCTGCGGCACGCGCTGGGCAAACCGGCGCGCGTCTGGCGGCGGCCCGATGGCAGGCCGGTTTGCGCCGGCGAAGAAACCATTTCCGCCGCTCATGCGCTGGATTTCACCCTCGCCGTGGCCCGTGCCGGCGGCGCGGCCTGTGATTTGGAAGCCGTTGCCGCGCGGACCGGCGCCGTCTGGCGGGATTTGTTGGGCGAAGAAAACTTCCAGCTCGCGCAGCGGATCGCCCAGGCGCAATCGGAAAGCACGGACGCCGCGGCCACGCGACTATGGACCGCGATGGAATGCTTGAAAAAAATCGGGCAGCCGGCGAAATCATCGCTGGTGCTGGAGACCGGTCTTGCGGACGGCTGGACGCATTTGCGTGCCGGCGGCATCACCATCCTGACTTGCGCGGCGGCGGTGCGCAGTCTGAAATCACCGCTGGTTCTGTCGGTCGCCTTCGCGCCGGTCGCAAAAGCTGGCAAGTGAGGAAACGTCATGCGCTTTTACGAATACCGCCACGTGGTGAGTTTTCAGGAGACGAACCTCGTCGGGAATGTTTACTTCACCCATCATCTGGCCTGGCAGGGGCGCTGCCGGGAAATGTTCTTGCGCGACCACGCGCCGGACGTGATTGACGAGCTAAGCCGGGGTCTGGCCCTGGCCACGGTGAGTTGCGCCTGCGAGTACCTTGCGGAACTCGCCGCCTTCGACGAGATCAGCGTGCGGATGCGGCTGGCGGAACTGGTGCAGAACCGGCTGCGGCTGGCCTTCGAGTATTGGCTTGGCGAGCAACTGGTCGCGCGCGGGGAACAACAAATCGCCTGCATGAAACGCGACGGAAAAAAACTCCTGCCCGCGCCGGTGCCGCCGAGTTTGCGCGTGGCGCTGGCGGCTTATGCGGAGTGAAATGATGATGCCTCAGACCACTTCCCCATCGCCGCATCGCACCGACACGGTCGAGGCCAATCAGGCGTCGGTCGAGCGGGCGATCCGCCACATGAAGGAACATCTGGCCGAACCGCTGGATTTGGATGCCCTCGCCCAAGTCGCGGCCGTCAGCAAGTTTCATCTGGTGCGCGTGTTCGACGAGGCCACCGGCACCACGCCGCATCATTTCCTGTCCTGCTTGCGGGTGCAGCGGGCCAAGGAACTCCTGTTGAACTCCGACTCCGCCATCACCGACGTATGCCTGGAAGTCGGTTACAATTCACTGGGCACGTTCTCCAACACGTTTAGTGAGCTGGTCGGGTTGCCGCCGCAGGCCTTTCGCGCCATGCCGCGGCGGCTCACGGCCGGTCAATTCGCCGCGGCGGTCTGGAAATATCTGGCGGCGCGCAAACCAATTTCCGGCCCGGTCATCGCTGGCCTGGTCGAGGGCCCCGCCCGACCGAAAGGATTTGTCTTTGTCGGGACTTTCCCGAAGGGCGTGCCCCTGGGCGTGCCCCTCTCCGGCACGGTGCGGCTCGGGCGCGGGAATTTTTGCATTGAACGGCCCGCGCTGCCGGAATTTCATCTGCTGGCGGCGCTGCTGCCGCTCTCGGCCAGCCTCGCGGACATGGCGGTGAACCTCCCCATCAGCCTCGTTGCCAGCCGGCGCGTACAAAATGATCCGAACACCCCCCCGGATAACCATGTGCTGCGTTTGCGGCCGCTGCGCCCCACTGACCCGCCGATTGTCCTGGCGCTGCCCGCCCTGCCGCCCTTGCGCGGCTGACCGGCCGGACGTTCGCTGTTGAATGCTGAATGTTGTTCCACGAACAGTTTGGCGGCAACTGCGCGTGCGACCTGTTCCCGTCAGCGGAGGTGCGGTTCGATTTTAAAGCGCGGTTATGGCGTGGCGACCCGGAAAAAACGTTGTCCGGCCACGGAGGTGGCGCCCGTGTAGGACAAGCTCGAACCATTGCCGGAGTTCGTTTGTATGACCGTCCAGGTTGCGGAGGCCGCGAGGTTGGTGGTGGTTTGGATAAAATAAGTCTGTCCGTTGCTTGAGCCGTAGGAGAATACGAAGCCGCCCAAGGTGGTCAGTTGAGGGTTAAGGATGACTGGCGGTCCCGGCGGAGTCCCGCAAGTGTAACCCAACTGCGTCAGCGAAATGGTATCCACGAACCATCCGGGAGCGCCGTTACTGTCGTCGCTGCCAAACCGCCACCGCAACTGGATATCCCCGCCGACTGCCGCCACCGGCAAATTGACTACCGTGGTTGTGAACCCGCCCGAGTTTCCGGTCCAGGCCTGGCGTCCGGCCAGGGGGTTCTCGTAACAACAGGAAAGTGAGCCATTGTAGCCGTTCGTCAGGAAACCTCCGCCCGCATTCAGGATATCCAGAAACGATCCGCCATTGATCGAGATTTCAAGCACCCCGCCGTCATAGCCGGCTTCCGTGTTGTAACTGTGCCGAAACGCAAGTTGCGGCGATGCCGAATTGATCGAAATGACCGGCGAGAGCAACTGACTGACACCGACAGCGTCGGGGTCGGTCACAAAGGCGGAATTTGGGGGTGTGTCCGCCTGCGCCGAGGTCGTGACCCAAGGGCTGGCCGCGCCGGAAGCCGAACTTTGCCACCCGGCGGGAAGCGTTGGCGGAGTCACTTCGTCGAAATTCTCCGACCACACAGGGGCAGGTGACGCGACACCCAAAACGAGATTGAAGATGGCCGTTCCGAGATTTCTGCCGCCATCCTGCAACTGGAACGTCGGCGAAATCACCGTTCCGCAGGCGCCATTCGCCGTAAATGAGAACGTGCGCGAAGCAACCGCAGCTTGGGACAGTGTGCCGAAGTTTTGGGGTGCGCCGGGAAAAGTGATGCCGCTGCCGCAAAGCAATGTGGCGACCAGATTTGACGTGGCGACACCGCCGTAATTCTCCAAGGCGAAACTGACGGTGACCGTTTCCCCGGGATCAATGGCGCCGTTGGTTGGAAAGTAACTTTCTGAAACCAGCGAAGTCCCTGCCGGAACCAGAATTGAGGTGTTCGCCGGATCGAGGCCCGCGACATTTGTGGCTCCAGTAGCTTGCGGGTCCAACCAGTCGGCCAGACGATCCGCTGATGAACTGCCGCTATTCCACTCGAGGGAGAATTTGCCGTAGCAGTCGGGATACGACGGATTCGAACAAGCGACTGCGCCGCCCGAAAGAGTTCCGACGAGCAAATGCGTGGCGGGATCCCAAATTCCAGAACCCGATGAACCCGGTTCCGTGATTCCAAGATACCAGACAACCTGCCAATGAGTATTCGTTCCGCCGCTGCCGATGCAACTATCCACCGTGGTCAGGGCGTTGGAAGAAAAGCAGATGGCTTTCACATCGCATTGTGGATGGCTGATGCCCACTCCGCCGCCGGGTGCGACACCGGAGCGGTCCCAGCCCGAATAGAAAACACGAAAACTCGGATCGGGCATTTCGTCGAGTTCAACGAGCGTAAAGTCCACGTCGGTTTTTCCGGCGCGAAATGTCGCACCGCTTTGGTTTTGCGCCAACGAGCCTGGCCCGTGTGGGCCACAGTTCGTGGACTGATAATTCCAGTAAACGACCATCGTTGGAGCGTTGTCAGTATTCACTTCACAATGATTGGCGGTCAAAAAATAACTCCGGAAATCCCCGGCCACATCCGCGATAAGCGTCCCGGAACAAGTCCAGGCTCCATTGAGCGTATAAACCGCAACACTGCGAATTTCGTTGCTCCAAGGCCCGGCGATGGGGCAAACCACATCAATGTTGCAATTGGCTTCCGCTTCTGGCGTCGCCGTCTGATTCTGTTTGTGAAACAGATTTCGATAGCCGGCGCCGATGTGGCCCAGGACCAGCTGGGGCTTTTGCCGGGCTGTAGTCGGGACAAACAATTCGATGATGGCCCGGTCACCGGGAATCACGGGGGTCCAAAGCTGGCCATGTGGTTTGTTGTCGCGGGCCGTGTAAGGACCCTGATAATACGATTCGGTTTCAGAAATCACGTGGAACGTGGCGCCGTCCGGCAGCCAGAAGCGCGTGAATCCCAGGTTCAAATCCGTGGCGCCGGCAGATTGAACGTGCCACCGCCAAAGCCGGCCATTGGTCAGTTGTTCCCATGTGCCGCCGGTTTCAGGGGTCACCGTCACCGCGTGCGTCACGGCAAATCGGAGGGGTGCGGCAGCGCCGTTCTTCTCGTCCGCCGCCATTTCCGCCTGAATATCGGTTGGCGGCAGAACCAACTTTTGAATTGCCGCAATTGGTAAAACCGGACGCTGCAAACTTTGCGGTGGACTTCCTAACCGCGCCGCCGCAGGCAAGGCCGTCGAAAAAATCAGAATTGCCCCAAACGAGCGGACGTCGAAGCGCACCCGCCTCCAAAGCACCAATCGCCGCGAGTCAGCCGGAGCACCGCTGGAGCTTGTCATGCAATTCATGGCCGGAAGGGAAAATGAACCCGCACCCGCACAGCGTCAACCGGCATTTGCGCATGCCAGTGGGTAATTTGCAAATTCGCAATTTTGGAGAAGCGGCAAATCGGCGGCTGAATTAGACTCTAGTGCCTCAGTGAGATTCGCTGAGGGCTAACGGCGCACATTCAGCCACAAATCGAGGAAAACTGAGCCATGAAAACAAAAGTTGGAAAATACTTCCCATTAAGCGTTTGGAAACGTCGGTTGGGCACAGTCGCCCATTTTCTCAACCGCAAGCGGTCTGGCGTGGTCGGCGCCGCGATGGCTCTGCTCGGCGCGGCCGGAACAACCTCGCTCAGCGCCGGTAATTTCCCGACCGTGCCCACCGACGAGCCTCCGCAAACCAGTTTTGGTTTGTTCACGATTCAGGTGTTGAACAAATTCCAACCCATGATGGCGGGCACCGCCAATGGCGGCGGGTATCAATTGTATTATGGGTATGGTCCTTCCAGCGGAGTTTTCACCAGTCCGTTGCTGTATGGCGCCAGTGGCGCCGGCGCCGGAACCACTGAAATAGGCGTTAGCGCGGCGCACTGCTTGGATCCTTCCGATCCAGGTTTGAACACGGGCGCCAATCAATGCAGCGCAACCTACCCGTCGTTCACGGCTTCGTATTCCGGCGACCCCGGCACACCATTGCTCAATCCTGTTTATGAGCCCCCGGGATTTCCCAATTCCGGCGCCTATAATGAAGTGTTCACCTACATGGAGAGCATGGGATTGTACGCCTATTCAAATTGCGTTTATAGCAGTTCGCTGGTGCCGCCGCCTGCGCCTTACAGCATCAACACGCCAATGGTGGTTGCCGGAGCCCTGAATGGCGTTTACCCGACCCGAGGCAGAATAGTCTCGGGCCAACTTTCGGCTTGCTCGGGCACAGCGCCAAACTACCCGTCATTATACAGCGATTACTCGTCGGGATCTCCGGCGCAAAGTTTTTTCCAGGTTTACGTCGAAGTGAGGATTCCGGGTGCGGCTGGGTTTGGAACTGATGTGGGGACGGATATCTATTTAACCAACGCAACCCCCAATTCCATTAGTTTCGCGGACGGACCTTTGATTATTGAGAACACGGACGTGGAAAGCCTGCCGCCCGGCACGCTCTATATCCACGGCGGCGCTCTTTTCACCGTGCCACTGCATTTCGCCGCCGCCGGTCATGACGCCTCCGGCACCATCGCCTGGAACGCCGGCGATACTTTCGGCACGTTGACACTTTCCGGCCACCAGTTGGGCCCCACGTGCGGTCAATCGCTTTCCCAATTTACAAATTTTGTCAACCTTGTGTTGGGATTTCCAGGCCAGTCGGCGCTGGTGCCACCGACCCTTTGGTCTTTTTCTTCCAACAGCTTTCCTTGTGCGGGGGTGGCCTATAGTTCCCTGCCGGGCATTAATTTTGGAGGTGGAAGCATGGATGAGCTGGTCTTCTCCAATACCGATTACGGCAATATCCACGTTCGCAACCTGGTCAACGGCGGCTTTACCAACAATATCACCCCTCCGGTCGGCGGAATCATGGCCACGTCCATCAACCTAAGCTCATCCTTGAGCTGCGAAGTGTCCTTGGATGACACCAATTGGTATTCGGCGTTGGGCTCCGCCGGCTCCATGAACCTGAGCATTACCAATACTGGAACGTCGGGAAAATTCACCTTGTATAATACCGCCATCGTGGCCATGACGAATGTGTTGAACCAGACGACTTTCCTGGCCGGGGCTTTCATTCTGAAAGCGAGCTTGACCAAGAGTTCAACGGGCCGGCATGCGGTTGCGAGTGGCGGAGGGGGAAACTTCATTGCAAGTTATTTTGATGTCAGCTATGTCTTGGAGGACAACGGCAGCTCCACCGGATTTCCGGCCAACCGGTCCATTCGCCTGCAAGTATCCGAACCGCGTTGCGGCGTGGCCGGACAAGGCGTTTACATCCAGCGGAACCATTCGACAAATATTCTGTCGTGGGCAAGTTCCAATTACACGCTGCAAGGCACCACCAACTTGACCGGCGCAGTCTGGGTGGATATTGGCACCAATTCTCCGGCGAGCTTGGGACCAACAAACGGCCTGTGCTATTTTAGAACGGTTTGCAAGTAAGCGGCGGAAGCCATTCACGCGTCCCGCGCCGGGCGGCCTGCTCTGCCCGCGCGGGACGATCTTTTTGGGCGCGGCGATTGCAGATTTTCTCGACCAGGGCGCGGGGAAGGATATTGTCAGCGCTGGCCAGTCGTTGCCTCGATTTTTAGTCAACCAACTGTCAACCCCAGCGACTGGGAAGCAAACACAAACACGGTGCAACCGTCTCCTCCAAGCAGTCATCGGCCTCTCGGCCGCTTTTTCCGTTCGCTGTGCGGTGGCGCCATCCGCCATCCCCGGTGGACCCTGGCGACGATCATGTTGGCAACGTTTGCCGCAGCTTTGGGACTTCCGGGACTTAAATTAAAAACCGACGGACACGCATTGGTCTCGCCCAGTGCGCCCGAAATCATTTTCGACCAAGTCATCCGCAAAGATTTCGGTCTCACGGACAAAATCATCGTCCTGATTCATTCCCCAGGCCCGAATGGCATTTTCAACGCCAGCACGGTGCGGCTCATAAGGAATCTGACGGCGGCTTTCGAGAAAATACCGGGCGTGCCGCCTGGCGAAGTAACCAGCCTGGCCACCGAACTTGGGCTTCGTTTTCGCCCCGGTTCCGGGAAGATTGAAAACTGTCTTGATCCGCCGCTGACCACGAAGCCGGAACTGGCGCAATTGCGCGACGACCTGCGGCGACTTCAAATCTATACTGGAACCCTCGTCTCCGCCAACGGCCAATTTACCGTGCTGCTCGTCGGCGTGCCGGACAACGCGGACCGCGCAAAACTCTGCGAAAACATCCTGCAGGTGGCCGCCAGCCGACAGACCGCGCCAGACCAGATCGCCGTCACGGGCGCGCCCGTCGCCGAAGCGCTGCTCGGCACCCAAATTTTGGAGGACCTCGGCGTGCCAGGGAAATTTCTCGGCGCGACCGCCCGGCTGCTCGCGGCGCAGGAACCTGCGGGGCGGGTATCCCCGCCTCGAGCCATCCGATTGTTCGTCGCAAAACACATCGGCCTCATGCCGCTCGCGGCGCTGGTGATGTTGGTCATCTTTCTGGTTTATTTCCGCAGCGGACTGGCTGTGCTGCTGCCTTTGCCTGGCGTTGTGGCGACGTTGCTGTTTGTCTTGGGCCTGATGGGCTGGCTTGGCGTGCCGATCTATCTCACCACTGCCGTCATGCCCGTGCTGCTCGTCGTGATTTCCGTCACCAACGACATTTATCTGTTCAACCGTTACTTTCGATTGCTCCGGGAAAACCCGGCCCGGAATCACGTGGAACTCCTCGGCGAAACTTTTGAAAAACTGGCGCGCCCCGTCGCCGCCACTTCCCTCGCCGCCGTCGCCGGCTTTGCTTCGTTTGAATTTTCGCCGCTGGTTCCCGTGCGGGCCTTCGGACTTTTCACCGGCGTTGGCGCGCTGTTTGGCCTGGTCTTTTCGCTCACCGCCGTGCCGGCGCTGTTGGTTTTGGTGAATCCAAACCGGTTGCGTCCGCGCAAAAATGGAAAAGGAGATTTCGCCTTTGCCTCGTTCGGCAAAGTGTTTGTGGGCATTGGAAAATTCGCCGTGGTTCATCGCTGGCCGGTCATCGCGGCCACCCTGGCGGTGATGGCGCTGGCGCCGCTCGGTTTGCGGCGGCTGGTGGTGCAGGACAGTTGGACTAATGGGTTTGACCCGCAGGGTGAATTCCGCCAGATCGCGGATAGGATGGACCATGATTTTTTCGGCATGTATCAATTGTTGGTCGTCTGCGACGCCCCGGAGATGCTCACCGGCGATGCGCCTGCGTCTGCCTTGCATCCGGGCCGTCTGGCCTTCCCCCTTCAAGTGATTTCCAGCCCCGCTCTGCTCGACGACAGCCCCGTCAATTTCTCCGTCAAAAGCCAAACCCGCGCCGGCGATGCAGTCCGCTGGCAAACCTCGGTGCAAATGCCCGGACGCATCGGCGATCGGCTGGTCGTCAGGCTTCCTTTCGGCAACCTGGCGACAAATTTTGGGGACGCGCTCGCCCGCGCCGGCCAGGCCCATTACGAAATTGTTGTCCACAGCCACCTGCGCCCGGAAATCCTCCGGGTTGGCGGCGAACTCGAGGATTTTATCCGTCAGCGCAGCCGCGATGAAGTGGGCGGCGTGCTTGGCCCGTGGGACTATGTCACCACGACTGCGTTTATGGATCGCCCCGACGATCCCCAGTCGCGCCGCCTGCCGGACGATGCCGACCGAATCAAAACACTTTGGGATTTTTACGGAATGGCGCGCGGCGAACAACGTCTCCGGCAAATTGTGGACACCAACTACTGGCGGTCATTGACCACCGTGTTTTTGAAGGACGCCAACTTCGTTAACACCGCCAGATTGATGGGCGACCTTCGCGCTTACGAGCAGGAACATCTGGCGCCGCTGGGCATTAAACTCGGATTTGCCGGCGACGTGGCGGTGAGCCAGTCCCTCATCCGCGGCATCGTCTCCACGCAATTGCAATCGCTGATCTGGTCCATGCTGGGGATCTTTGCGGTGACAGCTTGGTTCGGTGGTTCGTGGCGCTGGGGATTCTTCTGCCTGCTGCCCAGCCTGCTGGCAGTGGTGATCAAATTCGCGGTGATGGGCTGGGCGGGCATTCCGCTGGGCGTGGCCACCTCGATGTTCGCGGCGATGACGCTGGGCATCGGCGTAAACTGCGCCGTTCATCTGCTGGAAGGTTGCCGGCAGGCGCGGGCGGCGGGCTCGTCCCCCGCGGATGCGCTGAATCGCGCCATGGAATGGACCGGGCCGCCGGCCTTGATCAACACGCTGGCGATGTCGTTGGGTTTTGGCGTGCTGCTGCTCTCGCAGGTGCCGGCGAACGCGCGCCTGGGCCTCCTGCTCGTGCTGGGGTTGGTGAATTGTTTTGTGGTCTCGCTGCTGCTGTTGCCCGCGCTGTTGCCTTGGTGGCCGCTCAATTCAAAAACCAAGTAAACTGAAGCCAGCTCCGCGCGCCGCAAACCCGGACTCGCGTTCGCCAGCTTGCCGGGTTCATGGGCAGCCTCCCCGGCTTCTGGCCGCCCATTGGGACCATGAACCGGAGCG
>Ga0302320_10001755_pt1 | contig 51892 bp, 38 predicted proteins | sample Bog_T0_3_FD_202130 | JGI IMG/M metagenome (GOLD analysis project Ga0302320, IMG submission 202130) | Peat permafrost microbial communities from Stordalen Mire near Abisko, Sweden - Bog_T0_3 | ecosystem: Environmental > Terrestrial > Soil > Wetlands > Peat | place: Sweden: Abisko, Stordalen Mire...
CTTCGCTGCCAGTTCCTCCTGACCGCCGCTGAAAACAAACGGCCGCCGAAACATCCCCGCGGCCCGTTCACCCTATTTCTGAACCAAGAAAGTTACACTACCCCGCAAACTGCGGAAGTTGGGCTAAGCGGGAAGAGAAGACCGCAGGTCGAATTCTTTCCTTAGCGCTTAAGGGTGGGGCACCCAGTTTCATCTCCCGTGGGTCTGTAACCTCGGTGGGGGACTGACAGGAGACACAGTTGGGTCGGAAGTGCCCGTTGGCGAATGGTTGGCCTTTGAGGTCGCCCACCCATGAAGCACATGAAGGTTTTAGAGGTTGTCAAAGTTTGCGAGCGGGCTACGACCGTTCAAGTTATTGAAAATAAACTAGATGATAGATGGCGGCAGGTTGCAATTAATTCTTATGGTTTTGGATAGACTTAGGACATTCATAACGAAATAAAGCAAGAGTACGGCGGAGAGCCTAAACGGCTCTCCTAATCTTCTTGAGGCCATCTCCGCGGGTCACGCGGGCGCAGGAGAGAAGAGAGCCGGCATTTTTCTTGAAAACCCAGGGATGGAAAAGCAGGACGGATGATGCGTTCTCGGGGCGACCCATGTAGTTCAGGGTTGCCGCTGGTGAAGATTCTGCGGGCGCGAGCCCAAGCGGAATGGTGGCCGGGAATGCGGGACAGATGGCCAACAACAAGCGGGTGGCTGCAAAGCGCCAAGAAAAAGAGAAGAGCAGCCAAAGTGCGGCAGGGGCAAAAGGGGACACCGGCGGAGAGCGGGAGAAAGAGACGCCGGTTGTCGAATTCCCGTTTGAGCAGTTGTGCTGCGATGTGCAGCATGAACTGGGGGAGTACAGCAAGGAAATCGCAGAAGTGATGCGAAGAAAGGCGTTGAGCGGCAATACCACTTTCGCGAAGATGCTGCTGGAGATCGCCAAAACCAAGGAGACGGGCAAGGGCGCTGCGCGGTTGCGGCGTGGACCCAGCGCGGCCCAGTCTCTGGCGAAAGAACGCCAGTGGACGGGGCCGCTTCCGGGAGAAGAGATCGACTACTACGACGGTAGCCCGAAAGCGGACGACGAGGAAAAAGCAGCGACCGGTTGATGTGGTTTGTTGCGTGGCCCTTTTGCCAAATCAGAAAGACAACGAAAGAGATGCAGCGGTGGAACCGGAGCCGCGGTTTGGCGTGCCTGAGGGCGCCAGACCGCGGCCGAAGCGGCATTGCGTGTGCGGCGGGACGAATTGAGCTGCGGCGAGAGAAAGAGAAGGACGAGACAATATGAAGCTCACTAAGAACGAGTGGTTGCGCACCGGAAGGCTGGCGACGCTTTTCCTGGTAGCAATGATGCTGACGGCGAAGTGGCGGGACCTGAACTGGATGGTCCAAGCCCAGGCGGTCAGCACAACGACGGTCCAGGGAACGGTGTATTTGGCGAATGGGCAGGCGGGCGCGGGGACACTAGTAGTGAGCTGGCCGACATTTACGACCTCGGCGGGACAGATGGTGACGGCAGACTCAACGACGGTGACGATTCCGTCGGATGGGTTCGTGAGCGTGAATCTTGCGCCAAATCAGGGATCGACGCCGGCCGGCGAGTTTTACACGGCCGTGTATTACATGAGCGATGGGTCGTCGAATACGCAGTACTGGGTGGTTCCGGCGGCAGCGCAAGTGACGCTGGCCCAGGTCCAGGCGCAGGTCATGCCGGCGGCGCAGGCGGTGCAGACGGTGAGCAAGGCGTATGTGGACCAGTCGATCAGCGAGCTGACGGGGAGTCTGCTGACGGCGTCCGGAGGGGCGTTGAGCGGGCCACTCTATTTGAATGGCGATCCGACGCAGGCTTTGCAGGCGGCGACAAAGCACTATGTCGACACACAAGTGGCGACGGCAGTGCCGCTGGCCGGGGGAAACATGACGGGCGCCTTGCAGACGCCAGCGGTGAATGGGGTTGAGGCACCGACGCCGGCGAGCGGGCAGACTACGCTGCAGGCGGCGATGAACGCGGCTGGGACGAACGGAGCGCTGCAGATTCCGCCGACTTATGGGGGGACGGATGCATTCACCAATCCGAATGGCGTGAGGGTGACGGATTTGCGGACGGGCGGCTCGCAGCAGGTGGAGCGCAGCGTGAAGGAGTTCGGCGCGGTGTGCGATGGGGTTACGGACGACACGAACGCACTGCAGGCGGCGATCAATTATGCGCAGACGCATGGAGTGGCGCTGACGATTCCCGAAGGAACGTGCAAGACGCACTCGCTGAACTGGCATGGGGAGTCGATTGGAGGGCTGGGTAAGCAGGTATCGGCTCTGATGGGATTCCCGGGACAGGATGTGCTGGCAACGGTTACGGATAGCCCCAACTTGCTGAGTTATACACATTTGCACGATTTGACGATTTACGTGGACCAGAGCATGGATGCGTCCTGCTCGGCGGCCACGGGGAGGGCGCCGGCGGGGAGTTGCCAGATGAGCCGGCTGATGGAGGGGAGGTCGATTTTCTCTCCGGGCGGGAATGGTCTGGCCGGAACAGTGGGAACGGGAGCGGCGTGGGCGGTGGGTAATTGCGCGATCGCGATGCCGGCGGCGACGGGGACGGGCGGAAACGGGCTGAAGGTCGCGGAGATCGAGAACCTGGAGATTGCGGCGACGGGGACGGACCCGATGGCAGCCCAGTATCCGGGAGCACACTCGACGCACGCGTGCGGCATGTACCTGGCGCAGTGGCCGCAGTGGAGCGAGTTCAGGAATATCGACATCCGGGGGCTGAATACGGGAGTGGCGATTCCGGCGCTGCCAGTGACGGCTCCGGCAGGATTGAATGCTGATTCGAACCGATGGCAGAACGTGACGATCCAGGCGACCCATGGATTTACGGCGGCTGCCGGATCGAACAATGTGCTGGATAACGTGGTGGAGATAGCGGGGAATTCGGCGGCGACGGGCGAACCGCCGACGGGGATGGTTCTGGATCTGGGCGGGAACGCCCAGGGCTGGACGGTGCGAAACGCGGTGGTGTTGCCTTCATGGACAGTGGTGCAGCCAGCCTTGACGGTGACGGCGGCGGGCGGCGCGGTGACGGCGGTCGCGGTGGGGACTGAACATGGGCTGGGGTTCGATCCGTATGGGGCGACAGCGCCGCTGAGCTTCAGCGGCGGTTGCACGGCGCAGGCGGCGGCCACCGTAAACAGCAGCGGGTCGATCGGAAGCGTGAGCGTGACGTCGGGGGGTGTGGGCTGCTCGTCGACTACGACGGCCAGGGTGAATGTGGCTGGGACCTGGGATACGGCAGCGCCGGTGAACCTGATCGGCGGGCAAAATATGACGTTCTTCGCAGGAAACCTGCTGAAGGGAAATGGCGGTTACACGGTTTGGAACGCGGTTGGTTCCGAGGCCCACGGGACGCAACTTGGCGGAGGGGGCGGGACGCTTCCAGGCGGGGGGAGTTACGCGGCGCTGGCGGGTAACGCGCGGGTGGGGACGGCGTACCAGGTGGACCAGTTTCCGGGCGCGGACATCGGGGCCAAGGTGCAGGCTTGCCTGGGTGCGGTGAGCGCAAGCTACGGCGGCACGTGCGATGCGCGAAATTTTACAGGAAACCTGTCGATGGGATCGAACCTGACGATATCGACGGGGAACACGACTGTGCTGTTGCCGTGCGCTACGATTGCGACCTCAGCCCAGGTGATTGTGACGGCGGGAACGAGGAATGTGGCGCTGCGAGGATGCGCGCTGCGGGGCGGGAGCGCGGCCAGCGGAAATCAAGGCGGCACCGTGCTGGAATACTCGGGAGCCGGCGCAATGATCCAGGTGGGAGACCCGACATATGGAATGGATACGCCGGGTTTCCATCTGGATGATGTGGTGGTCAATACAACGGGTGCGACTAGCGGAACGGCGCAGGGACTGGCGGCCTACCGGACGCAGGAGATGGATCTCGAAAGCCTTTATTTTCTGGGCAACCAGAACCAGACGGGCATGACCCTGGACGGGACCGGAAACTATACGGGCGGAACGTTTCTGGATAACGAGCTGAGCGGGTTTGGGACAGCGGTGAATGGGATCGGGCACCAGGTTTCGAACCCGGCGACGACGGATTGGGTGAACGCGAGCGCGTTTGTGAGGCTGCACATCGATTGCCCGACGAGCGGGGGAAATCCGATCAGCGGGACATACGGAATCAACCTGGCAGCGGGCGATGGAAACACGTTTACGGGAGGAGATGTAGAGGGATGCTCGACGGCGCTGCACCTGGGAGCGAATGCGCAGAACAACACGATTGTGGGGCTGCGGAACGAGAACTCGACATATCAGGTAGTGGCGGATGCAGGAAGCCAGTACAACAACTGGATGACGGGCGGCACGATGTTTACCGGAAAGCTGACCGACAATGGCACGCGCAACAGCTTCCTCGATACCTTTCACAGGAGTTTCAACGGATTGAATGGTGACTGGTACGGAAGCCAGCAGGACGCGACGGTTACGAATCATTACCGGCTGGGCACAGGCACGGGCAACGAGCGCGGATTGCTGGACGAGTATCAAACGGATTACGGCTATCGATGGACGACGGGACTGAGCGACGCGACGGGCGGCGAGCAGTTCTACCAGATTCTGGATCAACTGAACAACGTTTACCGGTTGCAGGTGGGGCAATACAACAACGGGCAATTGAGCACCAACAACCAGACAGTGATCAACGCGGCGGGAAGCGGGGCGGTGGTGTTGAACGGGTCGAACAACGCGGGCACGGGCGGGGTAGTGTTTGGCTCGGGCGGCGTGAGCGAAGCCACGGTTGCGACGATCGGAAATACAGGCAATGCGCAGTTCAACGGAACCCTTCAAGTGGGTGGGACATCGCAGTCCGCAGGCACGATGACGGTGCGCAATAATGCCGATGCGGAGGTGGACTACTACCTGTGGCCGGGGCTGACGACGAGCCAGAAGGGATCGTTCACCTACAAGGATTGGAACGGGAACAGCCAGTGGTACATGTTGAAGGACGCGAGCAATAACTGGGCTCTGAATTCGGCGGTGGGGGGCCTGGACAGCTTCAAGGCTTACCAGAGCTCGAACAGCGGCGACACGTACATCGACGCGAGCAATTCGACGGGACACATACGGCTGAATTACGAGACGGGTTCGGGCTCGGAAACGGATATCTACTCGGGATCGAGTTCGAGTCTGGCGGCGGCGTTCCTGGGTCCGACGAGCATCAAGTTTCCGGGATTGGCGGCTGCATCGGGACATAACTGCGTACAGATCGACAACTCGGGATATATCACGAATACGGGATCGGCGTGCGGCTCAGGCTCAGGCTCGGGCGGAAGCGGGACGGTGTCGGGACTGACAGCGAATTATGTTCCGCTGGCGACCGGAGCAACGGCGATTTCTTCTTCGTCGCATTTATACGAGAACGGTAGCCAGGATGTGTTCACCCAGCCGGTGACGGCAAACGCGAACAACATGATCAGCGTGATGGCTCCGCCCTATAGCGCGTCGTGCAACCTGACGCAGTACACGGGCGGCAGCATCAGCTCGGGATCGGCGGTTCTTACAGGTTCGGGTTTCACGGCGGCACTGGTTGGCCAGACGGCGGTGGTATGGAATGCCGGGGGATTGGCAACGAACGGAAGCTATGCGCCGCTTGTAGCGACGGTGGCAAGCTATCAGAGCGCGACGCAGATCACGCTGTCCTCCAATGCGACTTCGACGGTGTCTTCCGGACTGTTCGAGACAGGGACTCTGGATACGACGGCTATCCAGGGGGCATACAATGCGGCAGCGTCTTCGAACTTGTCGGTGCTGATTCCGGCCAACGGCGGAAAATCGTGCCTGACAGGACCGATCGATTTGAGCGCCGGGAGCACGTTGAACAACCCGGTGCCGGTTCATGGGCAGGGGTCGTATGTCAGTTCACTTACGGGTCTGCCAGGACAGGATGTACTGTCATGGCCGGATGGCAAGCAGGTAAAAAGCGGGTACGCGAAGATCGATGGCCTGACGATCGTGGTGGATACAGGGCTGGACGTTTCCAGTGCCCCGGGAGGATCAGCCACGTTCCCGAATCGCATCACGGGAGAGATCGGCAACGGAAGCGGAGGATTGGCAGTCGCTTCGCCGGCGGTCAGCCCCGGGCCGGTGAGCTTTACGGGCGGCGCAATTTCTCAAAGCGGAGACAGCACCTATGACGAACTGACAGTGGCGGCGGCGAGTGGCGGTCAGTTCAATGTAAATCCGGCGTGGATGACGGTTGGATCGCCGGTTACGATTCCGAGCCTGGGGATCAACGGCACGATCACGGGCGTTCTGAGCCAGACACAGATCAAGTTTTCGCCGGCGTACAGCGCCGCGGCTTCATCCCTGAACGGGACCTGGGGAGCGGGGTTAACGCCGCCGTGGTATGTGGGGAACTGCGGCATTGCCTTTCCTTCTTCGAGCGGATTGAACTCGGGCGGCGTGCAGATGATCTTCGAGGATTTGAATTTCCAGATAGCCGCGGGCAATACCCCGTTCGGGAACCACTCCTGCGCGATGTTTTTCCAGCAGCCGCCGTATTGGACGAGGTTCCAGCGGATCACCGCTCAGAATTTTTACTACGGATACATCGAGGCATTGCCGACGAGCAATAACAACATAACCTGGACGCCGGATACATCGCACTATGTGGATATCAACATCAGCGCCACGATTCCATTCGTTCAATACGGCGGCAATCATCGGATTCTGGACGGGATCAGCATCTATAGCGCCAATCATCCGCTGGGACTGGGCGCATTCTTCTTCAATGGGCCGATGAACAACGCGGGCGCGTCCACGGTGACGCACTTCTACCACGAGTGCTGGAGCAACAACACGGGCGAGAACCAGCGCTGGAGCGGTTCGCAATGGACGATCAACGGCGGCTCGCTGACGCAGTGCAATGGGCCCTACGTGAATTGGGCGGCCAGCCAGAGCCTGGTGACGGATACGGAAATCGGGGGGCCAAACGCTCCGACGGCCTCCACGGGGGGGCTGCAGTTGTCGGGCAGCAACAATGTGTTCGACCAGATATACCTTGCCGGAAACTCGGCCAACAGTGCGACTGGCGTCGCGGTGGGGCAGGTGAACGATTCCGGCTCAGGAAACAGGGTTTCGGATACGAAGACGGGAACGCGCGTATATGCGGTGAATGCTCCGCAGCCGGTTTCCGGAATGCTGGATGGCGCGTTTGCGCAGACGGGCGACTACGGCTGCTCATTTGCATCGTCGGCGGACCTGTTTACGCGGTACAACGACTGGGCCATCAGCGCGACCGGAATCACGACTACTTACGCGCAGGACTTCGTGACCAACGACGGAAACATCGCAGGCAGCTACGTACAACTGCCGGCGAATGGATCGGGCGGGAACATCAGGATCAACTTCTGGGGATCGCCGATGTCGGTTGGGTATCGTATGCCGCAGTGCGGGACGATCAACGCGGTGGTGTTCGGTGAGGCGCCTGGCGGCGCGACCACGTTCACAGTGAAGATTTACGACCAGACCACATCGACACTGCTGACTACGTGCAATTACAACCTGACGACAGGCTGGGCCTTCCACGGGCAGGCGGGAAGCGCGGATGCGTGCACGTTTTCGACCTCGGCCCTGGCTACGGGGGATGTGATCGATGCGTTTGCGTATTCGAGCGCGACTTACGCGGTGAATATGGGGTCGCTTACGTTTACTCCCCAAGCGAGCAACGTCGTGGCGCAGGCATTCACGCCGGTTGGCGCGGGCTCGACGACCCGGGGCACGGTGTCCAACTTTCAAGTGTCGGCGACCAACCCGATATCGAATTACTTCGGCGCGGGATATGTGGAAGTGGAAAGCAACGGGACGTGCGAGAGCGTATCGCAGCAAGGCGGGACCTTCACGTATTCGACCGCGACCGACGCCAACTGCGAGGGCTGGACAGCGGGCACGAACATATCCACGCTGACCGGGATATACAATCCGGGCGCTTACAACGGGGGATTCTCGATCGCCAAATCCGGCTCTACCTATTACATGATCGTGGATAATGGCGGGACTACAGCCGGCGCCGGAAAACTTTATTTGCTTTCAGCAGCCAGCCTGGCGGGACCCTGGACCGCGCAGAACGGCGGCAGCCCGGTGCTGAGCGCCGGGGCGAGTGGGACCGCCACGTACTACATGTACAATCCGGCGCTGGCAATCGTCGGGTCGAATTGGCTTCTGTTGATTGAGGGCGGCAGCAGCACGGTAACCGACGGATATATCAGCTATTCCTATGCGACCGGCTGCCCCTCGTCTTGCAGTTTCACAACCAACCTGACCGGAAGCGCCCTATTTGGCGCCAGTGGACAGGTAGACAACCTTGGCTGGAGGACAACCGCTTTCTCTCCGCAGTTTATCTACGTGCCGGACAAAAGCGCGGTCGTAGCATTGATGGCGCTACAAAGAGCGGGCGCGGGTAATACGTACCTTGGGGCTTACACGATTGCTTCGGGTACACCCTCCGCGCTTGCCACTTACTCCAACTGGACGCAGGCCCCTGGATTTCAAATCTGGTTTGAGGGGCTGACGAATGATCTGTCGGACCCCCGTTTGTACTTTAGTCCAACCGTGGGCCTGAAGGGATTCAACGGTATCCTGAGCATGTACACCAACAGTGCGCTTGGAACCTGGCAGGCATACAGCCCCTTGACAATCGATCAGTGGTATCAGTCGATCGTGACGCCGGCAGCTTTGCCTGTCCCGACCTGGGCTAATCAAAACGGCTCGGGATCGCCGCTGATGAGTTTGAACCCCTCCGGACCGGTCAATTTCTCGGTTTACCCGACCAGCACGTTTAGCCCTTCTTGGGCGGTGCGAGGAATCGCATTCGATGCCGGGGGAGCAGGAACGCAGTCTGGACTTACAGGACAGGCTAACTTTGCGAATGCCACGGGCGGTTCGACCGACACGCTGCGCGGCGTGCAAGGCATTGTGAACCAGGCAAGCTCCGGATACACGCTGTCAAATGGAGAGGCGGGATATTTTCAGGTCCAGGCCGGCGGGTCAGGAGATTCATTGACGAACGGCTACGGCGTATATGTAGATTCGCCGAGCGTCGGCGTAAGTACCGGATATGGGCTCTACGTCGCGTCGCAGGCGAATGCAACGACCCATTACGGCATTTACCAGGCTGGGTCCACGGACACCAATCAGATACAAGGGCCTACCACCTTCAATAACACCGTGTCACAAAGCATCACGGCTAGTGCAACGGCCAACGGGTTCAGCTCACAGCCGATGGTGACGGCCACGAGCGGTACGGTCACTGCCATCATCGGGCAGCCGAATTTCCAGACCGGATCGGCGGCCTCGACCGGTACGATTCGAGGAGTTGCCGGCCTGGTCACACAGAATCTTTCGGGATACAACCTGGCCACGATGGAGGGCGGATACTTCAAAGCCGGCACCAGCGGCCCGACCTACACGGCGACCAACGCATACGCCGCGTACCTCGATTCGACGGGTGCAGGCGTGACGAACGGGTACGGTCTGTACATTGCTTCGCAATCCAATGCGACCAATCATTGGGGAATCTACCAAGCGGGGGCGACGGACACCAACTACTTTGCCGCCCCGCTGACATCGCCTGGAATCATCCCCAATACGATCTACAGTGCAGCGGGGACTGCTTTACCTGCCTGCGCAGCGGGGATCAAAGGCGAACGGGCAGTGGTGAGCGATGCTACGTCGCCGGCTTACATGGGAGCCTATACCAGCGGCGGCGGCATTACCGCTGAGGTGATATGCAGCTACAACGGGACAACGTACGCATGGTTGACGCACTAGAGTACTGAACAGGCCTTTCTTGCGGATCGAAAGAATCACGCGGGGACGGGGATGCCGGGCACATCCGGCGCTGATGCGCGCTGCCCGGGTTTCGCTTCGGCCGGGTGAAGGCCAACCAACGATGGAATTCGAGGGCGGGGTGAGGGAAACAGGAGAGGTGGGGATCGAGACAGCCGAGTCGGAGTTCAGTCTGGGGCAGTTGAGCCCGGCGAATTTGGACGGGGAAGAACTGGCGCGCTACGGAACGATCCTGGAGCAGCGGCCGGCGAGCCTCAAGGGAATCACAGTGGGCATGGGGCTGATGGAGAGGCTGCTCCTGGTGAGGACACGGGAGGGGTGGACGGAGCCGCTGAAGGCGAACGAGGCGCAACGGCGCTTTGAGCTGCGGCGGGGCGACAAGAATATCGTGCTGAAGGCTCGACAGCTGGGAATGACGACGTGGGCGGCGGCACGATTTTTTCTCAAGACGATTACCAGGCCCGGAACCCTGACGCTGGAGGTGGCGCACACACAGGAAGCGGCGGAGGAGATTTTCAGGATCGTGCACCGGTTTCTAGACTGTCTGCCAGAAGAGCTGCGCGAAGGGGCGCTGCGGACAGGGCGGGCGAATGCGCGGCAGATCGTGTTTCCGGAGATGGATTCGGAATACCGGGTGGTGAGCGCGGGAGAGCGCAATGCGGGGCGGGGGTTGACGGTGCAGAACCTGCACTGCTCGGAGCTTGCGCGCTGGCCGGGAAACCCGGCGGAGACGCTGGCGGGCCTGCGAGCGGCTCTGGCACCGGGAGCGGAGCTGATTCTGGAGTCGACGCCGGACGGGGTGGGCGGTTGCTTTCATGAGCAATGGCTGACCGCGCCCGAGACGGGGATGGTGCGGCACTTTTTCCCCTGGTGGATGGAACGGCGCTACCGAGCCGGAGCGGTGGACCCGGGCAGCCTGACGGACGAAGAGAGGAAACTCAGGCAGCGGCACGGGCTGGATCTGGAGCAGATCGGTTACCGGCGCCGGATCAGGGCCGATTTTCGCGGGTTGGCTGCCCAGGAGTATGCCGAGGACTGGGACAGCTGCTTCAGGGCCAGCGGGCAGTCGGTTTTCGAAATAAGCTCAATCGACGCGCGGCTCGGCGAGTCTCCGGAACCGGCAGAACGGCGGTGGAACAGGCAGTTGGAGATCTGGCTGCCGCCATTGAGGGGAAGGCGTTACCTGGTGGCGGTGGATCCGGCCGGAGGAGGTGGCGATGGCGATTACTCGGCGGCGCAGGTGCTGGAGCTGGAGACGGGACTGCAGTGCGCGGAGTTCGCCGGGCATGTGGGGGGCCTGGAATTGGCGCGACTGATAGCGGAGCTGGCTACTGAGTACAACCTCGCCTGGCTGGTGGTGGAGAGGAACAACCACGGGAGCGGAGTGCTGGCTTATCTGAATGCTCCGTGCGGGTATGAACGGATCTTCGAGCAGGGCGGCCAGGCAGGATGGCTGACTACTTCACTGAGCCGGCCGGCGGCGCTGGGGCGGCTGGGGTCGGCGCTGGTGGACTCGCCGCGGTGCTTTATGAGCAGAAGGCTGCTCAGCGAGTGCAGGAGTTTCGTGCGGCTGATGAACGGCGGCACCGGGGCGCGGGCAGGGATGCATGACGACCTGGTGATGGCCATGGCGATCGGGCTGGCGGCAAGAGAGCTGCTGCTGAACGAAAGACAGTGAACAGTTGCCAGTTTTCCTCGGGCTGTCCGCTGTCAATTAACGACTGCCGACTGGCCGTTTAGAATTCGAATAAGGCTCTGAGACAGGCGGGTAACGGGTTGGCGGTTCTGGCGGTACAGCAGATCCGGCGGATGCGGGGCGGAGCGCAGGGGCAGCTGATGCTGGGCGCAGACGGCAACGTGTACGTGGTGAAGTTCCAGAACAATCCACAGCATATGCGGGTGCTGGCGAATGAGCTGCTGGCTTCGAGGCTGGCGGCGGCGGCGGGGCTGTCGGTTCCCCAGGCGGAAGTCATGGAGGTTTCGAGCTGGCTGGTGGAGAACACGCCGGAACTGGAGATCGACCTGGGAGAGAAACGGGTAAAGTGTCAGGCGGGCCTGCAGTTCGGGTCGAGGTATGCCGGCGGGCTGATGCCAGGCCAGGTGGTAGACTACCTGCCCGAAGAACAGCTTGCGGAGGTGAAAAACCTGAGCGAGTTTGCGGGGATCCTGGCGCTGGACAAGTGGACGGGCAATGCCAACGGGCGGCAGGCGGTGTTTACGCGGCGACAGCGAGAGCGGCGGTACAAGGCGGTGTTCATTGACTTCGGTTACTGCTTTCACGCCGGGGAATGGACGTTCGCCGATTCGCCGCTTCGCGCGGTCTACTATCGCAATATCGTTTACCAGGAGGTGAAGGAATGGAATTCATTCGAGCCGTGGCTGAAGCGAATGGAAACCATGGCCGAAGAAACGATCTGGTCGGCGGCCAACGAAGTTCCGCCGGAGTGGTACGGCGGGGACATTGCGGAGATGGAGGCGCTGGTGGAGAAGCTGCTGGCGCGGCGAAGCAGAATACGGGAACTGATCGAGGGATTCAGGGAATCGGATCGGCGGCCGTTTCCAAAATGGGGAGCGGAAGGGGAGAAAAATGGAGCGGAGGACTGGAAAGCGGGAAGATGGGGAGATAGGATTGCGGGAAGGGTGAATTGAGGCTGATTTGGCGATAACGTTTTGTTGACAGGCTATCAGCCTTCAGCTTTTAGCTTTCAGCGTTCAGCTGTCAGCTCGCTTGCCGCGGAGGCTGCCGGCGTGCCACAGCTGGGGAGCATGGAGAGAAGGCTGGCCGGGGGCGAAGGCAGAACGGCCGACTGTACGCTTGAGTGAGAGGCCTCACCTCTGAAAGCTGAAGGCTGAAAGCTGCTTATGGAGATCGATGGACGGTAAGTCGCAGCGGCGGGCGTGCGAGTTTCAACTGCTCCGGTATGTGCCGGATGCGGTAAGAAACGAGTACATTCACATCGGGGTGATTTTGCGCGAACAGGGAAGCCGCAACGCGGAGGTGCGGTTTACGCGCGACTGGCGGCGCGTTCGCTGCCTCGATCCGGACGCTGATACTGGGCTGCTGGAGGGAATGGAAAGCGAGCTGCGCCGGCAACTCGGCGAAGAGGCTGAGGGGAGGCTGATGCGGCTGCTTGAGGAGTCGCTCTCGCTGGGAGTGCAGATGACCGAGTCCAAGGCTTACCTGGCTGAGAGCCTGCCGGCAGGGATGGAAGAACTGATGCGTCTGTATGTTGAGCCGCCGCCCCGGGAGCGGGTTCCCAGGCTGAGCGGCCGGGCGGCGATCCAGGCGCGGATGCGGAGCGAGTTTGAGCACGCCCGGGTCTGGGACCTGATGAGAAAGCGGATTGCGGCGGCCGAGTACACGCGCCCAGGAGATCCGCTGCGGATCGACGCGGGCTACAGACCCAATGGAGTGATCCGCATGTTTCATGCCGTGAGCCTGGAGTCGGGCGTGGAGATGGCCAAGGTGCTGGCGTTTTCAGCCTCCGGACTGCGGGCCGGGGTGGAACGGGTGGAAAGGGCGGAGCTGGAACTAACGGCGGTGATCGAGCCGGCGGCCAGGCTAGGGGCGAGCGACGAGGAGCCGGAACGGCTGGCGATGTACCGCTTCGGAGTGGAGACCATGGAGGAGCACCGGATTCGCGTGCTGACGACCTCGGACATGGGGCGGGTGGCGGAGACGGCGCGGCGGGAGCTGCGGGTGTAGGGCGTCCGCGCTGCGAAACGACCTGGCGGCGAAATGGCTTGCCCGCGAAACTTTGCCCATTCCCCGCGCTGCTACAATCGAAAGGGCCACAGAGCTGAGTGTTTTCTTTCCGGGCCCTGCTCTGAATGACGCAAATTACGATTCGGGAACGATGACCCTCCGCCTTTTCAATACTCTTTCGGGACAACTGGATCTGCTTACGCCCGCCGACGGTGAGGCCCTGCGCATGTACGAGTGCGGACCCACGGTGTACGACTACGGGCATATCGGGAACTTCAGAACGTTCTTGCAGGTAGACGTGCTCCGGCGGTTCCTGCTGCTGACCGGTATCAATGTCCGGCACGTGATGAACATTACCGATGTGGACGACAAGATCATCCGCAATGCCGCAGAGGCCGCTCTCCCCATAGGCGAGTACACGGCCAAATACGAAGCGGCATTCTTCGAAGACCTGGATTCGCTGCGAGTCGAGCGGCCGGAGGTGATGGCGCGGGCCACGGAAAATATTCCGCGGATGGTGGAACTGATCCAGAAGCTGGAAAAAGCGGGAGCGGCTTACCAGACCGAAGACGGATCGTGGTACTTCCGGCTGGCGTCGTTTCCGGAGTATGGCAAGCTGAGCAAGAAGGACCTGTTGGGTATGGAAGACGGCGCGCGGGTTGACCTCGACGAGTACGAGAAGGATTCGGCGCGGGATTTTGCGCTGTGGAAGGCGGCGAAACCCGGCGAGACCTCGTGGGAGACGGCGATCGGGCGCGGCCGGCCAGGGTGGCATATCGAGTGCTCCGCGATGGCCATGGAGTACCTGGGCGAGAGCTTCGACCTGCACGCCGGCGGCGAAGATCTGATGTTCCCGCACCACGAAAACGAGATTGCGCAGAGCGAGACAGCGACGGGAAAGCAGTTCGCGCGGCACTGGATGCACGTCCGGTTTCTGTTGGTCGACGGCCGCAAGATGTCCAAGAGCGAAGGAAATTTTTATACGCTGCGCGACCTGCTGCTGAAGGGGTACAGGGCCTCGGCGATCCGGCTGGCCCTGATTTCGGTTCCTTACCGGCATCAGCTGAACTTCACCTTCGAAGGCCTGACGGCAGCGACCAATGAGATCGACCGCTTGAGAACGTTTGCCGGGCGGTTGAAGACGGGAAGCTTCGCCGCGGGCGAGAACGCGGAACTGCAGGCGGCGGCGAAGAAGGCGCGGGCAGGGTACTTCGAGGCGCTGGGCAACGACCTGAACACGGCCGAGGCGCGGGCGCCGATCTTCGAGCTGGTTCGGTCGGCAAATGCGGCCATCGACCAGGGGCAGCTTCTCGCGGGCGACCGGGATGCGATTCTGGCGGTGCTGAAGGACTTCGACGCGGTCTTCGACGTGATGGAGGACCGCGATGGAGAGCCGACGCGGCGGGCGATCGAGTGGGCGGAGCAGGCCGGCCGGATGGACGATGTGGCTCCGGAACTGCGTGCTGCGCAATCGATGGACGATGAGGCGATCGAGGCGCTGCTGGCCGAGCGGACGCAGGCCAAGAAACAGCGCAACTTTGGCCGCGCCGACCAGATTCGCAATGAGCTGGCGGAAAAAGGGATTGTGATCGAGGATTCAAAGGACGGGGCACGCTGGAAACGGAAATGAAGGGCTCCCGGTCTTGAGATCGGAGCCGGCACTCGATTTTGGTTCGCGCTCACCAACCTGGGCGACAAAACAGACGTCCTCGCAGGGCACGCAATATCGTTGTCGATCATGCGCCCGATTCATTCCCAATGAGAAACGAGAGGTCTCCCCCAATGGAAGCTAACGAAATGCAGGAACTCAAGGAACAGGCGGAGAAGTCGCAGGAGTCGTCGATGCGGCCGGTGGCGTTCACGATGAGCGTGCTGGCGGTGCTGGTGGCGGTGACCACGGTGCTGGGACATCGCACCCACACCGAGGCGGTGCTGACACAGAACCAGGCGACGGACCAGTGGAACTACTACCAGGCCCACAAGATCCGGTCCAACGATACGGAGTTGATGTCGGACCTGCTGGGGGTGGTCACGGTGAGCAACCCCGCCGCGGCCCAAAAGATCGAGAAGTCTTACTCCGATCACCAGGCGAAGTGGGCATTGGAGCTGGACGACACGCAGAAAAAGGCAGAGGCGCTGGAGAAGCGGGTTGAGAGGGCCGAGGCGCGCGCCAATCGCTTCGACCTGGGCGAGGCGTTGCTGGAGATTGCGCTGGTGATCTCCTCGGTGACCCTGTTGACGCGCCTGCGCATCTATTGGTATCTCGGCATGGTATTTTCCCTGGCCGGGGTGTCTTCGGTGGCTTCGGCGTTTTTGCTGCAGTAGGCCGCCCGGAGAGCTTGTTGTGCGAGGCGGCTGGATGCGAATTCGGTTGCGAGACCTGTTGATTTATGTGGCCGCGTGGGCCTGCTGCGGGGCTTCTCCGGCTCGCGCCGGGCAGGAAACCGCACCCAAAGACCCGATGGGCGACATGGGGCTCAGCTACCAGCTTCCTTCGGGCTGGGCGGCGGTGGAGTCGAAGCCGACCTCGCAGGTGGTGAAAACGCAGCCCCCGCAGGCTCCCGTCACCGAAGAACAGAGGAAAGGTACCGCATGCATCCAGGTGGGGTTGACGGCGCGGCACGGGGATCCGGTTTCGACGCTGGTCGTCCTGATGCTGCCTTATGGCTGCTTTGGGCAGGCGATGAATGGAAAGGACCTGGGGGGATTTGGGTCGGGCGCCGCGGAAGGGCTGAGCGAGGCATTCGACACCGTGGAGCCCATCTACGGGGCATACACGCTCGGTTCTCACAGCATATGGATCGAGCGGGCCAAGGGAAATCTGAAGGGCCGTCCGGAGAACCGGTACACGGTTGAGATCGCGTGCGGCCTGCTGAAGAAAGGCGCGGCATGCTGGATGACGATGGCGGCGGACGGGGAAAGCCTGAAGGCCTTCGAGCAGGCGCCGGTGATGCTGGATGGGGAAGAGGCCGTGCCGCTGGTCCCCGCCAATGCGTTTGAAATCAAGCCGTCCTGAGACCCGCTCGCCTGCGGGGACTGGGGAGCCCGCGAGCTATTCTGCTGACAATCAACGTTCAATACCGACTTGCTGCGGAGGATTGCCGGGGCGACCGTGCGCCTTGGTGCGCATCTCGGAAGTGGTCAGCAGGAATACCGCAAGGATGATGGCGGCCATTCCAGTAAACTCCGCGGCAACCGGGCGCTCGTGGAGCAGAATGATTCCGAGCAGCACGGCAACCACCGGGTTGACGTAGGTGTAGGACAGAACCTTGGCCACGGGCACGTGTTCCAGTAGATAGATGAAACAGGTATAGCCCAGCAGCGAGCCACACGTGATGAGATAAGCGAGCGAACCGATGGCGGCAGCGTTGAGATGGACGCGCGGCCACTCGCCAAGGACCGAGCCGAGGGTGGTGCAGACAGCACCTGCTGCAAGCATCTGCCAGGATGCGGCGACGAAACTGTTCGCCTGGAGCCGGGCGTGGCGCGAAACGATGCTTCCGATGGTCCAGGAGAGGGCGCCGGCCAATAAGGCGCCGAGGGCCAGCAGAAGGGTGCGGTTTCCGGCCACGCCGGTGCGCAGCGAGGGCCAGGCCAGCGCAGCCATGCCCGCGAATCCAAGAAGCAGCCCCAGCCATCCGCGCCGGGGCAGAGGTTCGCCGCCAGGCAGCGCCATCTCGATGAGCGCGACATAGAGGGGGGAGACCGCGTAGAGCAGCGAGGCCAGGCCACTCGGCACGGTCTTTTCTGCGTAGACCAGGCCGACATTGCCGACCCCGAGCAGCAGCAGGCCTACTAGGATAAAGATGGCCATGGATCGTAGCGGCCATAAGAGCCGGAGGCCGCGCCAGCGGCACCAGGCAAGAAGAATAGCGCCGGCGATGAGGAAGCGCATACCCGAGAGCAGGAAAGCCGGCATATACGCTCCAGCCACGCGGATGGCGGTGTAGGTGGAACCCCAGAAAAAGTAAACGCTGGCGAAGGCCAGCACGATGGTGAGCCTGGGTACCGGCTTATGTAGGGGAGAAGTGGACATTGAAATCAATTCCATCTTATGGCCTGAGCGGGCTGCGGCCGCGACCGGCGCGGTGGTCGTAGAAAGCCGGAGTTGCCCCGTGCTATCCTCATCCCAGCGGAGAACACGATGCAGACGCGCGCTGTCAAGGGACTGCAATTCGCGCCGGCCACTATACGCTGGTCGCGCTGGCGCGCGCGGGCGATCTGCCCGCGAAAGCACTTGCGCGTGCTGCCCACCCGCACCCGACCTAGCCTCTTCGGCGGCGATTAGCTGCGAGTCCGCCGAAGATCCTCGCCTGTTCGCGGACCCTTGGGGTCCTGAAAAAGCCAGACGAACCCGCCGACTGGGATCGGCGGTCGCGACCTATCCGCCGAGCTGAACACCTGCCCGCGCGGCGCATGCCGCACAACCGAATCTGCCGAGGAGGCTTTCGAATGACCAAGCAGGAACTGCACGCACAATTCGGACCCAAACTTGTCTGTCCCCTTCCCGGACCGAAGGCCAGGGAGGCTGTGGCGGCGGACAGCCGGCTGATCTCGCCGAGCTATACGCGGAGTTATCCGCTGGTTGCCAAACGCGGGCGCGGCCTTCGCGTGGAAGATGTAGATGGCAATGAGTTTCTTGATTTTGCTGCGGGCATCGCCGTGAATTCGACCGGACATTGTCATCCCGAGGTGGTGGCCGCGATCCAGAAGCAGGCGGCGGAACTGATTCATATTTCGGGCACCGATTTCTATGAAGAAGGCCTGACCAACCTGGCCGATCGGCTTTCCGCGGTGGCGCCGATGCCCGGCCCGCACAGATTTTTCTACGGCAACTCGGGCGCGGAGGCGATCGAGTGCGCGCTGAAGCTGGCGCGTTATCACACCGGACGCCAGCATGTGATCTCGTTCTTCGGCGCATTTCACGGGCGAACCATGGGCGCCCTCTCGCTGACCGGATCGAAGCCGCAACAGAAACGGCGTTTCGCCCCCCTGGTGCCGGGAGTGACGCACATCCGCTATCCCTACGTGTACAGAGGCTGTACGGGCGGCCCGCAGGAAGAGGAAGCCTTCAGCATGGGCTGCGCGCGCTACATCGAAGAGAAGCTGTTCAAAACGATTCTGCCGCCTGAGGAAGTCGCCGCTGTCTTTATCGAGCCGATCCAGGGCGAAGGCGGCTACGTGGTGGCGCCGGACAACTTTCTGCGCGAGCTCAGGGCCATTTGCAACCGGCATGGGATTTTGTTGGTGGTTGACGAGGTGCAGTGCGGCGCGGGAAGGACCGGCAAGTGGTGGGCCATCGAGCACTCGGGCGTGGAGCCGGACATGGTTTGCATCGCCAAGGGCATAGCCAGCGGAATGCCGCTGGGCATCTGCATGACGAAGGCCGAGATCATGGACTGGGTGCCGGGATCGCACGCGTCAACATTTGGCGGAAATCCGGTTTCGATTGCCGCGGCGCTGGTCACGATGGACATCATCGAGCGTGAGGCGCTGGGCAACGCGGCGACCGTCGGTGAGTTCATGCTGGAACGTCTGCGGGGATGGACCAGGAGCCATGCGCTGGTGGGCGAGGTACGCGGGCGCGGGCTGATGATCGGCATCGAACTGGTGAAGGATAAGGCGACGCGCGAGCCGGCCGTGGAGCTTCGCAATCGCGTGGAACAGCTGGCCTTCGAACGCGGCCTGATGCTGCTGGGCTGCGGAGAAACGTCGCTGCGGTTGTCTCCTCCTCTGATTGTGAGCAGGGAGGAAGCCACGGTTGCGATGGATATCCTGGAAGAGGCGCTCACGGTGGTAGAGAGCGAACACGAGCAGGCGTCGGTAGAGGTGGCGACGACGGCCTGAGCGGAGCTTATCGATCCACAAAAAAATTGGGGCCTGCGAGCGATCGCGGGCCCCATCTGTTTGTCATGCAGGTTCGCCGAGAAATCGTGTTACCCGATCTTGTCGGCCAGGCGCATGCTGGCGATCTCCGAAGTACGATGCGCAGCACGCTCCAGATTGTGGGCCATCTCCTGCGTGGCCAGATGTTGTTCTTCGGCTGCGGCAGCCATTTGATGCGAAAGTCCGGAGAGGTCCTCGGTCTGGCGCGCGATGCGATCGATGGCGGCGATGGCGGAACCGATATCGGAGCCGATGGCGGAAACCTTGGCTTGAATCTCGGCAGTGGCCGAGGCGGTTTGCTCGGCGAGCTTGCGCACCTCGCTGGCCACCACGCTGAATCCCTTCCCATGGACACCGGCGCGGGCAGCCTCAATGTTTGCGTTGAGCGCCAGTACGCTGGTCTGGGTGGCAATGGAAGCAATCAGCTCGGCGACTTTCGCAACCCCGCTGCTGGAGGTGCGCAGGCTCAGGATAGAGGTCTTGCTTTCAGCGGTCGCAACGCGGGATTTTTCGGCTGCATCGGCCACGTTTACGGCGTTTTTGGCAATCTCGGCGATACTTGATCGAATTTCGTGAGTGGCAGTTGCGACCATCTGAAGGTTTCTGTCCAGGTGTTCAATGTCTGTGCGCTGCGACTCCTGAGCCTGACGCAGCTCAGCCAGGGACTGCCGTGTGTTGATGTCCCACAAGACCGCCGCGCCGACGAATTCGTGGTTTTCGTCGGTCATCGGCTCGACGTGGAGATCGAGCTTGATCGGACCCACCTCGATGGTGGCTTGGTGAGGAAGCTTGTGCTTGCCCTGATACTGTTTGGACCCCAGTATGCGATCAATATGATCGGGGGCTTTGTGAAAGATGTGGATCGATTTGCCAATCAGCTGATCCACCGGCGCGGGCAGGTACTGCTCGAAGGTGCGGAGAGTCTTGAGCGAAGAGCGGTTGAGGTAGCGCAGGATCAGCTCGCGGTCACAAAACATCGCGTTGCAGGGCAGCGCATCCAGGGCATACTCAAAACTGCGATCCGGATTCTCATCCGGCGCAGCCTGGCTGGACGGCTCCGGATCGAGAAGAACCTGGGACGCCTGTGCGTTCCGCTGCGCAAACAGGCCTGCAAACAAGCCATGTGACATGATCGAATTCCCCCTGAGCTCTAAAATCAAGTTTCGGGCAAATACATAGGAGGAATACTTCTTTGCGGAGGTTGAAAGCACGGCATTCCCAAAATCAGCTTCAGCGGTTCCAATTTGGAAAGGTCAGGCGGATCAGCGCATATTATCTACTCAAGTCGTTTGAGAAGCGTAGAGTGAATTCGTTGCGGTCGAAGTGTTGATTTGCGTGCGATCTTCGGTGAGTAAGAAAATAGGCTGCTATGCAATGGTTGACACAGCTCGGCTTGAGCGGAATGGAGAAAGGGCTCGCCGGGCTGGATTGGCTTAGAAAGCGGCGAGGGCGGGGCGGAGACTTTCCGGCCCATCTGGCGACCGGTATCGAAGGCGAAGACGCAGCTTTTTTCTATCTGCGCCGAAAAGGCTACCAGGTGGTGGCGCGGCGCTGGTCGGCCGGCGAAGAGCCGGGAGACATTGATCTGGTCGCCTGGCAAGGGGAACTGCTCTGCTTCATTGAAGTGAAGACCCGGACCGCGCACGACGCAAGCCCGGCGGAGATCGCGGTCGACTCATACAAGCGAAACGTGCTGCGGAGGCTTGCTCGAAGCTATCTCCGCCATCTGCCGCGGCCGACGGCGCCCGAGGTTCGCTTCGATGTGCTGAGCGTTTACCTCGTACCCGGACAAGAGAAAGAATTCATGCACTTTGAGAGCGCATTCGGATGGAGCGAGACGCGTCGGGATTGGGACTGATCCGATCGAGTGTCTGCGGTCGGCAATAGGGGATAGATGCAGCCATGAATCGCGGCACGCAGCTTGACAGGGCTATCCCAGCGAATCCAGGTATTCCGTGTGCCAGGCCATCTGGATGGCTTCAAGTCGGGATTCGTTTGACTTGGTTGGGTCATCGGCGAAACCATCGAGCTCGGTAACATAGCGGTGCAAATCGGTAAAGCGGACGGTGAGCGGGTCAACTTCAGGATATTTTTCGACCAACTGAATGCCGATCTCTTCTGCGTCTGTCCAGAGAATCTCGCGCGGCATATTCCGGCTCCTTATTTCCCTTCCGCCATGGCCAGGGGTTTGCCTTCGGAGGTATAGTTGCGATTCCATTTGGGAATCTCCACCACATAGCTGCCGGGACGCGTGATGACGGCCTGGCATCCGAGGCGCGACTCCAGTTGCTGATCGGCGGCCATGTCCATGCGGTCGATTTCGTCGTCGTCGGCTTCACTGATCCCTTGCTGATCCTTAATCCACAAGTGACAGGTGGTGCAGGCGCAGACTCCTCCGCAGGCGTGGTCAAGAAAGATATTGAAGTTCTCCGCCACGTCGAGGAATGACATGGGCTTGCCGTGGTGCTCGTAGGGCAGGGCGCCGAATTCAAACTCGACAGTCTTGCCTTCGGGAAGAAAAGTGACCCGCACCAGCTTCTCGGGTGGTATGGGTTTTGCTGTAGGTTCGCTCATAAAATCGATCTCCTGGGCTGCCGCGGTTATTTGAACTCGGCGGCGGCCATGGGATGCGGGGCGGTGATGCTGTCACCCAGTTCTTCACCTGCCTCGCTCATGGTCTTGCCGCGAATGGCTTCGGTCACGGCGGCATCCATCATGCGGTCGGCCAGGGTGCGTGTGGCCTGATCAAGAGCCAGGGTCGCGGCGCGAATCACGGAGGAATCGTCGCCGGGGACGACCGCGGCCAGACGATCGCGGGCGGCGTCAATGGAGGCCTGTTCCTCGCCGGTCAGATGCGCCCAGGCGGGGTTTTGGCGCGCCTGCTGGACCTTGGAAAGGATTGATTCCGCTTCGTTGCGCGCCTCGATAAGGAGACGCTTGGCAAAATCGTCTTCCGCGTGATCGAAGGAATCGAGGATCATGCTCTCGACCTGCTCATCCGTCAATCCGTAAGTGGGCTTGACCTCGATCTCGGCCGCTTTTCCGCTGCGCTGCTCCCGCGCCGAGACCTGCAGGATGCCGTCGGCATCGATGAGAAATTTGACCTCGATGCGCGGCAAACCGGCAGACATGGGAGGAATGCCTTTGAGGTCGAAGCGGGCCAGCGAGCGGCAATCGGCGGCCAGTTCGCGCTCGCCCTGCACCACGTGAATCGCTACGTTGGTTTGGCCGTCGACACCGGTGGTGAAGTGTTCGGTGGCCGAGGCGGGGATGGTGGAGTTGCGCTGGATGATGCGCGCGACGGTGCCCCCGAGCGCCTCGATGCCGAGCGACAGCGGCGTCACGTCGAGCAGCAGCATTTCTTCCGTGGTGGTTGAAGCGCCGGCCAGTATATCCGCCTGCACGGCCGCGCCCAGAGCGACAACTTCATCGGGATTCAGTTCGATGTGCGGCTTTTTGCCGCGCTGACTGAGATGGAAGAGATCGTCTACGAGCTGACGAACGGCAGGAATTCGCGTCGACCCACCCACCAGAACCACTTCGTCAATGTCCTCTGGACTGACTCCTGCGTCGGTGAGAGCCTGCTTGCATGGACCGGCCGTTCGATCGAGGATGGGCTCGATCAACAGTTCGAAGACGGCGCGGGGAATCTCGCGTTGATAGCGATCGCCGTTGGGCAGCTCAATATCGAAGTGGGCGGCCGGCTCCGTGGAAAGGCGGATCTTGGCGTCGATCGCGGCTTTGCGCACTGCCTGCACGGCGCCGGGGTGAGCGCGGAGATCGACGCCGTGCTCGGCGTGGACTTCGTCGAGCGCGATGGCCATGAGCAGGTTGTCGATATCGTCTCCGCCCAGGTGGGTGTCGCCGTTGGTCGACTGCACTTCGAAGATGCCTTCGCGCAGCTTGAGGATGGAGATGTCAAACGTGCCGCCGCCAAGATCGTAGACAGCGAGGGTGCCCTGCCTGGCGCGATCAAGACCGTAGGCGAGCGCGGCCGCGGTGGGCTCGTTGACCAGGCGCAACACATCGAGGCCGGCCATGCGGCCCGCGTCCTTCGTGGCCTGGCGCTGGGCGTCGTTGAAATAAGCCGGCACCGTGATCACGGCCTGCGTGACCGGCGCGCCAAAGAAACGCTCGGCATTCCGCTTGAGCTGGCGCAGAATGTAGGCGGAAATTTCAGGAGGTGTGAAACGCAACTCGCCAAGCTGGATGCGGGGAACTTCGCCGGCTTCCACATCGTCGGCGAGCCGGAACGGAAAGAGCCTCAGCTCATTTTGAATTTCCTCGAGGCCGCGGCCCATGAGCCGTTTGACCGAATAAATGACCCGTTCGGGCGTCTCGATGAGGGCTTTGCGCGCGCTGTTGCCTACGGTCACTGTAGGGCGGCCGCTGCCGTCCTCTGGAATGGGATCGAGCGCTACCACCGAGGGCACAAGATTGGACCCGTCAACGCCGGGAATGACCACCGGCGCATCCCCCTGCATGTATGCGACCAGGGAGTTCGTGGTTCCGAGATCGATGCCAACTACGCGTCCTTCCGCCATGTCTCTGAAATCAAGCTCCAAGGGTCTCGCTGACGTCGCGGACCAGATTGCTGAGATAGCGCCGCCGGTCGAGCAGCGACACCATCATATTTTGCGTCGCTTGCCGGGTGGTGTCATTGCCCTCATCCCAGGCCTGCCACTGAACGCGCAGATCGCGGTCAACCGCTTCCTGCAGGCCAGTAAATTTCCTCTTTGCTTCCGACAGGCTGGCTTCGAGTGAGGGGTCGCTCTCACCCATCTCGTGGGCCATGCGCATCTCTTCAAGCTGCATGTTGAGGTCAAAAACCTCTTCGAGCAGGTCGGCCGGAACCCGCGAAATGTCGCGCCGATCCTTGCCCGCGTGCTCTTCGCCGATCTCCGCCCCATGAAGCTTGAGCAGGTACTCGGTGCGGCGGAGTGGATCCTTCAGGGTGCGATAGGCATCGTTCAAGAGCGCCGTATCGGCCAGGCTCCATTGCTGCTCATTTTCCCGGGCGCGCGCAAAGCGGTCTGGGTGCAGCTTGCGGCTTAGGCGATGGAACTCCTGCTCCAGCGCATCGAGATCGATGTTGAGGCGCGGATCAAGTCCAAACACAGAGAAATAATCGCCGCCCGGGGGCGGCTGGATCTTGCTGCAATGCGGACAGAAGAGGGTGGACTCATTGTGAGCCACGGAACACGACCAGCACGCAACCGGAACCGCGGAATCAACGACTTTGAACATAATGGAATTCCAACCGAAAAGGACCTAGGACGAAAAAGACGAACCGCAGCCGCAGGACCGCGACGAGTTCGGGTTGATGAAGTTAAATCCCTGCCGCATCAGCGTCTCCTCGTAGTCCAGTGTCATGCCGTGAAGATACAAAAATGACTTTGGGTCGACAAAGACACGGACGCCGTCGAATTCGTAGATGCGATCACGCTCGCGGGGCCGGGTGTCAAATTTGATCGAGTAAGAGAGCCCTGAGCAGCCGCCGCCCATCACGCCCAGCCGCAGGCCGCCTTCTTCCGCCGATACGCCTTCCCTGGCCATCGCCGCCCGGATGCGTTTTACGGCGCGGTCGGTCACCTGCAGTCCACCTGCGGTGGGGCCAACTCCACCTGGGGCGGGCGCAGCGACTCCGTGGCCCGGCGAGGCAGTCTCAAATTGAGCCGTCACCTGCGCTGAGGCCTGGGGTGCGACTGCGCCTTCAGCCGGCTTCGATTCTATGGTCACCATATTCGACATAGTTTTCCCATTTGCTTGCGCGGCCGCCCTTCGGTAAACCGCGGTGCTGCCGCCCCGGAACGACTTACTGCGCCGCGGCTGCCGTCAAAGGCGCGGTCTCGGCGACTCCGTTCTTCTTCTTCCAATCGCCGATGGCCGCGCGAATGGCATCCTCTGCCAGCACCGAGCAGTGAATCTTGACCGGCGGCAGCGAGAGCTCCTTGACGATGTCAGTGTTCTTGATCGCCATCGCGTCATCCACAGTTCGCCCTTTGATCCATTCGGTTGCCAGTGATGAGCTGGCGATCGCCGAGCCGCAGCCGAAGGTCTTGAACTTGGCCTCTTCAATGACTTGTGTTTCGGGGTTGACGCGGATTTGCAGCCGCATCACGTCGCCGCACTCCGGCGCGCCCACCAGCCCGGTGCCGACTTCGGTGGAACTCTTGTCGAGCGTGCCGACGTTGCGCGGATTGTTGTAGTGGTCTACTACCTTGTCGCTGTATGCCATTTGATTACTCCTCTGCGGGGAAAGCCGCGGAAAAACAGTTGTCGGTGAACAGTGGACAGTGAACAGTTTTCGATGGTCAGTGGAAAGCCGTTGCCCCTCTAAAAAGCAACGCATCAAAAGTAAGAACCGTCCACTGGCTGCTGCTCGCTGTCTACTGCTTTAGTGCGCTGCCCACTCAATCTTGGTTAGATCAATGCCCTCTTTCACCATCTCGTAGAGCGGTGAGAGCTCACGAAGCTTCTTCACGATGTCGATCACCTTGTCGGCTACGTAATCCACTTCCGCCTGGGTGTTGAAACGGCCAAGGCCGAAGCGGATGGAACTGTGTGCGACGTCGTCGCCGAGGCCGAGTGCCTTCAGGACGTAGGAGGGTTCGAGCGTGGCCGACGTGCAGGCCGAGCCCGAAGAAACCGCAACATCGTTAATGCCCATCAGCAGCGACTCACCTTCGACATAGACAAAACTCATGTTAAGGTTGCCGGGGAGACGATGCTCCCACGATCCATTCACATGAACATAATCAAGTTCGGACTCGAGCTTCGCCTTGAGCCGGTCGCGCAGGCCTCTGAGGTACGCTGCCTCGGTGGACATTTCCTCGCGAGCGATCTCGCAGGCCTTGCCGAGGCCGACGATTCCGGGAACGTTCAACGTGCCCGAACGCATGCCGCGCTCGTGGCCGCCGCCATCAATCTGCGCGGCGATCTGCACCCGCGGATTGCGCCGGCGAACATAAAGCGCTCCTGCGCCCTTGGGGCCGTAAATCTTGTGCCCGGTAAGCGACAGCACATCGATGTTGTCGGCGATGACATTGATCGGGACCTTGCCCACCGCCTGCACCGCATCGGTGTGGAAGATCACGCCCTTCTCGTGGCAAAGCTTCCCGATCTCGCGGATGGGCTGCAAAACCCCAATCTCATTGTTAGCGGCCATGATGGAGACCAGGATGGTCTTCTCGTCCATGGCCCGTTTGAGGTCTTCAAGATCGATAAGCCCATCGGCCTTCACGGGTAGATAAGTTACGCGGTAGCCATATTTTTCCAGGCGCTTGCAGGTGTCGAGCACAGCCTTATGCTCCGTGACCTGGGTGATGATGTGATTGCCGCGCTCGCGATACATCTCGGCGATGCCCTTGATGGCGAGGTTGTTGCTCTCGGTGGCGCCGGAAGTGAAAATGATCTCCTTGGCAGTGGCGCCAATCAGCTTTGCGATCTGCTCGCGGGCCGTCTCGACCGCCTGCTCGGCTTCCCACCCAAACGAGTGGTTACGGCTAGCAGCATTTCCGAATTTGGTGGTGAAGTAAGGCATCATCGCTTCCAGCACTCTGGGGTCGAGCGGACTGGTGGCGTGATTATCCATATAGATGGGAAGGCTGACTCCGGTCGGAACCTCCAATTGCCCCGTCACTGTGTTCATTGTTTGATCTCCATCCTTAAATACATGGTCTTGCCCGCCCTTGGCGGAGAAAGCTTTGTCATAGCGTCAATGCAACCAGTCCTTGCGCATCCCGGGCTCGCGACGGCGATGATTCATGTTCAGCCAGATCCTGGATGCTGATGCTCTTAAGCACTCCGGCGATCGTTTCGTTCACCCTCGCAAGCGGCTCTTTGATGGTGCAGCTCGGGGTCAGGTCGCACGACTTTGCGCCTTTCGTGCACGAGGTAATGAAAAAAGGCCCGTCGATGGCGTGAATCACTTCGTATGCGGAGATTTCGCGCGCATCCCTCGACAACGCATAGCCACCATTCATGCCTGCATGGGAGCGCAACAGTCCGGCCTTGGTCAGGCCCTGGAGAATCTTGGCCAGAAGCTGGGCAGGAATGCCATAGGCGTCGGCCACGTCCTTGGCGCTGAGCGCAGGGGTTTCAGGGTGCTCGGCCAAGTACTTGAGCGCCATCAACCCGTAATCCGCTTTTTTGGTCAGCTTGAGCATCAATCATCAATATCCGACTGGATAGGTCCGGGTTTAGTATACGACCTTTTCTGTCCGGGTTTCAAGCCCGGAGAATTGGTTCCCCGTCTTGATGGTTCCAAAACGGTTGCGGCCGATGGAAGAATTCAATAAATATGCGTTTGACTTTGCATAAAAAGAGTCTACAATCTGGCGGAAAGAACGCTATTTCAGCCGACACTGCGAACGATGGTCACCGCCTGCAAACACCCTAGGGTAAGAATCGTGTCCCGTCACGAAGACACAGAGTATGTCGAGTGCCTGGAATGTGGCGAAGTTTTTGACTCCGAAGAGTTCCGCGACATGGAGATCGAAGACTCCGTCGAAACTGAGGACGTCACGGACGAGTCCTGAGAGCGAAGATCATTCGAGCCTTCACCTGGCGGCAGAGCCGTTAGCGGCATGTGGGCCGGCTTTTCGCGATACCAGCCATGCATAGTGGAGACCGGACGCCACGGTAAGAGCCATGGTGGCGTCGAGCGCGACCATGCGCAGATAAAACACCCAGGAAGCGGCAGTAAGTTGGTGGAGCAGTACGGCCGCCACAGCGCCGATCTGCGCCAGTGTGTTGGCCTTGCCGAATATGCTGGGCGTAAACTCCCGGCGCCCCGCGGCGGCGTAAAGCAGCGCGGCGACCAGCAGGATGCCCACGTCGCGGCCAAATACCAGCACGGTCAAGGTGACCGGTATAAGCCCTTTGTGCATGAGTACCAGAAACAACGTGCTCAGGAGCAGTTTGTCTGCGACCGGATCGAGATAGGCCCCGAGCATGGAGCGCTGACGGAGCAGGCGGGCCAGTGTCCCATCCAACGCGTCCGTGAGGCCGGCAGCGACAAACAACACAAAGCTGAGTCTGTATTGGCCTTCGAGGATGGCGGCCACCAGAAACGGCGCCAGGCAAATGCGCAAAAGAGTAAGCAGGTTCGGCGCGGACCGCAGAGGGTTCAACCGGACGTGCGGGATATCGTTCATGGCAGGCGGAACCGCTTAAGCGCCGGCGCGCAGAATCTCTCGAAAGCCGTCTTTACCGACAAACACTGATTACGCAGACGGCACTCAAGCGACCGGGGGAAAGTCCCCCTTGAACGCTGGCGCGTACGACTTCAGGCAGATGCAGAATTTTGCCTGCTGACCATACTACAGCAATAGGACAGGTCACGATCGTGCCTTTCTGGCTCAGCATCCTGAGCAACCCGGGCGCTGCCGTACTTTCGTTGGACCTGGGATCGGCGGCGATCTGCGCCGACACCAAACCTCGGACTTCTCCATCCATGCTGTAAGTAGCAATTATGGTTCAACTTAATTTCAAATGCGCTTACCCTGGGAGTTCGTTCGACCTGGGTTGTAAGCTTTCGTCGGATCGCATAAGCTAAGGTACGTTAAAATCGGGTCGCATGGAAGAGGCCGGTATATGAAAATCGGGACCGGAAAATCGCGTTCGCTCCTTCCATTTTTCGTCTTCTTTTTCGATTTTTTTCTACTCGCGGCACAAAGCAATTCTCCAAACTCGATCTCTCAGCACATGCAGAAGGTTGAGCAGGCGCTGCGATCCAACGACAAGGCCGGCGCTGAAGGCGAATATCGCCAGATCGTCGCCCTCGATCCCGAAAACGGGCAAGCGTGGACAGCGCTCGGCGTACTTCTCTATGGCGAAGGCAGGTCCGGCGACGCGCTTGCAGCACTTGAACATGCGTTGCGCGTCGATCCGAACTCGAAGAATGCCGAAATATTTCTTGGATTAAGCGAAGCCGGCTTGAACGATTGTGGGAAGGCAGTGCCTCCCCTGAACAGATATTTTGCAAGCGAACCGGCAGGTAAGCTGGGCCACCTGATTGGATTGACCCTGCTCGAATGCGAGGCTGAAACTCCGGATCCTCTCCCCGCAATTCAGACCGTAGAGCGCCTTAAACAGCTCTATCCCGGCGATGAGGACGTGCTTTATCACTCGGCCGAACTGTATACGCGGCTGTGGAACCGGAATGCAGACGAACTGATGACGAAACACCCCGACTCCTACCGGGTTCATGAACTAGCAGGAGAAGTGTACGAAGCGAAGAATGATTACGACCAGGCGATCCGCGAGTATTCTCTGGCGCTCCAACGCAAGCCGGATCTTCCCGGGATGCACTACCGGATTGGACAGCTCTACCTGCACCAGGACTCGGAAGAAGTCGACGACAAGGCAATGAAGGAGTTCCTGCTGGAGAAGAGTATCGATCCTGATTCTGCCGTTACCGATCTAGCAATGGCGGGAATCGAGATGCATCGCCACAATCTCGAAAAGGCGAGACCACTCTATCAGGAGGCTGCCCGGCTTGATCCGACCCTGGTTGAGTCGCAAGTTGGTCTGGCTAGAATCTTCCTTGAGCAGCACGATCCCACTTCTGCGGAACATTTGTTGCAGGCCGTAGTGTCCGAACATCCTGACAATGCCGAAGCTCGCTACGTCTTGATGCTTGCCTATCGTGGTCAAAAGAAAATGACTGAAGCAGCAGAGCAGATGTCGATCTTCAATCGTCTGCAAACCGAGAAGGACGAGAACTTCCAGAACAAACTAAATGCACTCCTGAATGGAAAGTCGACGACGGTTGGAGCCGCTCAGAAGTGAAGATCGTTGAGACGACAGCCATTTCTCCGCAACCAGAAGTGACAGGCTCCAAAACCCTCCGCGCATTCGATCGCCGTCAGTTCCTGCAAATGGCAGGCTCGGGCTTGGTGCTTCCTGCGATGGCGCAATCCGGCCTGGCGGCTATCGGCCACGCTGTTGCGTCGAAATCTGCAGGCAAAGAAACCGGATTGCCTTTGGGTTATGAGGTCAGCGATATCGCGCAGCAAGCCGGTCTCGACTTTCTGCAGGTTTGCGGCGGCGATGCGAGCAAGAAATATATCATTGAAACCACAGGCTCGGGAGTCGCATTCTTTGATTACGACAACGATGGCTGGCTCGACATCTTCCTCGTGAACGGATCCAGTTTCGATCTTTCTCCCACCACACCAAAGCCGCAAAACAAACTCTTCAGAAACAACCGCGACAGCACGTTTACCGACGTGACCGCTAGCGCAGGCTTGACCCGTTCCGGATGGGGGCAGGGTGTCTGCGCCGGCGACTACGATAACGATGGCTTCGACGACCTCTTTGTCACATACTGGGGCGAGGATGTTCTTTATCACAACAACGGAGACGGCACCTTCACTGAAGTCGGCCGCAAGGCCAACGTCGCCGGCGATCCTTCGCGATGGAGCACAGGCTGTGCTTTTGTTGATTATGACCGCGACGGAAAGCTGGACCTGTTCGTGACTCATTACGTAAACTTTTCGTTGCAAAATGCTCTTGTGCCCGGTACAAATCCGTATTGCATGTTTCGTGGGCTCGCGGTGAACTGCGGCCCTCGCGGCTTGATCGGCGAGACCTCAACCCTCTATCACAATAACGGGGACGGCACTTTTTCCGACGTCTCCGAGCGTAGCGGAATACGCAAGCGCGCGACTTTCTATGGGCTAGGCGTTCTGGTGGGCGATTTTGACAATGATGGCTGGCCCGACATCTACGTGGCCAGCGATACCACGCAGGCCAACTTCTTCATGAATAATCGCGATGGCACGTTCCGCGAAGAAGCGCTGTTACGCGGGGTTGGCTTCAGCGAGAACGGCATGGCGCAAGCGGGCATGGGTGTGGCTGCCGGAGACTACGATAACGACGGATGGCTCGACATTCTGAAGACCAATTTTTCCGATGAAGGCGTCGACCTTTTTCACAACGACGGCGAAGGAACCTTCACGAATATGTCGGGTGCTGCCGGATTGGCGAGAAAGAGTCACTATGTCTCCTGGGGCTGCGGATTCTTCGATCCCGATAATGACGGGCTTGCCGACATTCTCTATGTAAGCGGGCACGTCTACCCAGAGCTCGAACGTATCCACTCCGACACGACCTATCGCGAACCCCGGGTCCTTTATCGCAATCTCGGCAATGGGGTGTTCGAAGAAGTTTCGCAGCTCGCCGGGTCGTCGATTACGACACCTTCCACCGGCCGCGGCCTCGCTTTCGGCGATTTCAACAACGATGGTTGCGTGGATGCCGTGATCAACAACCAGAATGCACCGCCCTCCCTGCTTCGATTCACGCGGCGCAACGGCAACCACTGGATCACCATCAAGCTGGTTGGCGTCAAGTCGAATCGAAGTGCAATCGGAGCGCGGATCAAATGCGTGACCGCCGCATTTTCGCAGATCGATGAAGTCCGAAGCGGTGGAAGCTACATCTCGCAAAACGACCTTCGCATTCACTTCGGGCTCGGCGAAAAAACAAGCGTCGACTTGATCGAAATACAATGGCCGAGCGGGGCCGTGGACCGATTGCGCAACATATCGTCTGACCAGTTTGTCAAAATCGTTGAGGGCGGGTCGCTGACCACGCTTCATAGGCCATCCTGAGAGGCGCGAGGAATAGACCATGCATCGTTCGACAAAGTCGCGCAACTATTTGCATCGCGCACCGGCTCGATATGCATGCCTGTTTATCGCGCTCAGTAGTTTCCTCTCACCGTTTGCTTCCGCCGCAGTGCAGGATGCTCCTCTTCCAGCTCAAGGGCCCGGCTCATCTGAAATTCAGGCAGGCATCGCTTCGCTGAAGCGCAACGATGCTGCAACCGCCAGGCTGCGCTTCAGTGAAGCATTGCGCGCCAATCCTGGCTCGGCCGATGCGCTTGTATGGCGAGGTATCGCTGAAAACCAGCTTAAACAGTTTTCGAACGCCGAACAGGACTTCACCGCTGCATTGAGCATCGATCCGAATCGACTGCCTGCGCATTACAACCTCGCCCTGACTCTCATTCGTTTGGGAAAGACCGATCGCGCAATCGACGAACTGCGGACCGTGGTGCAAGCTCAGCCCGGCCGCCTGGAACCGGAATACAATCTGGCGATTCTGCTCGAACAGCAGCATCGGCTCGACGAGGCAATCGATCATTTGAATGCCGCCCATCGAAAGCGCCCTGATGACATTTTGGTGATCCAACACCTGTTGTTCGATCTTGACGCGACGGGCCAAAAAGATGAGGCTGTCGCGATTTTGAATCTTCTCCTGACTTCCACTTCGCTAGATACGCGCAAATCTGTCGGGACGGCGTTACTGCAGGCCGGCGATTATTCGGCAGCTTCTATTCTTTTTGAGAGCGTCGTGCGCGACTCGCCGGCCAATCGCGAAACGAAGCGCCTCCTTGCGTTGGCCTATATCGGAGCACAGGAACACTCCAGGGCCATCGATCTCCTCAAGCCTCTGTCAGCAGCTGACAGCAGCGGAGAATCAACTTACTTGCTCGGGGTCGCCTATGAAGCCACCGCGGATATCGAGGACGCGAAGATCGCCTACGAGAATGCGATCCGGTCTAATCCGCGCAATGGGCGCGCTGCCTATCATCTCGGCATGATTGAGGCATCCAGTCCCGAGCACTTGCCTGCGGCTGTTAATTATCTTCGCAACGCAGTGAGCCTCGAGCCGGAGAATCCGGCCTATGGAATGGCCCTGGGAAAATGCCTGCTCGAGCAAAACAACGCCGCCGAGGCGCTGCGCGTGTTACAGCGTGTCCGAACAGAGGGGAAAGAAGCAGGAGAGCGGGATTTGCTTTTGGGAATTGCGGAGATTGCCGTTCGCGGGCCGGCTTCGGCCATTCCGACCCTGGAGCGTTCTGTGCGTCAGGATCCTTCACTGGCGCTCTCCGAAAACATTCTCGGCTTCTGTTACCTCAATGACGGCGAAACCGCGAAGGCCGCTGCCGCCTACGCCAAAGCCTCCGACCTGAAGCCACAGTCCCGCATCTTTGCCCACAGTGCGGCAATCGGTTTCGATCGCGCCAATGACCCGGAGCAGGCCTATGTTTACGCCCAGCGAGCTGCTGCGCTGCCTGACGCTATTGCTGACGACCATTTTCAACTCGGCCGGCTCCTGGCTAAAGCCGGGAAGCCGCAAGAGGCAATTCCGGAGTTGAAGCAGGCAATTGATTCCAAACCCGATTCTGAAGAAGCTTACTTCATACTCGCTCGCTGCTACTCTCAAGTCGGCGACAATTCGCAGGCCAATCTTTGGGTCTCGAAGCTGAAGGAGTTGCAGGAAAGAAACGCCGGCGGACGAGCCGCAACTCGCACAAGCGCCGCTCCCATCAGTTCGTCTGAATTGTTCCACGGAGCGCCGGACAGCTCGGGCCCGCCCATTCACTGAAGTGCGCATTCGTCTTCGTCGCAGTAGTGAATATTGCGATTTGAGATTCTCCAGGCTCAATGGGGCAAGGGATGGGACGCTTCAATGATATGGTCGTCGATGTCCCGTTCCTCGCCAAAATCAATTCCGCACCCCTCTTCATCCGTGTCGCATCACCGTGCTATGCTGTATTCCCTGCCGGTCAGGCAATATCTTTAGACCTTCGACCCGGCAGACATGTTTCGTCTAGGCAGTTGAAATAGCTCCCCTTTCTCGGTCGGTAATTCAATATTGCTTGAGACTGGACCGGCGGACCTCGCTACGAACGCGTCCCTGCACATCGGCGTACTGATCGAAAAAAGCGACTCTGATCAAAATGGTCCGATGGACCTGCTTCATCCGGCATATGACTCCCAGGAGTTGGATTTTAACTATCCCATTGCTTTCGTCTTTAATGCTGCCTGACGGCATTGCCGCGCAGGGCACCCCGCCTGCGCCAGGTGTCATTTGGCAGTCCAGGGAAGCAAAGGACTTCGAAAAAGGTAGGGTCGCGGAACCACACGACCAGATCGGCCTTGCACCCGAAAAGAACTACACGCTGGCTGAATTGATCGGTCTTGCCGAACAACACAACCCCGAGACACGTGTTGCCTGGGAAGAAGCGAGGTCGAAGGCCGACGAGTTAGGCATCGCGAAGAGCTCCCTTTATCCCACCTTGACTGCAGTTGCTCTCGCCGTCTCACTTCGGCAAGCTGCCCTGATTGGTGAATACTTCCATCGCCAGACCGAAGGCGTGTTTGAGCCCATACTGCACGTGGAGTACCTGGTATTCGATGGCGGCGGACGCAGTGGAGAGATCGACATTGCCAAGGCAAACCTGCTGGCGTCAGACCTTGTATTCAACGACACGCATCGCCGAATTATCTTCCAGGTTTCCGAGGCTTACTACCGGCTTCTCAACGCGCAGGGACAACGCCAGGCGGCCGAAGCCGCATTAGCAAATGCCCGGGCCGTTGAACAGGACGCAACGGCACGCCTTCAAAACGGCCTGGCTACGAAGCCCGATGAACTTGAAGCCGCCGCGGCCCGCGCCCAGGCAGATTTCGATTTGCAAGCGGCCATCGGCGCCGTCGACATTGCGCGAGGCGATCTTGCCACTGCTCTCGGAGTCGAACCCTCCACAACGTTCACAGTTGAAGGCATTGACCAGCTCAAACTCCCCTCTTTCATTGCAGACTCCGTCGAACAGGAAATGGATCGGGCCTTCAACCAGCGGCCTGATCTACTCGAGCAGCTAGCGCGGTTACGTGCGGCAGACGCTTCGGTCAAGCAGGCGAAGTCGGGATACATTCCGACGCTGAGCTTCAAGGGGGACGGCGGACTGGCACGCGCATACGGACAGCAGGATCTTTTCCCCGGAAGCTACGCGGAAGGTGAGGCTTGGACCGCCCAACTCGAATTACGATGGAACCTTTTTGACGGTGCGCGCCGCGAGTATCGCATGGCACAAGCCAACGCCGACAAGAAGGCGGCCCTGGCGCAAATCGATGCGCTGCGCGACCAGATCGCCAACGAAGTTTGGGCCTCTTACACCAACATGCGAACCGCTCTAATGCAGCAGCAGGCCGCGGCTTCTCTTCTGACCGCATCGCAGGAATCATACGAAGCTGCGCATGAATCCTACGGGTACGGTGTCCGTAATCTGCTTGATGTGGTTTCAGCGCAAAGAGTTCTGGCCCAGGCACGATCTGAGGACGTTTCCGCGCGAACCCGGTTGCTTCTCGCGGTTACCAGCCTCGCATTTCAAACGGCCGACTTCATCCAAGCCCAGCACTGGAACCCAGCGCCATGAATGCAGGACTATGCGAGAGGAGTGACGTGGATCAATGAGCCGCCTTCAACGATGGTCGGTTTTACCGGCTGCACTGCTGACGATTGAAATCGCAGGCTGCAGGCATGCTCCCATCTTTAATATTCTCGGCTCGTTCTTCCCGTCCTGGCTTATCTGCCTTTTCGCAGGCATGGTGCTTTCGGTCATTGCCAGTCGCATCCTCACTCGATTTGAAATTGAGAAAGAAATCCTCTGGCCCATTGTTGTTTATCCATGTCTAGTTCTGCTTTTCGCCGGCGTCCTTTGGCTCATTTTCTTTAGCTGATCGAAGGAGGAACCGTGTCTTATAACCGCCTTCACATCGTCGGCCGCGCCATCAGCATCGCGATCATGGCGAGCGCCGCAATTGTCGCGCTGCTGGTGATTCGTCAAGTGAACGCAAACCCACGCACCGACGATGCCGAGGTCTATGCCAACTTTATTGGCATGGCCCCATTGGTCAACGGGCCTGTAACGCATCTATATGTCACGGACAATCAGCTTGTCAGGGCCGGCGCCCCGCTGTTCGATATCGACGACCGTCCCTATGCGTACGCCCTGGCTCGCGCGCAGTCCGATCAAATTGCTCTTCAGGGCCAGATCGGCGACGAGCGCCGCATTATCGCGGCGAAGGCGAGCGGTGTGGATGTTGCCAAGGCAAACGTGTTTGGCGCCGATGCCAGCGTGGCCCGCGCTGAAGCCGCAGTGCAGCAGGCCAAAGCGGACGTGGCCAGTTCGCAGGCTGCGGTGGAGCGCTCCAATGCGGAGCTGGAATATGCGTCGAACAACCTGCACCGCATTGAACCGCTTTTGGCCCGCCAGTTTGTCACCGTCGACCAGGCTGATCAAGCGCGTACCCTTGAGACCTCCCGCCTGCAGGAAGCGAATCAAGCCAAATCGCGACTCGCCCTGGCCCAGGCGGGCCTGCTCGCATCGCAAGCGCAATTAAAACAGGCACAGGCCGTTGTCGAGCAGAGCCATCAAGAGGTCGAACAGGCCGCGCACAATGTGACCACGCTGCAACCCCTGGAGGGGCTACTTTCAGGAAAGCTGGCGTCCATCAACACGGCAAAATACAACTTCGAAAATTGCCATGTTGTTGCTCCCTTCGACGCCCGCGTGACCAACCTGACGATCTCAGAGGGCGCCTACGCGACTGCCGGCGAGCACATTTTCACGCTCATCGACACGCGCACCTGGTGGGTCATCGCCAACTTCCGGGAAACCCAGTTGCATCGCATTCAGCCCGATATGCTCGCCGAGGTTTATGTGATGTCGCGCCCCAGCGTCCGCTACAAGGGTGTTGTCGATAGCGTCGGATTCGGCGTAACTCCCGATGCCGATCTGGTGGGGCGACTGGCAGCTCCAGGTCTTCCTGATGTTCAACGCACCTTGAACTGGGTGCACCTCGCATCTCGTTTTCCTGTGCGCGTCCGGATTCAGGATCCGCCATCCGAGGTGTTTCGCCTGGGCGAATCGGCGGTCGTGATCATCCGCGGCAACTCGCCCTCTGGTCACAGGGAGTAAGCATGGCGGCTGAACCAATTTACCTTCCCCACGCGGAACGATTCAGCGATTGGTTCCCCGACTTTCTCAAGCAGGAGCTTGCGCCCTATCCTGGCCGCGCCGCGCTGGTGGCGCGCATCGTCATCTCTGCCACGCTGACGATGATCATCATCGAAACTTTTCGCATCCCGGGTGGTGTAGTCGGCGCTCTCTCCGCATTCTTGTTTTCGCGCGAGAACCTTGTCGCCACCGCACGTTCGGCATTTTTCATGATGGCGGCTTTTCTGATCGGAGCGCTCTTTATACCCGTTGGTGCAGGTTTTCTCGCTTCCCCTCCCGAGACACACTTTTTCTGGGTGGGATGCAGCCTGTTTCTTGTTTTCTTTTTGCTCCGCTGCCTGGCCAACTATGGCGTCGCGACAGGCCTTGCCCTGGTCGTCAGCAACGTCGTGGGGATATGGTATCTGCCCGGCCCAGCGGAACGGAATGTTGAATTGACCCTGTGGCTCGTGGCAGCCACGATCATCGGCGCATTAGTGACTCTAGGCGTTGAGGCTGTGTTCAGCGCACTCTACAGCCGCGACGATTTGATTGAAGGCATCGATGCGCGTCTTGCCCTGATTGAAGATCTCATGGCGTGTTATAGCCAACCCCGGCCCGTCGCGGCGGTGACGCAAGCCGGTCTGGCGCAGTTCGCGATCGTGGGCGCCGGCTCTCTCCGCCGTCACCTGGCGCGGGGAAACTACGAGCAGCTCTATCGCACCCGCATGACAACGCTGGTTTCTCTCACAGCGCGCTCAATCGACTTCGCCGCTGCCCTGGCCAGCGCCTATCCCTCTCTTCCGGCCGCGTTGGGTGAACGAACCGCGCGCATCAACAGAAGCCTGGCCGATATTCGCCACTGCCTTCGTACGCACGGCCAGCCGTGCGAGGCAACCCTGGAATCGAGCCCCAGTCCCGGCACGCCACTCTTGTCCGAGATCGAGTCAATGGTGTCGTTGATGCCAGCGATCTTCAGCGAGGAGAACGCCGTCGATCCTGCCCTTGAACCGCTTGAGGATGCGCCCGATGCCATCCGGATCTTTATCCCCGACACCTTTTCCAATCCGGAACATCTACGCTACATTCTCGGCGGAACCGTCGCGGCAATGCTTTGCTACGTGTTTTACGTTTCGCTGGACTGGCCCAACCTTTCCACCTCAGTGACCACCTGCGTTCTCACTGCGCTCACCTCGATCGGCTCGTCGAGGCAGAAACAACTTCTTCGCGTTCTTGGTTTCGTCCTGGGCGGCGCCTTCGCCGGTCTGGGAGTCCAGGTATTCATCCTGCCGTATATTGACTCAATTGGCGGGTTCACCGTCCTCTTCGCCGCTATGACGGCTGTGGCAGCCTGGTTGGCAACAGCCAGTTCCCGCTTGTCTTACGCCGGAGTTCAATTTGCATTCGCCTTCTACATCATCCACTTGAGCGACTTTTCAATTCAGACCAGCCTTGCCGTGCCACGTGATCGCGCTCTCGGCGTGCTGCTCGGGATCACCATGATGTGGCTGGTTTTTGAACGCGTCTTCCCTCGTTCCGCCGCTAATGAGATGGTGCGCATCTTCGTTCGTAATGTTCGCTCGATGTCAGACCTGGTGTCATTCACTCCCAGTTCGGACGATTCGGCCGCAATCTTCAATATCCGGCGTATGAGAGAAGACATCTATCGCCGCTTCGGCGAGGTCAACGCCCAGGCCGACGCGGTTCCCTTCGAAACCGGGCCCTCGCGTTCGGGTGATATGGCCGCCAGAGATCGCATACGCCGCTGGCAAGCCTCGCTGCGCAGCTTTTATCTGCTTGAGGCCCCACTGCTCCAGTTTCGGCTCTTCGGGGATGCTACTTCGAAGTCGCCATCGTTCACTGCCTTCGAAAATGACTTCCGATTTGAATGTTCGCGCATTTTTCTGCAGATTGCCGAAAGTCTCGAAAGTCAAAGTGCCAGCCGCATTCGCATGGCGCGTTTGACCGCCGCCTTTGTCCATCATGTTAATAACTCTCCTGCCGGAAACGACGCCGAGTTCTCCGAACGGGAACGGGCTCTGGCACGCCTTGTCCGGTTCATCGCGCAACTTGTCGACCGCCTCGAGTTTGAGGTCGCTTCTGAAGGGCTCTATGATAACCTGCCGGCGCCCAAGCCGCGACAGGCAGAGTACCGAAGCAACTAAGTGAGCCCGTATCTGGCCTATGTGAAAGCGCGGCATGTTAACCGAAGGATTTGCAAACGAGTGACAAACGCCTGACAATTCCGACTCGCAACCCGCCTAGCATTTCACACAGAGCAGTCCAGGGAAGATTTTCTATCTGGTCATCCCCACAGATGCTTCGACCCCCTCTGTTCTGACTTCGCCAAGGAGAGATTCATATGCATGTTTGCAGGACCGCATTCGCCGCGTGCCTCGGCCTGGTTGTTCTCATGGTTTCGGCCCAGGTGCAAGCACAATATCGCATCACCAATTTAGTCTCGAATCAAGTCGGGCAAGCCCGGACCATCGATCCACTTCTTGCCAATGCCTGGGGATTAGCCCGCAGCGCCTCGGGCCCTTGGTGGCTTAGTGATAACGACACCGGATGGTCGACACTCTATGATGCAACCGGAAAACAATCGTCGCTCAAGGTTTTGATCCCCACCGCCGGGAACGGACCGTCGTCTCCGACAGGGCTAAACGGCCCGGGCTCGCCGACGGGAATCGTCTTCAACGCATCGTCTGCGGATTTCAAGGTCCAGGGCGAGAAAGCAGACTTCATTTACGCGACACTCGATGGCACCATCAGCGCATGGGCGCCAGGACTAAACGCCAACCAGTCAACGCTTGTTGTTGACAACTCAGCCAGCAAGGCCAGTTACACGGGCCTCGCCATTACCGGCAATCCCTCCGGAAACTTTCTCTACGCCGCGGATAACACGAATAATCTAATAGACATGTACGATCGTAACTTCAGCCTGGTGAAGTCGTTTGGCGATCCGGCGATTCCATCAAACTTCTCAGTATTCGGAGTCCAGGACATCAATGGCCTGGTTTACGTCGCATATGCTGTCCCGAACATCGGCGCCGGCGGTTACATCGACCTCTTTACGGAAGACGGCACCTTCGTGAAGACGCTGATACAGGGATGGCCCCTCAACCAAGCCTGGGGCATCGCCGCGGCTCCCGGCAATTTTGGGCCGCTGAGCAATACATTGCTTGTTTCAAACAACTCCGTCGACGGCACTATCAATGCCTTCGATCCAATTACCGGGACATTCGTGGGTACGATCAGGAACGAGGACGGTAGAAAGATTGTCCTGAATAACCTGTGGGGAATCGCCTTCGGCGGAGGGACCGCGACGAATGGAGCACTGAACGAGTTATTCGTCACTGTGGGTCCGGGGATTGGCACCTCCGAATTGGCCGGTACCTTTGCAAAAATCGTCTTCAGGCCATAGTTGACAAAGACTTGAGAGAAACAGGTAACCCGGCCCGCCGAAGAACGCGGGCCTGGGTTCGCCATGCAGGATTCTCTCCCCGATGAGGTGTATTTCTTCCAGAGCACGGTGCAGCGGCGAATTGTCTGCTCGCCAACTTATCATCGGCCGTTCGCGGCAGCCCGGATGAGATAGTCAGTTAATAAGTCGAAGGAGGTTCATTCCCGTAATCTTTCCCATACATATTGCTATGTGTCATGGTTCCCGCGCGTGGAATTGGCGCCGTTATCCCCCCCAGGTCGACCAAATGCGCAGTGAGATGCACGGTGCGGATGAGCCCCTGGAGCGTCGTTTGCGGAACTCCTTCAATCCAAAAATGAAGCTCGTAGCCGCCCGGCGGAATGTTGCGCAGGTCGATCGCGTTCTTATCGTCGGCAATCGCGTAAAGGCCGGTTGAAAGGGTGAGTACCACTGCGCTCATCTCCGGGTGAATGTTGCAGAAGATGTAAGAGACGCCCTCTCGGGAAAATGTCGCCGACTTACTCGACCCAGCTTCGTACAGTCCAAGGTTGAAGCGCTTGCCTTCAAAAAACGAAAAGACATTGTGGAAGAAGGGATCGGCGTTTGGAAACTGGACCTCGCTTCCAACTGGAATCACTTGCAGGTGGGGGATAAACGTGCGGTTCCTTTGCAACAACGAGTAATGTCCGTGTGCCACGAACGGAACTGCCCGAGTTCCCGGAAGCGGTTCAAGCCAAATCACAGCCGGAACCGGGCGATTCGCGCGCGGCATGGACGAGAAAAGATGAAGGCGCAACTCCGCGGTCGGGGTTTGCGCACATGCAACTGCGGACCCCAGAACCACGCCGGCGAACCATACACCCAATCCGCTCGCCCGCATCAGAACTTGTACCCCGCGCCCAGGCCAACTACGTTGCTTGTTGCCGGAGCCGCGAGAACTGAGAAGCTATCCAGGCGCCGGTATTCGATCGAGAACAACAAGAACGCGCTCGGACTGTAGATGAAGTTGCCGGTGAAGGTACGATTTCTTGCCAGGTTCTGGTACGCCGGCCCTCCGGTTGTAGCAAAGCGCCGCAGCTCCCCGGCGAAGGCATTGTCTATGCCGAATGCTGCGTTCGCTTCAAGCCTTTCACCGAATCTCTCCTTCAATTGCACCCAACCGCCCGCGTCGTCTAACGGAGTCAGATAGGCTTCTCCGGTAATCGCATTGAGGCTATAAGCAAAATCCTTGTACGCCCCGCCGCCAAGCCCGCCAAGCGCCGCCCCGCGATAACCGGTTCCTGTGAATTCCAGGCGCTCGGGCATAATGAGGCGCGCATCCGCCGTCGCTGCCCAGGAGTCGAAGCTCTGCCCCAATGCGCTGTGATGCGGTGCGAAGAAGCCTCCCAGGCCAAAGTGACTGCGCTCCGTGCCGCGCTCATTGCCAAGCAACGCCACGCGCGCCCCTACCCCTGGCCAGCGGCTCTGCTCCGCACTGGTGGGTGGCGTAGCGGAATAACTGAACTTTGGAGTCAGAGGGGCATCTCCCACATCCACCAATGCAGCCCCCGCCTCTACACCCGCCAGGCCACCGCTGTGGAATCGCCTGACCAAACCCAACTGAGGGTTCCACGTCCAGAGATTTCCCGACCAGGCCAGCGGCGGTTCGGCTACAGCCGTCAGCGAAGCGGGCGCATCCGGGCTGAAAATCGGGCGATCCAGAGAGAAATACGCGTTCGTGTTCTCCCATCGCAGGCCGGCATGAGCTGCACGCAATCGGATCAAAGCAGTGCCGGCGCTGAATTCGCCGGAATATATGTCGACCGGGTTCCCGGATGTAGGACTTCCGTCGAAATCCACGCGCAGATCAGCATAGCTCCGAGCTCCGAATAGATGCGGGCCGCGGGCGTCGAATCCAAGAACTGTTTGTCGAATCGATGCTCCGGTACTGCCCCGCCCAGGCTCCGCAACAGTGGGCGTGGCTGCCATGTCCACCGCTCTCGTATTCACGAAGCCGTTGAACAACAGCAGCCCCGTAACCTTCACCGGATACTTCGATTCGCTCTCCACCTTCGTTTGCTCGTGGGTTGCGATCTGCGCCTCATCAATCTGCTGCCGCTCGCGCATCTCGTCAAGCGTTCCGGTTTCCGCATGCGAATTGACTCGTGTCTCAGCCGCGGATGCGGTGATGGGCGGACTCATGTCCGGAGCCGTGCCCTGTTCTGCCTGCGCCACCCGGTTCTGCAGTTCAGCCAGTTGGCTGCGCATCTCTTGCAACTGGCGCTGCGATTCTTCCAGTTGCGCCTGCGTTCGTGTCATGGCCTCGGTCAATTCCCTGATCTGCTGGGACACGCTTTGCTGGCTGGACGATTGAGGATGCGCGTTTCGCGAAGCTGATGCCATTACGAGCGCGAGGAAAAGCGCCAGACTCCACGATTTATCCGGCCGCCCGCCCGCTCTTCGATTCTGCTTATTTCTGCATGTCTTCATCTGGGATCACCTGTACATAGGGCTTGCCATTCACCCCGCCGCACTGCTGAGACTCGCGCGCCACCTTCATCTGGAAGACCGTTTCTCCCGGCCGGCTGCTCAACAGAACGACGTCGCCTCCGTGTTCCAGCGCGATGCAACGAGCAAGAGTTAGACCGAGCCCGGTGCCCTTTTGCTTCCCCTCGCTCACGAATGGCTCGAAGAGGCGCTCACGGACTTTTTCGGGAACTCCCGGACCGTTGTCGATCACCTTCACCAATACATGCTGTCCCAGTGTCTCGAGTGCAACTTTGACGCGGGCCTCTGCGCCCATGGACCGCGCAGACTGGCACGCATTGAGCAGAAGATTTGAGATCGCTCTCTCCATCTGCTTTCTATCGACGATCGCAGTGGTTTCAGCCGGATCCTGGCAATACGTGGTCAGCGTCACGCCTTCGGCGTCGGGATGCGACTTTAAAAGTGAAGTCGAACGCTCCACGATGGCGGCCATCAGCTCCTGCTGCCTCTGCGTCCTGGCGCCGGTTCGGCTGAAAATCAAAAGCGACTCGATCATGTCCGCTGTTTCGTTGACAGCCGCACGAATCTCTCCAAAGATTTCCGCTCGATCTTTTGGAGAAAACCGGTCGCTCGCCAGAAATTCCGAGTTGGCATAGATGGCGGCAAGGTAGTGGCGCAGATCGTGCGAAACCGAGCTGGCCATGCGGCCAATCGTTGCCAGCCGCTCCGAATCGAGCACCGCCTGATTCGCCTTCTGAATTTCCCCGCGCATCTCGGCAAACGCCGAGCTCAACTGCCGCACCTCCCGGGTGCCGTGGACTGGAACCCGATACCCGACGTCCCCCAGCCCGAAAGCCGTCACACTCTTTGATAGCTCTTCGAGCGGCCGGGTCACCGCGCGCGAGACCACGATCATAAGCGCCGTGCCCGATAGCAGCGCCAGCAGGCCGGCGACCAGCACTACCCGGTTAATGCGATTGATGGACCGCTCCGCGGGCTCCAACGACTTAAGTACGACCAGTTGCAAAGGCGATGTCGCCGTCGCGGAAAGATCTTTCATCGTCCCAAGATACTGCGTGTTGCCGAGCTTAACAGGAATGGGCGCCTGCGCAATGCCCGTCAGGTGGAACGTTTGCTTTGCCAATGCCGACTCCGCGTCAGCTTCAAGCGTGCTGGCAACGACCTGCCCGCTGCTGAAAAACGCGGCCTCAACCCCTGTGGGTTCGCTCGTCTCCCGTACCGTTCGTCCAATCGATACGCCGCTCACAACGTATCCAAGCAGCGTGCCAGCCTCGTCGCTGCCGAAGAAAAGCGGCCGCACCGCGCACGAATACAATGAGCCCCGATCAATCAGGAACTGTTGACCGGGTGACGAGAGCAGCGTTTTCAGATTCTGCCGAAGAGCCGAATCGGCCGGCGCGTTCTTACCGTACGCCGCGACCACGCGGCCGCCCGGGTCAGCCAGCACGAACAAATCCGTACCGCTCAGTCGCCAGAAGACCGCCGCGCCATCCTGAATGGTCAGATCGTCCCCGCTCGTCATCAGGGCCTTCAACGTAGGAAGTTCGGCCAGCAGCGCATTCTCGCGCTCCAGTGCTCTTACACGCTCCTCCTGCAGACTCTGGAAAGCAATCACCGAGTGGTTCAGATCCTGAGTCACATCCTCTGTCACTTGTTCGCGCAGCCGATGGCGGATCAGGAAAAGGCAAAGGCCCGTGACCACGAAGATCACCAGTGCCATCGTGACGACCAGGAGCATATGCGTTCTGACTCCGTGCTCCTTGCGCGTACTTGCCACTTGACCCGAAGCATCGTCGTCGGATGCACTTGGCCGTGAGTTCGTCATGGGACGAATTTGTATCCTGCGCCGTATATCGTGAGCAGATGCCGAGGATTTGAGGGGTCCGGCTCGAGCTTTTGGCGCAACTTCAAAATCTGATTGTCCACCGTCCGCGTGGTTGGATAAGAATTGTACCCCCAGACTTCGTTCAACAGAACATTGCGGGTAAGAACCCGTTCTGCATTGTCGGTAAAGAACTTCAGGAGCTTGAATTCGTGCGCGGTAAGCGTCTCGGGCTTTCCTTTGCGCACTACCGTCATCCTTGCAAAGTCTACTTCGCAATCTCCAAAGCGGTACAAAGTCTGCACCGTCGATTTCTTTCGCCTGCGAATCGCCGCCTGCACTCGGGCCATCAGCTCACGCGGACTGAATGGCTTTGTGACATAGTCGTCGGCGCCAAGCTCGAGAAGCAGTACTTTGTCTGCAACGTCGGTAATGGCGCTCAACACCACAATCGGAGTGTCGTTTGAGATGGTCTTGAATGACTGGCAGAGCTCGCGCCCTGAGATGTTGGGAAGAATCAGATCGAGAACAACAGCGACAGGCCTCTCGCCGCAAAATAGATTCAGCCCCGTTTGACCATCGCCGGCCACGGCAATCGCATACCGCTCCTCTGTGAAGATTCTCCGCAGTATCTTTTGCATGCGTAGATCGTCTTCGATCACCAGGATGGTTCCAAGGCTTGCCAATGGTGAAGGCTCGGATTGCGCTTCAATGGCGATGACTGCATCTTGGATCATGTTGGGGACCTTCCTCACCTATTCTCGGAGATTCATGCGTGCTTTCCTCACCGGCCTTCAAGATTTTACAATGCGATGACAATTGCCGGCCGATATGTCATCTGCCTGGGCCAGTGTCTTCGCAGGACATTTCGGGTTTCGCTCGTTCGTTTTCATCGTCAAATGATCCGGCCCGGATGCATGGACACGACGCTTCCCATCTTTGCGCCACTCTTTGCGAAGCAATTAGATCTTGGTCCGGGCCGGGTAATTCGTGTGCCTTGCGGAATTTACTTTGAGATCAACAGCAGCAAAGACTGTCCGCACTGGCTGTAACTGCTTCCCCCGCCGCCTATCAAGGTTTCACTGCCGGGAGTGGCGAAGGTGTTCGGTCCATCGTTCCAGTTACAAGTATCTGTGACCCGGTACCAGCTGGTGCCTGTTGGGGGCGGCGGCAATGTAAAGCTGACATTGCTCGACCATCCGTTGTAGGCGATGTAAATTGATTGAGCGTCGCCGAAGGAAGAACCGTTAATCGTGTAAGCGAAGGCGTGGTTATTCGCATTGTTCCAATAGCCGGCATCTGCGACCGTTCCGCTCGGCTCGTACCACGCCACCTGATCGGCGGTGTACCAAGTCGTCGGACGAAGCGCTTGATGCGCCATGCGGAAGGCAATGATCCGCTGAGCAAAATTGAAGAAGTTCGACTGGTCCGTACTCCAGCTGAAACTCAGCCAGTTCGCGGTCGAGTCGAGATTGTAGGCGTTGTTGTTGCATTGAAGCGTCCGCAAATACTCGTCACCTCCCTGCATCAAAGGCGTGCCGGCCGACAACATCTCGAAGGCCATGCCTGTCCTTGCTGCGCGGCGTTGATCGGCTGCCGCTCCTCCTTGATCCCAGCTATAATTCGTGCCCGTCCCACCGTCCGACGGGCCGTACGGCCAAGCCTGGTTATTGTTCGAACCATTGCAGGCATACACATCGTTCAGCGTCAATCCATCATGCACATCCATGAGGTTGATCGAATTCCAAGGCGAACGGCCACTGGCCTGAAACAAGGCGGACGAACCGGAAAAATTGGTTGATTCCTGGCCGATGGAGACAGTCATGTTGCCGAGCTCGTTCTGCGCTTGTCGCATGGTGTCTCGAAATACACCGTTCCATTCCGACCAGCCCTGAGGGAATCCTCCCAACTGATATGAGTTGCCGCCAATCGCCCAGGGCTCGGCAATAAGGTCAAGTCCATTGCCCCCGGTTGCCGGCCGCACCGTGAATTCCTTCAGGATACGATTGATCGCCACGTTCGGATCCGCCGCATCGAAGTTGTATCCGCCGTTCGGACAATTTGGCGCCGCGGCTTGATAACTTCCATTCAAACAACTGTTGCCCAGCACCGGGGCGAGGTCGAAACGGAATCCATCGACGCCCATGGTATTGGTCCAATAGGCCATCGAATCAACAATCATGTTTTGCGCAACCGTGTTATAGGTGTTGTAGTTGGCGCCGGTCCCGGTGTTGTCGTAATAATACTGATTGCCCGCGCTGAGCTCGTAATAGGTTACGTTGTCCAGGCCGCGCCAGGAGTAAATGGTCGCAGTGGTTGGATCGGAGCCGCTCCATGTGCCGCCTTCGGCGGTATGGTTATACGCGACGTCCATGTACACCTTGATGCCGGTCTTGTGAAATGCCTCCACCATGGCCTGGAACTCGGCCGTCGGACCGCCCGGCGCCTTATTGGAAGCGTACCGGCGATCCGGAGCGAAGAAGTCCTCGGTCATGTAACCCCAGTAGTTCTGTTCCGCATCCGAATTCGGAATGACGTCGTTCTCGTCGTTCTGCGTTTCCTGGATGGGCTGGAACTCAACTGCGGTCACGCCGAGACTTGCGAGGCGGGCGGCCCCGAGTCCGGCGCCGTAATAGGTGCCCTGATAGGCCGCCGGGATCGATGGGTCCTGCTTGGTCAGACCGCGAACGTTGACTTCATAAATAACATCGTCCTTCTGCGCTCGCGTGGGTTTCACGCCGGTGCTTTGACTGCCCCATGAAGGCACAATCCCCTTAGGCGCGTAAACCCCGGTGTCGATCGCCCGGTAAGATGCCCCGGATGCAAAGACGTTTCCACTTTGATTGGAAGCATTAAGTGGATCCTGGCTGATCTCGAGCGCATATGGGTCGAGCAGGATCTTATTCGGATTGAAGCGGTTCCCGCTGGCATCGACATCCGAAATAAAGCCCGCCAATGACCCCTTCGTCCAATCGGCGCTATAGGGCCAATTCGGGCCCCAGGCGCGGTAGCCGTAGTAAACCGTCCCCGTGATTCCCGCTGCGTGGATGGCTGAAACCGGAACCGTCACCACCCAAACGCCGCTGCCCGCGGGGCGTAGAACATACGTCGCGGATTCCTGCACCCCATATCCGACCGAAAAAAGGTACAGCATCATGTGTGTGGCGCGCGACGAATAGACTCGAAACTTAATCTCGGTTGCTTTGGCGTTGTATTTTGCGCCGAGGTTCATGCTGTTGATTGCCGATTGAGCCGGCTCGATCGTGACAATGGCAAACAGGGTGCATGCCAATACAGTGGTGAGTAACCTCGAAGACTTCATTTTGGCCGCCTCCGAAATGCTCCTGCTATCAGGTCAAGAGACTGGAAATTCGTGCTGACCGCCCGGCGGCTTCCGCTCAATGCGGTTCAAAACAAGCAACCCATCTCGCACGAAAGATCGGACACCAATTCAGAATACTCGTAAATCGTGCCCCGCTGGATGAACGCACCAATCTGGATATCCGGAGCGCCCGCTGCGCAACAGCGCGCGGCCGCACGCTCTCAGAGGGCGCTTCCTCCACAGCGAAAGTCTTCTTTCCCGTCCGCTACTGTTTATGGCATAATTTGCTGGCTCGCTTCTCCATTTCTCCCGTGTGCCCTCCAGGCGAACATCCAGTCAAAAAGGGGAGCGGGCCGAACCGCCTCGGCGTCTATTTTCCCAACTCTACTTGAGGTCAAATGAGCAACATCAACGGTAAGGTCTACGCGATGAACGCCGTCACTCCCATGAAGACATGGAAGACATGGATTCTGCGAACCATTTTCTTTGTGCTGGACCACATTAAGCCGTTGCAGAAAGACCTGATTGACCTGTCTTTTATCGAATTCGCGCGTTGGGTCATCGTCCCGCGCAACGGCTTCCCCTTCATGGGAAACGGCCAGATCCAGGAGGACCTGAAGTACGACTACCTGCTCTTCTTCAGCAACTTCAACGGGACCTGGAACCAATACATCGATGCCTTCTCGGCAGTGCTGAGCAAAGGTCTTGATCTCATTTGGCGCTGGAGTGAGAAGTTTCCCGGCTCGGTTCCGGTGACCATTTTCAAGGAATACATAGCCCGCGTCCAGTTTGATACCGATTACTACTACACTGCTTATCCCCACGCCACGGCCAACGACGTGAAGTCAGCCCACGTTGTGCAGTCCTCGCTGGACAGCCTCAGTCTCGTCGCTGCACAGTGCAGCCCCGAACAGTTTGCTGACGCATACCTTCGCTTCGTGCTTCAAGTGCAATCCCACCTGGGCGAGACGGGCGAAGCTCCCATCGCCGGATAGAAAGCGCCATGCCAAACAAGAACGGCAGTGTCTACGGGCTGACAATTCTCTCGCCGATCATCGAAGATGAGAAGGCGACGCCCTCTCACGATCTGCAGATCCGTAACTATCTGGCACATCTTTCCACCCGCGAAGATAGCCCTTTTGCGCAGGCGCCAGGGACACATCTCGCCCGGCTGGTGGTGATGGACGACGTGATTTATGTCGGAATGCCGGCTTGTGAAGAGCACTTGAAATCGAAATACCTGATCTTCGAGTCAAACTGCGATGGCGACCTGGACAGCTATCTTACTAACCTTGCCGCCAGCATTCCCGACCATCTCGACGCGGTTTGGAAACACTGCGTCGGCTACCCTGGCGCAGCCAACCGTCAGGAATTCATTGCCTACATGAAAGCCTGCCAACTCGACACCACCTTCTTCTTTGCTGCTGTCAACGACAAATCCGTCCCCGAGACTCTGCGCGCCCTTCAGACGCAGAGTGCCGTTGCCGACTTCATCGCAGCCCACCAGGGAGTGGACTCGGCCACCTTGCAACGCGAGTTCATTGAGTTCACGGCCCGTCTCAAAGCCTTGCCCCCTCCTCGACCGGGTTCCATGGGCCCTCACCGCGGTATCAAGACAGGCGGCCGAAATGAGTAAGCTCAACGAGACCGACATTCAGGGCTTCGTACTGCGCGGCTACAACCTGCCCGTCGCTCGCTATCTCTTTCTTCGCTTTGAAGACGCTCTCCGCGCGCGCAAGCTGATCGGCCGGTCGCTCAGCCTGGTCACAACCGGCCAGCGATGGGACGGAGGCAAGCCACGGAGCACGATGAACATCGCTTTCACCCATCGCGGTCTCCAGCATCTGGAACTGCCGGACGCAACATTGCTGAGCTTCCCCGTAGAATTCCAACAGGGGATGAGGCATCGCGCCGCGATCCTTGGGGACTGCGGTGTGAACTCTCCCGATCACTGGGAGAAGGTCTGGCGCGAAGATCACGTTCACGCCTGGATCGGAGTCAATGGCCTTACAAAGGAGGCTGTCGATGCCGGCTGCGCCAACATTCAGTCTCTCGTCGAGGAGACGGGCGGAGCAACCTTGGTCGGCGCCCAGGACGCCGCTGCTGTGTTTATACATGGCAAGCCGTCCACCAGCGAACACTTCGGTTACACCGACGGCTTCGGCAATCCTGATTACCTCGGCATTGAGCGCAGCACCCAGCCAGGGCAAGGCAAGCTGCTGCCCGATGGAAGGTGGGCGCCCCTCGCAACGGGTGAGCTCCTGCTGGGATACGCGGACGAAGCCGGCGAACTACCAGTGGCGCCGATACCGCACCTTTTGGCAAGCAATGGGACCTTCATGGTCTATCGCAAGCTGCACCAGAATGTCGCCGCCTTCCGAGCCTATCTCGACAAGCAGGCAGCGCTTTACAGCGGAGGCAAAGAGAAGCTGGCCGCCAAATTCGTCGGACGCTGGCGAGACGGAACGCCGCTCGAGCTTTCCCCCAACCAGCCCGACCCCGCCATCGTAGAAGACCCGAACCGCAGCACAAATTTCACGTATGGAGCCGATGCCGAGGGCACGCGCTGTCCCATTGGCGCGCACATCCGCCGCGTTCATCCACGAGACGCATTTGGTTTCAACGGGCAGCTGATCAACCGTCGCCGCATGACCCGCCGCGGGCTTCCCTATGGACCGTTCGTTCCAGAAGGCGAACCTGTCACCGATACAGAGGAACGCGGGATCATCTTCATGGTGCTGAATGCAAGCCTCTCGCGGCAGTTCGAATTCGTGCAGCAGCAATGGGTTCAGTACGGCAATGATTCCCATCTCGGCAACGACAAAGATGTGCTGCTTGGGAATCACGAAGGCAGGGGCAGATTTGTGGTGCAGGGCGAGGCGAACCTCACAAATCCACCTTTTGTTTGCAGCGGCCTTCCTGATTTCGTTGAGCTGCGAGGCGGAGACTATTTCTTCCTGCCGAGCATCACTGCCCTGGCAATGATCGCGATGGGACTGGTCGATCCCCGCTAGCCGGCATTCTCACACCGGTCGATTTTTGTGGCGAGCCGGGGCGCGGGGCGGGTTCTGAGAGCCGGTATTCGGCCTGAAGTGGCTTTTTGACAGGGTGCGACGGTGCCGCAGAGGTGCTTGTCCGGCCGTCGTGAAAGTCGGCTTTTGAAAGGGCACGGCTTCAGCCGTGCCGTAAATGGCTGACAATAAAAGACGGGCTTTAGCCCTGAGGGACGATTTTCGGCCATTTCGACTTTTACCCCGCGCTGTGATCGCGGATTGAATCCGGCTTTGCCGCATCGCTCCGCCAAGACTACCGCCTGATGATGTGGGAAAAGAGCCGGTGGCCTCCGCTTCTCCGCCTGCAGCCTTTTTCTTGAGGGTGCACTGGCTTGCCCGGTCGACTGCCATTGCGTAGGATTACCGTCCCGACGCGCACAATAGAAGTGGGGGAATCTCATGTCCGCTTTCCTCGTGTCGCCTGCGCTCCGTTCTAACCCAACTTCCGCAGTTTGCGCGGTAAGTCTTGTCCTGTCAACGCGGATAGGGCGAAGTTTCCACTACATCGGTGCGAATTCCGGCACGGCAGGGAGGCGCAGGCCGAGGCGTTCGAGAAGGATAAGT